>Ga0207647_10001502_pt1 | contig 17933 bp, 12 predicted proteins | sample KBSCornC2_FD_184295 | JGI IMG/M metagenome (GOLD analysis project Ga0207647, IMG submission 184295) | Corn rhizosphere microbial communities from Kellogg Biological Station, Michigan, USA - C2 (SPAdes) (version 2) | ecosystem: Host-associated > Plants > Roots > Rhizosphere ... | reverse complement strand
CATGGCGCGGCCGCCCGGCAAGCGCGTGACGAATATCTCGCTGTTGTCCGGCGGCGAAAAAGCGCTGTCCGCCGTCGCGCTCGTGTTTGCGATCTTCCGCTTGAATCCGGCACCGTTCTGTCTGCTCGACGAGGTCGACGCGCCGCTGGACGAGGCCAACGTCGGCCGCTTCTCGCAGCTCGTCACCGAGATGAGCGAGCGCGTGCAGTTCCTGTTCGTCACCCACAACAAGGCGACGATGGAAGCCGCGCACCAGCTATGCGGCGTGACGATGCGCGAGCCGGGCGTGTCGCGGCTGGTCCAGGTCGACCTCGCCGAGGCGGCGAAATTGGCGGGCGCGGCGTGAGAAGCTGCGAGAATTCGCAAGTTTTCTAACTTCGATTTGCACGCGCCTCGTGTAGTATTCGCGGCATGAGCCAGAACGAACTGCGCATCATCATTGCCGTCATCGGCGCAATCGTGTTTGCGCTGATCTATTTCTTTGGCCGGCCGAAAAAACCGGGGCAGGGCCGGCGCATGCCATGGTCGGGGCGCGACAGCAGCGATCGCATCGAGCCGACGCTCGGCGGACCAGCGCAGCCGGCGCAAGGCGAACTCGATGTCGCTCTGCACGAAGAGTTGGAGCGACTGGGTTCGGCGATCGCGGCCAAGCGTACCGAAACCTCCGAAGAATCCGCAGCGAAGACGCCCGCGGTCGGCGTGCGTCCGGCGCAGCCGATCGAACGCATCGTCACCCTGTTCGTTGCCGCGCGCGACGGAGATACGATGCATGGTCCCGATCTCGTCGTCGCCGCCGAGAAAGCCGGGCTTACGTTCGGCGACATGGGTATCTTTCATCGCCTGATTTCCGGCAAACACGAGGCCGGCCCCGTGTTCAGCATGGCGAACATGATCAAGCCCGGCAGTTTCGACATGCGTCACGTCGATGAGCTGCAAACCCCGGGCGTGAGTTTCTTCATGACCCTGCCGGGCCCACTCGCGGCCCTGGATGCCTGGGAACATATGCTGCCGACCGCGCAGCGGCTGGCGGAACTGCTCGATGCCAACGTGCTCGACGAGGAACGCAACGCGCTCGGTCGTCAACGCATCGCACACCTACGCGACGAACTGCGTGCGTGGGATCGCAAGCAGGAACGCGATCAGATCCGACCGAGGTGACGGTTGTTGCTCGTCCTAGTGTGAATGTTCTAGCCGTCCGAATTACTTTTGCCGCAACGCCGCGCTCGCGGCGAAATTCGAAAAATGAGGCGAACCATGGCTAGCAGACGCACCAAGCAATACTCAACAAAACCGACTTCGGCCGATCGGACGATTTGGCTCGCAGGCCTGGGCGCCGTATCGATCGCACAGAAGCGCGGCGGCGAACTGATTTCCGAGTTGATCACGGAAGGCTACCAATTCCGGACACGCGCGCAGGAGCTGGTGCAGGAAGTCGCCTCGCAAGCCACCGAACAGGCGAAGGACGCGTTGGCGCCGTTCCAGGCCGAGTTCAAGCGCAACATCAAGAAACTCGGCGCGGCCGTGCAGAATGGTGTCGCCGGCGCATTGGCCGTGTTCGGCATTCCGTCGAAGTCGGATGTCGCCGAGCTTACCCAGCGCGTCGCCGCGCTGAGCAAGCAGCTCAAGACGGCGCGCTGAGCATCATTTCCAATCGCAAAAATACGGCCGCGTCATGCGGCCGTTTTCATTTGTACCGATCGCGAGCGATTGCATGGCAATGACGCCAGGAGGTGCCAGGTGGAAGAAGTCCGCGAACTGCACCAGCGCTGGAGGATCACCCCATGAACAGCATGACGTACAAGGGCTTGACCGCACGCATCGAATTCGACGAACGCGAGGGCATTTTTCGTCAGCCGCGTGCTGGGTCGCCGGTTCGATTCTGCTGATGCTGGAGTGCTCCAGGCCGAGTCGCTTCATCAAACGGTTGCAACACGCCCCTTGTCGTGCGTTTCATGTCGCAGCAATCCGAGCATGGCACAATACTGATGGCTGTAGATCGACCCGGACATTTCGCTGCATGGAGCCGCGAGCGATTGAATGCAGATGCGATCTATGCATATGCTAAGTTGTGTTGCCGCGGGGCATAGAACGGCCTTATAGCTGCGTAAGCTTTTTCTTGGGGAGAGAATTGTGATGAAAATGCGCTCACTTGAACGGGTCAGACTGTTGCTGTCAGCCGTCGTGCTGTTAAGCGTCACGCCGACCCACCATCTTTGGGCCTCAGATGATCCCCAAAGCCGCAATGATGTTGCCTCGGCATCAGAAAGAAATGGCTCGAATTCGTCTCTCCTAGCCTCCACTGATCCCATAAGCCCCAATGCGGCAGTGCCGCCCAGCGCATGTACACCACAGCTCTATAGTTCCGATACTTTTGTAACGATAGTCGGAAATGGGTTCAACGGCAGCGATACCAGCGTCATTGATGCGTCTCACGATAGCTTTGGCCTCAACGGAAACAACGCATTCAATTTCCATCTTGCGGACGATTTCACTGTAAGCGGCAGTTGGACACCAACCGCGCTCACTTTTTACGCTTATCAGACCGGAACGTACTCGTTCCCACCCACCAGCACCCTGACCGGCATCCCTGTACTTGCGTTGTGGGATGGGGTTCCCGGCGGTGGAGGAACAGTGATTGCAGGACCAGTCGCGGGGACGGGCTTCAGCACCGGCTGGACGAATACCCATCGCGTCACTTCCTCCACCTTGACCAACGCCAACAGACCCATCATGTACGCCAACGTGGTTTGGCCTGCGTCCTTCCCAACTACGCTTTCATCGGGAACCTATTGGTTGGAGTGGTCGTTCACTGGTTCTTTGGGGTCGCTGTTTGTTCCCCCAGCAAACTTGCATGGGACGGACAACGCGCGGCAGTTTGACGGCACGAATTGGATCGATGCCGATATGAACAGTACGGTGGCAGGTGCTCAGCACGTTGATTTTCCAATGGCGGTCTGTGGAACGACGACCACCGCGCCTCCAACCGTGACCAGCATCAGTCCCAACGTCGGACCCACGGCTGGCGGCACCAATTTGACGATCACCGGCGCAAACTTCAGTGGCGCGACAGCCGTGAACTTCGGCGCGGCGCCCGCCACGTTCACCGTGAACGATCCGACCTCGATCTCCGCAACCGCGCCGGCCGGCACCGGCACCGTCGATGTTGTCGTGACGACAGCCGGCGGCACGAGCGCGACGAGCGCCGCGGATCAATTCACGTTTTCCGACCCGCCCACCGTGACGAACATCAGTCCGTCGTACGGGCCGGACGGCGGAGGCACCAGCGTGACGATCACCGGCACGAATTTCGACAATGCGACGGCCGTGAACTTCGGTGCGACGCCCGCCCCGTTGTTCACCGTGAACGATTCGACTTCGATCTCCGCAACCGCGCCGGCCGGCACCGGCACCGTCGATGTTGTCGTGACGACAGCCGGCGGCACGAGCGCCACGAGCGCCGCCGATCAATTCACTTATCGGACGACGAGCAGCGTGGCGTTGACGACGAATTGCCCGTCAGTGTTCGTTGCGGGACAAACCTTCAGCGCAACGGTAGCAGTGACCGGTTCTGTGCCGACAGGCAACGTGGACTTCCTCGCTGGTGGCAACGGCATCTCCGGGTGCACGGGGATCGTGCTCAACGCCGCGAGCGCAAGCTGCGCTACCAGCAACCTGCCGATTGGCCAAGGTGCGATGACCGCGACTTACGGTGGTGATGCGAACAACTTTCCGAGTGCATCCGCTGGTCTGGATTTGACCATACTGGACCCGGCAGACGTCATCTGGAGAAATACATTCGAGGAAGCGGTTGTGGGCTGTCCGACTGAATGAGCTGAAGCCGGCAAAACGGTGTCAAGGGTGGTTTCGAGTAGGCTACGCCCGATACGCCTGCGCCAGTGTGTTCAAATGCGCGCGCTCGGTATCGCGCAGGAATGGCGCTATCAGCAGCATCACCTGGTAGATGCCGTGCGTCAGATCTTCCTGGGTCGGGTCTGCTTTGGCACCGCGCACGGCGTGATAGGGCAGCCAGAACGTCGCTACGAGCAGCACGTTCTCCGCGGTCGCGCGGATTTCATCGGCCGTGGCGCGCAGGATTTCGGCTTCGGCCAAGCCCCTGAGCACGGACGTGGCGGCGCTTGAGGCACGCGTGAGTATGCGGGCGTAGCGCTGCTTGAGTTTGCGGTTGCGCGAGAGGATGTCGACGAGGTCGCGATACAGAAACCGGTACGTCCACATGCATTCGAATACAAGGTGCAGTTGCAGCCAGACGTCCTCGAGATTCGGCAGGCGGCCCTCGGGAGCCCCGATCGCCTGATCCATGCGCGCCTCGTAGCGCGCGAACAGCTGCTCGACGATATCGTCCTTGTTGCGATAGTGGTAGTAGAGGTTGCCGGGGCTGATGCCGAGTTCGTCGGCGATATGGTTCGTGGTGACGTTCGGTTCGCCCTGGGCGTTGAACATCGCCAGACTCGTGTCGAGGATTCTTTCCGGCGTCTGTTTTGGCGACACGAGGCTGCCTCAGCCGCGCAGTTTCTTCACCAGATCGATGTATTTCTGTTGCGCGTCTTCGGCCTTGGTGCCCTTGAGCTTGCCCCAGGCTTCGTACTTGGCGGTGCCGACGAAATCGAAGAAGCCGGGTTTTGGCCCGGAGACATCGCCTTCCGAACCCTGCTTGTACAGCGCGTAGAGCTTGAGCAAAGTGTCGTTGTCCGGACGCTCCTTGAGCTTCTTGACGTCCTCGGCGGCTTGCTCGAATTTCGTTTTCAGATCGGCCATAAACTTCCCCTGCGCGGGCTTGTCCGTGCCGGCATGATCGACGATTGGAAAACTGCGTGTCAACGCGCATGCGGCTTTGCTATCTTACGCTGCATAACGAGGCTCAAGGGGAAATGACCGTGACCTATTTCGTGACGGGTGCGACCGGTTTCATCGGCAGGCACTTGCTGGTGCACCTGCTTGCGCGCAAGGGCGACATCTACTGCCTCGTGCGCAAAAGTTCGCTGCACCGGTTCGAACAGTTGCGCGAGCGCTTTGGCGATGACGGCAAGCGTCTGATTGCTGTGCAAGGCGACCTTGCCAAGCCGATGCTCGGCGTCGCGCCGGCCCAGCGCAAGGTGCTCACCGGCAAGGTCAAACATTTCTTTCATCTCGCGGCAATCTACGATTTGGCCGGCGATGCGCGAAGCCAGACGCTCGCGAACGTCGAAGGCACGCGCCACGCACTCGAACTCGCCGCGGAGGTCAAAGCCGGATGCTTTCATCACACCAGTTCCATCGCCGCCGCGGGTTTGTATCCCGGCGTGTTCCGCGAAGACATGTTTGCCGAAGCCGAGGGACTGGATCATCCGTACTTCAAGACCAAGCACGATTCCGAGGGTCTCGTGCGCAAGGAATACAAGCGGCCGTACCGGATTTACCGCCCCGGCGTCGTCATCGGTAATTCCAAGACCGGCGAAATCGACAAGATCGACGGTCCATATTATTTCTTCCGCACGCTGAAGAAATTGCGCGAAATGCTGCCGCCATGGATGCCGACGATCGGCCTCGAAGGCGGACGCATCAATCTGGTGCCGGTGGATTTCGTCGCCGCAGCGATGGACCACATCGCGCACAAGCCGGGGCTCGACGGCGGCTGTTTCCATCTGACCGATCCCGCGCCACGCCGCATCGGCGAAGTGCTCAACATCTTCGCGCGCGCCGGTCACGCACCGCAGATGACGATGCGCCTGGACGCACGCATGTTCGGTTTCATTCCTGGCTCGGTGAAGCAGGCGCTGGGCAGTTTGCCGCCGGTCAAACGCTTTACCAATGTCGTACTGCGCGACCTGGGGATTCCAGCCGAAGTACTGCAGCTGATCAACTACCCGACACGCTTCGACACGCGCGAAGCCGAGCGTGCGCTCAAGGGCAGCAAGATCAAGGTGCCGAACATCGACGATTACGCATGGCGCCTGTGGGACTACTGGGAACGCCATCTGGATCCCGACCTGTTCGTCGATCATTCGCTCGCCGGCAAGGTGAAAGGCCGTACGGTGCTGATCACCGGCGGATCGTCCGGCATCGGCAAGGCCGTCGCGATCAAAGTCGCCGCGGCGGGCGGCAAGGTGCTGATCTGCGCACGCGGCGCCGAGGAACTGGAAACCACGCGCAAGGAAATCATCGACGCCGGCGGCAACTGCCATGCTTACGTCACGGATCTGGCCGAGATCAAATCCTGCGACGAGCTCGTGGCAAAAGTGATCGCCGAACACAAGGGCGTGGATATCCTCATCAACAACGCCGGACGTTCGATCCGGCGCGCGATTGCGTCCAGCTACGATCGCTTCCACGATTTCGAGCGCACGATGCAGCTGAACTATTTCGGCTCGCTGCGCCTGATCATGGGTTTCCTGCCCGGCATGACCGCGCGCCACCGCGGGCACATCATCAATATCTCGTCGATCGGCGTACTGACGAACGCACCGCGCTTCTCCGCGTACGTGGCATCGAAAGCCGCGCTCGATGCGTTCTCGCGCTGCGCGCAGGCAGAGTTTTCCGATAACGGCATCAACTTCACCACGATCAACATGCCGCTGGTGAAGACGCCGATGATCGCGCCGACGAAGATGTACGAATCGGTGCCGACGTGGACGCCGGAGGAAGCGGCGGATTTCGTCGTGCAGGCGATCATCGAACGGCCGGTGCGCCTGGCAACGCGCCTCGGCATCTTCGGCCAGGTGTTCTATGCGCTCGCCCCGCGCGCGTACGAGATCCTCATGAATACGGCGTTCCGCCTGTTCCCGGACTCGTCGGCGGCGAAGGGCATGAAGGGCCGCGCGGAAATGCAGGAGCCGTCGAGCGAGCAGATCGCATTTGCGTCGTTGATGCGCGGCGTGCACTGGTAGAGGGCCAAGCGCTTACGCGATGCGTTAACGCGCATCGCGTGCTTGGCGCGATGGTGAGGCATGGATGCCGAACGGCAGCGCACCAGGGACGATTTCTGATTCGGCTACTCGACTTTGATCTCTTCTTTGCCGGCCGCCTTCAACTTCGCATTCAGCGCGGCTAGTTCACCCGACTTTACCTGATCCCACGCTTTGAGCGTCGTCTCGACCAGCGGTAGCAGCGCCTCGTAGCCTTTCTGTACATCCGGGGACGGTGTCGCATCGGCACCATCGACCGCGAGCATCTGGCTATCGAGTTCGCCGGTGAGGAACAACAAGTTCTTCGTGTCGCGCGCGGGGAATGCCCACGCATTGTGTGGATTGGCCGCCGCACGCACGCCGGACAGCATCCGAACTCTCTGCGTGGTTTCGTCAATGTCATGGGCCAGATTTGGCACATCGACCCGCGCTGTTTGCAGCCCCTCCAGCGCAGCTTCAATTTGCATCGACGCGCTGGCAACCCGCGCGCGTTGTTCTTCGATACGCTTGGCCAGCGCAAACTGTTGCGCATACGCTGCACTCGGCAGCTCGACGCGCGGATCGGCCAGCACGGTCAGCGGTTGGGTGAGCTTCTGGCCGTCGACGGTCAATACGATCCGGTAACTGCCGGGAGGCGCCCACACCCCGTCGATGTAAGTCGCTGGCGTCTCCTTGTCGGTCTGTACGCCGCGATAACGCAGCGGCCAGACAAACCGGTGCATGCCCGCTGCGTTGGACAGAGTAACCGGATGATCGGCCCACTCGAGCGCAATCGGACTCTTTTTCGCGTCGTTCGCGGGCGGCTGGTCGGCGCTCGAATAATGCCGCACCAGCGCGCCGCTCGCGTCGAGAATATCCAGCGTAACCAGCGATTTGATGTCGCTTTTTAATGTGTAATCGATGTAGGCGCCCTCCGCCGGATTCGGCGCCAGTGGCTCGTCCTTCGGTAGCGGCGTGCCGGTGAACCCGGGCTTGTGCACGCGGTAGGCGGGCGACGGCGCGAACAGCCACGCGGCGGCGTTTTCGACCTTGGCGTCGAGTTGGCGCAGCGCGCTGATGTCGTCGAGTATGAAAATGCCGCGGCCATGTGTGGCGATCACCACGTCGCGATCGTGGATCGTGATGTCGCGCACCGAGGTGATCGGCAGATTCTGTTGCAGCGATTGCCAGCGCTCGCCGTCGTCGAACGAGACGTAAAAGCCACGTTCGCTGCCGGCGAACAGCAAACCTTTGCGTACCGGATCGGCGCGCACGACATTAATCGCCTGTTCCGGCAGGCCGGCGACGATCTTCTGCCAGCTCTTGCCGCCGTCGCGAGTGCGATAGATGTACGGCTTCTGATCGTCGAGACGATGCCGATCGACCGCCGCATAGGCGCCATTCGCGTCGAACGGCGAAGCGTCGATGATGCCGATCTTCGACCACGGTGTGACATCCTTCGGCGTCACGTTGTTCCAATGCGCGCCGCCATCGCCGGTGCGCCAGATGAGGCCGTCATCGGTGCCGGTCCAGATCACGCCGTCGGCGGCGGGCGAGGGTGCGATCGCGTAGATCACGCCGCGGCGCGGCCCCTGGCCCTGATTGTCGGCCGCAGTCATGGCATCCAGATTCGACGGCACTCCGGGGTTCTCGCGCGTGAGGTCCGGGCTGATCGGTTCCCAATGCTCGCCGCGGTCGGCTGTGCGGTACAGGCGCTGATTGGCAAAATACAGCACATGCGCAGCGCGTGGCGAGAACGTGAGCGGCAGTGTCCACGTGTGGCGATAGATGTCTGGATTTGCGAGTGTCGGATCGACATGGCGCACTTGCTCGGTGCGCAGGTCGAGCTTGTCGACACGGCCGCCGAAGACGATTTGCGGATCGTCCGGATCGGGCGCGATGTTGTCGGCTTCGCCGCCGACCGCCGTCTCGCGGAACTGCATCATGCTGATGCCGTTGTGGTCGCGGCTGCGGCTTGGCAGGCTGACCGATCCGGAATCCTGTTGCGCGCCGTAAACCCAGTACGGAAAGCGGTTGTCGGTGCTGATGTGGTAGATCTGTGCGGTCGGCTGGTTGTGCCACGAGCTCCAGCTCTTGCCGCCGTTCAACGTGATGATCGCGCCCTGGTCGACACCGAGCATCTGCCTCTGCGGATCTTGCGCATCGATCCACATGGCGTGGAAGTCATCGCCAGTCTGATCGCCCTTGAGCGCGTCGAATGTCGCACCGCCGTCGTCGGAGCGCAGCACGATCGTGTTCGGCACGTAGATGCGATCAGGATCTTGCGGATCCGCCGCGATTTCGCCGAAGTACCAGTCTCGCTGCCAGATGCGCGCGTCGGAATTCTTGCGCGTCCAGGTCGCGCCGGCGTCGTCGGATCGATACAGACCGCCGGCGTCGCCATCGACGAGCGCATAAACGCGTTGCGGCGCGGCCGCGGAAATCGCCAGGCCGATGCGGCCGACACCCTCTGGAAATCCATGGCCGATGATATGCGTCCAATGTTCGCCGCCATCGGTGGATTTGTACAGGCCGCTGCCGGGTCCATTCGACGGCGGGTAGACGCTCCACGGCGGACGCCGCGTTTGCCACAGCGCCGCATAGATTACGTTCGGATCGCCGGGTTGGAAGGCGAGGTCGACCGCGCCGGTATCAGCATTCGGGCCAAGCACCTTCTGCCAGGTCTTGCCGCCGTCGCGCGAGCGAAACACGCCGCGCTCGGCGTTCGGCCCGTACGGATGGCCGAGCGCGGCGACATAGGCCAGGTTCGGATCGCGCGGGTGCACGAGAATGCGCGCGATTTGCTGCGTGTCGCGCAGCCCGGAAAACGTCCAGGTTTTGCCGCCGTCGCCGGATTTGTAGACACCGCTGCCTTGCGAGATATCCGAACGCATGTCCGATTCGCCGGTGCCGACGTAGATCGTCCTGGCATCCGACGGCGCAACAGCGATGGCGCCGATCGAACCGACGCTCTGCCCGTCGAAAATCGGCTGCCAGGTGCGTCCGGCATCCAGCGTCTCCCAGACGCCGCCGTTGACCGACCCGAAATAGAAATGCGCCGGCTCGTCCGGCACGCCGGTCACGGCGAGCACGCGGCCGCCGCGGAACGGTCCGAGCAGACGCCAATGCAAGTCCTGGAACAGTGCGGGATTGGCGGCTTGCGCGGCAAAAGTCGCAAGAAAACCCAGCGCGAGAACAGCGCGGCTAAACGGCATGCGGATTCCTCGAACGAGCGCGGTGAGCGCCCGGCTATGTTCGACTACCACAGCGATTCAGGCAACCTGACGGAAGTAACGTTGAATTTCTTTCAAGGCCGCGCAAAGAAAAGCCCGCTAGCCCGAAGCTTTGGGGGGAGGGATCCCTCGGCTCGGTGTGGCTAGCGGGCTTTGATCGTTGCCGATTGGACTTATCGAGAAGCGGTCTTCATCGATTTCTTGACCTTGTCGACGGTGCGCTTGACCGACTGCTTGGCGGCGAGTTGCGCTTCTTCCAGTTCGCGGGCGAGATCGCTCAAATCGTCGCGTGCACGGCGCACGGTGCTGGTCATGACCTGCCCGAGTGACTTGGTCGTGCCGCCGTTGAGCCGGCGCACTTCGCGGTTGAGTTCGTCCACGCGCTTGAGCAGCTCGTCCAGATCCTTGCGGCCGGGCACGCCGAGCTTGCTCAGCGCGCGCGACACGCGGGTCTCGAACACCTGTTCCAGACGATCCCAGGTTTCCTGCGTGCGCTCCCGCACTTGAGTCACGCCGCTTTCGACGGCGTCGCGCACGTCGTCGACTCTGCCGGTGGCGAGCTTGCGTGTCTTCTGTTCCAGACTCGAACCTTCCTTGAGCAGGTTCTCGAACAAGTGCCCGCCTTGCTCCTGAGCCTTGGCGAATGCGCCGAGACCGGCCAGCCAGATCTGTTGCGCGGATTCCATGATGCTCTTGCCGGAAACGGAACTCGCCGCCGACTTTGCCGTTTTCGATAACTTCGGCGCTGGCTTGGCAGCCGATTTTGCCGCCGGCTTGGCGGCCGGCTTGGCTTTGAGTTTGGGTTTGTTTCTCGATTTGGCCTTGCTCATGTTCCCCTCCTGAGAATTGGGTCGGGCGGTTTTGAATCCGCCGAAAACAGCATGCAATCTAGGCTGCGCCGCTAGAATATTCACACTATCGGCAATGTTGCAATGTGGAAATGAGCGCATCCGCGTCGAACTTGCAAGGTCGGCGTGCAGCGCGTAGCCTCGCCCGCATGCGGGGCGGGGGTTTACGACGTAGCTTGTACGCGGGATTTGCGGCCGCACTGATGTGCTGCGTGTCCGCGCGGGCGGACGTGCCCGGCGTGGCCCATGTGCGCTTCCGCAACTACGGCGTGGACGAAGGCTTGTCGCAGGCGACCGCGCTGCAGATCGCGCAGGACAAGGCCGGATTCCTCTGGATCGGGACCCAGGACGGCCTCGATCGTTTCGACGGCTACGGCTTCCGCGTGTACAAACACACGCGCGGCGATGCGCATTCGCTTTCCGACAATGGCATCCGCGCATTGGCCGCCGACGCCGACGGTTCGCTCTGGATCGGCACGCAGGCGGGCGGACTCAATCACTATGACCCGCAACTGGATCGCTTCGATTCGTACACGGCCGATCCTGCGCACGCGGGCAAGCTGGCCAACAACTTCGTTACGGCGCTGATGCTCGATCGCCGCGGCTGGCTATGGGTCGCCAGCGCCAGCGGTACGTTGCAATGGTTCGATCGCGCCGCCGGCAGCTTTCTTGATGCACCGCTCGGCCCGCATCAGGCGCTGTCCGGCGTGCGCGCGATGCTCGAACTGGCCGATGGTTCGGTGCTGCTCGGCACACGCGCCGGGCTGTGGCGCTGCGACGCCGACGCATCGAGCCTGCGCGAGTTGCGCGTGGATCCCGCGCAATCACTGGACGTGCAGGCGCTCGCCGTCGCGCGCGACGGCGAAATCTGGATGTCGGCTATCGGCGCGGGCTTGTACCGGCTGGATCGCGAAGGCAAGCCGGTTGCGCGCTACCGCAGTGTGGCGGGTTCCGCGAACAGCTTGCCCGACGACGACGTCAAGGGCATGCAGTTCGATGCCGACGGTCGGTTGTGGTTGGCTACCAAAGTTGGCGGGTTGCTGCGGTTGGATCCTGCCACCGGCGCCGTAAGCCAGTTCCTGCATGATCCGGCCGACCGGCGCAGCCTCGCGGCGAATCGGCAACAAAGCGTGCTGATCGATCGTGACGGTTTGATCTGGGCCGGTTCCTGGAACGACGGCGTCAGCGTGCACGATCCGCGCACCGAAGCGTTCGCGGCCATCGGCATGGTGTCCGGCGACACGCGCACGCTGCCGGCGCGCCCGGTCGTGTCGGTCTGGCGCGACCCGGACGACACCCTGTGGATGGGCATGGCCGAGCGCGGTGGACTCGTGCAATTCGATGCCGGCAGAGGTGTGATCGCGCATTACGCGCCGGGCTCGGCGGCCGGCGAATTGCCGCCCAATGCGGTCGAACAGATCGTGCGGGCCCGCGACGACAGCCTGTGGATCGCCATGACGGCGGCAGGCCTGCAGCGCCTCGCGCGCAATGCCGCCAAGTTCACCGCCTACCGCCACGAGCGCACCGATCCGGACAGTTTGGCCAGCGATGATTTGCTGGCGGTGATGCAGGACCGCGCCGGCACGCTGTGGGTCGGCACCGTCGATGCGGGGCTTGACGAACTGTGCGAGGGCTGTACGCAATTCCGCCATCATCGCCACGATCCGACACGCGCCGACAGCATCGGCGACGGCCCGATTGCAAAAATATACGAGAGCACCGGCGGCGAATTGTGGATCGCGCTGCGACCCGGCGGACTGGACCGTTACGATCGCGTGCACGACCGTTTCGAGCACCTCCGTGCCAGCGCGCAGGACGCCGCTTCGCTGAGCAACGACACCGTCACCACGATCATGCAGGACAGCCATGGCGACTTATGGGTCGGTACTCAGGGCGGCGGCTTGAATCATCTGCTGCCAGCCACGGCAACGCCGCGTTTCGAAGCGATATCCACTGCCAGCGGCCTGGCCGCCGATGCGATCGGTTGCGTATTCGAAGACGCGGCGCACACCTTGTGGATGAGCACGACGGTGGGCATCAGCCGCTACGATCCGGTGACGCGGCGCCTGACGAATTTCGGCGCGAATGACGGTGCGTGGCCGCAAGGTTATTTTCTGAATTCCTGCGCACAACTCAGCGATGGACGTTTGGTTTTCGGCGGCCCGGCCGGCGCAACCCTGCTCGATCCTGCGGCGACGAAGGCGCCACCGCCGCCGTTGCCGGTGCTTACCGGTGTGTTGCTCGATAACCGCGCAGTCGAATTGCAGTGGCGCGACGAGAAATCGCCACTCGTCGCCGCGCCATGGAACGGCGGACAGGTCACGCTCAACCACCGCCAGACCAATGTCAGTTTCGAGTTTGGCACGCTCGGTTTCGCCGCGCCGGAATCGATCGAATACGCATACCGGCTGGAAGGGCACGACAGCGAATGGATCGACAGCGGCGCTTCACGGCGTTATGCGACGTACACGAATCTGGCGGCAGGCGATTACCGCCTGCGTGTGCGTGCACGCAGGCCTGGCGAAGTCTGGAGCGAACACGAGGCGACGTTGCCGGTGCGCGTGCAGACCGCGCCGTGGCTGGCGCCGATGGCACTGCTCGGTTACGGCGCTGGCGTGCTCTCGTTGTTGGGCATTGTCGGCTGGCGCACGCGTGAAAGCGTGCAACGTCAGGCGCGTGCTCGCCAGGCTGTGCGCGCCGGCGCCGAACGCCTGAAGCTTGCGCTGTGGGGCAACGGCGGCGAAATGTGGGACATCAACCTGAAAGACGGCTCGTTCGTGCAGGAGAACCGGATTGCCGGTCTCGCCGTCGGTGTTGCAGCGGCGTCGAGTCAGCTGCAGACCATGCACGAGTACCGCAAATTCTTGCATCCGGACGATCTTCCGGCGTTCGAAAGCGCACTGGTTGCGCACCTGAAGGGCGAGGCCGATTTCTTCGAGGCTACTTATCGCACGCCGGATCTCAAAGGCGACTGGCGTTGGCTGCTCACACGCGGACGTGTGGTCGAGCGCGACGCGCACGGGCGTGCGTCGCGCCTGGCCGGCACCACGCAGGACATCAGCGTGCTCAAGCATACCGAGGAGTCGCTACGCAACCTCAACGAGGAACTGGAGTCGCGCGTCGCGGCGCGCACCGGCGACTTGAGCCGCGCCAACGATGAATTGCGCAATACGCTCGAGCAATTGCGCGCGACACAGCGGCAGCTGCTCGAATCGGAAAAGATGGCAGCGCTCGGCGGGCTGGTCGCCGGCGTCGCGCACGAGATCAACACGCCTCTGGGCGTGACAGTCACTGCCGCCTCACACTTGCGGGAAGAAGCCCTGCGCATGGGCACAATGGCGGCATCCCATTCACTGACCGCGGAGGAACTCGAACACTTCCGCGCTGCGGCCGACGAGAGTTCGCAGATCATCCTGCGCAACCTCAATCGCGCCGATCGGCTGATCCGCAGTTTCAAGCAGGTCGCCGTCGACCAGAGCAGCGAGGAACGCCGCACGATCGAACTCGGCGCTTATCTCAACGAGATCCTGATCTCCCTGGGGCCGGCGTTGCGCAAGACGCCGCATCACGTCAGCGTCGACTGTCCGCACGGGGTGTCGTTGAACACGTACCCCGGCGCGATTTATCAGATCGTCAGCAACTTGCTGATGAACTCGATTCATCACGCCTTCGCGCCAGGGACTGTCGGCGCCATTGCCATTGCGATAAAGCAAAACGCTCGTGAAGTCGAATTAAGCTACCGCGACGATGGCAAAGGCATGGACGAAGCGGTGCGGGCACGCGTCTTCGATCCGTTCTTCACCACACGCCGCGGCGAGGGCGGCTCGGGTCTCGGCATGCACGTGGTCTACAACCTGGTGACGCAATTGCTCAAAGGGCGCATCGACGTGACCAGCACGCCCGGCGCGGGCGCCGTGTTCACGATCACTTTTCCGAGCGGATCGGCGGACTAGCGAGTCAGAAAAACGCCTGCGCGCCGTCGGGAAGCTGTTGCCGCACGGCTTGCACGCGATCCCAGTGGGCGAACAGCAGCTCGACCAGGCGCGGTTCGAACTTGGTACCGTTTTGTTCAACGATGAAGGCGCGGATATCGTCGGGCGCCCACGGCTGTTTGTAGCAACGCTCGCTGCCGAGTGCGTCGAACACGTCGGCGAGCATGGTGATGCGGCCGCCGATCGGGATGGCCTCGCCGCGCAGACCGTGCGGATAGCCGCTGCCGTCCCAATTCTCGTGATGGGTGAGCGCGATTTCCGCGGCGAGCTTGAGCAGCGGCCGCTTCGACGCAACGAGCAGATTCGCGCCCAGCTGCGCGTGCGTGCGCATGATGTCCACTTCCTCGGGCGTGTGCGCGCCGGGCTTGTTGAGGATGGCGTCGGGAATGCCGATCTTGCCGATGTCGTGCAACGGCGCGGCCAGGCGCAAATCGGACGTCGTGCGCTCGTCGAGGCCATAGAGCTGGCCGAGCATTTCGGCGATCACGCCGACGCGCTTGACGTGGTTGGCGGTTTCATACGATCGCGTTTCGGCGGCGCCGGCCAGCAGGTGCACCATTTCCAGCTGACTGTCGAGCAGTCCGCGGTGCAGGTGCAGATTCTCGAAGGCGACCGAAATGTTGGTGCTGAATACTTCGACGAGGCGGTTGCCCAACCCGCCGGGATTGTGGTTTTCGCCGGCATAGAGCAGCACTTCCGGAGAACGGCTGTCGCTGACGTACAGCACGTAGTGATCGTCGGTGAAAACGCTTTCGCGATTGGCGATCGCGCTGCGCATCGACGCGGCGATCGGGCCGGGCAGCGATTCGTGCGCATTGCGGCCGATCATGTTGCGATATTCGCCCGTGGCCGCGGTGATCGCAAAATGCTCCAGCGCAGGAGCGCCGGTGATGCGGCAATACAGCGCGCCGCGATCCCCGCCGAACAAGTCGGACAGCTGGTCGAGCACGGCATTGGCGAAACGTTGCGAGTGTTCGTGCGAAAAAATATACGTCGACGCATCGATCACGCGTTCGAGTCCGCGTCGGTTCGACTCGATCATGCGCATGTCGCGGTAGCCGCGCAGCGCGGAATACATCGTGGTGGTCAGCTTCTGCGCCGTGAGTTCGGTCTTTTCCTTGTAGTCGTTGATGTCGTAAGCAGCGATGACCTGCTGCTCCGGCGCCTGGCCGGGCTGACCGGTGCGCAGCACGATGCGCACGAAATGGTTGCCGATGCGCTCGCGCACATGGCGCACGAGTTCAAGTCCGGCGCGATCGGTTTCCATCACCACGTCGAGCAGCATCACGGCGATATCCGGATGCTCGCGCAGCATCACTTCGGCCTGGTTGGCGGAATGCGCGTTGAGAAACTGCAGCGGGCGATCAGCGAAGCGGAAATTGCCGAGCACCAGGCGGGTGACGGCGTGCACTTCGGGTTCGTCGTCTACGACCAGCACTTTCCACGGCGATACCCGCGGCGCCTCAGCGGGCTGGCGCACGCTCTTGCTGAGCGCATTCATGCTGCTAAACCCCCGTACACGGCCTGAGTTTAGCGCTTTTCAAAGCGCTGTTGCAGGGTTTGCATGCGGCGCGGCCATAAACGAGGCCGAATCAGGCTGCAGGCGTTGCGGGGAGCCGTTTCCAGTCCGCATAGATGTGCTCGTAGAACCACGCATAAGTGCGTTCTATTTCGCCCTGAATGCGTGGCGGAATGACATGCAGCGGAGCGGGTGCCACGCTCGGGTGCTGCCGGTGCGGAAATTTGTGCCGGTAATGGCTGTCGCTTTCATGCCGACGCACGGTCAATCGCTTTGGGTCGAATTGCTGCGGCGGTACCTTCAGCCAGGAGAAGATTTCGGCCATGCACGCCTGCGGATCGCGCACGAGCTGCTCAAACTTGACCACGCGGATGAGCTGCTGCACGGTCTGGGCCAGATCCTGGATGGCTTCGATCGCGCGCAGCGGGTTGCCGATCACGCCATCCTTGGCGAATAGCACGTCGGCGCGGTTGTAGCGATCGTGACCGGCGATATGGTCCGGAAAATCGATCAGGATCGTGCGCTGATGCTGCGCTTCGACCGATCCATACACCTGACCGAGTTCGCGCACGCAGACGAGCAAGCGCGCCTCCGGTTCGAGCGCGAGCAGATATTCGAAGTTGCGCAGCCAGGCGCGGTTCTTGTCGACCACCAGCGGCTTTTCGCAATCGTGGTACCAGCCACGCACGAACGCGCGCGTGGCCGATTGCAGGTGTGCGTAGGCACGCTCGAAATCGCTATCGAGTTGCGACAGGAAGAAATCGTCGTCGCTGATGCCATGACGCATGCGCAACAGCGCCGAGCACAGCGGCGAACTGTGGCCCTCGCTGTGGATCTGCGGATGTTCGCCGAGCAGCTGACAGAGCAGGGTGGAGCCGGAGCGGGGCAGTCCGGCTACACCCACGAATTGCGCCATCCGTCAATCCACCTCGAACGACTGCAGTCGCACCGGAGTGGGATTGTTGACATGGAACATCAGGGCATTCGGCGGCAGTGCCGCCGGCGCTTTTCCGTGAACCGGAGCGGCGGCCGGGTTCGGACCGATCGAAAACGTGCCCGTGACGTTGGACAAGGCGCCGGAGTAGTTGGACGAAAAATCGCTTGCCGAGAAAGTGGTCGTGGCAAAACTCATCAGCACGTAATCGGCGCCCGGAGTAGGAGTGCCCGTGCCGTCGCCGAAGTGGAACACGTAGGTGGAACCCGTGCTGGTGTCCTTGTCCAACGAAGTACCCATCTGCATCAGATCGGAATTGCCGGGGTTGCTGGAGCTGCCGAGCTGAAACTTGATGCCGCCCCCGGTTGGAGACGTACCACCTTTCCAGCGCAGTCTGTGCGCGTGCAGGGTTCCTGGCGAATTGCCCGGAGCGATGTAGCCATCCGCAGCGGCGTCCAGCTCGACATCGCCGACCGTGCCGCCGCCGCCGAGCGTGCCGTTGGCGACAACGACGCCGACCGAGCCG
>Ga0207647_10001497_pt1 | contig 17958 bp, 18 predicted proteins | sample KBSCornC2_FD_184295 | JGI IMG/M metagenome (GOLD analysis project Ga0207647, IMG submission 184295) | Corn rhizosphere microbial communities from Kellogg Biological Station, Michigan, USA - C2 (SPAdes) (version 2) | ecosystem: Host-associated > Plants > Roots > Rhizosphere ... | reverse complement strand
TGAGCCGCTGGGTTATTCCCAGGACGACCTGCTGATTGTCGGTCATGCGATTGAGTGTCGAATCAATGCTGAAAACCCGGAAACATTTGCGCCGTCGCCCGGCACCATTTCGGCGTTCAATCTGCCGGGCGGCCCAGGCGTGCGTGTCGACACGTTTGTTTACTCGGGTTATCAGGTGACACCGTTTTACGATTCGATGATTGCGAAGGTGATTGTCCACGCGAGGACTCGCGAGCTGGCCATCGCGCGTATGAAGCGGGCGCTGGAAGCGATGGTAATCGAGGGGATTAAGACGACAGTTCCGCTGCACCTGAAAATCATGGACGACCCGCGTTTCCGGGCCGGGGACATCGGAACGGATTTCATGGAGTATTTCCTGGCGAAAAACGGCAAGAAAGCCGCGGCTCAATAGGTCCTATAGGACTTATAGGACCTATTCGCGGTTTGCGATTTTCAGGCGGATTGCCCTATAATGTCCGACTTTTCTACGACGACTTGGCTCGTCTGAGAGGTAAAACATAATGTCGCACGCAGTTATAAAAGCCGGTGGTAAACAGTTCCTTGTCGAGGAAGGCCAGACGATTCGGGTGCCTTCAATCCAGGCGGACGCGGGAAGCTCAGTCGAGCTGGATGCGTTGCTCAGCACTGGATCCGAGAACAAGATTTCGGCGACGGTCGTCGCCCACGGCAAAGATCAAAAAATTGTTGTCTTCAAGAAAAAGCGTCGCAAACAATACAAACGCACGCGTGGTCACCGGCAGGGTTTCACCACCTTGAAGATTGATTCGATTGGGTAAAGACAATGGCACACAAAAAAGGCGTTGGTTCATCTCGTAACGGTCGCGACTCACAGTCGCAGCGGCTCGGTCTGAAGAAGTTTGGCGGTGAGAGAGTTCTCGGCGGCAACATCATCGCGCGCCAGCGCGGCACAAAGTGGAAACCCGGCAACAACGTCGGCCGCGGCAAGGATGATACGTTGTTCGCATTGATCGATGGCGTCGTGAAGTTTGAGGACAAGGGCCGGTCCGGAAAGTTCGTCAGCGTTTATCCACTGGAGCAAACTGCTGCTTAGAAAAGCTTCTGAGAAAGTTCGCGACGCCTGAGCAGCAACACTGCGCACTCAGGCGTCGTTTTCGATTTTTAGGATGTTCATCGATCGCGCCAAGATTCACGTCCAGGGAGGGAACGGAGGTAACGGTGTTACAGCTTTCCGGCGTGAAAAGTTTGTCCCGCGCGGTGGTCCATCGGGCGGCGATGGTGGGCGCGGCGGCGACGTGATCCTGTTGGCCGATGATTCGCTCAACACGCTGCTGCACCTTCGTTACAACCCGCACCACACCGCACAGCGCGGTTTGCATGGTGAAGGTTCAAATCGGTCCGGACGCGACGGCGAGGACCACGTAATTCGAGTTCCGGTTGGAACACAGATCTTTGACGCTGCGACAGGTGACTTGCTTCACGACCTGAATCATGACGGCGACCGATGGCTGGCTGCGCGCGGAGGGCGAGGTGGTTTTGGAAACGCGCATTTCACGACTTCAACGAATCGCGCGCCTCGCTACCATCAGACTGGAAGTCCTGGCGAAGAGTTGGACCTCCAGCTCGAGCTCAAGCTGCTCGCCGATGTCGGTCTGGTAGGTTTCCCGAACGCAGGAAAGTCGACGTTTATCTCGACGGTTTCCGCTGCACGCCCGAAGATTGCCGACTACCCGTTCACGACGCTTGAACCGCATCTCGGTGTAGTTGATCTCGGCGACTTTCGCACTTTCGTGATCGCCGACATCCCCGGACTGATCGAAGGTGCGCACACCGGCGCAGGTTTGGGCGATCGTTTTCTACGGCACATCGAGCGCACGAAGTTGTTGTTGCACCTCGTGGATGTTTCGTCGGTTTCGGGACGTGATGCGGTCAGTGATTACGAAACGGTGAACCGCGAGCTCGCTTCGTACAACGAGGAGTTAGCAGCGAGGCCACAGTTTGTGGTGGCGACAAAGATGGACGCCCTCGATGAGCCGGAGCGGTTGGAATCACTGAAGCAGAAAGCTATCGCAGATCAGAAACCGTTCTTCGCGATCTCCTCGGCAACCGGCAACGGTGTTCGTGAGCTTGTAAATGCGATGGCGGCGAAGCTGGAAGAGTTGAGTGCCGAGAGCAACAGAACTGACGCCGTGGAACTCACTTTCTAAGACATGTGCGCGCAGAAGCGGATAGGTTTGTATGGCGGAACATTTGACCCTGTTCATGTAGGCCATCTCGAAGTTGCACGCAGAGTTTCGCAGTTATTTGAGATTGAGAAAGTCATTTTTATTCCGGCTCAGATGGCGCCGCACAAGATCGGGCGTCCTGTAACGGAGCCGATACATCGCTATGCGATGCTGGCGTTGGCGACGCAGAACGATCCGCAGCTAACGATTTCGAGTTTTGAGCTCGACAATCCGGATCGTCGCTACACGGTAGATACGGTCGAGCATTTTCAGCGCACGCTGGATAAAGAGACCGAGCTCTTTTTCATAATGGGCGCCGATTCGTGGTCTGAGATTACGACCTGGCGTGAGTGGGAACGCTTGTTGACGATGACGAATCATATCGTCGTCACGCGGCCGGGTTTTGAACCTGTGACGACCCACGTCGGTGCGGTTGGTGAACGCATCGTTGATTTACGCGGAACGTCTACCAAAGCGGCGCCAGGCCGCCGCCCCCCAGGGATTTTCTTCACTGATGTGGTGATGAAAGACGTTTCGGCAACCATGATTCGACGACTGGCGAGTGAAGGTCGCAGCGAAGAGTTGAGCGATCTTTTACCCCCGCCAGTGCTTGATTACATTAAGAAGTACGGAATTTACGAACTGAATGAAGCAAAACTCAACAGTTAAGGAACAGTCGTTAAATCCGCAACCTAGCGTGCGGTCAACTCCTCAATCTGCGCCGGCCGAAATCCTCGACGAGCGCGTGCTCGCTGCACTTCACGCTGCCGGGGAGAAGAAGGCCATCGAACCGGTTGTCCTCGATCTGCGTGAGATCGCCAGCTTCACCGATTACTTTCTGATCGTGAGTGGTGCAAACGAACGCCAGGTGCAGGCAATTGCGGATGAGGTATACGAGAGTTTGAAGAAGTCTGGCCATGCGGCGGCTCGTATGGAAGGCTACAAGACTGCCGAATGGATTCTTTTGGACTACGGCGATTTCGTCGTCCACGTGTTTGAGCAGAAAGCGCGGCAGTTTTACGACCTCGAACGTCTCTGGCGCGAATCGAAGCGAGTCGAGTTGCCTGCGGAATTTACCGGCGGCAGTGGTAGTTCTTTGAGAAGAGAATCGTGATCGAAATTTTTGCGCGTTCTCAGGGAATGCGCGAGGCTGTCAGTCTCGCGGAGCGCGTGAGTTCAACCGATGCGAACGTTCTGATAACGGGTGAGTCGGGAGCGGGGAAGGATCTCCTCGCGTCGTTTATTCATTTGAAGTCAAAGCGTTCGGCGCATCCGTATGTGAAGATCGATTGTGCGACGCTGCCGGGCGAGCTACTTGAAGCAGAACTCTTCGGTTTCGAACGCGGCGCGTTTACGGGTGCGGTTGAAGCGAAGGCGGGCCGTCTAGAGGCAGCTGACAAGGGCACAGTCGTTCTCGATGAGATTGCGCATCTTTCGACTGACGCGCAGGCAAAACTGCTGCGAGTGATTGAGCGCCGGGAATTCGAACGTCTCGGCGGACGTAAAACTATCAAGCTCGACGCGCGACTGATTGCCTTGACGAACGTAGATCTTGATGCGGCGGTGAAAATTGGTCGATTTAGAGAAGACCTTTTTTATCGTCTGAACGTAATAAACATTCGCGTCCCGCCGTTACGTGAACGTAAAGAAGATCTTTCTCAATTGGTCGAGTACTTTCTAAAGCTCTACTCCGCCAAGCACGGACGAAATGTTCAGCGTGCCGCGGCAAATGCGCGTGCCTTGCTAAAGGCTTACGACTATCCCGGAAACGCGCGCGAGCTGGCGAACATTATCGAGCGGGCGGTAATAGTCGCCGAAGGAAAGAAGCTTGAAGAGCACGATCTTCCGGCAGGACTGAGTGCGGCTGTGAACGCGCAGCAGTTCAAGGAGAAACCGCGCAGTCTGGCGCAAGTCGAGGCGGCTTACATCTCCGAGATTCTGGACGCAACCGGCGGTAACAAGACCGAGTGCGCGCGCATACTCGGAATCAGTCGCAAGAATCTTTACGAGAAGATTGCGCGCTACAAACTTTAAAGCCATCCACCGATTACACAGATTGCTTTTAATCTGCGTAACCTGTGGATACTTCAGTGATGAAGCTGCGGATCGTTTGGATAGGGAAGACGCGTGATGCGAGGCTGCGCGCGTTGATTGACGATTACGCCGAGCGCCTTGGTCATTTCGCCCGCTGCGAAGTGACTGAGCTGCGTGAACTTGGACGTACAGACAAGGCGGGCATCGATAAGGAGACGAAACGCATCTCAGACGGACTCCGATCCGGGTCGGTTACGGTGCTTTTGGATCCGGACGGAGTTGAGTGGACTTCTCAACAGCTCGCTGCCCAGGTGCAGAGTTGGGAGGGAAGCGGGATCAAAGAAGTTGCCTTCGTCATTGGCGGACCGAATGGCGTTGCCGGCGACTTCAAGGCACGCGTTGACAAGCGCTGGTCACTGTCGCGGCTGACGCTGACACATGAGATGGCGCGCGTCCTGTTGTTGGAGCAATTGTATCGAGCGTACACGATCATTCATGGTTTGCCATATCAGAAATGATCGCGAGAGACAGCTAACATCAAGTAGGGTGGAGGGTTGAGATAGATAATGGATAAGAGGCGCACAAAAGTTTTCAGAGATAAATTATTGGACCGTCGTGAAGGTCTGGTCGGACAGGTGCAGGCGGCGGAGCTCTATAGTCGCGAACGCGATGCCGAAGCTACGCAGGATCCGGCAGACATGGCGGCTAATGCTTATACAAAAGAATTGCTGGTGTCGATGTCTGACAACGATCGTCAGTTGTTGAACCTGATCGATGAAGCGCTCGAGCGAATCGAAACATCTGGTTATGGTAAGTGTGTTCACTGTGGTGAAGCACTGCCGGAGAAACGCCTCGATGCGGTGCCATGGGCGCGACACTGCGTTCGCTGCCAAGACTTGCAGGAGCGCGGGTTGCTGGGTGACGACGAAGATTAACCAGCTCTAACAGCTTCAGATAATTTGCGGCCTCCTCGATTCGGGGAGGCCGCTTTGTTTAGCCACAAAAGGCACAAAAAGCAAAAGAATGTTTCGAGATGCTTTGTTGACTTTGGCGTATCCGCAAGCTTGTGAGATCTGTGCGAGTAGTGTTGAGGAACGAAGATTTGGGGTGGCGTGTGAGTCGTGTTGGAAGGGAACACGGATCTTCGCGGCTGAGGAGGAGATTTGTTGGAAGTGTGGATCGCCGGGTCCTCCGTGCGGCCGTTGTGAACCGCTGGCGTTCACCACAGCGCGCGCGGTGGGGCTGTACAAAGGTGCGTTGCGCGAGTCGGTCTTGATGTTGAAGCGCCGCGCGCACCTGCCGCGACATGTCGAGAATTTACTGATGGCAGCGGCGATGCGCGAGCCGTTCTTAGGCAGTACCAGGGTTATGCCTGTTCCCCTGCATCCGAAACGGCTACGAGTGAGGGGTTTCAATCAGGCCTCAGTGCTCGCAAACGCGCTCTCGAAGGGGCTGCGGTTACCGCTCGACGAAGTAAGCCTCGTCCGGGTTGCAGAGTCGGAGAAATACCGCGCTGGGCTGGATGTAAAAGGACGCCGGGACACCGTGGCAGAGGCCTTCAAAGTCGTCCATCCGAGGCTGGTTGCCGGTGAGGATGTCTTGCTGGTTGACGATGTTTTTACGACCGGCGCGACCGTGTCGGCCTGTGCTGAGGTGCTGATTGCGGCAGGTGCCCGGAACGTCTTTGTTCTGACGTTAGCCAGGGCCTGAACCGGGCGAAAAGGGCAACATAATTTTGACACCCTCTTCCGCGCTCGCGTAATATCGCGCTAATGAATGGCAGAGTTTTAGTTCTTAATACTTCCTTCGAGCCAATCAATGTGTGCACTGAAAGGCGCGCTGTCGTGATGATCTTCAAGGGAGTAGCGCGCGTGGAGGAGCACAATGGTCATGTCCTCCATTCGCAGAAACTCACCATTCACGCACCTTCTGTTATTCGCTTGACTGAGTACATCCACATTCCTTTTGAACGCCGGTCGCTCTCGCGCAAGAACATTCTTCTGCGCGACCACTCGACCTGCCAGTACTGCGGCACGCAGTATCCGCCCTCGGAGCTAACGCTCGATCATGTGCTGCCACGCTCGCGCGGAGGGGAGTCCGCGTGGGATAATCTGGTTGCCTGCTGCAAGCGTTGTAATCATCGAAAGGGAAACCGGACTCCCGAGGAATCCGGGATGCACCTGTTGCGCAGGCCTCGTGGGTTCTCGCTTCATGTAAACCGGCAAATCATGCGGTACCTGGGGAGAGCTGACGAGACGTGGAGGAAGTATTTGTTCTACGAATCAGACGGTCGAGAATAGTTGGCATCAAACCGGCGCGGCCCCACATAGAAAGAGGAATCATGAATCAAACAATTTTGGCGATCGCGGGACTCGGCACTCCTGAGCTTATAGTCATCGTGCTCGTAATCTTTTTACTTTTCGGCGCCACCAGGCTGCCTCAACTGGCGAAAGCCCTGGGCCAAAGTAAGAAGGCGTTTCGCGAGGGAATTGAAGAAGGCGAACGGGAACCTCCTCGCAAGGAAGTGAAGGAGTAAGTTGATCTTTGTACTTTGTACTTTGAACTTGGTTGGTCACGTCTGCTGATGGTCAAAGTACAAAGATCCAAGTACAAAGATCCAAGACAACTTATCAGTGGCTGTGAGTCTTTTGTCCGACGATCAGAGTCGCTTTCACGGAAAGCGCGAACTCCGCCTCATGCCTGTCTTCGTTTATTAATCGAGAGATCTCACTGAACAAGCCAGCCCTCTTATCTTCAGGAACGAGGGACAACCAATCCTGCATTAAAAACTCTGCGACGAGCGGAGAGTTTAGAAACTGTTCGCCCGACTCGAAATCAAACTCCTCGATTCTGGTCCAGGATTGAACGTCTCTGAGACCTTCATCCTCGGCCAGCTGTTCGATGTCAGAAACGGTCGGCAGTTCTGTGATCAGTTGCTCGACGTCCGATTCATGATCGATCAGTCCATTGTTGTGTAACGCCTCCCAGTAGATCGAAAAGAACTCGCCAAAGCTCGAGGCTGTCGGCAGTGTTAGAGCGACACTTGCTCCCGGCGCCGCTACGCGAACGAGCTCCGAAAACATTCTTCTTACTCTTTGCCGCGAAACCAGTGACGCGTTTCCGATAACCAGGTCGAAGCTGTTGTCTTGCAAGTTGAGTTTGTCGAGTGGTGCAGTGTCGAAACTGATCTGTTCGTTTGTGGCGGTTGCTTTTGCGCGCGCCAACTCCGTGCATTCCGGATTCTCGTCGACGCACAGCAGCTCCAGCTTGTCGCCGCCGCGCTCGTGTATCGCCATTGCGTGTCCGCCGGTTCCGGCAGCAACGTAGAGTGCCTTTCCTTCTTTGGGAAGCTCGACGTGCTCGTCGATTAACTGGGCGAAACGTTCGCCCCAATCGGGCGCGATGAATAAGTCATGAAGGAATGCGAGTTCCTTATCCGACTTCCTGTTAGTGGTCACTCTCAATATCCTCACCCCTCGTTTGTTCTGGCAGTCCTTCGTCTGAAAAGTATTTTCTGCCGCGTAGCTGTTCCGGCAAACACTCCATTTCTTCTTTGGCTGCCTCGTCGCTGTGGACGTAGCGATAGTCTTTACCGTAGCCGATATGTTTCATCAACGGCGTTGGTGCATTTCTCAAATGGAGCGGCACCGGTATGCGTGCGGTTTGTTCGGCGTCACTCGCGGCCGCTTGATATGCTTTCAACACTGCGTTCGACTTAGGTGCACGAGCGAGATAAATCGTCGCTTGTGTCAGCGGAAACAAACCTTCGGGCAGGCCGATCAGTTGCACGATATCAGCCGCAGCAGCGGCCTGGACCATAGCTTGTGGATCTGCAAGGCCGACATCTTCCGAGGCGAGAATACACAAACGGCGCGCGATGAAAATCGGATCGGCGCCGCCTTCAATCAGTCTCGCGAGCCAGTAGAGGGCTGCATCGACGTCTGAGTTTCGCAACGACTTAATCAGCGCGGAGATCAGGTTGTAGTGTTCCTCACCACCTTTGTCGTAAGCGTAATGAGCGCGGCCGAGCGCCTCGATCACTGTCTGCTCTGAGACTGTTCTCACACCGTTGGCATCAGGCGCAGTGGATTCAACGGCTGCGTCCAGGGCTGTGAGTGCCACTCGCGCATCGCCGCTGGCGGAGTGTGCGATTCGTTCCAGTAGCTCGTCTGAAACTGAAGGATTGAAACTGGCAAGACCACGCTCCTCGTTACGGAGCGCATTTGCAAGAACAGTCTTGATCTCGTCGTCGGAAAGTTGATTGAGCACCAAAACTCTGGAGCGCGACAGTAGTGCACCAGTGACTTCGAAAGAGGGATTCTCGGTGGTCGCGCCGATTAGTGTGACAGTGCCGTTTTCGACAGCGTGCAGGAGTGCGTCCTGCTGTGACTTATTGAAACGATGGATCTCGTCGATAAAAAGAACGGTGCGTTTGCCGTAGCGCTTTTCAGCTTTGGCGCGGTCAATCGCTTCGCGCAGATCCTTCACGCCAGAGAAGACTGCCGAGAGGGCAATAAAGTTCAATCCACTACTGTCAGCTAGCAAGCGCGCGAGCGTGGTTTTTCCGGTACCCGGTGCGCCCCACAGAATCAATGATGGGAGGGTGCCGCCGCCCGCGAGCAAACGTCGCAGGATCCGGCCTTCGCCCACAAGGTGTGTCTGGCCGACAAATTCCGCCAGGGAGCGCGGTCGCATACGCTCGGCCAGCGGTGTGCCCTCCGGCGGGGTGGCGTCGCCGGCTTCGTCGCTAAACAGACTTCTTGAATTCCATCGGTCCATGGCGCAAAAACGAGGTATAATTATCGCCGAAAAGAATTAAACAAGCGACCAGTGGGGAATCACCTGACGGTGCCTTAACCGGAACAAAAGGTTCGAAAAGGCCAATTTTTTCGGGTAAAGTATCCAGAATCTTCATTGGAACGCGACTAGAGAAATCTGCGTATAGTTGGCTGCGGACGATAAGAATCCCCGGAAATACAGGGGCCGCAAAGCGATTGGAGAGCAGACGATGAGGAATGGAAGAGACATTTGGAGGATCGCCGGAATGATTCTCCTTGCAATATTCGTTTTCGCAGTGGTACTCCCGCTGGCGTTAAAGGTAGTGGGAATTACATTGCTCGCAATAATTGGGCTCGCGGTGCTATTGATCAAGGTGGCAGTAACCTTGGCCGTTGCGTATCTCGTTCTAGTTGGAATACGTGCCCTGCTACGCTAACTGTTCGCGGGCAACTGGGAGTTGATGCTCCTTCACTCAGTTGCCCGCTTCGGTTCCCACCTTAGTCCCTCCGCTCCCACTTAAAAGTTTGACCGCTCCTGTACGCACATGCGATCATGTGCACGATTTTTCACCTCACCTGAAGGATGGAGTAAATGACACCAGAACAACGACTCGATCGAGTGGAACGGATACTAGGACTTTTCGCCGGGGAAGGACGTCGCTGGCGTGCGCGATCGCGTCAACAGGACGAAAAGATCAATATGCTGATTCAGGCTCAGATGGAGACCACTGAACAGATTAACAAGTTGACAGACAGTCAGAAGCAGACCGAGAAAGTCTTGGCTGCTTTTATAAGGAGTCTCGGCAAGGATCCAAACGGTCTCTTAGAATCTTAGGCCACAAAAGCACAAGAAGCACAAAAGGAGATTCATCCTGTTTGTGCCTTTTGTGCTTTTTTGTGGCTAAACATTGAAGCGGAAGTTAACTATGTCACCTTCCTGCATGATGTAGTCTTTTCCTTCGAGACGTAAGAGTCCCTTTTCTCGTGCAGTTGCGTAGGAGCCTGCGGAAATGAGGTCGTCGTAGCTGACAATCTCGGCGCGAATGAAACCACGTTCGATGTCTGAGTGAATGGTGCCTGCGGCGGTTTGTGCGCGAGTGCCCTGGGGGATCGTCCAGGCGCGAACTTCCTTCTCACCTGCTGTCAGGAACGACATCAAGCCCAGCAGGTGATAGGCGCTCTTAATCAGTTGATCTACACCACTCGTCTTCACACCGAGACTTTGCAAATAGTCGACACGCTCTTCCGGTGGTAGCGCTACCAGATCGGCTTCGAGCTGCGCACAGATGACCACGCACTCCGCCGCTTCCTTCGCCGCGACCTCACGAACAGAATTCACCATCGAGTTGTGATCGATATCGGCGAGCGCTGACTCCTCCACGTTCGCGGCATAGATGGTCGGCTTGGTCGTTAAGAGAAAGAAGTTACGCGCGACGCTGCGTTCATCATCTGTGAGTGCGACAGTTCGTGCCGATCGCCCTTCTTCCAGCGCCGGTTGGATCTTCTCAAGCACGTCCAACTCCTGACGCGCAACCTTATCTCCACTCTTGAGACTCTTTTGTGCCTTCTCGCGCCGACGCTCCACGGTGGCAAGATCGGACAAAGCCAACTCGATCTGAATCGTCTCGATATCGCGCAGCGGATCGACTGCACCTTCAACGTGGACGATGTTTTCATCCTCGAAGCAACGAACAACCTGGACCACCGTATCGGTTTCTCTGATGTTCGCGAGAAACTGATTCCCAAGACCTTCACCCTTGGACGCCCCGCGAACAAGTCCTGCGATGTCGAGAAACTCAACTGTAGCCGGCACGATCTTTTCTGTTTTGACTAACCGGGCGAGCGGTTCGAGTCGTTCATCGGGCACGGAAACAACGCCGACATTCGGCTCGATAGTGGCGAACGGATAATTCGCCGCGAGGGCGGACGATTGCGCTGTGAGCGCGTTGAATAGAGTCGATTTGCCCACGTTGGGCAGTCCTACAATACCTGCTCTTAACATTCATTTGCCTCGTGCAGAAAACTAACCGATTACAAACACGGATGCAAAACCATCTACAGATTACACAGATTGATCTTAGAGGGTATAATCCGCTCCGATAAATGATCGCGTCTCTCTTACTGGCTTTATTAGTCACGTTTAGCGGCACCATTGCGACTTACCTCTACGACGAAAACGCGTCGTTGGGTGCACGACTGTGCGCCGGAGGAGCGATTGGGTTAGCGGCCCTCGGGCTGATAGGGTTTGTGGTTGCTTCATTGGTTGGTCTCAGTGGAGCGGCCGTGCTGTTTAGCGCTGTGATTTGTTGCAGCCCGCTCGCACTCCTGACGGACGGAGCGATCGCGGGCCGCCTGAAACGAGATCTCGACGCCGTTTCGATCGGAGCTCGACGGCTCGTTACAAAACCAGATGGGACGTCGATCGGTTACGTTCTCTTCTACGCGCTCGTTGCAGTCGTGCTGTGGAGAGTGTTCAGCCGGGCGGTGATTGAAGACAGTACCGGACTCAGCACCGGCCTGCTGAATAACTTCGGCGATCTTCCATTTCACCTCAGCGTGATCACGAGTTTCGTTTTCGGAAACAATTTCCCGCCCGAAGATCCGACCTATGCGGGAGTTAGATTCACTTATCCGTTCATCTCCGACTTCGTTTCAGCGATGTTCGTGCGTTGCGGCGCAGACCTTCGCGAATCGATGTTCATCGAGAACTATATTCTCGGGCTCGCTTTCGTCGGTCTGGTCCATCGCTGGGCCCTGGTAATGTTGCGCGACAAGTTGGCGGCAATCATCACGCCGTTGCTCGTACTATTGAACGGCGGTCTCGGCTGGACACAACTGTTTGCAAAAGCCGGGACAAACGAAGGCGGCCTCCTGGGCGTCCTGATGGACCCCCCTCCTTCATTCACGGTTGTTCCGGAAACGACGTGGCGTTGGGGTAACGCCATCTCCGCACTTCTGATTCCACAGCGTGGATTTCTGATGGGACTGCCTCTGGCAACCATCGCTTTCACCTATTGGTGGATCGCCAACGATAAAAAACGGACGCCCGAGGCAACTGAAACCGGAAAAAAGACACGCGCGAGCGAAAAGCAAAAGAGCGTTTGGCAGCAGCAGGAAGCGACGCGTGTCGCGTTTGCCAATCGAGGCATGATCGCTGCCGGCGTCGCAGCAGGACTGTTGCCCCTCGTCCATGCTCATAGTTTTGTTGTTGTGATGGGGATGGCGGGATGTCTCGTGCTGATTCAACGGCGCTGGCGCGACTGGTTCATATTCTTTGCGGTAGCATCTGTGATCGCAATTCCGCAGCTGCTCTGGTCGACTATCCACAGTTCAGTGGATGCCGGCAGTTTCTTTGCGTGGGAAGTAGGTTGGGACCACGGACAGGAAAATCCGATCTTGTTCTGGTTTATGAATACGGGATTCTTCATACCTCTGCTGCTGATTGCAGTTCTCATCAGAGGCGAAGGATATCTGGTTCCAAAACGGCTCCTGCTTTTCTATCTGCCATTCACGCTGTGCTTCATTATTCCCAACCTTATCAAGATGGCTCCGTGGATCTGGGACAACATTAAAGTTCTCTACTACTGGTGGCTCGCATCTGCGCCCATCGTTGCTTTGCTCCTGGCGAGACTCTGGCATCAGAGAGGAACGCGGCGATTACTCGCAGTTGTTCTGTTTGTCTGTGTCACCCTCGCAGGAGCACTCGATGTTGCGAGCATTTCTCTGCCTCGAATGCCATACCAGGTCTTCGATGCGGCGGGACTTCGCTTTGCCGAATTGGTGAAAGCTCAAACAGCACCTCGCGCATTGATCGTTCATGCTCCAGTTCATAACACTCCGGTGTTTCTGACCGGCCGTCGTTCACTCATGGGATACCCGGGCCACATCTGGACTCACGGGCTTCAATTTGTGCAGCGAGAAGGGGAGATCAAACGCATTTACCTTGGCGCGCCGGACGCAGAACAGTTAATCAGGAAATATGGCATCGAGTATCTTGTAGTTGGACCTCAGGAGCGAGTTGTAACTCCAGTCAACGAAGTATTCCTTACACGCTTTCAGAAAGTTGGAGAAGTTGGTGAGTACAAACTCTACAAAATCAAGTAGCAATCCAAAGGCCCGTGCGAAGAGCCGGCCTTCGGAGAGTGAGGTTCCGGTCCAGGGTATACAGGACGTGCCGGAGCAGGCATGGCGAATCGGAGCAATCGTAATCTTCCTGATCGCTGCCGTGCTACGGTTCTATAACCTGAATCTCGTGCCGCTGCATCATGATGAAGGCGTCAACGGAAACTTTCTGGTGCGGCTCGTGCGCGAGGGTTTTTACCAGTACGATCCGGCGAACTATCACGGTCCTACTCTTTACTACTTCTCAGCCGTGATCCCGTGGATCACGAAACTCTTATTCGGTTCGGCCACTCGCGACAATTACGGCCTTACTACATTCAATATCAGACTCATAACGGTCCTCTTCGGGCTTGGCACGATCGTTTTGGTGTTCTTGTTGCGCCGCCGGTTGGGAACGGTCGCCACACTCGCAGCGGCGCTTTTGATCGCCGTCTCGCCCGGTGCTGTTTATCTCTCCCGCTACTTTATTCACGAGTCGCTATTCGTCTTCTTTACACTCGGAATCGTGGTGGCTTGCGTATGGGCTTATGACACGCGGAGACCGGGTCATTTGATTTGGGCAGCTGCTTGCGTCGCACTTCTTTTTGCGACGAAAGAGACGGCGCTGATCTCTGTGGCGGTGCTCATCATCTCGCTCGTATTAACGCTCGTCTATTTGTACTTCAATCGTAAACCGGCTGTTCAAGTAAGCAAGCGAAACCAACCGCTTAGCCTCTGGAGTCGCATCAAGGGTGAGCTGAGTCGCACCATGTATGAAATGGGAGGTTCTGGTAGTCTCATACCGGCCGTCGCGACGACGCTCTTTGTTTTCTTTGCGGTGTACCTGCTCTTCTACTCCTCGTTCCTCACTAACAATAAAGGCATCATGGATTCGCTGCAGACGTTTGCTATTTGGAAAAAGACCGGGACCGAAGCGCACGTGCATTCAGCGGATCAGTATGTGAGGTGGCTCGTTAGCATAGAGTCGCCGCTATTACTTCTTGGCGCCGCCGGAGCGGTGATTGTCGTGTTAAAGCCGAAAAACTGGTTCGCGCTCTTTTCTGCGTTGTGGGCCTTTGGTCTCATCGCCGCCTACTCGCTCATTCCTTATAAGACGCCGTGGTTGATGCTGAACTTCCTTATACCACTCGCGCTGATTTCCGGTTATACGATCCAGGCGATTTACGACATGGACCACGGGCAGTTGAGACTGGCCGCGGCGGTCTTGTTCGTGGCAGTAGCGGTGGCGACTTACCAGTCTATCGACCTGAATTTCGTTAACTACGACAACGACAATACGAGGTATGTTTACGTGTATGCGCACACGCGGCGCGGCACTCTCGACCTGGTCACGCAGGTCGAACAAATTGCGAAGGAAAACTCGGGAGACCTGACGGGAATAACAATCGTGAGTCCCGACTACTGGCCGTTGCCGTGGTATTTCCGAAACTTCAGTCGCGTGGGATATTTCGGGCGGATGGCTGCCTCCAGTGAACCAATGATCATCGCCAATGAAAATCAGAAACAGGAAGTCGAGGCGAATTTCGGCCAGTTATACCGGCAGGTGCCGTCGAAAGAAGAGGGCGGAACTTTTGAATTACGGCCGGGGGTGAAGTTGCTGCTGTATGTGCGGCGACCCCCATCGACTCAAAATCCGATACAGCCTTGATTTAACTCGGAACGTACTGTAGGGGCGGGCCCTCCGTGGCCGCCCTCGGTTTAATCATGTTCGTTGAGACCGAGGCCGTGAAGTTCTTGAGCCCGTGTTCAAACCGAGGGCGGCCACGGAGGGCCGCCCCTACAGTACGTTCCGAGTTAGTCATGGATAAACGCGGATGCTTAACTGTGGTCCTCACTTCAGTTAAGGAGACCTCACTTTAAGTTGTGGTTGACTTTCTAAGCACTCCAACTTATAGTGGCTCACCCGTAATGTTCAAACTCCAACGCCTGGAAATTACTGGTTTCAAATCCTTCGCCGACTACACCGAAATAATCTTCACAGGAGACGGAATCACCGCCATCGTTGGCCCCAACGGCTGCGGCAAGAGCAATGTCGCCGATGCCATCGCATGGGTTTTGGGCGAACAGCGCGTCAAGCATCTGCGCGGCGGTGAAATGAAGGACGTCATCTTTCAGGGTTCGCGAGACCGTCAGCCCAGCGGCATGGCCGAAGTCGTCATGCACATGGTGCGCGACGAAGTGCTGGAGTCTGAACCCGATATTGAAGACATCGATTCGACCCTCGAGAAGATCGACGATCGATTGGTCAACCTCGATGAGATCCTGCCGCAGGAACAACAGCAGGCAGTCGAAGTCGCGGCGGTCGACGTCACTGAGGTCATTGAGGTCACTGAAGGAACTGAAGCGCCCGAAGCTGCTCCTCTAGAAGCAATTGCTTCAGAGGCGGCTCCGGTACAGAAGGCGACATACAAGCGACACTGGCGGCGCCGCAATCTCGCGCTCGAGTTTGCGCCCGGTGAAGCAGTTTCAGTTACGCGCAGGCTTTATCGATCGGGTGAGAGTGAGTATCTACTGAACGGCAGGATTTGTCGTCTGCGCGATATTCAGGATCTCTTTTCCGGAACCGGTCTGGCTGGTGGTCACTACGCCATCATCGAGCAGGGCCGCATCGGACAGATTCTTTCCGCCAAGCCGATGGACCGCCGCACGATCATTGAAGAGGCGGCCGGCATCACTAAGTTTCGCGTTCGCCAGCGAGCAACCGAAGCACGTCTTGAATCGGCGCGTAGTAATCTTTCACGCATCTCCGATATCGTTGCCGAAATCGATCGGCAGGTAAACAGCCTGCGACGGCAAGCCGCGAAGGCGCGCCGCTACGGCGTATTGCGCGAAGAGCTGCGCGAGTTGCTGCGCCAGGTCTACGTCGCCGAAGATCAGAAACTCGCGACGACCCTCGAAGAAACAAAATCCAGGCTCACAGAGATTACGGAGCTCGAACAAGCGCTTGCTGACGATCTCAGCAAGCGAGAAGAAGCTGCACGCGCCGCAACCCACGAAGCACGCAATCTCGAGGACGAACTATCGACTGCCCGCGCGGCGGCGGCTGAAGCCGTGCTGCTGCGAGACAGGCAGGCTCGTGAGTGCGTCTACCAGCAGGAGCAGTTGACCGAAATTGAAAAGCGTAAGGGCGAAGTCACTGCCGAAATCGAAGCACTGACATCACGCCTGGTGCTGATTGAAGGCGAGTGCCGTCGTTTGCAGGAAGAAGATGCGAGGCTGCGTGCGGAGTTTGACCAGAGTGCGCTGCTCCTACGAACGGCTGAAGAGTCGTACGCCGGGAAGCTGGTGGGCGCAAACGCGGCAGAAGTCGAGATTGAGAGTTCACGTGCTGAGTTGCTGGCGCAAACTGCTATTGCGGAAAGAGTGAGGGAGATTGCACGCCAACTCGAAAACACTCTCGAGCGTTTGTCACAACAGGCCGAGGGACTCGCGCGCGAAGGCGATCGAGCGGCTACGCAGCATGCCGAGAGAAAACTCGAAGCAGAGAGATTTGCGCTCGAATTGGCCGACGCGCGAGCCCGTGTAGCGAAGCTGCATGCTGAACGGGAAACCGCCGTCGATGCTGTAGTTCGCGGTCACGAAGCTGTCAGCGACACGGAAGCCGAACTGACGCGAGTACGCGACGAGTTTTCACGTGCAAGTCACAGGCTGGAGAGTCTAAAAGAACTTGATCAGCGGCGCGCTTATTACTCTCCGGCCGTGCAACTCATCTTCTCTCCGAGTGAAACGCCGCGTGATTTTCATTTCATCGGCACGCTTGCTGATGCTTTGAATGTTGATGCGAAGTGGGAACGTGCAGTCGAAGGTGTACTTGGGTCGTCGCTGCAATCGATCGTGGTGCCGACGCCTGACGATGCCGTTCGCGCCGCTCAATGGCTCCGCGAAAACAACGGCGGTCGGGCGAGTTTCCTCGTGGCCGGTTTGCATGGTGGCAGCGATGAAATCGAGACCAACACAGTCACCGCACTCGCTTGCAGGCTGGAAGAGCGACCGCTCCTTGCAAACGGATCGGGCGAAGGCATTCGTGAAGACCTGCGCATCTGCGATTTGCTGGGTGCTCCGGAACAGCTGGTAACCGTTCTCAAACGGACCCTGCCACAGAAAGTAAACGCACGGCTGGCCGCGAATCTCGAGGAAGCGATGGTCAAGTCGATCGCGACCGGCGAAATGTACGTGACGTTGAATGGTGACTGGATTGCCAGCGGACAATTCGTCAACGCAGGCGATGCACGGGATCTCGAAGAAGGTGCGGGTCTGCTCGCGTTCAAACGAGAGTTACGGGAACTCGAAACGCGTGCCGAAGCACTCGCGCGCGAAGTTGACGCTGCCGGCAGAACCTCGAAAGACGCTCGCGCCCGTCTCGTTGAACTTGAAGACGCAGTGCTTACCCTAAATGAGGCAATTGGTCGTGAAGAACGCGAGGCACTCGCGCGCGAACACACGACGACATCGCTCGAGCAGGAAGTTGAACGGACGGAGCGTCACATGCGCGTCGTCGGACAAGATTCCATGCGCGTCGAGGAAGAGCGGTTGGAAGTCGCGAACCGGCGGGCGCAGGCTTTGTTGGAAGCTGAAGCTGCTGAGAACGCGCGTGAAACGGCCGCGGACAACGTAATTAAAGCCTCAGCGTTGTTGGCCGACTTGCGACGTGAGTTGGAAGCCGAAAGCGAATCGCTCACGCAGCAACGAGCTGCCGCGGCTGCTGCTTCTGAACGCCGGCGCGCCACTACCGCAGAGTTGAGAAGAACTGAAGGCGAGCTCGCTGATTTTGCGGCGCGTGTCGATCGCTACCGGATGGATCTCGCAGAGATGGCGGGCCG
>Ga0207647_10001496_pt1 | contig 17962 bp, 26 predicted proteins | sample KBSCornC2_FD_184295 | JGI IMG/M metagenome (GOLD analysis project Ga0207647, IMG submission 184295) | Corn rhizosphere microbial communities from Kellogg Biological Station, Michigan, USA - C2 (SPAdes) (version 2) | ecosystem: Host-associated > Plants > Roots > Rhizosphere ... | reverse complement strand
CCACTTCTGAAATGGACCGGCTGGAACTGCTGGCGACGCGGGTTCTTAACACATCAGTAATTGAGAATGGCACACTGCAGCTACAACAGGAAAGCTATGACCTTAAAAAACTAATAGAAGAAGTATTGCAAGCTATGCACCTTCGCTTTTCACAGCTTGATGCAACAGTGTCTTTTGAAGCAAAGGGCCGCAATTTTACAATACCTATGGACAAGTTACACATCCAGGGAACCCTGGTAAACTTGATTGACAATAGCTTGAAATACGGCATCTCACCTGTTCACATACATATTGCCTTAACAGAATTGAACGGCAAAGTTCAGCTTGCACTTACCGATAATGGACCAGGCATACCTGAAGAGTATCATTCTAAAGTATTTGACAAATTCTTCAGAGTACCTACAGGCAACAGGCATAACACCAAGGGCTATGGATTAGGCCTTAGCTATGCTGCGCAGGTAATACGCCAGCACAATGGCAGCATTAATATAAACAACATAGCCACAGGCGGCTGCAAGTTTACCCTTACCTTTTAACCTTCCCCTATGAAAAAGAAAATACTGTATGTAGAGGATGAGGCCTATTTGGCCCGCATAGTAAAAGACACATTGGAGCTAAAGGGATACGAAGTAGTACACAAGAAAGACGGAACCCGCATACTGGAGCATATCGGCACGTACAATCCTGATATTTGCCTGCTGGATGTAATGCTTCCTCATATCGATGGTTTTACGCTTGCTAATCACATACGCAACATTCATTCACAGTTGCCCATTATTTTCCTTACTGCCAAGACTCAAACAGATGACCTGGTAAAAGGCTTTTCATCAGGGGGCACTGATTACCTGCGAAAACCATTCAGCATGGAAGAGCTGATAGCCCGCATTGAAAACCAGCTAAAACTAATGAACCGGGATGTATCTGCTATCCAGTCATTACCGGATGAAGTTGCATTAAAGGACTACACATTCTACCCTGGCCGCTTCGAACTTCATACAAATGAAAAAATTATAAAACTTTCCCATCGTGAAGCCCAGATATTAAGCCTTCTATGTACTTACATTAATAAACCCATAGACCGTAAAACCTTATTACATATAGTATGGGGCGATGACTCTTTCTTCAATTCCCGCAATCTCGATGTTTATATCCGTAAGCTGCGTGACTATCTTACGGGAGCTGAAGGGATTGAAATTGTTACATTGAAAGGGAAAGGCTATCACTTCGTCGTTGCCTGACACCGGAATATAACTTCTACATTCTTCCTACAATCATCTACATCTCAAAATACAGCTTCTGTATATTGATACGCTTTACAAAATATAATACAAATAGATAAAGGCGAATGGCGCAGAGCCTATTAAGCTATCAAACCTATCAAGGATGCCACCGTGGCCAGGCAAGATGTTACCTGAGTCTTTTACACCAGCTGTTCTTTTGAGCATGGACTTCGTGAAATCTCCCAGTGTACCACTGACATTTATAATAATAGCAAGGCATAGCCACTGGCCTAACTGCAAATGGTGAAACAGAATATAGTTGAGGCTACCAGCAAGTAATGCAAGCAACAATCCGCCTACGCTACCTTCCCATGTCTTATTAGGTGAAATGCGCGGGAAGAGTTTATGCCGTCCTAGTAAAGTGCCTGCCAGATATGCACCTGTATCGCTAAGCCATAAAATGATAAAGTATGCCATTATCATAACCGGCATATATTGACCAGCCTGGAAAGGCAGGAAGCCAAGGCACAGGAAAAGCGATAAGGGTACACTTATCCATATCAGGCCCATGATGCTAAACGCTATATCTTGAAATGGGTTTGGCTTATTTCTGAATAACTCCAGGATAAACATAAATGGAATGACAGGTATGAGCAGCATAAGTATTGATGCGTGGTATAACTGCTCGACAAGCAGCCATGCGATAAAAATGAATAAAGCACCTATTATCTGGCTGGGCAACTTTTGTATAGAAACGCCAGTACGGTCGATAAGCCGCTGGTATTCAAGTATTGCCAATTCATTTATCACCAACAGCAATAGCAGAAAGCCATTACTGCCCACAAATGTCATAGCTACAATAATACCTATGAGCAATACACCTGTAAGGCTGCGTTTCAATAGTTGATTTTCCTGCTGAGCTTTTTCCATATTACGGACTATTGTGTACTGGTGTAAAAATATCCGGCTCTTATACTATAAATGGTGACATAGATCAGAATAGAATATGATTGCTATCAACTGTGGGGCGCAATATGAAGTTGAAATGTCCCATATTGGCAGAAAAAGACTTTGGGACATTTGAGAAGTGGAGACGGGCCGAAAGCGTTTATTTTGCTGTAATATTAGTATTTTATAAAAAGTTACATTATCTCCCAAAATGTCTCAAAATGTCACATTCTAGAAAGTACAAAGTAAACAGTGCTTAGTAAAAAGCACACGAAGAAGTAGAGGGTTTACAGTATGTCAAAGAACTTGCATGCAATTGTACACCGGGATGGCTGATTGCATGTTTTCGGGAGATGTCTCCCCTTTGGCCGACATGACGGCCTTGATTTAGCAAGGTACAATGTGCGAGAGGCGGTTTCCAAATAAACATATCCACAATTTGACTACCAAGCAAAAAAGAAAATGAGATGAGCTGAAAGACGCTTACAGCTAGACAATTATTAACCAACCATCATTCGACACTCCTCTGCACATTTACGACAGCTTTCTGCGCATTTGCGGCAATGGTCGGTATCATGCTTTGCACATTCGTTAGCGCATGCTTCGCAGATATCTGCACAGATGGCACATACCTCTTTAGCCTTCCTGCTGCCGAGACTCATTAATTGCGCAGCAGCATAACATATGGCTGCGCATTCCATGTCAAGCTGTATACAGTGAGCCATCATTTTCACATCATCCTCTTTTGTGCATGATGAAGCGCAATAGTTGCAGATAGCAGCGCAACGTAAGCATGCTTCAATACAACTTTGGTATTGAGTATATGTGCTCATATAAATGTTTTTAGTGTAGTAAATAAATTTACCATAAACGATACAAATACCGTGCACAGCCAAAATTGCTATACCTCTAACAAGAAAAAGCCATTTTCGTAGCCATGTTTGTGCAAAATGGGCAATACCATTAAAAATCTTACTCCATTATGCATCCTTCAGTATATCTGCGTGTGGTAATTGGCACAGTTTTACTTGATACTTATAAACCACAGTGAAACACATGCTTAGAATCACGAATATATTTCTCTTGACGATACTGTTCAGCTCATGCATAAACACAACCAAGAACGACGCTGACAATAAAACAGGCACAACAACTATACGACACACACCCAGCAGGCCCGCAATAGCCCCTACAAATACAGGATACAGATTACTAACTGCCAAAGACAGCATAAAGCATATAACCAAATATCTGCCGGATAATGCCCTGCCCATAATATTGGCTATAAACAGGACAGACTCTGCGCATATATCTGAACTTAAGAGCATACTAATACCTGATAAGCTTAGCGCAAATGCAAATCAATATTCTCCCTTCCCTGCTAAAGTTTCTTATTTAAAAGATGTGCGAAAGATTATCTTCTTCTCATACCCTGCACAATACTTTGGGGCATATGAATATGGGCAGCTGGTGTATACAGGGCAAACCAATATGGGCAGGGAAAAAGACCCTACACCCACAGGATTGTTTTATACAAACTGGAAAGCTGAAGAAACGCACAGCACATTTAATGACGAGTGGGAGCTGAAATGGAACTTTAATATTGAAAACAAAGAGGGTATCGGGTTTCACCAGTATGCATTGCCCGGGTACCCTGCTTCCCATTCCTGCCTGCGCCTGACAAGCAATGACGCACAGGACCTTTATAACTGGGCAGATGAGTGGATACTAAAAAACAAAAATGATATAGCAGTGCCGGGAACGCCTGTGATAATTTTTGGCAGCTATCCTTTTAGCGGCCCTAAGCCATGGCTTCAATTAGTAAATAACCCGCATGCCCTGGATATGACAGAATCTGAACTGCAAAATGAAGTACAGCCGCACATGGATGAGCTACTAAAAGCACAGCAGAAGCGCAGTGATAAAGCCGGCAAACAAGCCAATGCCAGCTAATAATTTGCTGACATTGACATCTTTATCATCGATAGTTTAGCGTTGTATCTTACAGCCTTGTGCAGTGTCGCGCAATTGATTTTCTATTGCATTGCCATCTAGCAGGGCCCAATGTTCAATAATTTTGCCATCGGCAACTTTAAAAAATCTGTAACCAATAGCCGAAATATCCAGGCCTGTCGGCTCAATACCACGCCACACACCGATATGCTTAAGGTTCATTTTGATCTTGAGCATTGATTTATCGCCCTCAGTAACCTGTGCTTCAATAACAGAGTTATGTATAAATGATTTGCCCGTGGCTTCTATCCATTTTATGGTGCCGGTTTTATCGGGAGGCAAATTGGGAGGTAACGAATGATCTTCAAAATTGGGATGCAAATAATCGTCGAGCTTATCGAACTGAGCATTATTCCAGATCGTATCAATAAACGCTGAAACGATGCTTCCTGTTTTGCTTGCTGTGTCCATATTTATGATTTTTTATATTGCAAATATGCAAACACGCAACGCGGCATTTTGCGTCAAAAATCACAAAATAGAAGAAGAATATTTTTTACGGATACGACTAAGCGTTTCCCTGGAGATAGCAAGATACGAGGCCAGGTCTGTAAGTGAAACTTTTTGCAATAATTCAGGATTATGTGTTAAGATATATTGATAGCGCTCTGCCGGGGTATTAAGTTTGAAGATGTTTGCATGCTCTTCCTGCACTATTAACAATTGCTCCAGAAGGTTTCTACCAAATGCGCCGATCTCAGGCGACTGTGTATATAAGTCGAAGAGCTTGTCCTTCTCCAGCTTCCACACCATGGCAGGTTTGCATGCCTGTATGTTATAACCTGAAGGGACAGCGTTGCGAAGGCTTTTTAAATTGGTAGTGAAGTTACCCGGAAATGTAAAAGAAAGATTTACTTCTTTACCATCGTTATTATGCATCGCCTTTAGATAGCCGGTCTCCACAAAGTAAACGTGCTTACATACCTGGGATTCGTGCAGCAACACTTCAGCCTTTTTAAGTTTTTTGAACTCTGCTATAGACATTAGCAGACTATAACCATCTTCAGATAGTGACGCAAAACTCTTATTTGAAAGAGCGCTCATTATTTTTTATTAATCTCTTTTTCCTGAACCTGCGTGAGCCGGTACCTGACTATATCTTTAACCAGCTTTTTAGGTATTGGCTTATCAATCGGGAACTGGATGGCTCCCTTTGAGGTTTTGTACTCTGCAAGTTGGTCTTTAAAAACCATCATGGGCGAAGATGTGGGGTAGAAACCTATATGCTCTTTATGGGCAGCATAGTACACAATCACTTTACCTTGTTTGATAGCCGGCATGTTATAACTTATTACCTCTTCGGCCTTTGGTGCGGCTTGTTTTATAGTTTTTCTCAGGTCTTCGAGGACATCCCTGACATCCGGTGACAGCGTGGAGAAATACTCTTCTACGGTTTTGAACTTTGTACCTGTGTCCATTTTATTCTTTTAATATTGCATAAAGGAAGAAAAAGCTAAAAAGAAATCGGCTAAAAGGTCGCAAATATTAAGTTATTTCTCAAACACTACTAATATCATTTTCCTGCTTTTTTCTTCACAACATCCTTACCCACTACTTCTGTATATATATCATCAAATTCTTTCCCCTTATGCTTTGGCCAGAGGGCAGAGAATTTTATTTCGACGTCTTTTAATAACTGTACACAAAGTTTTTTGTCCTCCTCATGCATGTCGTGCATAAGCATTTTTGCATTCCTTTCTATTCTACCCTTGCATTCTGCTACCACTTTCTCCCCTTTTGGAGTAAGCTCTATTCTTTTTGACCGTTTATCTTCATGGTCGTTATATTCCTTTATAAGACCTCTCTTTTTCATTCGATTCAACATGTCGGTTCCGCTGGAAAGCTCAAAAAGGTTGGCGTATATTGCTTCTGTTTTTTTAGGGTTCTTCCCCTGCCTTATAGTTACCATCAGTCCAAATTCTTCTATCTGGTTAAGGCCAGTGTCTTTAAGGGCCATATTGGCATAGGCCATATTAAGCTTGCTTATGCGACCAATTATCTTTAACAGCAAGCCATCAATAATACCGGGCACTACCCCACCCACTAATGGATTTATTTCTTTCTTCTCCTTCTTCTGCGCCAAGTGATGCCTGCAAAAATCGTCGATGGTAGCATCCGGATATTTTTTCTCGAATGCACCCCAAAGGTTTACCAACTCTATCGTCCTGTTTTCCATTTTACTTCGGTTTCGGAACAAATTTACAAAAAAGCGCTCCGTTATTGTATTTTTATTACGAAAACGATATACATTTGCATAAACAACAACGTAAACGAAACAAATAAAGTGTATACAAAATGAATCAGAATCTTTATCACATTGCCCTGGTAACACACATTATAGGCATAACGATGGCGGCCGGAGCAGCACTTTCCAGCTATATCATAACAAGGCAATTCTGGAAACAATATGCCCTTGACAAAAGAAAAGCACTGAGTGTACAGGAAACAATGGCCGGCTTCCGGCTGCTGCCAAGAATAGGGATACTGCTCTTAGTTCTTTCGGGTGTGAGTATGATGGCACTGACTAAGGGCATATTTGGTGAACAAATATGGTTCCGAATAAAATTTGGATTAGTGCTACTCATTATCGCCCATGGAATAGTAATGGGCAGACGACAGGTTACCAATCTTAAAAAATTCCTGGCGAGGGAAAGTATCGGCGAACAAGTGGATGCCCAGCTATTAAAGATCAAAACAGGGCTCAACAGGTTTCATGTTATTCAAATCAGCTTATTCATTATCATTTTTGTATTAAGCGTTTTCAAATTCAACTAAAGATATATCGCGATGAACTATAAGAACCTCTTCTCAGCACTCGTATTAACAGCAGTACTTAGCTCCTGCTCTAACAACGATGCCCCGGTAAATAATACGCACACAAAGGAAACAGAAAGCAATGCTGCGCCAGCAGATACGAACAATAAGACAACAGTGAAAACAGATAATGTTAATGCAATGGCCGGCAAAAGAATGTTTGAAGAAAAATGCGCTACCTGTCATGGCAATGACGGCACTGCAGGTATAGCTAATGCTGCTAACCTGCAAACCAGCAAGCTGGACATAAACAGCATGGTGAACACCATAAGTAATGGCAGAGGAGGCATGCCCTCTTTTAAAAATCAGCTGACAGAAGATGAAATAGAAAAACTGGCAAGCTATGCACAAACGCTTCGTAAGTAACAGACCTATGGCATATGCAAATAGAAATATTATGCAGGAATTACGGCTATTCTTTTCTACGCCTGCTGTTGTGCATATCTGTATATTAAAATTGCTGATTAAAATAAACAAAGCACAACACAATAAAACCATGTAGTAAAAAAACTGAAATGAAAAAAGATAAAAGAACCTATTGGATATCTACAGGCATAATAGCCGCTATCATGTTGTTTAGCATGTATAAAATGTATACCCCTGATTATGATCGTATGCACCTGCCTAACTATCTGAGAGTGGAACTATCGGTATTTAAAATATTAGGGCTAATCGTGCTGCTTGTACCACAGTTCCCAATGCGTATGAAAGAGTGGGCCTATGCGGGTTTTGGCATTACGCTCATTTCAGCCATTGTAGCTCACTACAGCAGTGGAGATGCACTTGCCCGATCATTAGAACCTGTGTTTTTTCTAATAGCATTGGTTATTTCAAACATTTATCTGCATAAGCTGAATAAGGAAAAAGCCGCAGTGAAGCCATAAACGAGCAGTATTACTGACGAAAAAGCCATACTTATTGTATGGCTTTTTCGTTTTGAAATGCCAAACAGATTTGTAATACATTGAATTGCATCCTCTTAAACCATATTTTACCAGATTAATAAATTTTAATGTCTTATATGCTTTTTTAAATCAAATGACTACATTTGCATACAGATAGAATATATATACGATGTAAAGCTTCCAATGTATATCCTATCATCCAACCTAAAGTAGCGTCTGCAGGATATAGAATCCTGTAACTGATAAACCCACCCTTTCTTATACAATTTTATTGATGAGCGTCATGCCTATAAACATTTGTTTATGCGCAAAAGAAAAGTCATGGCTACTTCTTAGTCTACACTAATTCCACCAACCAGGAGCAACCGCTGAAAATCCTTAAAAAGAGTAAGCAACCGGATGCCGAAAAGGTAATAGAGTAGGCACAAGTTTAAATTCATGTATATGTGCATTAAAACTAAACTTTCATTGGTATTATTCTCGCTCTCAGTGTTGCTATGCTTTTCAGCAAAATCAGCTGCACAACAAGGCGAAGGGCTCAGCTACCAGGCTGCATTACGTAATGGCACCAGTCCTGTAGCCGGCAAAAATGTGAATGTACAATTCACCATTACAAACGACTCTGCAAGCGGCACAGTTGTGTACAAAGAAACACAGACTGCAACTTCTACGTCATTAGGTGTTATTAATTGTATGATAGGCAAGGGAACCCCAACTACAGGCACATGGAAAACCGTACAGTGGAACCACAGCCCTATGTACATAAATGTACATGTAGATACGAGCGGTGGCACATCATTCGTAGATCTGGGCACGACACAGTTAGGAGCTACATCTTATGCCAAGAGTGCAAATGGTATTACACTATTCCAGAGCGGCACAACCAACCCTACGCAAATGTTTGTTTCTCACAGCTCAGCCTACCCTACATGGGGCATACAGTATAATGATACGCTAGACAATTTTGAAATAGTAGGTGGCGGTACTAAATCTATATCCCTTTCATCATGGTCAGGGAATATAATAGCATATAATCCTTACCCATCGAGCACCCATCCATTCAGTGCTAACAGCTATGGTAATATAGTAGCCCAGGGAAACATCACAACAGGCAACAAAATCCAAAGAGGGTCTGACACTACAAACATGCTGCCAATAGCCTGGGCTACAGTGAGCCCAACAGGCACTATCTATGCAAGCTCTGGTAATATTACCCTGGCTTCTCATACAGCAAACAGCGGAGTGTATAATTTCACCATAAGCGGGGAAAGCTACTACTATCAAAACTTTGCCTGTGTAGCAACGCTGGATGGTTCGCTTGGTTTTATACAAGCTACAAGCTCAGGGGGCTATCTGTATATAAGTACTGCCAATACATCAGGTACACTGACCGATGAATATTTTCAATTTGTAGTCTATAAAAAATAAAGCTTATGAACAAGTTCAAAATAATAGGTGCCTTGCTGCTGTGCAGCATAGGTGCAAATGCCCAGCTTGTAGCCTACAAAGCTGTTATTGCCAGTGCGGGAGGAAGCTATACCAGCGCCGGACTATCGGCAGACTGGACAGTAGGCCAGAACATAGCAAACCAGTATACCAGTAGCGGACTGACCGTTACTGAAGGTTTTCATCCTATAATAGTAGAACAAGGACCTACGGATGTGCCTTCTGTTATGAGCAATATTAACTCGGTAACTGCCTACCCCAACCCCACAAGTACTGTTCTGAATATATCTATTAACCAACAGCTACCTAAGGCTGTGGTGGTAGAGGTACTTGACATAAGTGGCAGGCAGGTAAAAGATATAATAAAGCTACCTGCACAGTCAATACTCAGTACCCAGATAGACATGTCTGCACTAAGCCCGGGGTCGTATTTTATACTGCTGAATCCGAGGACAATTGATGCTTATACTATAAAGGTGATAAAGCAATAATAGTAATTAAGTTAGCCCAACACTCCCTGCTGTGCAGGGAGTGTTTTTTATTAACAGACAATGGGCGAAGTATATATTTTGACTATAGGGGCTTAAGGCAGCATTAAATGTTGCGACTTACTTTTGATTCCTAAATTCATAAAAATGGACAACCAAAACTCAAACTACACTGAACAGATAGTAACACAGGTAAAAAATGCGTGGGCAGCGCAGAATAAAAACGTGACTGCGTTCTTCAACAAATATGACGAACAGGCTTACCTGAAAGAAATAGCACCAAATAAAAACAGGGCTATATACCTGCTTGGGCATTTAACTGCAGTGAATGATAACCTGCTACCATTACTGGGACTGGGAGAAAAACTCTACCCGGAACTGGAAGAAACATTTTTGAAATCGGCTGATAAAGCTGTGGCTGAGATCCCTACCGTAGCAGATCTGAAACAAAAGTGGGAAACAGTGAATACAACCCTCAGTAATCACTTTGACAAAATGAGTGTTAATGACTGGCTGGACAGGCATACTGCAGTGTCTGCTGAAGACTTTAAAGTCGAGCCTACAAGAAACAAACTGAATGTGCTAATGGGCAGGGCGATACACCAGAGCTACCATGCAGGACAATTAAATTTGCTGGATGCTTAGCCATTTAAACACATTGACAATTTATAGCCGCCTTCTATTGGCGGCTTTTTATTTCCGATAGTTTTTTAAATGCGTTTAGTACCGCCTGGTGCGCAATAGTAGCGTGGTTTTCATCTGGGAGGTAATCGAATGTGAGATTGATATGCTTGTTTTGCGCCGCTACTATTTTTTCCGCTAGTAAGTTGGCATCGACTTCCATAACACGGGGTTCTGCACCTGGCGTAAGCCCTTCCTTTCCTACTGCCAGATAAATACTTATATCATTGGCAGGCTGAGTAGCTGATAGTACCATTGGACCATTTAGAATAGAACCATTGTCCCACCAGAGACTGGGACTGATGATGATGTATTTATTGAACAGATATGGCTTTTTGAATAATATTTCTGTGGTCAGTAGTCCACCGAGAGATTCGCCAATTATAGTTTTTGAGTTATTGGTCTTGTAGTGGTTTTGTATGTAAGGCTGCAATTCGTCTTCGAGAAAGGAGATAAACTTCTCGGAACCGCCTGTAGTTGGAAATTTTTCTTTATCACTCTTAATAGTCGTTGGGAAAGTAAAATCTTTTTTCCTGTCTATATTAACGATGCCTACTACTATGGACTTAGACAATCTGTTGACCCATGGGAATGTATTAAACTGCACCAGGCCAACGATGTGAATAAAATCTTCATCAAGGCCACCATCAAGCAAGTAGATGACCGGATACTTTGTTGTATCTGAGGGGTTATAGCCTTCCGGAAGGTATATGTTTAGTTTTCGTTTTTCTGATAAATGGGAAGATGAGAGCTCATCTGTAATACCAAGGGTTATTGGATTATGTTTTGCTGACTGTGCTTTTAATGTATTAGCGATAATCGTAGAAAAGAAAAGGATGGCGATGAGTTTGTTCATTACAGTAATAGTTGTTACAGGCCCTAAAAATAAGCAAGATGATTATTTTGAATCTACTTCCGGTATATTATTTCAAAATAATTATGCCTGCAGACTTTTAGAACCCTTGTACAACAGTAAAAAATGAACCTTATAAATAATTTATTGTTTCGTACCAGTAAAGTTTAAGTTATAAGAAACTGAGCTGGCATTTACGAATACCATATTAAGCTGCAAGGTTGAGCCATTTAGGTTACCTGTCCCTGTAACAGTAAATGTTTCGCTTAAGGATGGTACAGTAACTTGTTGTGATGACATGGTTATACTTTTATCATTTACGCTAGCATTAACATTATATACTGAGCCTGCTGCCGTCCTTGAATTCATAACAATTGATGATGAATTGCTACCTGCTGTAATAACAATTGTGTCTGCACTTGTATAGATACCGCTTGTTGTCAATGTTCCATAGTACGTGCCTATAAACGCAGAGTTGCTATTACTACTGCTTGATTTTTTGCATGAACTAATGACCATAATAAATGCAAAAGCTATAATAGCGCTGCTAAATATAGCTTTAAAACTCTTTCTAATCCTGAACATACAAATTGATTTAGTTTGGTATTGTTATAATGTCAAGTGTAATGTAGCAAGCAAATACAACGAAAATTTGAACCACTATCAGCATATATAATGATTCTAATCAGGCACATACGAATTATTAATCAGCTAATCGTGATATTAATGGTGCTGCTATCACATAAATCAAATTTCGCGCGAACCCGCCTTAAAAAGAAACCCGCTATTATAGCGGGTTTCTTTTTAACAATGCAATTGTCACAAATATCAAATCACTTTGTTGGTAACCATCTGAAGTGGTTCTGTACAGTTCCGCATAAAGATTAAATGATTAGCAGCTTGAGCTGATGCATATCTGGCCTACATTTAAACTAAAGGCAATAACTTGAACAAATTGGCGTTATTATAATTTTCTTTATACGAATTAAAAGGTTCCAGTATGAGGGATTATATTTCATCACCAGTTTTCAGAGCCATAGTGTAATGAAAAAGATTTCACTCTACTTCTCATTGTTTTCGCTGCTAAGCTGTAGCAAACAAACTTTTACGGCCTGTGACCAAAGCAGTATTTATAGTCATGCCACCTTTCCTGTAGGTGTAGCAGTAGATGTAAGCGAACTGAAAACAAACAGCCAATACAGAAGTATTGTTATTAACCAGTTCAATAGCATTACGGCTGAAAACGCGTTTAAATTTCTACATGTTCAGCCTGACATCAATCGCTATGACTGGGAAGAGACCGACTACCTGGTAGATTTTGCAAAGCAATATAACAAACGGCTGCACGGACATACACTTGTATGGCACAGCCAATTGCCTTCGTGGATTTATGGATTTACAGGCAACTGGAAAGAGCTACTACGTGATCATATAACACAGGAGGTAGGGAGATACAAACAAGATATTTTCTCATGGGATGTAGTAAATGAAGCATTTAATGAAGATGGCACATTAAGAAGTACAATATGGCTAGACCATCTTGGAGTAGACTATATAAGACTTGCATTTGAATTTGCACATACCGCAAACCTGGAAGCTAAACTTTTTTATAATGACTATAACCTGGAATCCAACCCTGCAAAGCTGAAAGGTGTAATAGACTTTTTAACACATTTAAAAGCTAGTGGCATACAGATAGATGGCATTGGCATGCAAATGCATATTACCAATACATTTCCTAGCATTAACCAAGTGGCGGAAGCATCCAAAACCATAGCAGATGCCGGATTTTTAGTACATTTTTCTGAGATGGATGTATACATGAATACAGCAGATGGTAAAACATTCTTGTCTAAAAGTGAACTGCAGGAACAAGCGAACAGGTATGCGTCAGTTTTTACGACCTATAGCCAACTAAATGAAAAAAATCAGTTTGGCATTACCATTTGGGGGGTGAGCGATGCTGATAGCTGGATACCAGCCGGACTTCCCTTGCTATTTGATTATTCCTATGAACAAAAACCTGCCTATTGTGCTTGTAAATCATTAAAATGAAAAATACAATTATCATCTTATTGTTGTTTGTGTATTGCAAAAGCACATGCCAGGTAGCTGTAGGCTACTTCCCTTTTAATAATTCATTCATTCAACTTTCGTCAAATCCGGAACGATTGATTTTTGGAGATATCAGGTTGCAAACGAATACGTTTAGCTATAATGCTACGGCAGAGTTGGCTCCTTTCATTAACATAAAAAGAAGCGAGGTGATCAACTTGTATATTGGCCCTGGAATAAGCATTAACCCGTTTTACAATACTTCAAGCATGGTCAACTTGTACTTTCTTACTTTGGGGGCAAGGATTAAGCCATTGCGTACCAATAGAAACTTTGCAGTATTGTTTGAGTTATCACCGCTTTTTACGAGTGAACCAAGAAACAACATCTTAAGATCTAATCTTGGAATATCCTATAATTTCAAAAGTAAGAAGGCGAAGTAATATGTCCGAGAATGAATAGAAATTTCCCCCTTAAATCCGTAATAGAGTTTAGTTGGCTACCGGTATATTCCATTGAATCTACGGTCAGGCTACAGCTTCTTGTTTTCTTAGTAGCAGCCTAAACGTCATTAAGTGGGTCAAAAGAAGCAATGGCACATAAAGGACAACAATATAATAGGCCGGGCCCAGGGAGGGAAGTATATTATACCTGGGGCCGTCAATAAAGGCTACTAATAAATCAATGAAGCCTAAGATATTGAATAGCCATAAAAGAGGGCGAAATGATGCCGTGTTTATCAGTGAAAGCGTAGTGAAAGCCAGAATCGCTGTTGTAAAATCACCGAATGCGGCCGGTACGGCCCAGGCAGGATTGAGACCGGCGTGAACAACGCCCGGTACAAAAAAAGATAACCCGGCAAAGCGAAAGGAATTTAAAATAAGGATTGGCTGCACAGCTTTTTTTAATTCGAGGTTTTTGATGCGAGGCCAGAGATATTTTTGAGTTGCTTTATTCCATACGATAAAGCTCATTAATACGCTGATGCCGAACAAAATTATCGCTTCCATAACTTTTAGATGTATTTATGATGCAAAGGAAGTCGGAAAACGAGAAACGGCAGTTGTCAAATGGCAAAAACTGAATTGCCATTTGGCAAATACAAGAACGGACCTAATGTTTAGAAAATTCCCGTCGGATGCGACTAAGTGACGAATTGGTGATGCCAAGATAAGAGGCTATATGTTTTAACTGGACGAATTGGAAAATGTCTCGGTTGTCATTTATTAAATCTTCGTAGCGCTGTTCTGCTGACTTATTGATCATGGCGAGTGTGCGCTTTTTGTAGGAGACAAGCTCTTTGACTAACATTCCTCTGCCATATTCCCGAAACTCGGGGATGGTGTGAAAAAGAGTGTTCATTTTTTCGAAAGTAATGGAATAGGCAAGGCAATCTGTAATGGCCTGAATGTTTTCTTCTGAAGGAGCCTGAAGAAAATAAGAAGCATGGTCGAAAACCTGACGACCTTTTGTAAATAAATTTGTTGTTACTTCATTGCCTTTCAAATCATAGGTATAAGCTCTCATAATCCCTTCAGCCAAATAGAGGAGGGCACTTACTTTACCTTCCTTTAGAAAAAATTCATTCTTCGAAAAGTTCCTTTCTTCGAAATGAGCTACGACATTCGTAATTGTCTCTGAGGACATGCCCGAATTTTGCCTGAGAAAGTCAATAAGTGGCTGTTTATTCATTAAGTGGTAATAAGCTGATTCCAAATAAAGATATCAACATTTTTTTGCTTTAATCCAGCAACGGTATATTCTACAGCCAACGCTTTACGGCTTCGTCCGTGTTGGTAGGCAAGGTGTTGAAAATGATTGCTGATTTTGGTGCATTTGCATGCACTATGTTTATGATCTGTTCAAACAAAATAAAATTGGCGGTTTGGCTTCTTATGCCATTCCCAATTACTACTCCGCTATAATTTTTTTCTTTTAACTGTTCTGCAAGGTGATTCAAATCGGTAGTGCCCGTATCAATTAAAAATGTTTCCGCTTTGTAACCAATAGCGTTTAGTTTTTCCAATGTTGCATTGGTGCCCCGCTCTACCATTTCTGCTGTCAGTCCTTTGGGTAGTTCAGGGTTTGTAAAGTCGATGGTGCGCGGATTGATGCCGATGATAAGTATTGTTTTCATTTTTGTTGTTTTTTGATTGACGATTTAGTTTTGTTTCACAAGGAACTAATATTAGTTCCAAATAGTAACTTGTTATCTTTTGGTAACAGGCAAAAAAGTGGTAACTGAATAGCAAAAATGAAAGGTTCAAGCGAGTGACGCTTGAACCAGTGAGTTTTCAACAGGACAGTAACACCTACGCAGGTATAAGATTATCATCCCAATCTTTAATAACGAAGGATTTAATAATCCCTTCCAGAATAAATGGATCCTCTTTAACGAACTGCTCGGCAGCCTGGCGAGTCTTAAATATAGCCATATTACCTCCCTTGTCGGCAAAAGGCCCTATTCCGATAATGTCACCCCGCTCTGTAAATTTATCGGCAACTATTTTATGCCTCGGATAAATGGACATAATCTCTTCGAGGCTTGCACCAGCACCTTCTCCAATAACAATCGTTTTCATTTCTCTTTAGTTTAGCGTTTATCCGTTTGAATGTAATCCTATAGTATTGCCTTCGGTGTCGTTTATAAGGGCCATATATCCCGAATTTTCATCAATAAGTGTTTTGGGCATTAAGATCTTTCCATTTGCTTTTTGCACAGTATTTAACGTCTGTTGCAGATCAGGATTGGCATTGAGGTAAAGTATTGAACCTGTCATACCGGGTGCATGCATCGAGCTCTGCACCAATGCACCTCCTACTTTCCCCTGTTCAGCGCTCCAAGGAAACATAGCCATCTTCATGTCCATCATTTCCATGGGTTGCATTTGAATGTCGAAAATTGACTCATAAAATTTTTGAGCGCGATTAATGTCGGTAGCAGGTATTTCAAACCAATTCAGTGCATTGGTTTCGGCACTCATTTTTTGATTCATGATATATTGTTTAGAATGTTTGCAATTACTAATACTAACGATTATTTAATGGGCACAGGTTATATTGATTAACTTGGCTGTCCTTTACCAGTTTTAATATATGCAGGCAGACTGGTAAGCACATATTCATTCCAACCCTTGCGGCAGGAATCATAACATTCAACTTCCGGAACGAGACCAATATGTGTCATTGTAATTGTAGTATTATCACCTTTTTGATTAAATAGCCACTCTACCTGGGTATCCTTCCATTCTGTTTTATCATCCAGCCAATGCAAGTAGCAGTCAGTAACGTACCAAACTGTCTTTTGGCCGGGGATAAGTTCTGATACCTGAAAATTGACAAATGTATCGCCGAAGGCAACGGAGAATTTGTCGCCTTTATTTTCGGCAGCGCCGTGAAAGTTAAGAGCCCACCACTTGCTGACCTGGCTAACAGCTTTCTGCGCCTGAGCTGCAGTAACCGGCACATCTATAGTGGCGGTATAACTGTTTATTTTGCTTATCGTATTCATAGCTATTTTATTTTTCATCAAAATTAGAATGCCCGAGCATAAGCGACCTCTTGTGATATGGACTTTCCTGACTGTTGATTTGGACAATACTTACTCGTAGCTTTGCAATATGGAAAAGCACATATCTATACTGGTACCGGAAGGTGAAGCGAGCATTATAGACATTATAGGCGCTTACAAGGCATTTACGGGAGCGAACAGATACCTGATGCAGCAGGGGCAGCCGCCGATGTTCCGGATACAGACGGTGGGGTATAAAACGCAGCATTATGACGAGGGTATGTTTACCGTAACGCCGCAGATAAGTCCTGAGCAAGTGAAGCATACAGACCTGGTGCTGGTGCCCGCCGGCGGATGGGATTTTGAACATACGATAAACACGAACCTAGCGCTGCTGCCCTGGATAGTGCAACAATATAAAAACGGTGCGGAAGTGGCCAGTATGTGCATTGGCGGTTTTCTGCTGGCGGCGACAGGCCTGCTGAACGGGAGGAGCTGCTCGACACACTATGCTGCAGCCGATATGTTCAGGAAGATGTTTCCGGAGGTAAACCTGCAAACAGATAAGCTGATAACGGATGAACTGGGCATATATACCAATGGCGGGGCAATGTCATTTGCGAACCTTCTGGTGTACCTGCTGGAGAAATACTGCGGCAGGGAATGCGCCATATATTGCGCGAAGTTCATGCAGGTGGATATAGATAGGAGCAGCCAATCGCCCTTTATTATGTTCTCGGGACTGAAGGACCACCAGGATGATGCAATAATGCAGGCACAGAATTACCTGGAAAGCAACCTGGCAGAGAAGGTGAACTTTGCTACACTGGCGGAAAGGCTGGGCATAGGGCGCAGGAACTTTGACAGGCGATTTGTGAAGGCGACCTCGATTACACCGGTGGTGTACCAGCAACAGGTGCGCGTAGAGGCTGCAAAAAAGTTATTTGAAACGAGCCGGCGAACAGTGAGCGAGGTGATGTATGAGGTAGGCTATAATGATATGCAAGCGTTTCGAGAAGTATTCAAGA
>Ga0207647_10001494_pt1 | contig 17967 bp, 13 predicted proteins | sample KBSCornC2_FD_184295 | JGI IMG/M metagenome (GOLD analysis project Ga0207647, IMG submission 184295) | Corn rhizosphere microbial communities from Kellogg Biological Station, Michigan, USA - C2 (SPAdes) (version 2) | ecosystem: Host-associated > Plants > Roots > Rhizosphere ... | reverse complement strand
ATAACCTTTTGATGGCCGGGCCCCCTGGCGCGGGCAAATCGCTGATGGCGGCATGCCTGCCCGGCATATTGCCCGACTTGACGCCGACCGAAGCGCTCGAAGTATCGATGGTGGCGAGCGTGGCCGGCACGCTGGAAGGCGGCCGCCTGTCGCGCACGCGTCCCTTTCGCAGCCCGCACCATTCGGCGTCCATGCCGGCGCTGGTCGGCGGTGGGCTCAAGCTGCGGCCGGGCGAGGTCAGCCTCGCGCACCTCGGCGTATTGTTCCTCGACGAACTGCCCGAATTTCAGCGACCAGTACTGGATTCGCTGCGCCAACCGCTTGAGACGGGCAAGGTCCAGGTTGCGCGTGCCAACGGCCATGTGACCTTTCCGGCCCGCGTGCAGCTGGTTGCGGCGATGAACCCGTGCCGCTGCGGTTATCTGGGGGATGCGGCGCGCGCGTGCAGCCGGGCGCCACGTTGCGCGCAGGATTATCAGGCGCGCGTCTCCGGCCCGCTGCTCGACCGTATCGACCTGCATGTCGAGGTTGCCGCGGTGGCTGCGGCGGACCTGGTTTTGCCGCCTCCGAACGAAGGCTCGGCCGAGGTCCGCGCTCGCGTTGAGGCCGCTCGCGCCACTCAGACCACGCGCTACGCGGCGCAGGGCTTACGAACCAATGCGGAGGCCGATGGCGATGTGCTGGAGGCGGCGGCGGGGCCGGACGAACCGGGCCGTGCTCTCCTCGCTCAGGCCGCTGCCGCGATGGGCCTGTCAGCGCGCGGCTATACGCGCGTGCTGCGCGTCGCGCGGACGATAGCGGATCTGGCGGGCGCCGAGCGGGTGGGGCGCGTGCATGTCGCCGAGGCGCTGAGCTATCGGCTGCGGCCGGCGGTGAACTGAGTAGAGAGCGGGCTATCTCTGCGCATTGGCTAAAGAGAATATCGGGACGGGCGGTAGCCCGCCCCGATACCTTAGTCCTCAATCGGCGGCACGCCGCCAACAGAGCAGCGGACCGTCCTCGTCGTCGACACGCTCACCGACTTGGACGAACTCATTGCGCATCAGCACGCGCTGAGAGGCGATGTTCGTCACCGCGGTTTCCGCAGTGATCGCCACCACCTGTTCGCTCGCACGCGCCCAGGCGACGATCTCGCCGATCGCCCGGCCCGCAATTCCGCGGCCCTGGCGGCTTGGCGCGATGCCGTAGCCGATGTCGATCACGCGGTCCGCCGGCGGTCGGGTGACCGAGCATAGACCCGTCACCTCGCCTTGTTCGACGATCAGCCAGGATGTCGGGCTGAAGGTCTCGCTCACGCGGCTTGCCACGTCGGCGAGCATTTGCAGCACCTCAGGTGGCGCGATCGGCGTGTCGGGCAGAGTGAAATTTCTCGGCGCACGGCCGAGTAGAAGGGAGGCATAATCCTCCCGCGTCGTTTCTACGATCATGATGTCTCTTCGAAAGGAGTTGGGGACGCCGCATCGGCGTCCAGCCATGGCTTCGGCGCGCCGTCAGCGTGCCGGCGCGCGCACGCGCACCGACACTCGGCCGCAGAAGCGGTCGGATGCGCGGAGGGTGAGCAAAGGCGATCTCCTGGAACGAGGCGTCTCCTCTGCCCGTGTTGCCTGGTCTTGTAAATGGGCGTCTGGTTCAGAACCGGCTCGTTCTGGCGCCTTTGCCTATCGCCTTCCTGCGCAGCGCGGCTAAAGAGCCCGCATGACCGGCACCACCGAACCTGAAGACGATTTCGCCAATCACTTAGCCGTGCCTGAGCATGTCGAGGAGGCGATCCGCGTGCTCTTGCGCTGGGCGGGGGACGATCCCACGCGGGAGGGCCTGCTCGATACGCCCAAGCGCGTCGCGCGCGCCTGGAAGGAATATTGCCAGGGTTATGGCGAGGATCCTGGTCGCTATCTCGATCGCGTGTTCGAGGAGGTGGGCGGCTATGACGATATTGTGCTGCTGAAGGATATTCCCTTCCAGTCGCACTGCGAACATCATCTCGCGCCGATCGTGGGCAAGGCCGCGATCGCCTATCTGCCGAAGAACCGCGTGGTTGGCATTTCTAAGCTCGCGCGCGTGCTGCACGGCTTCGCACGGCGGCTGCAGGTCCAGGAGCGGCTCACCGCCGAGGTCGCCGATTGCATCTGGGATCATCTCCAGCCGCAAGGCGTCGCGGTGGTGATTGAAGCGGCGCACGGTTGCATGACCGGCCGAGGCGTACGCACCCACGGCGTCTCCATGACGACCAGCCGCATGATGGGCGTGTTCCGCGACGATGAGCGCAGCCGCCGCGAAGTGCTCGCGCTGATGGGGCATTGATCCTGCCCAGAGCGGTGGACGACGAGTTTCAGTCTATTATTCCGGAGAAAGCATGCTGAATTTGCAAGTTGGGGATGCGGTGACGATCGACGGTCGCGCATGCATTGCGACGAGGGCCGGGGTAGCGGGGCATGCGGTCTACGGCCCCTACGAACATCGCGAACCGGGTCGCTATTTCGTTCGGTTCGCGATGCATGCGAGCGAGCATGACCCGGTTCCGGACGATAGCCTGTGCGCGGTGCTCGATGTTACCAGCAATGGCGGCAACGAACAGCATGCTTCCAAGCGCATATTCGCATCTGATTTGAGGTCCGGGTCGGCCAGTTTCGTGGTTCCGTTCGCTCTGAACAAGGATTCCAGGCTCGAATACCGCGTGTGGGTAAGCGGCAATATCTCGCTGCTTATAGAAGATCATCAGCGTGTTGTGTCCCTTACCGGATCAAACGATGATATGGATGCGCTGCTTGCGCAGCATAGCTTTCCCGTAACGGAGGGTGAGAATCTGCCCTTCTTTGTCGAGAATCGTGATTTCTTCCGCAGCCTCTACGACCGTGGCTTTGGTGTGCGGATTTCGGGCGGCGACATCGTTCTGACGATTAATGGACTCTCCTTTTACGCCAATTGTCGCGATGATATGAACTTCATTGGCGAACTATTCTTCGAGAATGCGTACAATTTCAAAAGCGATCGCCCCATCTGTGTGATCGACATCGGCATGAACATCGGTCTTGCATCTTTGCTGTTCGCCAAAAAGAACGAGGTTCGAGAGGTTCATTCCTTCGAACCCTTTCGTTCTACTTACGAGCGAGCTCTGGCCAATTTGGGGCTGAATGGTGCTGTCAGCGGTAAGATTCATGCACACAATTTCGGCCTGGCCGACAAGGATTGGGAGGGGCAGATATTAGTGCCCCAAACCTCCGATTCAGGGGCGATGTCGACGATTGGGACGGGCGAAGGCATTCCGGTCAATATTGCGGTTCGCGATGCGGCCACTGTACTGCGGCCTATCGTCGAAGACGCCCGTGCCCGAGGTCTGGACGTCATGGTAAAGGTGGATTGCGAAGGCTCGGAATTCGCGATTTTCGAGACCTTGATCGCGAATGATTTGCTCCGCCAGCTCTCCGGCTTCATGGTCGAATGGCATGCCATGTTCGACGGCAAGACCCAGGAAACCCTGATCAAGCCGTTGCGCGAAGCGGGATTTGTGGTCTTCGATCGATCGCCGCCAACCGGCAACGGCTTCTTCTACGCCGCCCGACTGGCCTGAGCGTGATGGGCGAGGGTCGTACCTCTCGCCGATTTCGTGAAAGGCAGTTCGGTACGCCGGCCGCGTTCAATCCGGCAGGCGAGCCTTGCGGGCGATGATACCAACCATGCTCCGGCGTGCCACGCCATGATTGGCCGGCGCTAGGATCGGGTCGGTCGCGTCGATCTTGAACTGGGCGACTTCGTGCCCGCGTGAGACGAGGATGAGGGCAATCCGCTCCACATCGCCCTGCTGCAAAAGCATGCGGTCGGTGCTCGGCACGGATCGGCCGCTGGGTGACAGGTCATAGCTCATCACATGAACCGCCAGACCACCGGGGCGCAGGCAGGCCATGGATTCCTCTACGAAGGTGATCGCCGACGCGACCGAATAGAGGCGCTCGTTCGCGCGTGCTGACCAGAGGAAGTCGAAATTGACCAAATCGTCGGGAATGCGCCGCCACGATGCCACTCTCACGCGCACATTGGCATCGAACAGGGCCTTGTCGCAGGGCGCACGGCCGGCGAGATCACGCTTCACCGCATCGATATTGGGAGGAGGGCCACCGCGGGTGGGTAGGACGGTTGTCAGGCTCGTGTGCATCGCGGCCAGAGCCGCGGGGACGCCACTCGGCGACGGCTCGAAACCAAGCCCGACCGCACCCTTTTCCAGCATTCCGTAACGCCTGAGGGCCTGAAGCGTATAGACCTTGCGCCAATGCTCCACGCCGGAACTACCCTGGGGGCGCAGGCGTCCCAGCCACGTTCCCGCGATCGGCTCACGCAGTTGTCCCACCGTCGCGACTTGCGTGACGGGATCGGCAAACGTGGGCCGGTCGGTGGAAAGCAGTGTGGCGGCGGATTGGAGCGGCGTATTGCCGTAAGCGGTGCTCTTTGCCTCGGCGCCAAATTCGGGTCTCGCGTCGGGATCCGCCGGGCGGTCGAGCGTGACCGTCAAGGCTTCGGCCGTCGCGTCAGTATCGCCCTGAACGACACCGACCAACGCGAAGGTCACGTCGCGGAAGCCTTCAAAATCGATCGAAAGCTCGCCCCCCCACTGTGTCAGCCGGTTGAGCGCAATTCGCTCGCTATTGGCAAGGCGGGGGCGTGAGCCCGGCTCCAGCGACATCATGTGAACACGCAGCACCAAGGTACCGGTCTTCGCCCTCAGCCCTCCGAAACGCACCGTGAATTGGGCCGGCCCAGGAGCCGCTTCCACATAGGACGTATGGAACGCGTATTCCGGGTTGGAAGCCGTTGCGGTCCCGCCCAGTCCCTGGATACGGCTGGCTATTCCGGGCTGATAGGCAAACGGATCGAGCTCGAGGGCGCCCGGGCCCTGCATTTCGGCGATGCTGGTATCGAGCACGGCTCCGCTTTCTGAATGTCGTGTCTGCCGTGCGGTCCCCAAGGGATCCCTAGCCTTTTCTCGTCGGGCGGCCCGCGGGCCGTGGTGGCCGGCTATAGCCCCCCTCATGATGGCAGGCAACCGAACCCGGGCCGGGAATGCGCTTCCGTGGATAATCCGGCGTGCGTGACGTCTGGGATGATGGGGCTGCGTCAGCGGCCGAGCAGTGCGTCACGCATCTGCGGCCAATCGCCCAAATTCCAATGTTCAGGCAGCTCGCGCCGCATGATCGCATCGTCGCGCAGCGTAGGACCGATCGGGACCATCTCGGGTTTGATCATTGCGTGGTCGCGTACCGCATAGAAAGCCTTCACCTTCGGACACGTCGGCTCGCGCTTATTCTCCGCCAACACGATGCCCAGCCGGTTGGAACGGAGCCGAACCAAGGTGCCGACCGGATAGATGCCGATGCTGCGGACGAAGGTATCGAGCAGCTTCGGATCGAACTGGCCGTCCCATTCCAGCATGCGCTCGATCGATTCGCCGGGCGCCCAGGCATCCTTGTAAGGTCGGTCCGAGGTGATCGCGTCATAGACGTCGCAGATCGCCCCCATCCGCGCATGGAGGCTGATCTGCTCGCCCTTCAGGCGATGGGGATAGCCGGTACCGTCAAATCTCTCGTGATGGTGGAGCACCACCTCGGCGGCGATCGCAGGCGCCTCCGGGCTTGTGACGAGCAGATCATAGCCGCGCTGGCAGTGCTCGCGGACAACCGCATATTCGTCATCGCTGAGCGTGCTGGGCTTGGTTAGTACCTCGTCGGGCACCGCCATCTTGCCGATATCATGCAGCAGGCCTGCCAGACCCAATTCATGCACCAAGCCCTCATCCAATTCCAATGTGCGGGCGAAGTTGATCATCAGCGCGCACACCGCGACCGAATGCATGTAGGTATATTCGTCCTTGCGCTTGAGCCGAGCGATTCCGATCAAGGCGGTCGAATTGCGCGCGATCGAGGCGGATATCTCCTCGACCAGCGGCGCGACGCCCCCCACCTCGATCGCATGGCCGAGTCGCGCCTGGCTGAACAGCTCCATCACGGCAAGTTTGGTCTTGCCGATGATTTTCCGCGCGTGCGCCCGCTCTTCCTCCGCGTCGGGTAGGGCAGCGATCGGCGCCCGTCGCGGGCGGGGCGGGATATCCTTCGGCGGGGTACGCTTCGTGGTTGCGAGGACGGGGGGCGTGGGCACGGGCACCGAAGGACGCTTCTCGGGTGCGGCGCCGCGTTCGTCGTCGATGATTATTCCGGGAATGTCGCTATCGAGCAGGCGCCGCAGGTCCTGTTCTTTATCGAGCAGGAAGCGCCGGCGCCAGAAGGGATGCTGCAGCCATGACCCTTCCATGGCGTGGACGAACATGCCCAGCCGTACCTCATCGAGCGGCACTCTCCGCAGCATACTCTGTTACAGTCCTTCCTCACCGCTGCGCAGGCGGCAAAGCGCCGTCGTAGCAGTGATAGGTTAGCAGTCGGTTAGGGCGGGTGCCGCCCGTGCGCCAACCCGAACGAGTTAAAGATCCGGCAGCCTTTGTTCCGCGCGTCCCCAGCCGCGCAGCGAACGCGACGTCGCGCGCTTCAACAGTTCGTCGCCGTCGGTGATGGTGAAATGGCTCGCCTTTTCAATGTCCTCCAGCTCGTCCCAGGTGATCGGTGCCGCGACAGGCGCGTTGGGTCGCGCCCGGACGGTGTAGGGCAGGACGGCGGTCGCGCCTCTTTGGTTGCGCAGCCAATCAAGGAAGATGCGGCCGCGCCGCTGGATCTTCTTCATGTTTGCGGTGAAGCGGTCAGGATGCGCCTCGCTGATCGCGAGCGCGAAGCGATGCGCGAAATCCTTGACCGCGACCCAGTCGCGGCTGGCGTCGAGCGGCGCCACCACGTGCACGCCCTTGCCGCCCGACAGCAGTGGCCAGGTCGCGAGCCCAATCTCGCCCAGCACATCGCGCAATTGTAGCGCCGCTTTCTTCACCTCCTCGAAGCCCAAACCTTCGTCGGGGTCGAGATCGAACACCAGCCGATCGGGCATTTCGACATCGGCGACCTTCGATCCCCAGCCGTGAAACTCGATCGCGCCCATCTGGACGCAGGTGAGCATGCCTTTCGCGTCATCGACGTAGAGGTAGGGCTCTTCATGCCCGTCCTTCTCGCGGATCGGCACATGCTTGACCGCATCGCCGAAGCTGCCCGCGTCATGCTTTTGGAAGAAGCAATGCTTGGCGCGTCCCTGCGGGCAGCGCACCAGGCTGACCGGCCGGTCACCCAGCCAATCCAGGATCGGATCAGCCATCAGCTTATAATAGTCGGCGAGCTGTCCCTTGGTGATGCCGCTTTCGGGATAGATCACCCGCCCGGGGTTCGAGATGGTCACGCCAAAATGGTCGTCCTGTGAGGCGGAAGCGGCTGAGCGTGAGGTTTTTTTGCCGCCGGTCTTAGTCTTACCGCCTTCTTCCGCGGGGGCGTGAGCCGGGATTTCCCGCACGACCTCGCTTTCCCGCTTGTCCTCGCGCAGCCCGATGAAGCTGGGGTGACGCAACAGGCCTTCGTCCGTCCATTCGGTGAAGGCGATTTCGGCTACCAGTTTGGGCTTGATCCAATGTGCACCGCGCACCGCCGCGCGCGGTGCCTTCACCGTCGGCTGATCCTGATCGAGCGGCGCCATCTTCTCGACCAGGTCGTTCATGGTCGCTGCGCCGAACCCCGTGCCGACCTTCCCGGCGTAGCGCAGCTCGCCCTTCTCGTGCAGTCCGAGCAGCAATGCGCGGAAGCCGTGGCGTTTGTCGCTTGGAGTCCAGCCGACGATCACCAACTCCTGGCGGTGCAGGCATTTGGTCTTGAGCCAATTCTGCGTGCGTTTGCCGCGGTAGGGCGCGTCGGCACGCTTGGATACCACGCCCTCGAGCCCTTGCTTGCACAGACTTTCGAACAGCTTCTCGCCATTGCCGATCACATGGTCCGAATATCGGATCGGCGGTGGTTGGTCCCCCAGATACGCCTTGAGCCGCTCCTTGCGCTGGAGCGTCGCGAGGCTCGTGAGATCCTCGCCATCCAGATTGAGCAGGTCGAACGCGAAAAATGCATAGGTGCCGGTGCCTTCCTTCAGGCTCGCCTGCAGCGCCTGAAAGCTTGGCTTGCCTTCGGCATCCAGCGCGACCACCTCGCCGTCGATCAGCGCAGATCCGGGAAGGCCGGAGGCGGCGGTCACGATCGGCGCGAAGCGATCCGACCAGTCGAGCCCGTTGCGCGTATAAGCTTTGGCCTTGCCGCCGCCGACGGCCAGCAGCACGCGATAACCGTCATATTTGATCTCGTGCAGCCAATTCGTGCCCGCGGGCACATGATCAACCAGGGTCGCGAGCTCGGGAGACTGGAACGGGGGCATTCCGCTGGAGGTCTTCTGCGCTCGCGTTTTCGGCGCCGCTTTCGCGGGCTTACTGTCGCCCGACCCGTCACCGCCGCGATTGGATTGCCATTCGCGCTTGCCGCCTTTGCCGCCGGCAATCTCGACCATGGTCCGGCCGCTATCGACGCTGGTAAGATAGCGGTCGACAAGATCACCACCGCCGCCCGCATATTCGTCGTCGATCTTGCGCAGCAGCCAATTCTCGCTTTTCTCGCCAGCGCGCGGCTTCAAACGTATCAGCAGCCAGTCGCCTTTCATCCGCTCGCCATGCAGCGTGAAATGCAAATGGCCTTGCTCCAGCGTCTTGCGCGGATCCTTGCCGGCCGCCGGGGTCCAGGTGCCGCGATCCCACAGCATCACCGTGCCCCCGCCATATTGGCCTTTGGGGATCGTGCCTTCGAAGGTTGCATAAGCGAGCGGATGGTCCTCCGTCCGCACCGCAAGCCGCTTGTCCGCCGGATCGGGAGAGGGGCCGCGCGTCACCGCCCAGCTCTTGAGCACCCCATCCAGTTCGAGCCGGAAATCGTAATGGAGCCGCGTCGCATCATGCTTCTGGACCATGAAGATATGGCCCTCATCCCCGGTTGGGATGCCGGCGGGTTCTGCGGTCTTCGTGAAGTCACGCTTGGCATTATATTTGGCCAGCGGGTCGGACTTCTTCGCCATCAGCGTCCCCCCGCGAAGGCCGGGGCCCAGGCTCGCCCGCAGATCTGGATCCCGGCTTTCGCCGGGAAACGATGGTCCATCATGCCCGCTTCCGGGCCGGAGCCTTTTTCGCTTCGGCCTTTTCATCCTTAGTCGCGGCCTTCTTCGCAGCCGACGTTCGCGACGGTGTCTTGGCCGGCTTGGTCTTCACCTCCTCGTCATTGGCGGCCCCCGGCCGCTCGAGCGAGCGCTTGAGCGCCGCCATGAGGTCGACCACGTTGGAGCCGCGCGACTGGGCTGGGGCCTCCTCCTCGGTCTCGATCGTCTTGCCCTTGCGCTTGCGCTCGATCAGCGCCTCGAGCGCATCGACGTAGCGGTCATGGTATTCGCTGGCGTCGAACTTGGCCGTTTTCTTGTCGATCAGGCTGGTGGCGAGATCGAGCAGGTCTTCGTCGGGCTTATGGTCGCCGATATCGCGGAAATAGGATGCCGCCTTGTTAACCTCATCGGCATAACGCAGGGTTTCAAGCACCATTCCACGGCCACACGGCTTCAGGCTCACCACATATTCGCGGCCGCGTAATGCGAGCTGACCCAGCCCGACCTTCTTGGAACGGCGCAGCGCCTCGCGCAGGACGACGAACGCCTCCTCTGCAAGATCGTCGGCGGGCACCACATAATAAGGCTTCTCGTAGTAAATGGCATCGATCTCGGATTGATCGACGAACTGGGTGAGCTCGAGCGTCTTCTTGCTCTCCAGCTTGACCGCTTCGATCTCGTCGTCGGTCAGCAGGACATATTTGCCCTTTTCGTACTGGAAGCCTTTGACGATCTCTTCAGGGTCAACCGGCCCGATGCCAGGGGCGACCTTCTCATATTTGATGCGCTTGCCGGATGGCTCGTGGATCTGATTGAACGCGATCGTCGCGCCGCTCTTAGTCGCTGAGTATATTTCGACCGGGATCGAGACCAGCGCCAGCCTGATCTGCCCTTGCCAATAGGCCCGCGCTGCCATCACCCTGTCCTTCGTTGCGAGGCCGATTCAAAGCCTGAAGGGTTCGGGGGTTCCAGACCGAGCCGATGTTGAAGCGCACCTCGCTTCGGCTGAAGTCGATCGCGACGCGATCGAACATGCGCAGCACGTCCATTCCGACCAGGATTGCGGGGGTGTTGTCGAGGCTGAACAGCCGGAACGTGTGCGGGTCGGCGAACACGATCGGCATATTGCCCATGCGCATCTTGCCGATGCGGATCTTGGGAACGAAACTTGCCTCCCCGGGGATGGACCTGCCGGTAACGCTGATCAGCTCACCCGTCGGCCCCGCCGGCTTGGATCCCTTCAGCACCTTGCGCAGCGCGGGATTGCCGATCGTATTCTCAGCGCCCGTATCGATGATCGCCACCACCTTGATGCCGTTGACCGACGCATCGGTGACGACGAGCTGGCCGAAACGCCGCCGCGCCGTGACCGTAATCGTTTCGCCATCGTCGAAGGGCTGGTTCTTGAGCCGCGTCAGCGTGATGTTATGGCGCTTGAAATCCAGGATGACATTGCGGCCCTGCAGCATGTCGGTGCCGAGAAAGCCGGTCGAGCCGAGTGACGCCGCGGGCAGCACGGCGGTATCGATTTCCCGCTGCTCGGCGGTACCCGCCTTCATATGATCGAGCCGAACCGCGCGGACTTCATCCGGCCCGACCAGGCCTTCGATAGTGATCGTACCGTTACTCGTAAGTCCCAGTTCGCTTGCAAGTCGATCCGATATCACGCTGCGATTGGCGCCGGTATCGATCGTGAAAGGGAAGGGGCCCTGGCCATTGACCTTGGTCATCACCGTCATCCGCCCGGCGGGATCCGTCGCCGTCGCCAGCGTCTCGCGAACGAAACGGCTGCCCGACATGCCCGGCACCAGGGTGACCTCGGGCGAGGCGAGAGTGCTGCCCACCAGTGCAAGAAGAGCTGCGACGGTAGCCACGGCCATGATCATTCTCCGCGCCCGTCAGAAGAGGGCGGGCTTGCCGGGATGATGCCGCAACGGCCCTTTCGCGGCAAGCGCGATCAATCGACCCAGTCGAGCCCGATCTCACGATAAAGGCCGCGATCCTCTTCCCAGCGCGGATTGACCTTCACGTGCAGGAACAGGTGCACCTTCTGCCCCGTGATCCGGCTCAGTTCCTCGCGGGCTTTCTGGCCGATCTCCTTCAGCCGCGCGCCGCGATGGCCAAGTATGATCGCCCGCTGCGTATCGCGCGCGACCAGGATCTGCTGGTGGATCGCGACCGATCCGTCGCGCCTTTCCTCATATTTCTCGGTTTCGATTGCGCTGTCGTAAGGAAGCTCGGCGCGCAGCTGCAGGTAAAGCTGCTCGCGCGTGACTTCGGCCGCCAGCATCCGCTCGGACGCATCGGAAACCTGATCCTCGGGGAAATGCCACGGGCCCTCGGGCATGCGGTCGGCGAGCGCGCGCTTCAGATCGGGAATGCCGTCCGCGGTCAGCGCGGACACCATGAAGATGGCTTCGGGATCGAGCATTGCCTGAAGCTCGGAGGCAAGTGTGAGTAGCGGCTCCTTATCGGCGACATCGACCTTGTTGAGGATCACGATCTTGGGCTCGCTCCGGGCCGCGATCTGGTCGACGAGCGCGCGCGTGCCGCTGCCGAACTTGGCCTTGGCATCGATCACCAGCGCAATCAGGTCCGCACCCTCGGCGCCGCCCCAGGCCGCGGCGACCATCGCCCGATCCAGCCGGCGACGCGGATCGAAGATGCCGGGCGTGTCGACCAGCAGCAGCTGCGCGTCGCCCTCGATCGCGATGCCCATCAGCCGCGCACGCGTGGTCTGCGCCTTGGGGCTGACGATCGCGACCTTCTGCCCGACCAGCGCATTGACCAAGGTCGACTTGCCCGCGTTGGGCGCGCCGACCACCGCAATGAGTCCGCAGCGCTGGGTCACCGCAGTTGCTCCAGCAGAGCCGCAGCGGCGGCAGTTTCCGCTTCTTGCTTGGATGATCCCTCGGCAGTGGCGCTGCCTCCGCGCTTACCGCCCACCTCGACCTTGACGGTAAAGACCGGCGCATGATGCGGACCGTGCTGGCCGACGAGCGTGTAGGCGGGCGGCGCGCACTGGCGTGCGGCTGCCCATTCCTGCAGCGCTGATTTTGGATGTTTGGGCGCCTCGGCGCGGCGATCGAGCCGACCGGCCCAGGCGCGTCGGACGAAAGCGGAGGCCCCCTCCAGCCCGCATTCCAGATAGAGCGCGCCGATCAGCGCCTCGACCACGTCGCCCACGACATTGTCGCTCATCTGCGCGCCATCCTCGCGCGCCTGTTTGCCGAGGATAAGGTGCGCCGGCACGCCTAGCTCTCGCCCGACCTCCGCGCAGGCCTCGCGGCTGACCACCGCGTTCAGACGCGCGGACAATTTCCCTTCCGGGTCGTCCGGAAACTGTTCGTAGAACCAGGTTGCGATCGACAGGCCGAGCACGCGATCGCCGAGGAACTCGAGCCGCTGATAGCTCGGCCCCCCTTGGCTGCCATGCGTGAGCGCGCGTCGAAATAGCGCGAGATCGCGTGGCTCATGGCCAAGCGTGTCGCGGATCCAGGCGGAGAGGGCGGTATCAGGTGTCATCTGGAGTCGCCCTAGCTGAGCCTGCGCCGGGGGCCAAATCGTGCGGAGCGGTTGGGCACCCCTCGCGTTCTGGCCAGACCTTCGGGAGAGAGAGAATGGCCGAGACAGTGGCGGAATTGCTGGTGGACACGCTCGCTCGCATCGGAGTGCGTCAGATATTCGGCATCGTCGGCGATGCGCTCAACCCTTTCACGGATGCGCTGCGCCGCGATGGGAGAGTCGAATGGATTGGCGTCAGACACGAGGAAGGCGCCGCGCTCGCCGCGGCGGGGCAAGCTAAGCTCACAGGGAAACTCGGCGTCTGCTGTGGCACGACTGGTCCTGGCGGCAATCATCTCGTTGCCGGATTATACGAGGCGCGCAAAGATCATGCGCCGGTCCTAGCCATTTCCGGCCACGTACCCAGCGCGGTCCGCGGCACCGATTATCTGCAGGAGGACGATCCGGTAGCACTGTTTGGCGACGTGGCGGTCTATTCGCAATTGCTCGCCAACGCAGCGCAGGCGCCTGCGGTGATCCACCAGGCGATCGCCGAAGCGTATGGCGCGCGCGGAGTCGCGCATCTCTCGGTGCCGCCGGACGTCTTTGCTGCCAAAGCCCCTGGCCCGGTGCCGAGTCTCGCCACCTTGCGACCACGTCCCGAGGTCGCGCCTGCCGACGCCGATATTGACGCCGCGCTTGGACTGATCGCGGAAGCACAGACCGTGGCGATCTTCTGCGGCCATGGCTGTCATGGTGCCCAGGCCGAGCTGGCTGCCTTGTCCGATCGCCTCCACGCGCCGCTGATGCATACTTATCGCGGCAAGGACATCATGGCCTATGACGATCCACGCTGGATCGGGGGCGTAGGGCTGATCGGCGGTCGCCCTGGGGTGGACGCGCTCCAAAATGCCGACCTGATGCTGATGCTCGGCACCGATTACCCTTATTCCGATTTCCTCCCCAAGAAGGGTCATGTCATCCAGATCGACGAACGCGCCTTCGCGCTCGGTCGGCGCACGCCAATAGCGCTCGGCGTGGTCGGATCAGTGCGGCCTGCGTTGCGCATGATCCTGGAAAAACTGCCGCAGCGGACGGACCGAGCATTTTTCGACAAGGTCTCGGCTGACCGCGCTGAGTGGGATAGAATGCTCGACGAGAAAGCCGATCCCGCGCGGAGTACCGATATCATCCATCCGCAGGCGGTGGCGCGGCTGGTGAGCGATCACGCGCGCGACGATGCGGTATTCGTCACGGATACGGGCGAGGTGACGTTGTGGGCAGCCAATTGGACCCGGCAGCGCGGTGCGCAGCGCCATTGCGGATCGTTCAACAACGCGGCGGTCGGAACCGGGCTCGGCATTGCTAACGGAATTCAGGCGCTCGATCGCAATCGTCAGGTGATCCTGCATGTCGGCGATGGCGGCTTCACGATGCTGCTCGGCGAATTCATGACGGCGGTCGAGCACAAACTGCCGCTCAAGGTCGTGGTCTACGACAATGCCGGGTGGGGCCTGGTTCATCTGGAAATGGAAGGCGCGGGCAATCCGGCCACGAAGGGCGCGACCTTTCCCAACCCGGATTTCGCCGCTTTTGCACGCGCGTGCGGGGCCCAGGGGTTTGCCGCTCGTGATCCCCGCACACTCCACGCCACGGTTCGCGAATTCCTTGCGGCCTCCGGCCCAGCGGTGCTGCACGCGTTCGTTGATCCGGCCGAAATCCCGATCATGCCTCACGTCGAAATCGGCCAGGCATGGAAGTTCGGAATCGCTAAGGTGAAGGAAGCGTGGGCAGGGCTGACCGGCAGTGAGGTTGCCTAAAGACCCAGCAACTCCTCAAGCTCGGCGGGCTTCAGCTCGCGGGCGAGTTGATCCATCCGGCATTGCCCGGGTGCCTTGTCGGGGCGCCAGCGCAGGAATGTCGTCCCGTGACGGAAACGACAGCCCGTGACCTGATCGTAGCGCACTTCCACGATCAGTTCCGGCCGCAACGGCTGCCATTCGGCCGAGCGTTCGGTCGACCAGCGGCTCTGGCCGCCCGGTGCGTCGCCGGTGAAGCCCGGCGGCTCGATCAGAGGCTCAAGCTTTGCGAGTAGCTGCTTCTTCCCCTCGGCATCGAAAGAGGATGTGAAGCCGACATGGTTCAGCTTTCCGGCTTCGTCATAGAGGCCGAGCAGCAGCGACCCGACCGCTTTCGTTGTGTTGCCGGCGTAGCGGAAGCCCCCGACCACGCAATCCGCCGTACGGTGCTGCTTGATCTTGGCCATTGCCCGCTCGCCGGGCCGGTAGGCAAGGTCGAGCCGCTTGGCGACGACCCCATCCAATGCGCTGCCCGCACGCGCCAGCCAGTTTTCAGCTTCGGCTATCTCGGTCGTGATCGGCGACAGGAGCAGCCTGTCCGCGGCGGTGCCGGCTTGGAAATCCTCCAGTGCCTTGCGCCGTTCGCCGAACGGCAAAGCGGCAAGATCGCGCTCCCCCAGCGCGAGGCAATCGAACAGGATCAGCTGGGCCGGCGTCGCGGCGGCGAGCTTGCGGATGCGGCTTTCGGCAGGATGGAGCCGCATCTGCAGCGCGGCGAAGGATAGGCTGTCTCCGGTCGCGATCGTGAGCTCCCCGTCGAGCGCAAAGCGGGTCTCGCGGAGCCCGGCCAGCATCTCCGCCACCTCGGGAAAGTAGCGGCCAAGCGGCTTGCCCGATTTGGAGACCAGCGAAACCTCCTTGCCATCGCGGTAGCAAAGACAGCGAAAGCCATCCCATTTGGGTTCATAGGCCCAGCTGGGCCCCGAGGGCAGCGCATCGACCAGGCGCGCTTCCATCGGCGCGATGCCAGTGGTCTGTGCGGGCGAATCCATAAGCCGCGAACCGCCCCGACCCGCCGCAGGTTCCGGTCGTCGCAACTCTGGCCAGGGTCGGCTGGACGGCTGAGGCGCCGTCTCGGTACGGATCGACCGCCACGACCAGAGGAGAGCTGCATTGTTCCTGTTCCGCGGCCGTGAATCGCACCCACGCTCCATCATAAAGGCAGTGAGCTGGCGTGCCTTGGGTTCGATCGACACATTTATATTGGGCTTCCTTTTTACATCCGACGTGAAGACCGCCGGTTCAATCGCGGGCACCGAGGTGATTACCAAAATCACGCTTTATTATTTCCACGAGCGGGCTTGGGCGGCGGTGCCATGGGGTCATGCGGCGCGAGACCGTGAAACCGATGTTCGGCACGAACCCGAACCGGACGCCTTGACCGCGACCGCCACCGCCTCCTAAGGGGCTGCTCGCGCGTTTCGCCGGCAGGCGGCGCTATAGTGCGGCGGTCGTAGCTCAGTTGGTTAGAGCATCGGTTTGTGGTACCGAGGGTCGCGGGTTCAAGTCCCGTCGTCCGCCCCATTTTTCAAGAACTTAGCGCTCTGTCTCGGCCTTCCCGGCCGACCCTGATTTGCGCCGGAAAGCTGGCTTTCGCGGATGGTTCACGCGCCGAGTCGCTAAGTCTTGGCTTTCGGGGAAGTGGCAGGTCATCTGGTGGTGGGTTGGGCCACTAATCCGTCGCCCCAGCGAAAGCTGGGGCCTCAGGAGGTGAGAGCACAGGGTGGTACTTGGCGCACCCGAGCTCTTCCACCTCCTGAGATGCCGGCCTCCCCCGACATGACGCTATGGAGCTATCACGCCTCATATGAGCCGACCGCAGCCCCAGCTTCGTCGCGGACCCCGGAACAAGCCTGTCCTGAGCTTGTCGAAGGGGCGGGGGTGACGGATGGCTGGCTCGGCCTGAACCAATCAAGGGGACCCAATCAAAGCCTAGCAATCAATACCGGCTCCGGGCTCTCGCCATAAACAGTGTCATGTTCACGCGATGGGTGCGGGTTCCTGGGGCCTTTGGCGGGAGCCGCCAGCCACTCCGCGCAGCGGGCCCGTGCTGCTGCAAGTTCCTCGGTTTCAACGCACGTATCGCAGGTGCCTTCGCGTTTGCACACCGGGCATACATAACCCGGCGTGACCCGAAGCACGATGCGCTCCAGCGCATCGAATAGGCGATCAACTATGCCTGATATGCCGACCGCCTCCACAGCTGCAATAGCCTCCCGGTTTAATAGCTATTCGTCCCCGGGCCCGTTGCGACGGGCGCTGGATCGTGAAAGCAATGATTTAATGGGTTATTTCACAATTAGATCCGCCACTCGGATCGGTTGGCGGCTCGCTTGTCTCGCTTTATCTGAATTTTGAAGAGGTGGCCGCGTTCGGCTACTGACGCGATAGGGGCGCCATATCCGATCCACTTTAACCGGTGACACAGTGAGCGCCTTACGGACGAACGCTTGCTACTCGCTTGGAACACCTTCGCGGATCAGTGAGGGCGTGCGCCCATTGGGTTCCGGTTCGGGTGGTTTTTCAGGGTAGCACTATCCTGCCCATAAGATTATTGCGCCGCTGTGCAATTTTCTTAGCGAGCCTGAATCATGCCTGCCGTATGGGATCTGCCTGACTTCGACGCTCATGAAGGCGTCCATTTCTTCTCTGATTCCGATTCCGGCCTGCGCGCGATCATCGCGATCCATTCGACCCATCTTGGACCCGCGGCCGGCGGCACGCGCTTCTGGCATTATGCCGACGCCAATGATGCGGTGACCGACGCGCTGCGTCTCTCGCGGGGCATGAGCTTCAAGAATGCCATGGCGGGCTTGCCCGTAGGCGGCGGCAAGGGAGTCATCCTGGCCGACAAAGCCCGCACCAAGACGCCCGAGATGCTCGCCGCCTTCGGCCGCGCGATTGAATCGCTCGGTGGGCGCTATGTGACCGCTGAGGATGTCGGGATGGGCGAGGAGGACCTTGTCGCCATCGGGCGTGAGACGCGCCACGTATCCGGTCTACCCGTCGGCGAGGGGCACGCCGGTGGCGATCCCGGACCCTCCACAGCAATGGGCGTATTCCTGGGCGTGAAGGCGGCAATCAAGCGCGTGCTTGGCAAGGACAGCGCGCAGGGTGTGCACGTCGCCATTCAGGGCGTTGGCTCGGTCGGCGGCGGTTTGGCGCGGCTACTGGCGGGCGAGGGCGCCCGGCTGACGATCGCGGACGTGAACCGCGCAAGGGCGGAAGAGCTGGCGACGGCGCTCGGCGCCTCCGTGGTCGACGCAGCGGACATACTCTCGACCGAGGCGGACGTCGTGAGCCCCTGCGCGCTCGGCGCTGTCCTCACCGCAGAATCGATCGCCACGCTCAACGCGCCGATTGTGGCGGGCGGCGCCAACAATCAGCTGGCGACGCCCGAAGACGGCGATCGGCTGCAGGCCCGCGGCATCCTCTATGCGCCCGATTACGTGATCAATGCCGGCGGCATCATCAACGTCACGCTCGAATATCTTGGCCAGGGCGACCGCGC
>Ga0207647_10001493_pt1 | contig 17969 bp, 14 predicted proteins | sample KBSCornC2_FD_184295 | JGI IMG/M metagenome (GOLD analysis project Ga0207647, IMG submission 184295) | Corn rhizosphere microbial communities from Kellogg Biological Station, Michigan, USA - C2 (SPAdes) (version 2) | ecosystem: Host-associated > Plants > Roots > Rhizosphere ... | reverse complement strand
TTTGTCAGACATGCGCGGCGCGATGCCCGACGGCCGTTGCGAAGTTCAGTGGAGCGGGTGCGGATTTCCGCGATGTCGATCAGGCAGATGGGGCTCATGGTCATCTCTCATTGGCTTTGGCTGGAACTGTTTGGAAAACATTCTGGAAAAAATCAGACGCTGGCGACGGGGCCTTCAAACCGGGGCCCCGCCGCCGCAAATGAAACGTCGCGAAAAACGTCGGCGGCTTACTGATAGCTCATGGTGAAGGTAGCCCGCCCATTCGCCGTGCCGGGCGTGACTTGTGCCCCCGTCTGGATGTAGCGCGCCTTCAATGGAATGGTGAAACTACCGTTCCCGGTGCTGCCCGCCAGCCACTGGTTCGTATTGCCCGGCGCGCTCGAATCCGGGCCATAGCTCACCACGCCGCTCTGATTGGAGACCTGAATCGCGATCCCGGTGGCCGTTGAGTTCGACGTGAGCGACAGCTTGTCGCTGCGGTTGGTCGGCGTGGTTTGATCGGTCAGCGTCACACTCACGCTGGCGGCGCCGCCAGTCGCGCCACCCACGCAGTTCAAGCCGATGCTCAGCGGGACATCGGTCGTCGTCGCTCCCGCGCCGGTGAACTTGCTCTTGCTGATCGCACCGAGATCGACGACCTGCGAAGCGTTTTGCACACTGCACGTGGGTGCTCGCGGAACGATGTTGATGGGCGTGTTGTATTCGTACGTGTAAAAGCCCGCACCGTCGAAAGTCGCCTTGGCAAAGATCCCGCTCAGGATGCCGCCCCCGTTCGGGATCGTTCCCGTCTTGACCAGCGCGAGCGAGAAGCTCTGGCCGCGAGTATCCGTACCGGTGCCACCGGCACTCGAGGTGTTGAAAGTGGTGCTGTAAGGAAGCGACTGTTCGGTGTTTGCTGATAGCGGCCCCTTGAACTTCAGTCGCAATCCGATCCCGGGAATGGTGGTGGGATAGCTTTGCTGAGTGCCCAGCGTTGCGTTGGCGTCCCACGTCAGAATGGAACTTTGACCGACGCCGCAAATGACCAGTCTTGACCTGTTGTCTGTCGCGGGATTCGTCGTGGCGTTCGCGATGTCGCTCAAGAAGCCGCTTTGCCAGAACACCGTTCCATTCGGCGCGTCCGGGTCGATCTCGATCCTGGTCGGAAGTGTGGTGAAGACAACCCGAATTATCTTGGGCGGAGGACTGAATTGCACGATACAAGGAGCGGCCCATGCGAGTTGAGGCACGACGGACAAGCCCGTCAACAACAAGAGGCCGGCCATCTTGCCGGGCCATGCAAACATGCGTTTCATCCTGTTCTCCAATCGTTTGACGCTGGTTGATTTTTTGTCGCCGCTCATTTGCACACGGCCTCGATACGTTGATAGCTGTCGGCCTTGACGCGCGAGTCGCGCGTGGGCAGTTCATAGTGGATACGGCAAATCGACGCGGTGTCGTCGCCCCATTTCACCTGCAACTCGCCGCTGTCGAGCAGGCCGCGCGCAAACACGCGGCTGGCCTGGCCGACGGTGCCGATTTCGTTGCCGGTCTGGTCGAACACCGGCGCGCCGAACGGCAACGGCTTGCCGTTCGACTGGCGCGCGTCGAGCACCGCCGAGCGGCCGACCACGGTGGCGTACTTGAGCAGCGCCACGGAACCCGCGCGCGGCGCCACCTGCTGGCTGGTTTCCTGCAACTCGACATCGGTGGACAAACCCTTCGGATCGAGCTGGACATCGTTCATCACGTAAGGCGTCAGGTAGGGCACCACGGCATAGCCGCGGCTGTCGACGCGCACGCCCGCCGAATTGGTGACGCTTGCGCCGGCTGCTTCCGGCGCCTCGACGATCCCGAAGGTGTCGGACAGCGGCTGCGACAGCGACACGCCGCCAGGGTGCGCCACCACGGCCCCGCGCACGCCGACCGAACCTTGCGAAAAGCCCGTGCCGCTGCCTGCTGTCGCGGTGAATTCCGCATACGGGTTGCGATAGGACACGTTGGCGCTGCCGCCCGTGGTCGAGCTCGCGCCGTTGCCGGACGCGTGATCGACGGTGACGCCGTAGAACGCGGTGTTGTCGGCATTCAGCGAACCGGACAGCGTGGTTTGCGCCTGCGTCCGGCCATTGGAATCGTGCGACACGCTGGCCGACGCCGTCATCGGCTGCGCCTTGCCGAGCGGGATGGTGACATTGGCGTAGTAGAGCGTATCCATCCGGCCCTGCGAATTGCGCATGCGGTTGGCCGACACGCTATAGCCGATGTTCTTGACCGCGTTGCTGTAGCCCACGGCGTAGTTGACGTCCGAGCCCGAGCGATTCCAGTAGTCGGTCGTCGAGGCGGTCAGGCTGAGGTTGCCGTGCTTCTCGCCCAACTGCTGGTTCAGCGTGACCGAAGCCCGGTTGCGCTGCCGCAGTGCTCCGTTGGAGCCGTTGTTGTCGTCGCGACGGCCGCGCGCGTACAAGGCTTCGTTCAGGCCGAAGTAGCCGCCGGTCGAATACCGGTACGCGGCCAGCGAAAAGTTGGTGCCGAAATCCGGCAGATTCTTCGCATAGCTGATCCGCACGCTGGAGCCGGTCTTGCGTCCCTCGCCCGGAAGCTGGGTGGACGACATCGAACCGTCCAGGCCGATCGCGCCGATCGGCGTATTGAACGCACCCCCGGCCAGCACCGACCCGTAGCCTTCCGCCACGGTCACGCCGCCGTAGGCGGTGAGCAGGTTGTTGATGCCGCGCTGCCACGTGCCTTGCCCGAACACCGGGTTGCCGGACAGTTGCGCATTGCGTGCGACGCCGGCCACGAAGCTGTAGCGATTCACGCCTGGACGCAGCGACAGCGGCACGGCGGCATAAGGCACCGTGAAGGTTTGCGTGCTGCCGTCCGCTTCCTCGACGCTCACCGTCAGGTCGCCGCCGTAGCCGGTCGCATACAGGTCGTCGATTTCGAACGCGCCCGGCGCGACCGTGGTTTCGTGCAGGATGACGTTGTTCTGGCGGATCGTCACCTTGGCGTTGCTGCGCGCGATGCCGCGCACCGTCGGCGCATAGCCGCGCAGCGAATCCGGCAGCATGCGGTCGTCGGTGGCGAGGCGCACGCCGCGAAACGCGGTGGAGTCGAACAGATCGCCGGTGGTATACGCCTCACCGATGGTCAACTGCGACGACAGCGACGGTACGTCGCGCTGTAGATACGTCGCGATGTCCTGGTATTTTTGCGCGCCGTGGCTGTCGAACGTGTACGAACCGTCGTGACGGAAATGCCAGTTGCCGAGGTTCAGGCCGGTATTGAGGCCGAGATAGCCCTGCGTCGCAAAGCCGGCGCCGCGGCTGTGATTGCTGTACAGATTGAAGTTGTAGCCGGCCCAGCCGGCCGTGACGCCCGAATCCCACAGATCGGGCGTGACGTAGCCGCGCGCCTTGCGCAGTAGCGAGATCTGCGGAATGCTCAGTTGCAGCCGCTGTTCGCCAAAGTCGAAACTGCTGCTGGCGCCGGCAACGATCTCGTCGATGCGCACGCATGCACCCGCGGCTTCCAGGCGCTGGCGGTTTTCGGGGTCGAGCTTCTTGAGGTCGACGCCGATGCGCGCGAGTGTCTTCTCATCGAAGCAAGGTTGGGCGTTCGCCTCGCTGGAGGCGGCCTGGAACGGCACGTCGGCGCGTGCCACGCGCTCGTCGTTCACGAAGATGTCGACGTTATAAGTGCCCGGCATCACCACGTTGCCTTTCTCAAAGCGCGAAACGTCGACCTTATGGCCGTCGCCGTGCATCAGGAATTCGTTTTCGAACTGCACGGAAGCGGTGTTCGCGTCTGTCGTGTCGCCGGCACGAGCGTCGAGCTGATAGGCGGCAATGACCGTCAGCAACAGCACGCTCATCGGCTTGAGCCGGAGCTGCGGGCCTTGCAGCATGGAACCCTGTCGCGGGGCGTTCATATCGAATAACTCCATAAGGCCCGCGGGTAAATCTGGCGGGCAAAAAATTGGCATGCAGAGACCCGCGGGCGCCGATGCAGGCGTCCGGCAGCCGCCTCGTCGGAGGCGGATCAAGACCGGTGGAATTAACCTTGACCTGTCAGCGGCGGGTTCGCCGACAGTGGGGAGGCGGGCTCGGAGCGTTGCGCTCCACGCCGCTGCGGTACGGGATCAGTTCGAGGCGGAAACGGCTTGCTTGCCTTTAACGCCGCCGCCCCAATCGTTGATGCTGGTGTAGTTCACTTCAGCGGCGCTGGGCGCACTCGTCAGGTTCGCGATGGGAAACAGTTCCGACGAACCCGGCTTGAGATAACCCGAGCCCGCATCGTAGGTCTTGCCGCCCACCTCGAGCGCGATGCTGCCGAGGTTGACGAAATAGGGCGTCGGGTTGGTCGCCTGAAGCGCGTAGCCCTTGCCGTCGGCGCCGCGCACGATGCTCCATTGCGCTTTCGACGGCGCCTCCTGGGCGCTGCCCTGCAAGCCCTGCGGACGGAAGAACACCTTGATGCGCGTGCGGAACGCGAGTTGCAGCTTGTTCATATCCTCGCCCGCTCCCGCCTTGGGCGGCACTTCCAGTACGTTCAGCCAGAACATCGATTCCTTGTCCTGGGCGAGCGGCTCCTTCGTGTAGATCATCCGCAACGTCTGTCCTTTCTTCGGGTCCAGCCGGAACATGGACGGCGTCAGCGTAAACGGCACCTTGATCTGCTCGGGTGAGGCGTTCTGATCGCCCGTGTCGATCCAGGCCTGCACCAGGGCGGGCGTATTGCCGTCATTGCTCAGCTTGACCGTGACCTCGCGTTCATTGGCGGGAAACACCACGCGCGTCGCCGCGACGACCACGCTTGCATTCGCCTGAACGCAAAACGCGCTGGCCGCCAGCAAGGTTGCCGTCGTCAAGGTTTTGATGAGTCGTTTCATGGTCTTCCTCCGGGATTTGTTAAAGAGATGACGTGTTGCTTAAAAAGCCGTCTCGCGTTGCCGCAAAACGGCTTCAAAAGGCACACTGGGGTGCAGGCCGCTTCTTGAAGCCGCCTGCACGGCACACCTTATTCGTAGCTCACCGTGTACTGGACGCGCGACTTGGCCGCACCTGCCGTGGCGCCGCCCAGCGACTCGTACTGAGCGTAGTACTGCAGGGTGGCGGCGCCATCGACGGTGTTTACACGCTGCGAACCTTGCGCACCCTCGGCCGCGCCGAGCTGGATGTGGCCAAAGGCTTCGTTCAGCAAACCGATTTCCACGTTCGTGGCGCCGCCGGCGTCGACGATCAGGCGACCCGTTGTGGGGTTGACTGTCGCGCCCGGTTCGAAAACGGCCGCAACGGAGATGTCTGGATCGCACGCGCTCAGCTTGATGTCGAACGGAGTACGGCCGGCCGATGAGCCGGCGGTCGCCAGGGTCGTTGCCGCCACCGCCGGCAGGTCCACGGTCTTGTTCGTCACGCCTGCGTCGATCACGCAGGTCGATGCAATGACGCTACCGGCGAAGTCGATCTGGCCGTCGGCCGCGTGAGCGGGGCCGGTCAGTGCGATCAGTGCGGCGGCTGCGAAGGCGGAGGAAAGAAGCGTCTTTTTCATTTGGAAATTCACCTGTAGAAGGAAATAAAAGCGGAGACATGAACCCTGCGATCGATTGCAGTTACCTTTGCGCGCCTGTTTGGTTGCCCGGGTGTGTTCTCATCTCTCGACCAGAAGTATCGGTTCGGAGGCGTTCTCAAGGGCGTTGACGGGTATCGATTGGGACGGACTCGATGTTGACTAGTCCGATTACCGGCGTTTTCTGTATTTTTCCCGGTAGGGTTCAGGCGACAGGTGGAGGGCTGCGTTTACGCGGAAGAGCAAATGAGACTGGCGATGCGGGGGATGCGGGACGCGCGTCGCTGAATTTGCAGGCGCTCACGGCGTCGAAAACGCGGCGAGCCGATCGTGACCAGCTCGCCGCTCAACACATTGCCGCTTATGCAGCGCCCGGCGGCGCGAGTGTGCTGCAATTGCCCGAAACCGCCTCGCCGTTCATTACGTTGCGGATGAACGGGAGCGAATCGACCAGCGAGGCGTTGACGGCGCCGTCATGCGTCTGCCCCGGGTAATAGTGCGATTCGATCGTGGCGCCCAGCGAGCAGGCGGTCGACACGAAGGCATAGGCATCCGACGGTGGCGTGGTCGTATCGGCGAGCCCTGAGCCCGTGAAGAGCGGAGCCTTCAGCGCGAACCCGGCGACCGGTGTGGAGGTCGCCGCCACGATCGCTCCTATCTTGTCGATTGGCGGCATCGCCTTCAGGTAATTGGTTTGATCGACGCCATTCGCTTGCTGAAGCGTGTCGAGCTGGTCGAGGCACGATGTCACCGTGGCGTCGTACAGCGGTTGCGCACGCTCGGATAGGTACGGCCGGAAATCGAAACCTGGCACCACGAGCGCGCCAGTGCCCCGAATCGCGAGCAGCAGATAGACGGAGTTGCCCGCATCGCCTGTCTGGGCCGGTGCCGACGGCGCCGTGCCCGACGCCACCAACGGGAAGTAGACACCCGTTGCGACGCCGCCGACGACGCGCACGTCGGGCGCATAGGCAGGCGCGTACTGCAAGGTGGCGATCGTCGCCCCCGAGCCTTGCGACTGGCCGGCGGCGACCACCTTATTGCTCAGCACGCCAGGAAACGCGGCGAGCGCCGCGCGTACCGCGTCGAGCGCGCTATACGCTTCGGCGCGATGGACGAGGTAAGGATGCGGGCCCGGCGTGCCGAGTCCCTGGTAATCCGTCGCGACGACTGCATAGCCCTGCGCGAGCATCGTGCCGAGGTAGGCCTTGTCGCGATCGGAGCGCTGCCGGAACGACGGCGCGCAGATATCCGCGATGCCAACCGTGCCATGCGTCCACGCGATGATCGGCCAACCGCCCGCGGGCGGCGTGCCCCGCGGCAGATAGACCGCGCCCGATACGGTGATGGGCGTCTTGCCGTCGACGCCTTCCGTCGACGTATAGAGAAGCCTCGCGTTTTGCGCCGGATCGGAATGGTCCAGCGCGAACTCGGCTGGCAGCGGCGCTTGCCGCAGCACCACGCCTGGCTGGTTCGGCACGGCGCTCTGCCACGTATAGAACGCGGGCATGCCGCCGTCGCCGTAAGTCGCGTTCGCGACGGGCACGGGGCCCGTCGCCGCCACGTTGACGCTATCTGATCCGCACGCCGACAGGGTCAGCGCAAGCACGCCGCCCAACAGACTCAGTGGTGCAAACACTCTGGATTGCTTCGTTATTTTCATGTGACACTCCCGGTTGCTCGTCGGCGGCGCGCTTACGTCGGAGCAGTGCGGCGCTCCGCCGAGCGATTGACATGACTATCGAATTGCGCCTTCAGCCTCCGCTGAAAGGGCCGGGCTAGCATGTCACGCAGCCGTGCGTCCCGAAAGACGTCGTTTGGTTCATTCAAGTAACCGCAGGTTGTCACCCATGAAGTACCCGCAAGTACTCGCGTTCGTCAGCGTCGCGCGGCTCGGCAGCATCCGCGCGGCTGCGCGCGCAATGAACGTGTCGCAGGCCGCCGTCACGAAGACGCTGCGTCTTCTAGAGGAAGACCTCGGTGTGACGTTGTTCTCGCGCGGTGTCGGCGGCGCCGTACCCACGGCTGCCGGCCAGTCGCTGCTGCCGCGCGCGACATTGATCGTCGAGCAGATGAAGCTGCTCGACGGCGACGTCTCGCTCGACAATCGCGGCCGCGTCGCGATGGGCATGTCGCCGATGGCGTCCACCTGTCTGCTGCCATTCGTGTTGCCGGACTTTCTCGCTCAGCGCCCGGGCGCGCCGCTGCGCATCGTGGACGGCGCGCTCGCGACGGTGTTGCCCGGCCTGCGGGACGGCACGCTGGATTTCGGCGTCTGCACGACCTTCGCGGAATCGATCGCGCTGCCGTTCCGGTTCGATCCGTGGCTGCGGCAGCAGGCAGTGGTGATTGCGCATCGTGAGCACCCGGCGGCCAGGGGCCGCTGCACGCTGGATAAACTGACCGGTTTTCGCTGGGTGAGCGGCGGGATGCGCATCAGCACTCAGCCCCCCGACGTTGGCGTCGCCAGGGTGATCGAGGCTCCGCAAAACATCGAAAGTCAAAACGCAGCCGCGACGTGGGCGGTGCTCAAGCACGCGCAGGCGATTGCCGTGACTACTGCCGATCTCGCGGGGCGGATCATTGATCCCGAGATCGTGACACTCGATCTGGATACGCCGTTGCCAGACATGACAGTCGGGCTGGTGACACGCTCCGACGCGTTTCTGTCGCCTAACGCGCAACTGATGGCGGAGATGCTGAAGGATCGGGCGATGCGCGAATACAGGCAGACGTCGCATATCGCGTGACAAGCATGGTTGAATTCGTTCAGCCATCGACGCACCGCCGACTCTCTCGCGGTGAATTCGCAAATCAGACGGTTCCGATTGTTTGCAAGTACAGGGTTAACTACGATGCGATTTGCGCACCCGTTTCCGTGAGACTTCGATATCGCGGCGGGTTCTCTCCTTTACAGCGATATCTGCCCATGCCAAAAGCATGGGCGCTTTTTTTGTACGCGGTTTCCCGGAAGCACTGCCACGATGAATACGATCAACCCCACTACTGTCACTTCACGATTCGACCGGACCAGAGCCAGATTGCGGACCTGGTTCGGCCTCCAGGAAGGCAAGGCGACGGATGCCGTCATCGATGAAACCCTGCGCGGCGGCGTCGAAATCAAGGGTCCCAATTTGTGGATTCTGATGTTCGCGATCTTTGTCGCCTCGATCGGACTCGACGTCAATTCGACCGCCGTCATCATCGGCGCGATGCTGATCTCCCCACTGATGGGACCGATCATGGGCATCGGCTACGGCGTGGGTATCTACGACTTCGCGCTCATCAAGCGCTCGTTGAAGTATCTGCTGGTCGCAACGCTGATCAGTCTTGTCACCTCCACCGTCTACTTTCTCGTGACCCCGCTGTCAGGCGAGCATTCGGAGTTGCTCGCGCGAACCACGCCGACCATCTGGGACGTGCTGATCGCGCTGTTCGGCGGACTCGCCGGCATGGTGGGCGTCACGCGCCGCGAGCGATCGAACGTGATCCCCGGCGTCGCAATCGCCACCGCGCTCATGCCGCCGCTTTGCACGGCCGGCTATGGGCTTGCCAATGGGAACATGTCGTTCTTTTTCGGCGCGTTCTATCTGTTCTCCATCAATTGCGTGTTCATCGCGGTATCGACCGTGGTGATCACCTGGATACTCACGCCGCCGCACAAGCGGTTCGTCGATAACCGGATCGAGCGGCGCGTCAAGCATCTCGTGGTCGCCGTGGTCATGCTGACGGCGGTTCCGAGTGTTTATCTGGCGTACCGGCTCGTTCAGGAAGAGGTGTTTAGCGCGAAGGCGCAGCAGTTCGTCAAGGACGAAATGGCGCTGCTCCGTCAGACGCACGTTGCAGGGACCAACGTCACGCCGTCGCGCAAGCTGATCGAGGTGACGCTGATCGGCGAGCGTGTCGACGACGGCAAACTGAAGGAGATTGCAGCCCGCCTCACGCATCGCGGATTGGCGGGTAGTGAACTGGTAGTGCATCAGATAGGCGACTCGCGTCAGCAGATCGATGCATCGTCCATCAAGGCGAGCATTGCCGGCGATCTCTATCAGGAGACGAAACTCGAGCTTGCAAACCGCGACAACGTGATTGCGCAATTGCAGGAGAAATTGCAGCAACAGGAGCGCGACCGGTCGCGCGAGGCCGACGTGGCGAAGGAACTGCACGCGCAGTATCCGCAGGTCACCAAGGTCGTGCTGTCGAGCGCAACGCAGTGGGATGCGGTGTCAGGCAATGCGGAAGAGCAGGAAGTGACGGTGGTGTATCTCGCATCCGCGAAGCCGCTCATCGCGGCCGAAAGACGTACCATCGAACGATGGCTGCAGGCGCGTTTGAAAACGGAGCGCATCAGCCTGTTTGTGGGCAGGCACGTGTCGTGAGCCGCTGGTTCACTGGCCGCGTACCGGTGAGCGGGTGAAAAACAAAAGTAGAAAAACACCCGCCGGCGGATCATGCCGGTCTTGCTTCCGGGCCTCGGTTGCCTTTGGACTCCATTGATATGTACGCCGGTGATTCGGGGCATTCGGGTCACTCCTCTTACCGGCGTACACGATCAAATCCAATAGTGCTAAAACGCCTTGGCTCGACTCAGAAAGAGTGATACATGCCGACCGACATCAGCAACTGCTTTGCGCTGCTGGAGGTGTAGCCGGCCCCTGGGATTTCCGCAAGCGCCTTGCGTCCCACGACCGCGCCGCCCGCGCCCGTCACCGGCGCGATGCCGTCACCGCCGGCCTTCTGCAGGATCGTGACCGCGTACAGGCTGGTTCGCTTCGAGAGGGCATAGTCAATGCCCAGATTCACCTGCTGGAAGTTGGGCTTCAGGTTCTGATAGTCCGCTTTTCCGGCGTTGTAAATGTAGGCCGCACCCACCAGTAAAGCGGGCGAGAGCCGATACGTCACGCTGGCCTCGTAGCTGTCCATCTTGAAGTCACTGCCGCTGCCCGCAGCGATGAAACCGTTCGCGACGAAGTACTGGCTGTTCTGCAAATCCGTGTGCGAGTAGTTGAGCGCAAAAGTTGCGCTCCCCAGTGAGTAAGAACCGCCCGCGGTCAGCACCTTCATCGCATTGGCGTCCTGCAACGCGACATACCTGTTGAGGGACCCGACATAACTACCGTTCGACGTATAGACGCCCCCCGTGCCGTTCGGCGAAGTGGCGGGGTTCTGAATGTCCAGATAGCCGGCGGCCAGCGAAACGGGGCCGTTCGTATAACCGGCGGCGAGAGACCATACCCGATTGGTCGAGAAACTGCCTGCAACGCCGCCCAGGCTGAAGAGCCCCTTCACTTGCAAGCCATTCCATGTGGGACTGACGTACTTGATGGCGTTGTTGATGCGGATCGACTGGTTGAGGTTGTCCAGGTCGCCGAAATGCGAGCCATACCCCGTGGCGAAATTATTGCTGGACGGGAAGTAACCGACTGTCTCCGACGGCGGATCGTACTGACGCCCCAGCGTCACCGTGCCCCAACGATCGTTGGTCAGTCCGACAAAAGCCTGGCGGCCGAACTCCGTGCCGCCCTGTCCAAGTTTGCCATTCTGGATATTGAAGCCGTTCTCCAGCGTGAAGATCGCCGCAGTGCCGCCGCCGAGATCTTCCTTACCCTTGAGACCCCACAGGTTGCAACTCGGCGGCCCGCAAGTGTCGGATTGAACGACATGCCCGCTCCCCGTGTTGTTGATGAACGTCACGCCCGCGACAACCCGTCCATAGAGCGTCACGCTGCTTTGCGCCGAGGCGAAAGCCGGAACTGCCATGAGAAACGCGAATCCGATGCCCGTCTTTTTCATTGATATCTCCAGGTCCGTCCAGTTCAGGCTCAAATGTGGTTGTGTAGAGCGGCCGAATCCTTGTGCGCCAACAGTTCGGGCGCCATGCCGAGCGCCACCGCGCGGCGGCTCGGCGCCGGTGTAACCAGGCTCACGATCACGACCGTTAGCGCGTTGATCGCCAAGGCAATCAGGCCCGGCTCCCACTGCGGGGCGATCGTCTCCCAGTAGTGCGCGGCGAACGGCGCCAGCAACGAGACGAAGCCCGCGACGAGTCCGGCCAGCACCCCGAGCGCCGTTGTTCTCCGCCAGAGGAAACCGAGAAAGACAGCCGGCGCGAGCATGCCGATTGCCGAATAGGCGTCGAGCAGTATCTTGACCAGCGAACTCTTCTGGCTAATGGACAGCCACACGGCGATCGCGGCGAATACCGTCAGTGCGGAGCGCGAAATCAGCAGCGACGTGCGGTCGTCAAGACGTGGCGCAAACGGTCTCACCACATTGCGGGTAAAGATCGACCCCGCGGTGAGCAGAAGCAGCGACCCAGGCGCCAGCGCCAGCAGAAATCCCGTTCCCGCGACGAGACCGACGACCGGCGCGGAGTATTGCTGCGAAACGAACTGGAGCAGCGCCGCATTCAGGTTATTGCCGGGCGGCTGCGTGCCGGCCAGCAGCGCGGCGAAGCCGAGCAGAATGATGAAGAAGTAAGCCAGCGAATAGAGCGGTTGCCAGATCGCATTGCGCCTGATCACCGTGGCGCTTTGCGCGGTGTAGGACATCTGGAACAGATGCGGAAACACCCAGTTGCCGAGCGCGATGTTGATCGACGAGGTCATCAGCCAGATAGCGGTCGTGGGGGACGCGGGATCGAGTCCGGGGAACCAGCCAATGCCGGGATGCCGCGTCTCGGCCAGATGAAAGACGTCCATCATGGAAGCGGCGCCCACTTTCGCCGCGACCGTCGCGCTCAACACGATAACGACGACGATCATCAAGACGTCCTTGACGCCGGCCGCGAACGCCGCGGAGCGCACACCCGCGGTGAAGACGAACGCGATCATCAATAGCCCGGCGACCAGCGTGGCGGTCTGCGTGGAGATCAGATCGTCGAGGGTCAGTTGGACAATCAGCCCCAGGCTCACGAGCTGAATCTGCACGTACACGATCAGCGAGGCGATGCCGATCACGCCTGTAACGATACCGAGCCACTTTGCGTCGTAGCGGGCGACGAAGAAATCGGCTTGCGTGATCAACTGCCGGCTGCGGCCCGCTTTCCAGATCTTCGGCATCAGCCAGTAGCCGATGGCATAGCTCAATGAAACCGAACAGAACGCGAGGTACGCCGGCGCGCCGAGCGCCCACGCGTAGCCGGAAATCCCGAGTACCGCGAAGGTGGTATAGACCTCGCCCGCATTCATGAACCAGAAGACGACCGTGCCGAGGCTGCGGCCGCCGACCGCCCAGTCCGACAAGGTTTTTCCTCGCCGGGTGCGTCTGCCGTAGGCGGCCGCGCCGGCCACCGTGGCGAGCAGGATGGCGAGAACAATGGCAATCTTCATTGCGCGTCTCCTGTTGAAGCAGGCGTGGCCTGGAGGTACGCCGCTTCCTCCTGCTCCACGCCGTGGGCTCGATCGAGCATGAACACGAGCCCGATCAACAGGCTAGTGAGGACGATGCCGGCCATTTGCCACAGCATTGGAAAAGGCAGGCCGAGGGGCGACCAGGAGACGTGATTGACGACTGGCGCGAGTCCTGCTTGCCAGACAAACGGGATGACCAGGAGCCATCGATAGCGGTAATGCGGATTGCCGCGCTGGGCGGGACGCGTTTCCATGAGTCTCCTCCTAGTGAAGTTGTACTGCACAACGTGGCTGCGAGTGTGCACTAGCAATGCACGAAACGCCACCTGTTCAAAATCATGTTCGGGTTTTCCTGATGCCAGATAACTCACATTTTTGCCGCTAACAGCCTCGGCTTGACCGTCGGAATGCGTGTACCTATACTGCACACCGACGTTTCCCCAGCGTCTACACAACAGGATAAGAAAGTGATCGGAGAGCGACTCAAGGAATTGCGCACCGCGCGTGGCATGTCACTGCGCCAGTTGGCCGCGCTCGCGGATGTCTCGCCTACGCTGCTCAGCCAGATCGAACGTTCGGTCACGGACCCGAGCCTCGAAACCATGCGGCGCCTGGCTGGCGTATTCGGCGCATCCGTTGCTTCATTGTTCGCGGACACCGCTGCGCCGTCGGTATGGATCAGCCGGCCCGGGGAGCGGTCGATGCTGACCGCGCCGAAGGGGCGTGTCAGCTATGAGCGTCTCACCGCGGGCAACGGGCAACTCGAAGTGTTGCGCGCAGTCTTGCTGCCTGGCGAGGTATCGGCGGACGAACCACGCGGGCACGCATCAACGGAATGCGTTTATGTCATCAGCGGTGAACTGACCGCCCAGATCGACGGTGTCGGGTATCCGATCGCCGCCGGCGAAAGCATTTCGTTTGACTCGCGGCTGCCGCATCGCTATTGCAATTCGTCATCCACCCCGACCGAAATCATTCTTTCGGTCACACCACCGAATCCCTGACACATGAATCCTCAACAGCCTGGCGAGCGCGACGACGCGCCCTCATTCGAGTTGTACGACCTTCGCGTCGAAGTGGTCGCGCCGGAGGGCGCACGGTTGTACTGCGGCGCAAAGGTAGGCGATTACTTTGAACTGCGCGGCGAGATGCTTCACTTGCCGCCGGGCCAGGGCTTTTCGATCTATTCGCTCGCCAGCCTGCTGCCGCTGCTGCCTGCCAAGCAACGGGCGACCGATCCGCACGACTGGATGTCGACCGATGCGGAAGTGGCCTGCCCCGATCCCAATTGTCCCTCGCGATTTCGCATTTCCAGACTCGGCAAGCGCCGATTCCGGCATGCGGACACCACTGCGGTCAAACTTTCCTGAAAGGACCACGAATGACACAGATGCAGCGAATAGAGTTGGCGCCGGGCTACTCGGTCTCCCGGATCATCAAAGGCGGCTGGCAACTTGCCGGCGACCATGGCAGCGTCGACCGCGCAACCGCGATCGCCGACATGGGCGCGTATTACGAAGCCGGAATGACCGCGTTCGACTGCGCCGACATTTACACGGGCGTGGAAGAAATGATCGGCGAATTTCGTGCCGACTACCGCAAGCGCCGTGGCGCGGAGAGTCTCGCTCAACTGAAAATTCATACGAAGTTCGTTCCCGATCTGTCGTCGCTGCGCACGATCGATCGGAAGCTGGTTGAACAGACCATCGACCGGTCCTTGTCGCGCTTGCGCGTGGAGCGGCTCGACCTCGTTCAGTTTCACTGGTGGGACTATTCGGTGCCGCGCTATCTCGAAGTCGCGCAATGGCTGCTCGAATTGCAGCGCGCCGGCAAGATCGACAGGCTAAGCGGCACCAACTTCGACACGCAGCGCACGCAGGAACTCATCGAGTCGGGCGTTCAGTTGACGAGCATGCAAGTGCAGTACTCGCTGCTCGACCGTCGTCCGGCGAAAAAGCTCTCGGCGTACGCCCGCGAGCACGGCATTCACCTGCTCTGCTATGGCACGGTGGCGGGCGGCTTTCTATCCAACCGGTGGCTTGGCGCGCCCGAACCTGGCCGCGACATCGCAAATCGCTCGCTGATCAAGTACAAGCTCATCATCGACGACTTCGGCGGGTGGGAAGTTTTCCAGACGCTCTTGCGCACACTCGAGAACATCGCGGGCAAGCACGACGTGTCGATGTCGACCATTGCGACCCGCTGGGTGCTCGATCAGCCGCAAGTGGCCGCCGCGATTGTCGGCGTGCGGCGCGCCGATCACTTGCCGGAACATATGAAAGTGCTGTCGGTCGCACTGGACGCCGAAGATCGCGCCGCAATCGAACAGGTTCTCGCACGGAGCACGGCGATTGAAGGAGACGTGTACAGCGTCGAGCGTGATATTCATGGCCGCCATGGAAATATCATGAAATACGAATTGAATGGCGCTGCGTGAAGCAGCGTGCGGGGGCGGTGTATTGACCAAACGATGAACCAAGCCGGGCTTACAGCGATGTGGGCCCGGTTTTTTTGCGCGTGCTGAACCCCGCACTTACAAAGCCACGAAACACGTCATTCGGCACGCGCATGCGCAGCGCCTCGGTGTTCATAATCGGCATGGTCCCGCATGCCTTCGCCGGCTTATTGCCTCTCGATTCGTGCGAATCGGACGGGTTTGATCCGGCCAGGACCGTGTTCGTACTAGTCCAACACCTGTAAGGTGTTTGAAAAAATACAGTGGCTCCTGATGAAGAAAGTTCTTCTTCTCGTTTCTTTCAGGAGTTACTCATGAACAAGACTTACCGCAATGTCTGGAATGCCGTCACGCAAACGTGGACGGCTGCATCTGAAACGGCCCGTGCACGCAGCAAGGGTTCGGCGCGCGTCGCGCTCGCGTCCGCGGCGGTGATCGTCGCGCTGAGCGCGGTGACGGGCACGGCGTCGGCGGCGGAAAGCTGCACGACAACGGACGGGCAAGCCGGCTCGATCGACGAGGCCGGCATGTGTACCGTGGCGTCGGAACTGCAACCCAACTCCATCATGCCGCTGGCCACGGTGGATGACGGCTTCATCAAGGTGACTGCGGGTACCCCTAATATCGCCGCCTCGGCGACCGGGTTCGGGGCAATCGCGATCGGCGATAGCGCTCTGGCAGATGGGCAAGGCGCATCGGCGATGGGTCACCAGGCTCAGGCAACCGAGATCGGCACGACGGCGGTTGGATATAAGGCCAAGGCCGAGGGGCAAGACGCATCAGCGGTGGGTAGCCAGGCTCAGGCAACCGGGACCGCCGCGACGGCGGTCGGATTCGGGGCCGCAGCAAGCGGGTACGCCACGGTGGCGCTTGGCAATGCTGCTAATGCCGCTGCCGATCGCAGCGTGGCCATCGGTAGCGGCGCCCATGCGACGGGAGACGCCGGCGTGGCGCTGGGCCGCGTTGCGTCCGCCTCGGGAACCAGTTCGATTGTAATCGGCCAACTAGCCAAGGATTCCACCAGCGACACGAATTTTGGCAACAACGCCGTCGTCATTGGCGCAGGTGCGGTTGTCTCGGGCACGGGTGCGACCTCCGGCGCGATGGCCCTGGGCAACAATGCCTATGCGTTCGGCAACGGTTCGGTCGCGTTGGGCGCGTCCTCGCATGCCGATAACACGGATTCAATGGCGTTGGGTGCTGGCGCCAATACGTACACCGTTGGCACCATCGCCGTGGGTACTAACGCGAGCGTCGGCACGGCGGCGACCGATTCGATGGCGATCGGTTTCGGTGCGAGTGTCGGCGACAACGTAACGAATACGGTAGCGCTCGGGGCAAATTCGACGACGACCCGCAACAACGCGGTAGCGGTGGGTTCGACCACCAGTTCGCGCCAGATCGTCAATCTCGCGGCAGGCACGCAGGACACTGATGCAGTCAACGTCAGCCAGCTTTCGCCGCTGGTCGATGCCCTTGGTGGTGGCGCGACGATCGACCCCACCACCGGCGCAGTCACCGGTCCGACCTATACGGTTAGCGACGGTAACGGCGGGACGACCACGGTCGCAACGATCGGCGATGCGGTGACCAACCTCGACACGCGCACGGCGAACAACGAGTCGTCGATCGCCCAGATCAACAGCGATCTCAGCAACGGCTCGATCGGCCTGGTGCAGCAGAATGCGGCGACCGGCAACATCACGGTCGCGAGCGGCCTCGCTGGCGGCGCGGTGGACATGTCGGGCACGGCGGGCCCGCGCGTGGTGACGGGCGTGGCGAACGGCGTGAACGATAGCGATGTCGTGACGATCGCGCAGTTGAAGGCGACGGGCCTGATCGACTACACCGGCAAGGAACTCGGCGCGCTGGTCTATGACGACCTGACGCTGTCGAGTGCGACCCTCGGCGGCGCCAACGGCACGCTGCTGACGAACGTGATGGCGGGCTCGATCTCGGCAGGCAGCATGGATGCGGTGAACGGCGGTCAACTGTACGCGTTGCAGCAGCAGTTCGAGTCGCAGTACGGCCAGATGAACGACCGTGTGTCGAACATCGAAAGCGGCGCGTCGGGTGGCGGTGGCGGCACGGTCGATCCGTCGCTGCCGGGCAGCGGCGATGGCAGTGTGCAGGTGGGCTCAAACGCGAACGCGTCGGGTTCGAACAGCACGGCGCTCGGCAACGGCGCGGTGGCAACGGGTAGCAACAGCACGTCTACGGGTGTCGGCGCAATCGCGTCGGGCAAGGACAGCACGGCGAACGGCGCGGGCGCCACCGCATCGGGTGATAACAGCACGGCACTGGGCGCGAACGCCAGCGCGAATGGAAACAACTCCGTCGCACTGGGCGCGGGTTCGGTGGCGGATCGGGACAACAGCGTCTCGGTGGGCTCGATCGGCAACGAACGCCAGATCACCAATGTCGCGGCGGGCACCGCACCGACCGACGCGGTCAACGTGCAGCAGATGAACGACCAGATCGGCAGCGTTCGATCCGACATCGATCACTACCGGCGCGACGCAAGCGGCGGCATCGCATCCGCCGTCGCGATCGCGAACCTGCCGCAGGCGTCGCTGGCGGGCGAAAGCATGGTATCGATTGCCGGCGGCACGTAC
>Ga0207647_10001491_pt1 | contig 17973 bp, 16 predicted proteins | sample KBSCornC2_FD_184295 | JGI IMG/M metagenome (GOLD analysis project Ga0207647, IMG submission 184295) | Corn rhizosphere microbial communities from Kellogg Biological Station, Michigan, USA - C2 (SPAdes) (version 2) | ecosystem: Host-associated > Plants > Roots > Rhizosphere ... | reverse complement strand
CCCATAAAACCGCGCTATTATCGGGGAGCAGTTTTGGGAACGCGATGCCGCGACGCCATTAGGGCGATCTAAGGGCAGGTTCGGTTCCCTGACAGGGAGCCATAATGCCGAAGAAGCTCAGCAACGTGCTCACGCCCTTGGCGGTGAAGAATGCAAAGCCCGGTCGCCATGCCGATGGTGGCGGGCTGCATTTGCTGGTGAAGGAAAGCGGTGCCCGCTCATGGGTCTATCGCTTCATGCTCAACGGCAAGTCGCGCGACATTGGCCTTGGCCCGGCTGGACCGGATGGCATTTCCCTTTCGCAAGCCCGCGATGCCCGCGACGCGCTGCGCCTCAAGGTGAAGGCGGGGATTGATCCCCTTGAGGAACGCCAGCGGGAGGCCGCTGAGGCCCTTGCGGCGGCTCAGGCGGCACAAGTCGCCGGAGTGACGTTCAAGGCCGTGGCGGGAACCTACATCGACGCCAATGAGGAAAGCTGGCGCAACGACAAGCACCGGCAGCAATGGAAAAACACGCTGTCCACCTATGTCTATCCGGTGATCGGGGATTTGCCGGTGGCCGAGGTCGGCACTGCCCACGTCCTACAAATCCTTGAGCCGATCTGGAAAGCCAAGGCCGAGACTGCCAGCCGCGTGCGCGGCCGCATGGAAACGATCCTCGATGCCGCCAAGGCGCGCGGATACCGGGAGGGCGAAAACCCTGCCCGGTGGCGCGGCCATATCGCGCAAATCCTGCCTGCCCGCTCACGGCTCACGCGCGGCCATCACAAGGCCATGGCATATGAAGCCATCCCGGCATTCGTCGCCGCGCTGCACAAGCGGGAGGCCGTCGCTGCGCTGGCGCTGGAATTTACGATCCTGACCGCTGCCCGCACTGGTGAGGTGATCGGCGCGAAGTGGGATGAGGTCGATTTGGACAAGGCAATCTGGACGATCCCGGCCAGCCGCATGAAGGCAGGCAAGGAACATCGCGTGCCGCTGTCGGCGCGTGCCGTGGAGATTTTGAAGTCCATGCAAGGGCTGCGCAAGGAATGGCTGTTCCCGGCGACCAAGGGCGGGAAAATGTCCGGCATGGCCATGACTATGCTGCTGCGCCGGATGAAAGTTGACGTGACCGTGCACGGCTTCCGGTCGGGCTTCCGCGACTGGTCCGCCGAATGCACCGGCTACGCCCATGAGGTCGCGGAAATGGCCTTGGCGCACACCATTGAGAACAAGGTAGAGCGGGCCTATCGGCGCGGCGACCTGTTCGACAAGCGGCGGCGGCTCATGGATGATTGGGCCACCTATTGCGCCACGATTCCGGCGGCTGGTGCCAACGTCACGCCCATTCGCAAAGCTGAGGCCGGATAGTCGATTATTCAGGATATTCAACTTGTGGCGCCACCACATAGCCACCCTTCGCGTCCATCCATAAAACGATCACAACGCGCTTCCGGTCAGTCTTGCCGATCCATTGGGCTGAGCAAAGCCTGTTGCCGCAAACGACTTCCGGAAAGTGATACATGGGCGAGCCATCGTCTAATTTCGCGCCGTAGTTGTAATCTGGAACCCAGCCTGATCGCAGCAAGTCCAATCTAAACTTTTCATAAGCCGGCAACGAGGTGGCCGGGATCGTCTCTGCGGACGCTTGCACATTGGTGAGTGCGGCCAGGCCGACAACAAATGGGGCCGGAAAGATTGAGTTTCGCAAAACCGTCCCCTGAATCATCGGTATTTCAGATGCCTCGCATGGCCGCAGCCGGACGCCAATCCCTATAAAAATATGCTACTGGATTTTCTGGGATAGGACGGCCATCCGACAAGCGCGCTTCCCACGTGCTTCCCCGCCAACCTTTGGGGAACCGCTAGGGAGGCGGCATGGACGACAACGGGGATTCCGGCTGGATTAAAGGGCTGCCTGCCGGTTGGATTGACGGATTCATCTGCGCGCGTCGTTTATTCGCCCATATCAGGACGGGAAATGAGGGTGCCGATCCCGCGCCTTGGCACACCGTGGCCAATGCGGACTATTGGGGACCACATTTTGGCAAGACCGCTGAGGAATATGCGCTCGGTGAGAAGCTGTCCGCACGGCTGGTGGCCGTAATTCAAAAGGCTGTCTTTTCTGGCCACCTAAACCCTTCGTGGTTTGACGGCGCGGCTTTCAGAAGCATCCCGGCTCATGCCTTTGGCAACTGGCGCATTGTGCACAACGCGCTGTTGAATGGGCAATTTGAGGTCGATCCGCTTTGGCCCGACGAATGGCAACAGTGGAGCAATCACGGCTGGGCTATTCCGAAAGACCAATTCGAAACATGGATGCAAGCCGACTATCCGCTTTCCATGGCGAAACTGCCCGTCCCGGACAGTGAAATGCCACCCTGCGATGTAGTGGCCATTGGTTCAAGAATGCCATCGGATGCCAGCCGCGTTCCGTTGTCGGAAGCAGTCACGTGGATCGCGTTTGGCGTTGCGCTCGATGCGGAGAGACTTGAGCGGGCGATACGCTGGGAACGCCTTGCCGATGGCGATTTGCAAGCCGCACAGCGGCAAATTGAGGCGGCAAGGGCTTCACTCTTGAACGCCGGTGCCGATGGCTTGGTGGCCTTCTATGGTCGTCACGTCGAGACACATGGCGAGCGAGGGAAACGAACCGCCAAAATTGATCCGGTCGCGCTCGAAGATTACCGGAAGGCGCTGATAGTCAGCCATGACATGCTTTATTATGGCGATGGCTTGTCCGTCTGGTTTGATGCTCCGAACAGGGCCAGCCGCGCCAGCGGCGGCGAGCGCAGCGACTATTTCGCCAAAGTCAGTGTTGATCGCGACGCGCTGATGCAATGCTTTCCGCCAACCGAAACGGTCGCTGGCGTTCCACTTGCTGTCACTGTCGGCGAACTGACATTGCCGGGTGACGATTTTGATTTGAATGCCGAGATCATCGTGTCGCCGTGGTGGTCGCTGCTACAGGCGGTTGGCTGGATCGCAACAGGCAGCAAGGCATATGTTGGTTATGTCGCCAAACTGGAAGGGGCGGCCCATGACGATATAGGGACAAGCGTCGCTTTCAGCGCCATCGTCACCTACGTTGCTCGCAAGCATTGCCGGTGCGCTGCACATGCCTGTCCCGATGATGCGCGGTGGGAATACTGCACATGCACCGGCGATGCGGGGCGAGGGTTGCTTGAGGCCATCCGGACCGACCGGGTCAAGGCAATTCAACGGACTGCCCAAGGCCCCAAGCAACTGGCCTTCCATGATCTTGCCGGAGTCGGCCAGCGCCCGACTTGCGTTGACTGGTTGAGCAACAATTTCGCCCTGCAATTCTCATCTGCGGAGGTCATCGCAGCATTTCCGCAGCGTGAAGTGCCAAGCGGCCAATCTGTCATCGCCGTTACGTCCACGGGACGGGCAGAGGCCGACTGTCGGGGCTGGTTGGCTAAGGAGTTTGAGGCCGATCCCGGTAAGCGGCGCAATAAGGCCGATTTTCGGAATGCGGCCATGGTGGAGTTTGCGGGCCGCCTATCCCTGCGCGGCTTCAATCGAGTCTGGGATGCCTTGGCCCCCGCCTCTGGGCGCTCGACGCCGGGACGAAAATCGTAACGCCGTTTCGAAACGCCAACATTTCGCGTCGTCTATTTAGCTCCCGGTTCGCGCCGCATTTTCCGCCTCGTTCAACAACGAACGAGGTGCTTCAATGCAGTCCATCAAGCACGATCCCCCGAAGATCGGTTACAGCATTCGGGAAGCCTGCCGTGCGTCCAGCCTTGGCCGGACGACGCTCTACAATCACATTTCGGCTGGTCGCCTTCGCGCGGTTCGCGTCGGTGGCAGGACGATCATTCCGGCAGAGGCATTGCACGCCCTGATTGCGGGGGAGGCCTGAGCCATGCCCCAGAAAAGCAAAACCCCGGCTGGAACCGGGGCTTCGCGCGATAGCTTTGCAGGCCTGTCGCTCCCCCTCTCTACCCCTCTCGCCATTCAGGCGCAATTCCTGATCGCAGCACACCATGTCCGGCCCGAACTGGCCGCGATGGCCGCTGCACTGGCATTCGGAGGGCACGGTCATGGCTGATCGCTATCCCGACACTCCCGGCGCGAAAGGCCCGGACGGCACCAGCCAGGACGCTGCCGAGGCCATCGCGCCTTGCGTTTCCTACCTTCGCCGCATCGCCATGCGGGCGCTGGACGGGCTTGGCGAGGCTACGGTGCTCGAAGCTGTCGCCTTTGCCGAGGTCGCCCGCGAAAGCCTGCAACCGCGCTTCTCCGAACTGCGGGCCATGGGCCTTGTGGAGCCGACCGGCGCGCGTCGCCGCAATCCGTCTGGCAAAGGTGCGGCGGTGCTTCGTCTCACCGAAAAAGGGAGGGCGGCACTGTGACCAATCCCGTTTCGGAATTTCTCGATGCCATGGGAGCGGCTGGCATTCGCCCCATGGAGCCGATTGCCGACAAGCTCGCTTCCGGTGATCCTGTCCGCTTCCGCGCTGATGGCGACAAGCCCGGACGGCGGAACGGCTGGGCGTGGCTGCACCTCGATGGCGTGCCCGCTGGCGTGTTCCGGCATTACCGGCTGGGCGTGCGGACGGTGTGGCGTTCGGCGAGCAATCCCCGTTCGCTGTCACCAGCCGAACGGCGCGCGATCATGGCTCAGGCCCGTGAAAGCGAGGCCCGGCGCAAGGTGGAAACCGTGGCCAAGCAGGAAGCGGCGGCTGGCACTGCCCGCGATCTGTGGCGCGGTGCAGGCATGCCTGATCCCGCGCATACCTATCTGGCACGCAAGCGCCTGCCCGCGTTTGGCATCCGGCAGCATTGTGACGCGCTGCTTGTCCCGATGGTTGATCCCGGCTTTCGCCTGTGGAACGTCCAGCGCATCTATCCCGATGGCCGCAAGCTGTTCCTGTCCGGCGGGCGCACCGATGGGCTATTCTGGTCGCACGGGGCATTCGTGCAGGATGGCAGGCCATCGGCTGGGCCGCTGGTGATCGGGGAAGGCTTCGCCACCATGGCAGCGGTCCACCATGCGACCGGGCACGGCGTTGTCGCGGCCATGTCGGCGCGCAACCTCGAAACCGTCGCCCGCTCCATGCGTAAGCTGTTCCCCAGCCGGTCGCTGATCGTCGCGGCGGACGATGACCGTCACCTACCGGAGAATATCGGGCTGGCAGCCGCTCGGGGGGCCGCTGAGTCCATCGGCGCGCTTTTGGCCACTCCGCTACCCCTTGGGCTGGAAACGCGCTCAGCGGACTCAGGAACCGACTTTGCGGACATTGCGCCTGCCGAGGTCGCGGCCCGGATCGCTCAGGCGGGGAGGCAGGCCCATGCGTAACGCAACCGCTCCCATGGACTTTGCCGATATGGAACCGCATGACGTGGCCAGCCGCATTGCGCAGGCGACGCCCGCAGGCACGGCCATTCGCGCCACGCCCTATCGCTGGCCCGATCCCCGCTCACTGCCGACGCGGCAATGGCTGCTTGGCCATTGGCTGCTGAGAGGCGAGGTTACGGCGATCATTGCGCCCGGCGGCACCGGCAAGAGCACGATCGGCACCGCACTGGCGCTGTCGGTCGCATCCGGCCAACCGCTGCTTGGCAAGCCGCTTCCGCGCGGCCCGCAATCGGCATGGATCTACAACCTTGAGGATTCGCAAGACGAGCTGGACCGGCAAGTGTCCGCCGCGTGCCTGTTCCACGGCATAGTGCCGGACGACTGCCGAAACCGGCTTTGCGTCGATAGCGGGCTGGTCCAGCCGCTCTGCACCGCGACCGAGGATCGGGACGGCTTCGCCATTGCCGAGGGCGTGTTTGCTCAGGTGGCGGCGACGGTGCGGGAACGCGCCATATCGGTGGTGATCGTGGACCCGTTTGTGTCCAGCCATACGGTCCGCGAAAGCAGCAATGAGGCAATCGACGCCATCGCCAAGCGGTGGAAGCGGATGGCTCAGGAAACCGGCTGCGCTGTCGTGTTGGTGCACCATACCAAGAAGCTGGGCGGGCGCGAGGTGACGGCAGAGGACGGTCGCGGCGCGGTCGCCTTGCGCGATGCTGCCCGCGTCGTGCTGCCGCTCAATGCCATGAGCCAGGCCGAGGCCGAGGAACTTGGCATTACCGATCCCGCGTTGCGCCGCTCGCTGGTGCGCGTCGATACCGGAAAGGCCAATCGCGCTCCCCCGGACGCGGCAACGTGGATCAAGCTGGAAAGCCAATGCCTCGACAATGGCGATGGCAGCGAGCCTGCCGATTATGTCGGCGTCGCCTGTCTTTGGGAAAAGCCGGACGTGTTCCACGGGCTGAGCACGTGGCACCTCTACCAAGTGCAATTGCGCGTCGCGGCTGGCCAGTGGCGGGACAGTGCGCAGGCCAAGGATTGGGTCGGGCATGTGATCGCTCAGGTCGCTGGGCTGTCCGCCGACAAGGACAAGGCCCGTATCAAGGCGATCCTCAAGACGTGGAAGCGCAACGGTGCGCTCAAGGTGGAAACCCTGCCCGACAAGAACGGCGATGAACGTCCTTTCGTCGTGGTCGGTGATCCCGTGGACCCGGCTCAGGTGAGTTACCCGCACCCTGAAAAGTGCGGTGCGGAAAGTGCGGAAAGTGCGGCTGGCGACCCGTGCTGAACCCGTCCGCACCTTCCGCACTTCCCTTATAGGGAGTGCAGGTGGTGCGGGTGCGGGTGAGTGGAGGTTTCGGGCCTAAATCAAAGGTGCGAATATGACGGTGAAGAACACCAAGGCAAAACCGGCGCGGCAGGCCAAGGCAGCGGGCAGCGCCCAGCCGCGAGAGCGGACGGTGACGATCCCGTTTCCCGATACAGATAGCGAGGACGAGGCCAATCGCATTCTGGCGAGGGACGTTCCGGGCTGGGAGAAGCTCGACAAGGATGAGCGCGCCGAACTGCTGCGGCTGATCCGCGAACATCGCAAACGCGGCGCACCGGCCAAGGTCAAACTCAATCGTAAGCCAGATGGCGGCTGGGGCATCGAACCGGCAGGCAAGAGCGAAATGCTGGCGCTGCTCAAGCTGCACGAAACCTTTTCGGCCAATTCGATTGACCCGGTGAACGCGCGGGCCAACGAACTGCTCAAGTATCTCGGCTCAGTCGGTGCCGACAATGAAGGGCGCTACAACGCTGCGCTGTCGTTCATCGAAAGCATGGCGCCGCGCGATCAGGCCGAGGCGCTGTTGCTGGTGCAAATGTATGTCACGCATGACGCCGCAATCCGGGCGCTAAGCCAGCTTGGATCGGCGGAATGGGTGCCAACTGCCCAGATGTTCGGCAATCTCGCGACAAAGCTGCTGCGCACCTCTCAGGGGCAAATGGAAACGCTGGCCCGAATGCGTCGCGGCGGGGAACAGGTCGTGCGCCACGTCCACGTCGATAATCGCGGCGGGCAGGCTGTCATTGCCGAGAACGTCCACACCGGGGGGAAGGGAAATGGAAAAATTGACGATCAATCCCATGCAACCGGAGCGGCTGGCATCGGCCCCGCGCTGCTTGGCGCGGACCCGTTCGGGAACGGAGTGCCAATCCCCAGCCGTGAAAGGTCGGAAGCGGTGCCGTATGCACGGGGGCACGAATCCGGGTGCGCCTAAGGGGAATAGCCATGCCCGGAAACATGGCGGTCGCTCAGCCAGGGCGATGGCAGCGGCTCGATACTTGAGGGAGATTGCCCGGCTGGTGCGCTAATCGAGCGATCAGCGATGATCTTGTCCGCGCCTCAGCCTACGATCAATTCGCTTGCTGTTCGATAGTCAGCGTAGCCGCAAACTCTTCGCCCAAACATTTGAATGTAGCTTCGATTATCATGCCGTTGTGAACGGGAAGCCCTTGGAAACTGCCGATGATGTGGCTCGTCCAAACGCCATCATCTCCTTGTGGCTCAAGTGTCAAAGACATAGGCTCAGGCGGCGGCAATTTAAATTCATTCCCCTCCGCAGGAATGAATTTAATCTCAAACTGCGCATCGACAGGCTCCGGTCCAAAAAACCGGCACAGTGCGCCGACGGTAACACTCTTTAAGATGCCTTCCGATGATGGGAGGAGAATTTTGGGTCCCAGAAGGCCCATCAAGCTCAGCTTGTTTCCGACCTCATCGCGGACATCTTCGCAAAACAAAATAAAGATTTGAGGCTTAGCCATTAGCTAAGGCTTCCATCAAGGTATTGAAGTCAACCTCAAGCACTCTTGCCAAGCTACGGATCATGTCTTCGGCAGGCTTCCGATGCCGCGACTCATATTCGGAAACAGCCGCCTGCGACGTCCCTAGCGCAACCGCAAATTCTTTTTGGGAAAAGCCCTTGCCGAGACGCAAGGCGCGCAGCGTAAGCGGTGCCCCCCCCTCTGCATAATTTTGAGCAAGTTCGCGCCTTGCCGCAGGCATATGCTGAGCAATTTCGGGACGCGCCAAGAAGGATTCCAGAAACGAATCCAGAAGCTCGGCTCCCTGAGGCACCGGACGCTCTTGTGAGCGATCAAGGCGCACAACGCTGCTAGCAGTGGAGGACACGCATGAAACTCGTCCACCGTTCCCTCTTTGGAGGTGAAACTGATATTCGAGCATATCAGTATCTGGTAAAGCCGAGTGCATCAAATTCCCTTTCAATGTCCGTCCACAATTCGCGATTGGCTTCATAGTCATCATCACGATTCATGACTGCAAAAAGACCAATCCGCGCAGTTGGACGATCCACGATAAAAATAAGTCGCCACTTCCGAATGGTGACAAACTTAGTCCGATATGCGTTGATTCTTTTATCTTGGAGTGACCAGACGCCGCATATATCCTCCACTCTATCGTCGGAATAACCTTCGTCTATCATCCGCTCGAGATACGCAGGACTTCCACGGAGTTCTTGGAGGAAAGCTGCGAGATACGCCGCTGCATAAGCGTCTTCGTTCGCGCATTCGCCCATGTCCTCCTTAGCGCCATCGGTGATGAGGAATTGGTATCCCTCAGCGTTCGAATCAGCCATATACCGAAACCGGTATACAAACCAATAACCGAGTAGGAAAGATAAAGTTCCACCGTCCATGCGTGCGCTGCGCTCGCAACGCTTGTCCTCTTTGTGGTCGCGGTCCAATCATCATGATGTCCAACTTAAGCATCTGAATGAATGCCGTCTAGTTCAACGGCGTTCGGAGGCGATCATTCCCCCGAAACCCATCCAATGAAGGCGTGCAGCCGAAATATGGGGCGTTGGGGCACGACTTACCTGCCCGTCATTCGGAAACCTGTGGCGCGCTGTTTTGTCGCAACGCATCTCGGGTGATCTTGTCCGCCTTCACGTTCAAATGACATTGCTCGGGGACACTAAGTCAGATTTGACGGAGAAGCTGCCATTTGCCGAAACGCGCGGCTCTGCTGCTTTGGGCCTGCGATTTGTCGCGTAGGGTGTGTAGTCGGTTCCAGCTTCCGTGGATGGCACCGGCCTTGCTACCCGGATGGCATGACGAACGATTGCCCCGCCCCTGTTGGGAATTGTTGAGGTGTGCGCCGATTGAGCGAATCCAGCCGCTGGCGTTCGCCTCAAGCGCAGCGCCTATCGGGGAACGGTTATGGGAATCGGTGCGCAATATTGAAAAAATATCAATAAAATCAATGATTTGTGGCGGAGACGGAGGGATTCGAACCCTCGGTACCGGATTTACCAGTACGACGGTTTAGCAAACCGTTGGTTTCAGCCACTCACCCACGTCTCCACTCGCGGTGGCCCTAGGGTTTGCCGGCTTGGCTGTCAACGTTCGAAAACGCGAGGGCGGTGCGGGAGAGGAGTGGCCCGGTTGGTCAGATCCGTTCGGCGCTGGCGACGGCTTCGCTGGCGCGCAGGGCCGAGATGATGCGGGTGAGGTGGGCGAGGTCGGAAACTTCGAGCTCGACCTCGTAAGTGCCGAAAAGGTCGTCGCGGCTGGTCATCTGGAGGTGGACGATGTTGGCGTGGGCATGGGCGAAGATGCCGGTCATTTCGGCAAGGGTGCCGGGGCGGTTGTAGAGCACGCAGCGAATCTGGCCGACGGCGCCGGTGGTCCGCTCGCCCCACGAGAGATCGAGCCAGTCGGCATCGACCCCGTCGGCCAGCGTCAGGCAGTCGATCGCATGGACCTCCACCCCCTGGCCGGGCCGGCGCAGGCCGACGATGCGGTCTCCGGGAACGGGGTGGCAGCATTCGCCGAGGGTGAAGGCGACGCCGGGAGTGAGGCCGCGGATCGAGATCGCGCGCTCCTGCTTGGGCCAATCCTCGGGCGCAGGGAGGGCGGCGGCGCTGCCGGGGACGAGCGCTTCCATCACCTGGCGATCGTCCAGCTTGGCCGTGCCGATGGCGACCATCAGGTCTTCCTCGTCCTCCAGTCCGAGCCGCTTGACCGCCTCCTTCACTGCCTTGCGGCTGATCTTGCCGGGGAGGCGCCCGGCGATTTCCTCGAACAGCTTGCGGCCGATCGCGGCGATCTCCTCGCGTTCCTTGGCGCGGACGGCGCGGCGGATCGCGGCGCGGGCCTTGCCGGTGACGACGAAGGACAGCCAGGCGAGCTGGGGCGCGCTGGTCTTGCTCTTGATGATCTCCACCACGTCGCCGTTGGCGAGCTGGGTGCGCAGCGGCATGTGGCGGCCGTTGATCTTGGCGCCCACCGCCATCGACCCGAGATCGGTGTGGACCGCATAGGCAAAGTCGATCGGGGTCGCCCCGCGCGGCAACTGGTGGAGCTGGCCCTTGGGGGTGAAGGCGAAGATGCGGTCCTGGTAGATCGCGAGGCGGGTGTGTTCGAGCAGCTCTTCGGCATCGTGGCTGGCGTCGACGATCTCGATCAGGTCGCGCAGCCAGCCGACCTGCCCGTCGGGCCGGACGCCGCCCTGCTTGTAGGCCCAGTGGGCGGCGAGGCCGAACTCGTTCGTCTCGTGCATCTCGCGGGTGCGGATCTGCACCTCCATGCGCATCGCCTTCTGGAAGATCAGCGAGGTGTGGAGCGAGCGGTAGCCGTTGGACTTGGGGGTGGAGATGTAGTCCTTGAAGCGGCCGGGGATCATCTGCCAGTTGCGGTGCAGCACGCCGAGCGCGCGGTAGCAATCGTCGTCGCTTTCGGTCAGCACGCGAAAGGCCATGATGTCGGTGATCTGTTCGAACGAGACGTGGCGTTCGGCCATCTTCTTCCAGATCGAGTAGGGGTGCTTCTCGCGTCCCGAGACCTCCACCTTCATCCCCGCCTCGGCAAGGGCTTGCTTGATCTGCAGCGCGATCTCCCCGACCTGGCCGCCTTCGGAGCTGCGGATCTGGGCGAGGCGGCCGGTGATCGTGGCATAGGCTTCGGGCTCGAGCTGTTCGAAGGCGAGCAGCTGCATTTCGCGCATGTATTCGTACATCCCCACCCGCTCGGCGAGGGGGGCGTAGATATCCATCGTCTCGTGCGCGATGCGCCGGCGCTTGTCCGCGCTCTTGATGAAGTGCAGCGTGCGCATGTTGTGCAGCCGGTCGGCCAGCTTGACGAGGAGCACGCGCAGGTCCTCGCTCATCGCGAGGAGGAACTTCCTGAGGTTCTCGGCCGCCCGCTCGCTCTCGGTCATCGCCTCGATCTTGGAGAGCTTGGTTACCCCGTCGACCAGCCGGGCGACATCGGGGCCGAACAAGCGCTCCACCTCGGCGATGGTGGCCAGGGTGTCTTCCACCGTATCGTGGAGCAGGGCGGTGATGATCGTGTCCTGATCGAGCTTCAGCTCGGTCATCAGGCCGGCGACCTCGACCGGATGGGAGAAATAGGGATCGCCGCTGGCCCGCTTCTGCGAGCCGTGCTTCTGGACGGTGTAGACGTAGGCGCGGTTCAGCAGGCCCTCGTCGGCCTCCGGATCATACGCTTTGACGCGTTCGACAAGTTCGTACTGGCGGAGCATTGCCCCATAAATGGGCGAGAGACGGGCCAGAGGGCAAGTGGAATAGCTGCAATTGCGAAGAGATGCCGGATCGGGCAATCCGGTGCGGCAGGGCAACGGGGGGCGGCATGACGGGAAGCGAGGCGGGGGCGCCGGACGGCAGCACAGGCGGTCGGGCCGCGCTGGTCTACGGCGCGGCCGTTCTGGCGGTGCTTGGCTATTGCGCGCTCCAGGTGGGGATGCACATTGGCTTCGCGATCCTGCCGGATGGATCGAACTGGCAGCAGGGCGATTGGCTGATCAATTCCCGGCTGGTGCCGATCCGGCGGGGTTTGTTCGGCTCGGCGCTGATCGGACTGTCGGACCTGACCGGGATCGGGCTGCTGACGGTGACGATTGCTGTCCAGTTGGGGCTGCTCGCGGCGCTGCTCGGCGCGTTGGCCGCGGTGTTCCTGCCGGTGCGGGACCGGGTGGCTCACCTGCTGCTGCTTGCCTCGCCGGGCTTCGTGCCACTGTTCTGGGGCAACGATCCCAACGGCGCGCTGCGCAAGGAGATGGTGGCCTTTCTTGCACTGGCGCTGCTCGTCCTCGCGCTGCGGCGGCAGGACCGGTGGCTGCACGGGCTTTCGGCGGGCCTGCTGGCGCTGAGCTTCCATGGCAACGAGTTCTGCGTGCTGTTCGCGCCGCTGTTCGTGGGGGCGAGCGTCTTTGCCGGATGGCGCCGGCGGCGGGAGCGGGCTTGGCTGGTGACATCGGCGCTGGTCGTGCTGGCGGCAGCCCATGCGCTCGGCTGGGCGCTGCTCCATGCCCGGGCTGAGTCGCCCTGGCCAATTTGCGCACCGCTGCTCCAGCGGGGCCTGAGCGTGGAGATGTGCGGCGGGGCGATCGCCTATCTGGCCGAGGGTGCGGCGGCCAATGCGGCGCAGGTGAGCGGCTATATCCGGGCGAGCGGGATGGTCCGGATCCTGCCACTGGCCGCGCTGATGGCGCTGGCGGGGCCGGCCTATGTGCTGGCGCTGACCGACCGGCCGGGGCGGCTGGCGCTCGCCTGCGGGCTGGCCGCACTGCCCTTCCTCGCGCTCTATCCGGTGGCGGTGGACTGGGGGCGCTGGCTGGGAATTCAGGCGTTCTGTGCGGTGATCGTCATCGTTATCGCGCTGGAGAGCGGCGCGGTGCGACTTGTCCGCGCGCCGCAGCCGGTGCTGGCCATGCTGCTGCTGGCGATCGGGCTGCTTGTTTCACCCGACCACGCGATGCGCACGGTCCGGGGCGGGGTGCTACCGGAGCTGGCGGTGGACCTGCGGCTGCTGAGCCGCCCCTAGGACCACACCGCTTCGGGCGGCAGGCTCATCAGGATCGCGTCGATGTTGCCGCCGGTCTTCAGGCCAAAGAGCGTGCCGCGATCGTAGACGAGGTTGAATTCGGCGTAGCGGCCGCGCCATTCGAGCTGGCGCAGCTTTTCCCCGGGCGTGAAGTCCATGCCCATCCGCCGCCGGACCAGCCGGGGAAAGACGGAAAGGAAGGCGCGGCCGACGTCCTGGGTGAAGGCAAAATTCGCCTCCCACGCCGCCGGATCGGCGCATTCGAGGTGATCGTAGAAGATCCCGCCGACGCCGCGGTGGACCTTGCGGTGGGGGATGTAGAAATAGTCGTCCGCCCATTCCCTGAAACGCGCATGATAGTCTGCGCCGTGCGGGTCGCAGGCGGCCTTCATCGCGGCGTGGAATTCGGCCGTGTCCTCGTCATAGGGGATTGGCGGGTTGAGGTCCGCGCCGCCGCCGAACCAGGCCTTGGTGGTGGTGAGGAAGCGGGTGTTCATGTGCACGGCCGGGACGTGCGGGTTCGCCATGTGAGCGACAAGGCTGATCCCGGTGGCCGAAAACCGCGGGTTTGCCGGATCGGCGCCGTTGATGCTTTTCGCGAACTCCGGGCTGAAGCTGCCGTGGACGGTGGAGACGTTGACGCCCACCTTCTCGAACACCTTGCCCTTCATCAGACCCTGGACGCCGCCGCCAGTGTCCCCCTCGCCCTCGCCCTCCGCCTCGCCGGCGACGCTGCTGCGCTGCCACGGGGTATAGGCAAAGGCGGCGTCGGAGCCGGCCTCGCGCTCGATCGCCTCGAACTCGGCGCAGATGAGATCGCGCAGGTGCTCGAACCAGGTTTTCGCCCGTGCGGTGAATGGAGTCCAGTCGGTCATCCCGCGCACTTGCCAAGCGCGCGCCTCTACCGCAAGGAAAAGGGATGGTTCCCTTTTCGTTCGCAGGGCAGGAATTTGCCATGGTCGAGGCCGGCAGCGCGCGTGCAGCGGCGCTGTACTGGCCGGCGGAGCGGGCGCTGGTGGTGGCCGACCTGCATCTCGAAAAGGCCAGCTGGTATGCCGAGCGCGGGCAGATGCTGCCGCCCTACGATTCGCGCGCGACGCTGGAGGGGCTGGCCGCGGCGCTGAAGGTGACGGGCGCGCGGCGGGTGCTGTGCCTGGGCGATTCGTTTCACGACAGCGAAGGCCCGGCCCGGCTGGAGCCGCACGCCGCCGGGATGCTCGACGCGCTGGTCCGTTCGACCGAATGGGTGTGGATTGCCGGCAACCACGACCGCGCGGCGGGGACGCCCGGGACGCCGGGGACGCCGGGGACCTGGGCCGAGGAGCTGGTCCTGGCCGGCATCCGCCTGCGCCACGAGGCCCGCGCCGGGGAGACGGCGCCGGAACTGTCCGGGCATTTTCACCCCAAGCTGCGGCTGACGGTGCGGGGGCGGCGGATTGCCCGGCCCTGCGCGGTGCTGTCCGACCGGCGAATGATCTTGCCCGCCTTCGGCGCGCTGACCGGGGGGATGGACGCCGGCGACCCGGCGATCCTTGCCGCGCTGCAGCCGGCCGCGGCGATCGACGCCGTGCTGCCCGCGGCCGGGCGGCTGGTCCGCTATCCGCTGTGGCGCGCCGCCTGATTTAGCCGGTCCAGCGCGGCCTCGCGCCCGATCAGCGGGAGGAGGGCGGCCATGTCGGGCCCATGCTCGCGCCCGGTCAGGGCCAGCCGCAGCGGCAGGAACAGGGCCTTGCCCTTGCGCCCGGTCTGCTCCTTGAGCGCGGAGGTCAGCGCCTGCCAGACGGTGTCGGTCCACGGCAGCCCGGCAAGGACGGCCTGCGCCTCGGCCGCAAAAGCAGCGTCTTCGGCGGGGAGTGACGGGGCGGCGATGGGCCCGGTGACCACGGCCCACCAGTCCGCCGCCTCGCTCACCCTGGCAAGGTTGGGCCGGATTGCTTCCCAGGCGGCTTCGCTCATGCCGGCGGGCAGGCGGCCGGCCGCTTCGGCGAAGGGCAGCTGGTGGACGATCCCGGCGTTGACCCGCTCCAGCTCGGCCTCGTCGAACCGGGCCGGGGCGCGGCCGAATGTGGCAAGGTCGAAGGTGTCGAGCAGCGCCGTGCGGTCGGCAACGGGCTCCACCGGCAGCGAGGTGCCGAGCCGGGCGAGGAGGGCGACGAGGGCGGCGGGTTCGATCCCGCCGTCGCGCAGCTGCGCCATGCCGAGCGAACCGAGCCGTTTCGACAGCTTGCCTTCGGTGCCGACCAGCAGCGCCTCGTGCGCGAAGGCGGGGGCCGGGGCGCCGAGCGCGGCGAACATCTGCACCTGCGCGGCGGTGTTGGACACGTGGTCCTCGCCGCGCAGGACCTGGGTGACGCCCATGGCGATATCGTCGATGACGCTTGGCAGCATGTAGAGCCACGAACCGTCGGCGCGGCGCACGACCGGATCGCTCATCGCGGCGGGATCGAACTGCTGGGGGCCGCGAATGCCGTCGGTCCAGCCGATCGGCTGGGCTTGATCGAGGAGGAAGCGCCAGTGCGGCGTCTCTCCGGCGGCGGCCTTGGTCGCATGGTCGGCCTCGGTCAGGGCCAGCGCGGCGCGGTCATAGACCGGCGGCAGGCCGCGTCCGCGCCTGACCTTGCGCTTCAGTTCCAGCTCCTGCGCGCTTTCGTAGCAGCGGTAGACGCGGCCGGCGGCGACGAGCCGCTGGAACTCGGCCTCGTAGAGCGTGCCGCGGGCGGACTGGCGCTCCTCCCCGTCAGGTTCCAGCCCGAGCCAGGCGAGATCGGCGCGGATCGCCTCTACGTAGTCCTCGCGGCTGCGCTCCGCGTCGGTGTCATCGATCCGCAGCAGGAAGCGCCCGCCGGCCTTGCGTGCCAGCATCCAGTTGTGGAGGGCCGTGCGCACGTTGCCGACGTGCAGCAGGCCGGTGGGCGAGGGGGCGAAGCGGGTGACGGTGGTCATGCACCGCGCCCTAACGCGCGGCGGGGCGGAAGGCTAGGGAGCCGGAGACGTTGGCTTGTTCTGCTGATCCACCCGGTGCGAGCGCCAGCGCAGGGCCATGCCCGCCACCGAGAGGCCCATGCCGGCGAGCAGGCTGGCGAGCATCGCGGGGTCTTCCGAGGCGGACTTGAAGGCGGGCACGCCGAGCAGGATCACGCTCAGCGTCGATGTCAGGTAGCCCTCGCCCTTGAGCCGCGAGACCTCTTGCATCGGCGGCAATGCTCCTCTTGTTCAGTGTTTTTACGCTAATGTTTCAGGGGTATAAATGTTTCGGGGGCGGTTCCGGATCCGCGCGCTGTCCTGCACCCGGCTGGCAGGATCGCACGATCGATGCTGAAACGGGTTCAGCATGAGGGGGTGTTTCGAGGCTGTGGTAGCGTTGCTACCCCTTACCCGCTCCGGAACGAGTGGGTGATCGGATAGCGCCGGTCGCGGCCGAAGTTGCGGCTGCCGAGCTTGACCCCCGGCGGGGCCTGGCGGCGCTTGTATTCGGCGAGGTGGAGCAGGCGTTCGATGCGCGAGACGGTGGCGTGGTCGAAGCCTTCGCCGACCAGCTGGGCGACCGACTTTTCATGTTCCACCAGCCCGAGCAGGATCGGATCGAGCACGTCGTAGGGCGGCAGAGAGTCCGAATCCTTCTGGTCTTCGCGCAGTTCGGCCGAGGGCGGCTTGACGATGATGTTGTCGGGCATCACCGGGCCGTCCGGCCCCAGTCCGATCCGGGGCTTCAGCTGGTTGCGCCACTTGGAAATGGCGAAGACCGTGGTCTTGTAGGCATCCTTCAGCGGGTTGTAGCCGCCGGCCATGTCGCCATAGATCGTGGCATAGCCGACGCTCATCTCGCTCTTGTTGCCGGTGGTCAGCAGCATCGGGCCGAACTTGTTGGAGAGGCCCATCAGGGTCACGCCGCGGATGCGCGACTGGAGGTTCTCCTCGGTGAGATCGGGGTTGCGTCCTTCGAACACCGGGCCGAGCATCTGCGTGAAGGCATCGACCGCCGGCCCGATCGGGATCGTATCGTAGCGGCAGCCGATCATCCGCGCGCATTCGGTCGCATCGGCCAGGCTTTCCGCGCTGGTGAAGCGGCTGGGGAGCATGACGGTCCACACCCGGTCCGCGCCGAGCGCATCGGCGGCGATGGCGGCGCAGATCGCGCTGTCGATCCCGCCGGACAGGCCGAGCACCACGCCGGGGAAGCCGTTGCGGTTCACATAGTCGCGCAGGGCGGTGACCATCGCGCAGTAGATGTCTTCCGGATGGTCGGCCAGCTGGGCGACTTCGCCCCGGTCGCAGCGCCAGCCCTGGGCGGTGCGGGTCCAGTTGGTTTCGACGATCTGCTCTTCCCAGTCCGACATCTGGACGGCCAGCGAACCATCGCCGTTGATGACGAAGCTGGCCCCGTCGAACACCAGTTCATCCTGCCCGCCGACGCGATTCACATAGGCAAGCGGCAGGCGGGTATCGACCGCGCGGAGCTTGGCGACGCCGTCGATCCGCAGGGTATCCTTGTCGATCTCGTAGGGGCTGCCGTTGATGCAGATGAGGATTTCGGCGCCGAAATCCGCGAGGTGGCGGCAGACGTCGGACTGCCAGATGTCTTCGCAGATAGGGACGCCGATCATCACGCCCTTGAACACGATGGGTTCGGGCAGGGGGCCGGGCTGGAACAGGCGGATCTCGTCGAAGGTGCCGTAGTTGGGCAATTCGTGCTTCAGCCGCACCGTGGCGATGCGGCCGCCATCGAGCAGGGCGACGCCGTTGTGGAGCGCGCCGTCGCGCACGAAGACCGAGCCGACCAGCATGGCCGGACCGCCCCCGGCCGTGGCCTGGGCG
>Ga0207647_10001489_pt1 | contig 17998 bp, 8 predicted proteins | sample KBSCornC2_FD_184295 | JGI IMG/M metagenome (GOLD analysis project Ga0207647, IMG submission 184295) | Corn rhizosphere microbial communities from Kellogg Biological Station, Michigan, USA - C2 (SPAdes) (version 2) | ecosystem: Host-associated > Plants > Roots > Rhizosphere ... | reverse complement strand
CCCCCCGGCCGTGATTTCCTTGTGGCTGATCCAGGTCTTCGTCCACGGCTGGCCGTTCCAGGTCACCGACTGGATGTACGGCTTGCCATCGCCGTTGCCCTTGGTCTCAATGGTAAGCACCTTGCCGCCGCCGACCTGCACCTGGGCGCGATCGAGGATGGGGCTGCCGAACACGTAGTTCGTGCTGATCGGGTCCACGGCGTACAGGCCCATGGCGCTCATCACGTACCACGCGCTCATCTGGCCGCAATCCTCGTTACCCGGCAGGCCATCCGGCTCCGGCAGGTACATGGTGTCCAGCATCAGGCGGACCTTGGCGGCCGTCTTGTGGTGCGAGCCGGTGTACGCGTACAGGTAGGGCATGTGGTGGCACGGCTCGTTGCCGAACGCGCACTGGCCCACCATGCCGGCGATATCCGGCGGGGCGTTGTCGGGCAGGGTCGGGTTGGCGTTGAACAGGGCATCCAGCTTCTTTTCGAAGCCCTGCACGCCACCGAACAGGTCCATGTAGTTGTACAGGTCGTGCTGGTTGAGGAACGTGGCCTGCCAGGCATTGGATTCGGTGAAGTCGCGCCACTTCTTCGAATGGCCAATGGAGATCGGATCGAACGGCTGCAGCCACTGGCCGTCATCGCCCTTGGGGCGCATGAACTGCGTGTCCTTGTCGAACACGTTGCGGTAGTTCTGCGAACGCGCACGCAGTGCCTTCGCCTCGTCGGCGTGGCCCAGGTGCTCGGCCATGCTGGCCATGGCCCAGTCGTCGTAGGCGTATTCGAGGGTCTTGCTGACTGCCTCGCCTTCCTTGTCGCTGGGAATGTAGCCCTTGGCGCGGTAGTACGGCAGGCCGAAGTAATCATCCTGCATGGCGCGGCGGCGGAACACCGGCCAGCCCTTCTGGTAATCGATGCCGGTGAAGCCCTTGGCCTGCGCCTCGGCGACGACCACGGCCGAGTGGTAGCCGATCATGCACACGGTCTCGATACCCTGCAGCGGCCACACCGGTGCACCACTCGGGCTCTCGGCGGCCAGGCGCACGATGCCGTCGACCAGGTCAGGCACACGGTCCGGCTGGTACAGCGTGTACAGCGGGTGCGCCGCACGGTACGTATCCCACAGCGAATAGGTGCTGTAGTTGTGGCGATCAGCCGGCAGCGTGTGCACGGCCTTGTCCATGCCGCGGTAACGGCAATCGATATCGCTGAACACCGTGGGTGCGAGCATGGTGTGGTACAGCGAGCTGTAGAACGTGCGCTTGATCTTGTCCGACTCGCTGTCGATCTGGATCTTCGACAGTTCGCCCGCCCATTCGGCCTCGGCCGACGTACGCACGCCATCGAAATCCCATGCCGGGATTTCGCCATCAAGGTTGCGCATGGCGCCATCGATATCGACACCGGAGATGCCGACCTTCACCAGCAGCGGCTCGCTGCTGGCCTTGTCCAGGTGTACCGCAGCCTTCAGGTGGTTGCCCTTGGCTTCGGTCGTGCCAGCCGGCAGCGCCTTGTCTTCGTCGTACAGCGTGATCGACGATGCCGGGCGCGACAGCTTCATGGCGAAGTAGATGACGCGGCCCGAAGCCCACTGCCATACACGGCGGCCGCCGACGATCGTGTCGTTGCCGACGATGCGCACTTCGGCATCGGTAACGCGGCACGCTTCCTTCGGGTTGTCCTGGTAACCATGGGCCAGGTCGAGCAGCAGGTGCGCGTCGCCTTCCTTGCCGAACGTGTAGCGATGGATACCGGCGCGCAGCGTGGCGGTGAGTTCGGCCAGGATATCGTGCTGGGTCAGCTTCACGCGGTAGTAGCCCGGGTGGGCCTGCTCGCCGGTGTAGTGCGAGCGGTAGCCCTTTACGCCGGTCTTGTAGCCCTTGGGCGCCTTTTCACCGCTGATCTTCTTCGCATCGAAACGCGATACGTAGTTCACGCCGGCGTAGTCACGATCGCCCGGCTGCAGCAGCACGGGGCCCATCGTGGGCATCACCAGGAAATCGAGCATATCGGCGGCGCCGGTGCCCGAAAGGTGCGTGTGCGAGAAGCCCATGATCGAACCATCGCCCTGGTGGTAGCCGGATGAACCGTCCCACTCGGCGTTGTACGTATCGGGGCTGAGCTGCACCATGCCGAACGGCCGCGTCGCACCCGGGTAGGTGTGGCCGTGGCCGCCGGTACCGACAAAAACGTCGACGTAGCGCAGGACGCCATCCGGGGCGGTGCCGCCGCCCGTGGTTGGCGCTTCAAGACCGTGCTTGACGCCCGCGGCCATCGCGGAGAGGGAGCCGAGCTGACCGACAGCCGTTGCGGCGGCCATGCCCTGCAGGAAACGTCGACGTGTGACCATGAATAACTCCGGCAGGCGGCGGGTTTAGACCCGGCGCAGTGAATCAGGATTTTTATCGGCGAGGTGGATGACCAGCTCGCCAAACAAGGTGTTGGCCCAGGCGAACCATGAACGGGTGAAGTTCTTCGGGTCGTCCTGGTCAAATGCTTCGTGCATGAAGCCCGTGCCGCCATGCGTGGTTTTCAGCATATGCAGGCACTGGCGCTGCTCGGCCACGTCGGTCGTGGTGAATGCCTTCATCATGATCGACATGGGCCAGATGTAGCGCAGGCCTTCGTGCGGGCCGCCGATACCTTCACCGGCCGTGCCCTTGAAGAAGTACGGGTTCTTGTTGCTCCACACCAGCTCGCGGGTGCGCGCATAACGCTTGTCGTATGCCGTGGTCTCGAGATACGGCAGCGCAAGCAGGCTGGGGACGTTCGCGTCATCCATGAACAGCTGGTTGCCGTAGCCATCCACTTCGTACGCCCAGTATTCGTCCTGGCCGTTGCGGATCACGCCGTACTGTTCAGTAGCAGCAGCGACTTCGTCGGCCAGCGCGTGGCACTCGGCCGCAAAGCCCTGGTCGCCATAGAACGTGCCATGCATCTGCGCCAGGCGGCGCAGGGTCACCACGGCGAAGAGGTTGCCCGGGATGTTGAACGGCAGCGTGGTCGCATCATCCGACGGGCGGAATTCCTGCACGATCATGCCGATCGGCTTGGCCGGCGCGCCGAAGCCGTGCAGCATCTGGCTATCGGTGGGGTTCAGTGCCGGGCGCTGGAAGTGGTACGGGCCCAGGCCGTCCTTGCGCTGCTGTTCCTTGAACGTCTTCACGATCAGCTGCGTCGCGGCGCGCCAGCTATCGTCGAACGGCTCGCGGTCGCCGGTGGCCTGCCAGTAACCGTGCGCCAGGCGCACCGGGTAGCAGAGCGAATCGATTTCCCACTTACGCTCGGCCACGCCGGGCTTCATGTCGGTCTGGTCCTGCTGCGACCAATCCATGTTGCTCTTGGCCTTCGGGTCCGGCATGAAGGCGTTGGCATACGGATCGATGCTGATGCAGCGGGCCTGGCGGCGAATGAGGCCGCGGAACAGCTTGCGCAGGGCTTCGTCCTTCGCCACCAGCGGCAGGTACGGCCACACCTGAGCGGAGGAATCGCGCAGCCACATGGCATCGATATCGCCGGTGACCACGAAGGTATCTTCGAAGCCATCAAGGCGGCCTACTTCGACCGTGGTATCCAGCGTGTTCGGGAAGCAGTTCTCGAACAGCCAGGCCAGTTCGGGGTCGGCGATCTTCTTCTTGGTGGAGGCCAGCAGCTTCTCCACCGCCGGGCTGGTGAACTTGCGCTTGCCTACCGGCGGGCGCTTGCTCTCGAAACGCGGCGCCGCCAGCGCGGCCGTGCTGAGGCCACCGGCGACGGCCAGGCCAGGTGCCAGGGACAGCCACTTGATAAGGTTGCGGCGGCTCGGGTTCACGGGTGGGTCTCCTTCAGTGCATCGACCAGCGAGGTGACGGACAGTGCCTGACGAAGCGTCGCCGCGTCGGCCTTACCAGAAACAAGGATGTCGCGGCTTTCGCCCGGCAGCAGGTCGAAAGCGTTATCCGCAAGGCGCACGTCCACATCACCGGTATCCACCCACACCGCGCGCGCCAGGCGCTTCGCGGTCACGGTGATCACCAGGCCTTGGGCGGTCTCGTGCACGTTCGTCGTGAGTTCGGGCTTGGGCAGCGCCAGATCCTTGGCCGCACCGAAGTACAGCAGATGGCTGGCGACGGGCTTGCCCTGCTCCACCAGATCAAAGGCGACAACCGTGCGCTTCGGGTCGGCGCCCTTCAGCAGTGCGGCATCATCGGCCTTGAGCACCGAGGTGCTCGTCAGTGCGGTGGCGTGTACCGGCTGGCTGCTATCGCGCAGCACCTTGCCATCCATCGCGTACACACGGGTACGCAGGGTGGCGTCGAAACCCTTCACGCGATCGGAGACCGCGAACACCTCGGTGTGCCCATCGCGGCGGATCGGCACGACATCCACCGGCGCGTAGAAGCGCTTGGCGTGGAACTGCAGGGCCTTCCAGCGGTTGAAGTAATCCACGCTGGCCCAGGAGGCACCCGGCCACACGTCGTTGAGCTGCCAGTACAGCGAACCCATGCTGCGTGGGCGCGCGCTGCGCAGGTGCTCGGCGGCCAGCTCGATGCCTTCGGCCTGCATCACCTGGCTCAGGTACACGAACGACGGGAAATCCTTCGGCTCGCCGTAGCCGGCGCGGATGTACAGCAGCAGGCGCTGGTTACCGTCGCCGTTGGCGAACTTCTGGTGGGCGCGCATCACCTTCGATTCCGGCTGCATATCGCCGGCTTCGGCGAAAGCCTTGATCGTGGCCATGACCGGGAACGACTGCAGGCCGTACTCGCTCTGGAAGCGCGGCGTCATATCCAGGTAGTGGTCGATCGGCTCGGAGCCGGACCAGACCTTCCAGTAATGGAAGTCGCCGTCAGTCTCGACGTTGGCCGGGCCTTCGTAATCGGTGCTGGGCGAGCTGGCCCAGTAAGGGACATTGGGCGAGAGATCCTTCACCACGCCGCGCAGGGTCTTGCCGAAAAGTTCGCGCATGCCATCGTCGATCTTCTTTACTTCATCGGCGTTGACGAACTTGCGGAAGTCCTGGCGATCCGGCCAGTCGTCCCAGCCGGTCTGCACTTCGTTATTGCCCGCCCACAACACAATGGAGGGGTGGTCGCGCAGGCGGGTAACCTGCTCGATCGCCTCGATGCGCGCGTTCTCCTGGAAGGCCTTGTCGTACGGGGTGATCGCGCCGCCGTACATGAAGTCCTGCCACACCATGATGCCCATGCGATCGGCCAGCGCGTAGAAGGCATCGGGCTGGTAGGTGCCGCCACCCCACATGCGCAACATGTTCATGTTGGCATCGCGGGCGGAGGTGAGGATCGCTTCCATCTTCGCCGTGGTGACCCGGGTGGGGAAGCTATCGAACGGGATGAGGTTGGCGCCCTTGGCGAAGATGGGCACGCCGTTCACGACGAAGGCGAAGCCCCTGCCCCACTGGTCCTTCTCCCGGCGCAGCTCGACGCTGCGCAGGCCGGTGTCCTTGTCGGCGGAAGCGGCAGGTGCGCCATTGGCCACGACATCGGCATGGAAGTGATAGAGGTTGGCATCGCCGTAGCCCACGGGCCACCAGCGTTGCGGATGCGCGATGTCCACCGGTACGGCGAGATGGTTCTCGCCCTTCGCCAGCGTGACGTTGCGTACTTCGTGACCCTTGGTGCCATCGGGCGCAGTCCAGTCGACCTTCAGCGTGGCAGCACCGGCTTTGTCGGCGCGCAGGTCGAACGCGGCCTGCAGCTTCGCTGCATCGGCATCGACATGGTCCTGGGCCACGTGGAAATCGTTAAGGCGCAGGTCGTCCCATGCTTCCAGGCGCACCGGCTGCCAGATGCCGGCGGTGAGGTAGCGCGGACCCCAATCCCAGCCGTACTGGTAATTGGACTTGCGCACGTAATTGGAGGTCTGCTTGCCCTTCGGCTCATCGCCGAACGAGGAATCGAACTCGCCCGGGAGCGAGTACGGCTGCTTCATCAGCCACGGCAGGAGCTTGGCCACCGGCGAGGCAAAGCGGACATCCAGGGTGTTTTTGCCCTGCTTCAGGTTGCCCTTCGCGGGAAAACGCCACTGGCGGAACATGTTGTCCGCGCTCAGCACCTTCTTCCCGTTGAGGGTGACGTCCGCGAAGGTATCGAGGCCGTCGAAAACGAGATCGACGTTGCCACGCGCCAGCATGGCCGCGTCCACGTCGAAGTCCAGGTGGTAATCCCAGTCAGCCAGCCCGATCCATTGCAGGCTGGCTTCGTTATCACGCCAGAACGGGTCCTGGACCCGTCCCAGCGTGAGCAGATCGGTCTGGACGGCACCCGGCACGGTGGCCGGCTGCCAGTCCTTCACTTCGGGGTGCGCATCGCTGGCCGCCGCCCCGGGGGCGAGGCGGAACCGCCAGCCGGCGGAGAGGTCTTTCTCCACCGGCGTAGCGGCGCTGGCCGCTCCCGCGGCAAGCAGGAGTGCCAGGGCCAGCGACGCGCGGGCCGTCACAGCTTGAAGCCCAGGGTCACGGTGAAGGTACGACCGTTCTTGTAGGCGTTGAGCGGCTCAGCCGGGGTGTTGTTGTACACGAAGTAGGTCTCGTTCAGCAGGTTGGTGGCATCCAGCGAGACACGCATGTGGTCGTTGATCTGGTAACCCAGCGACGCGTCCAGTTCACGGAAGATGCCGGTGATCTGCTGCGACTGCAACTGGGCGATCGAGGTGAAGTACGACGAACGCCAGCTGTAGGTCACGCGGGCGCTGTACGGGCCCTGCTCGTAGAACGGCGAAATGGTGAACGCGTTCTTCGAGTTGTACGGCAGCGGGAAGTCGTTGCTGGTCGTCGCATCGGAGTAGGTGTAGTTCGCCAGCATGCCGAACCCGTACTTGAAGTTCTGCTGGTAGCTGATCGAGGCACCCTTCACCTTGGCCACGCCGGCGTTGATCGGCACCTGCATCTGGTACACGTCATCACGCAGGTTGGTCAGGTTGTAGTGGGTCTCTTCCACGTTCGTATTCAGGATGTAACCCGAAATACGGCGGAAGAAGAGCTCCGCGGCCAGCACGCTGTTCTCCGAGAAGTACCACTCCGCCGAGGCGTCGTAGTTGGTCGACTTGTACGGGCCCAGGTCGGTGTTGCCACGCGAGCCGGTGAGCGTACGGTCATCCAGCGCCACGTACGGGGTCATCTGCTGGTAGCGCGGGCGGGCCATGGTCTGGGCGGCGGCGAAGCGCAGCGTCAGGGCATCGGTCGCGTCATAAGCGATATTGAACGACGGCAGCCAGTCATGGTACGTGCTGCGCTTGTTCACCGGGGCGTACTGGTTATCGCCGACGAACTGGTAGCCGTTCACCGTATCGCGGGTGCGGTAGTAGCGAACGCCCAGGTTGCCGCGGTAGTCGTCGCCGGAGAAATCGCCCTGGATGTAGAACGCGCGGTTCTGCTCGGCGACGCTGTAGGTGGCCTTCGGGTCGAGCGAGACGTGGCCGTTCTTGATGCTCTGGATATAGGCCTTCATCAGGCCCGGATCGATCGTCGTCCAGTCACCCATGTTGCCGGCCGAGTTCAGGCCGTTGAGGAACCCGCTCGGGGTACCGCCGTTGGCGAAATCCGCCAGCGACAGGCCGTTGCCATCCTGGCTGGGCAGCTGCGCCGAATAGGCGTCCTGGCCGTCCAGGTGGTTGGTGGCCTTGATACCCACTTCGATCTGGTTCAGCGGGCCCCACTGCACATCGTGCGAGAAATCCGCCTGGAAGTAACGCTCGCGGTCGTAGCTCGGGGCGTAGCTGTAGCCGGCGCCGTGGGCGAGCATTGCCGACGGGTTGTCACCGGCGTTGTAGTTGATCTGCGGGTGCTGGCCATCGAGGTTGTAGTTGAAACCGCCGAAGCCCTGGAACTGCATGTTGTAAATGCCGTCCGAACCACCCGTGGAACCGGTGTAGCCGATCTGCGACGACGCGGTCCAGCCATCACCGAACCAATCGGCACGCAGCTGGGCGACGCCGGTGTTCACCGTCGAATCGCGCTCGTAGCCATCGAGGTAGGTCGAGGTGTTGGCATTGTAGCTACCGCTGGTGGCCACGCCGTTGTTGAAGCCCAGCGCGGTGGCGTTGGCGGCCGAACCGGACCATTCACCGTAGTGGCTCTGGTTGAAGTTGTTGAACTTCTCGGTGACGTACAGGCCGGTGAAGTTCAGCTCGAACGCTTCGTTCGGCTTCCACTGCAGGCCAGTGGACACGCCATCACGCGTACGGCGCTGCTGGAACCACGCGGTGTTCACCGCGGTCGGGTACACGCCCTGCTGGTTCGGCGACACGACGTTCGGGTTGAACTGGTGATCCGGGTTGGTATCGGTCGGATCGTTGACGCGCTGGTAACCGAACACTTCGGTGCCCTGGCGGTCGATGATGCGATCGGAGTGCATGAGCGAGCCGATCACGCCGAAAGTGCTGTCCTTGTTCTTCCAGCTGTACAGCACGGAAGCGTTCGGCTTGCCCTTGTCGGCGTTGTCGTTGTAGCCGTAGCTGACGCTACCGGTGAGCGTGTTCGCCGGCAGGTCGAGCGGGCGGCGGGTGTTCACGATCACGGTGCCGCCGATCGAACCCTCATCGATGTTCGCCTGCGGGGTCTTGTAGACCTGGGCATTACCGATGATTTCCGAGGCCAGCAGGCTGTAGTTGAACGAACGGCTATCCGGGTTGTTCGGATCCGAGGTCCAGTTGGTCGAGGCCACGGTCTGGCCGTTGAGCATCAGGCGGTTCAGCGCCGGGTCGGTGCCCAGGATGCTGACCTTGTCGCCTTCACCGAAGTTACGGTCCACCGACAGGCCCGGCAGGTGCGAGAGCGATTCGGCGACGTTGGTGTCCGGGAACTTGCCCACGTCTTCGGCCGAGATGGCATCGACGATGGAATCGGAATTGCGCTTGAGGTCGAGCGACTTCTGCAGCGAGGCGCGGATACCGGTGACGGTCACGCCCTGCAGGTTGGCGGCATCCTGCGCGCTGGCTTCGGTCTTTGCGGCGTCGGCCTTCTTGGCAGCCGGGGCGGCCGGGGTGGTCGTGGCCGCATCCTGGGCCATCACGCTACCCGAGGCGAACAGCCCGGCCAGGATGGCCATGGAAAGTGCGCTGAAACGGTGGTTCATATCAATGTCCTGGGGAGGGGGTTTTCGCAGGACGAACGCAACCGCACGGGCTCGCGCCCGCGTTAGTGATTCATTCGGCCTTCGGTGTTTTTGTTTAGTGCCCTGCGTTACGCCGCGGTGGCGGGGTTCGCCTTGTGGGGGAACCGTGGCGTAGTGCGCTGTTGCAGCCGTATTACTGAGCTGATTTTTAGGGGCCGGTGACAACGATGTCAACGGTTTTTTTAACTCGATCTAAAGACAACCATTACACCCTAGACAATTGTTTTAATTGTGTTTTTTCAAAAAACCAGTTTCGTGCAGTGCGGAAAATTCTCATGGCTATTTGGATCGATCCACTACCCCTCCCGCGTGGGCCGCCATTTCGCTAAACCCCGCTCGCACCGGGAGTTTTTTCCTTGCGCCCACCGGTGACCGGCATGGCATCACGCCTTTGCCATCCATTGCTGCACCGCAGCGTAAAATTGGGCGGGTTACCGGGGTCTGGCGACCGTGCTGCCCGCTTTACCGGTTCATTCGCTAGCGCCAATGGGGGATTTTAGCGGCGGTCGCCGCCTCGGCCTTGGGGGCGTGAGGAAGCTGCGGGTACTGAGGCATATCGACAGAAGACCACTCGACCTCACGCGGAGGTAGTGCACCGTGAAGAACTACGGATCGCCACCGTCGAACAAAACGTCTGTCCTTACCTTTCCATCGGTTCTCGTCTTTCAGGTTGTTTGCGCACGTCTCTTTAATCAAACCGAACGGATTTGTCTCGCATCTTGCCCGTGCGAATAGCTGATCAAGACGTCACCAGGCTGAACCGACACGCGTCGTAAGGAAGGAGTACATGTGTCGCAACGAACTCGCCAGCGTCGAACGGCGCCACACTGCACTTGGCAAATTCCAACTTGAGTTCACCGTAGCGATCGAAATCAAAAAGCTCCTCGAACTTGATTTGGTCGCGGATTGTGCTCGGCACCGGCATAGCTTCGGCCCACTGGAAGTATCCATCAACATGTGCGCCCGGCATACAGTTGGTTTTGTCAGGTACGGAAACAGGTATGACAAAGTCGCCGTCGCCCTTCGAAGCCGAGTTGCGATGTCCGTCCAAGACCAACCCAGCGAAAAGCAGCTCGTCGATTTGCTCGAACTGGTCGAGCGGACCGCAATTCAAAAGCGAACTGACCCTGCGCCTAAACTGCGTGTTCCATAGGAACGCCAGGGAAGTGCGGTAGTCCGACATCCTTTCAGTGATATCGATGTTCATCGTCAAGATGGGTATCTGCTTTATAAAGAGCCACTGGCCACCGTCACGGGTTACTTTGATTGCTCGTTCGCCAGCCAAGTGAGTAAGTCTTGGATGGTGGTGACCGATGGCGGACGATTTGCCGTCTTTTTGCGAATCAAGTTTTCGAGCGCGTCCTGTGCGCCGCCCAACTGCCAGCTGTCGACCTTAAAAATCTCATCGAGTCTATCCGACGGTCTGAGTTGACCTGGGCGGACGCCGAGCTCCTTTGCAATCGAGCGAAAAACCTCTTCGAACAGAGCGAGCGGTACGTTCGTATTTGACATTGTGCGTAGGCGCTCTAGGTTTTCATCCTCCCGCGCCCCAAATAATTTTTTTCGCGAGTGCCGCCTGAAATAAACAATCAAGGCGGCCAATGCGACACCAGAAACAACAACCACGGCCCACGTCAACGTCAACATCATGGTTAATTCTCGGGGATCGCGTAGATGAAGCCTTCCAAAATGACAGTCGCATCGTAGATACCTATTCCTACGGTAGCAACACCGATTAGTGCTGCGCCGGCCCTTACCGCTGGAGCATTCGCGCCGGGTACGCCAAAACCACGCGGCACGCTGGTCAGCGGATTGGTGGATCCGAGAAGTGCAGGCCGTCCCCCTGTCGCCGGAGCGAGGGATTTAGGCCAGAGGCCTCCGGCCAGACCGGCCGCGTAGGGCCCCACGTCAATGACATGATCGGCGGTCCAATCAATATATCGGTCGCGATAACGGTCCCAGTATCCGTCGTCGCACGAGTGACCCGTCAAGGGTGAGCCAGGATTCCAGAAATCAGGGTTGTACATGCTTGCGGAGTCATCCCTGCCAAGCGGATCGCTGTTGGTCAGCGGACGTCCGCTGGTGTACAGGTAAGTCGAAGTGCCGCCAGCCAACCCAATCGGATCGCTCTGGATATAGCGTCCCGTCGCCGCCTCGTAGTCGCGGTTGACGTTGTAAGTCAGCCCACTTTCGGCATCGAAGTACTGACCGGGGAACCGCAGGTTAAGCACATACCCACTCCCCGACACCGGCGCCTTCTCACCAAACGGATTCGCCGCATAAGGCCACTGCCACTGCACGGCACCCGAAGCATCGGTCACCGCCCGCGGTGAGCCCAAGCCATCGGCATGCACGTAGTGGATGGTGGCCGCACTCCCCGCTCGGTCAACCAGGCCCACCGGCAGGTCATCGAGCCACACGTAATCACGCGTCGTCGTGCCGCCGGCCTCGCTGAGCAGGCGGCTGTCTTCGTCGTAGTCGAAGCGCGTCCCGGTGCCGCTTGCCGTCTTTTGTACCCGCTGGCCCAGGGCGTTGAGCACATAGCTGCCGACCGTGGTGCCGTTGTTCTGGACCTCGGTCAGACGGTTGCGGCCGTTGTAGGTATATCCCCACGTGCCGGATGCCAGCGTATGGCTCGTGGTGTTGCCCCGCGCATCGACCTGGCGCGTGGTCGTGCCCACTCCAACCAGCTGGTGGGTGCCGCTGGTGTAGGTGTAGTTGCCCGTGAGCAAGCCGGGCGCGGCCTTCGACAGGCGATCGCCGGTCTTGTTGTAGGTGTAGGCCTCGATCGCGTTGCCGGAGGCGTCGTTCACCCCGGTGAGGCGGTAGAGCGCATCGTAGGTGTAGGTCTCCGAGGCGGGTGACGCGCCGACGGCGGGACCCATGGCGGTGATGTTGCCCATGGCGTCGCGGGCCAGGTGCAGTGAGAAGGCCGGGCTGGCGATGTCGGTCAGCTGCCCGGTCGCATCGAAGCGTCGCGTGACCGTCTGCCCGTTGCCCAGCGTGTAGGTGGCCACCGAGCCGAACGGCTGGTAGCTCACGTCCGAAACGATGGAGGCGGCAGTACCACTGGCAGGCGTGGCGGCCACCGACGCGATGCGACCCACGCCATCGCGGGCGTAGCTGATCACCGTGCCGTTGGCGGTGGTGATCGAGGCGAGGCGGTTGCCGAGCGTCCACGTGTAGCGGGTCGTAGTGGTCGTCGTGCCGACGGTCTGCTGCTTTTTGACCACGTTGCCACGCGCGTCGTAGCAGTAGACCAGGCCGCCGCTACTTTCGAGGATGCGGGTCAGCCGGCCCTTGCCGGCACTCCCGGTGCAACCGATGGCGGCGTCATCTTCGTCGTACGTGTAAGTGACGTTGAGCGAGGTATCGGCGTAGGTGGTGCTGACAAGCCGGTTCAGCGCGTCATAGTGGGATGTCGAGGACACGCTGGCTGCATCGTCCCGGGTGATCGGGTTGCCACCAATGTCGAAGCCCTGCGTGGTCGTGCCGGTATCGGGGCTATGGGTGCCGGTGGTTTGGCCCAGCGCGTCGACATCGTAGGTAGTGTTGAGGCCATCCGGATCGCTGAAGCCGCGCACGTGATCCAGCGGGTCGAACGCGATCACCGACTGGGCGTTCGCAGTGGCGGCGTTACCGCCTTGGTAATCACGCAGTGTGCTGATCAAGCGGTTGAGGCCGTCGTAGACCTGCTTCTGTTGTACGCCCAGGCCGTCCTGGCTATGCACCAGGTTGCCATTGGCATCGTAGCTGTCCGCGAAGCCGGCGCTGAACACGGTACGGTTGAGACCGTCGGTCAGCGCGGTGAGCTGGCCTAGCTGGTTAAACGTGCGACCGACGGACCGTACCACCTCACCCGTCGCATTTAGCACCTGCTCAGCGGTGCGGTTGCCGGCCGCATCCAGCGTGAAGTGCGTCCGCGCGCCGCTCGCATCGGTGATGTCGGTGAGGCGATGGGCGGCATCGTACGTATACGTCGTGGTGACCCCATCCGCATCAGTCACCGCATGCACGGTGCCGGTCGGGTCGTAGCTGATCGTGGTTACCGCATCGGCGGAAGATGGCGCACCGGACGCATTGGCGCGGATCGTTTTGCTCGCCAGCCAGCCGCGTGGCGTGTAGGTGAAGTCGGTCAGGACGCCGTTGGGATCCCTGAGCCGCGTGACGCGGCCGGCTTTGTCGTATGCCACGTAGGTGGTGACCAGACCGACGCCGTCGGTGATCGACTGGAGGTCACCCAGGTGATGGCAGGTGCCACCGCCCGTGGCGCAACCGGATTCATCCGTGGTCAGGTAGTAGGAATAACTGACGGTATCGGTGACGTCTGCGCGAGGCCCGTCCACGTTGAGAAGGAGGCCCACCATCGGGCACGTCGTCGTGTCGACGGTGGTGCAATAGGTCATTACGGTGCGGCGGACGCCGGCAGGCGGCATCTCGGTGGCCGAGCACGCATAGGTCGCCGGTATTCCCGTGCCCATCTCGCACGATGCCACGAGGCGCCCCTGGGCATCGTAGGCGGACGATTCGCGCCTTACCAGCGCACGGGCCGCGTCGTACGTGCGGACATCCACCGGCTTGAACCGGGCACTCCAGTCGATCTGGGTGATGCGCTGGTCGGGCGAGCCGGAGGCCTCGATCCGTGACGTCATCAGGCGATTGACGTCGTAGGTGTAGTCGGTGACGTGGCCGTTGAAGTCGGTGCCCTGGTTGAGGTTACCGAAGACGTCGTAGCTCCGCGCCGCCATGCCGCCACAGCTGGCGCAGGGTCCATCCACCGAGGCGGCATACGTGGTGCCGCTGTTCACCACGAAGGTGTGGTTGCGGGTTTGGCCCAGCGGGTCCCTGACATCGGTACTGCCGTCGCTCCTGAAGGTCAGGTCGTAGCGGCTGGCGTCATCGGGGCCGCGCGTTGAGATGCCCCGGTCCGTGGCGTCGTAGTCGTAGGTCGTCGCGCGCTGCCCGCTTTCATCGATGATGCCGGTGAGCAGCGGATTGGTCGGCGATGGGTTCGCGGCATGCCCCGCTTCGTTGTACCGGTACGACCGGTGGGTGCCACCGGGCAGCGCCACGCTGGCGAGCGTGCCATTGGCATCGAAGCTGAACGCGGCCGTGGCGCCGGCGGCATCACTCACCGACGCGAGCCGCCCCATCGCATTGTAGCCCAGGGTCAACGACCGGCCGACGGCATCCGTGACCGCGCTCAGGCGGCGGCCCGTGCCCTGCCCCGCCGGCACCGTATCGTAGGCCAACGTGGTCGTGAAGCCATCGGCATCGGTGACGTTGAGCAGGACGCCGTCGGCACCGTACGTCTCCACCGACTGGCTGGCCACGCGACGCACCGTCCAGCCAGCGACCTGGCCCAGCGCATCGGTCTGCGCCGATAGCTCATCACTGACATCGGCCTCCCCGCTCCAGATCCCATCCGTCAGCTGGTAAGTGAGTTCCCGACCATCGTCCTCCACCAGCACGGCGTTCGGCACGACACTGCCGCCGTCCCCGGGCGTGTAGCGAATGCGCCTGGCATACGTGTGGGTCCAGTGCGGGCCCAACCGCACATCCTGCACGGCAGGGCTGCTGTTGTAGTAACGCTTGAACGCCAGGCCACGCTTCGGCCCGACATCGATCTCCGTGGCGAAGACATTGCCCGTGTGGCCCTGGATCGGATCGCCGACGCAGGTGCCGCACTGTGGCTTGCCGATGTCTTTTGCGGGGGATGCGCGTGCGCCGTCCCAGCAGTACCAGTCAAGACCAGCTCCATGGGGGGAACCGTACTGCACATAGTTGAAGCTAAAGACGCCCTGATCACCCCTGTCGTCGTCACCCCATTTCCACGACGTCGTGTAACACGCCCTTGAAATGTAGTCGACGTTAGGGATGGCTTCCGCCTGCGTCCGCTGGCACCACGCGGCAGCGGACTGGTATGAGTTGGCCCATGAGTAATGCGGCTTCGAGCACCAGTTACTGTTGGCCAGCACGTCTTGCGCCCAAAACGCGCACAACAACACCAAAAACTTCGCCAGATGCGATCGCGCCAGCCACCGTCCGATGGCCCCGACCGTCGACGTGGATTCCATTCCCGTGCCCCCTTATTGGCAGAATTTTGCGAACTCTATGCGAGATCTCGCTGGTTTTCTGTAGGGGAATGCCGACATCGCTGGCATGCAGGACATCCTGGCTTGCCTGACACGAAGCCCGGCGGCGCGGTACGCCGTACGCCGTACGCAAAGTCTTGCGAAGTCCAACGCGCAGGTAAACGCGAACGATAAAAGCCCGTTGCAGACAGCGCGCAGTCACCCGCCGAGCGAGAAGCTCAGCCCACACACCCAAGGAAAGGCATCACCGATGTCACGAGCGTTCCGCGACGTATCCCTGAAGACCCTGCTCTCGGCCGCCGTCGTGACGGCCCTTGCCGCGTGTAACCGCGAACCACCCACGCAGGCCGCCGATGCACCCGCTGCCGCAGCCACCGCGCCGGCACCCGATGTTCAGGCCGCGCCGTACCAAAAGCCGACCGCTGAACAGCTTTATGCCCTCGTTGCGCCAATCGCGCTCTTCCCCGACAACCTCGTGGCGCAGACGCTCGCCGCCTCCACGCACCCCGACCAGGTGGATGACGCCCGCCAGTTCGTGCAGGGCCATCGCGACCTGACCGGTGCCGCGTTGATCGATGCCGCCGACGGCCAGCCGTGGGATCCCAGCGTGAAGTCGCTGGTCGCCTTCCCCGCCGTGCTCGATCAGATGGCAAATAACGGCGAATGGACCGACGCACTCGGCCAGGCGTACGCAAACCAGCCTTCGGATGTCATGAACGCGATCCAGGTCATGCGTTCGCGCGCGCAGGCCAAAGGCAACCTGAAAAGCACGTCACAGCAAAAGGTGCAGGTGGTCGATCGCGGCGAGCCGGTGTCGCAGACGGTCGTGGAGCAGGACGAGATCGTGGGACCGCCGGCACAGACCATCGAAATTGAACCGACCGACCCGGGCGTGGTGTACGTGCCCGAATACGATCCGGATGTGGTGTACGGCGAGCCTGTTTATTCCACCGTGTACGAAACACGCTACGTCGAACCCTCGTACGGCTATCGCGATGCCGCGATTGCTCGCGTTGTCGCCTTCGGCGCGGGCATTGTCGTCGGCGAACTGTTTGCCCACCACGATCACCACGACCGCCCGTGGGGCTGGGATAGCTGGCACACCTCCTGGGGCGGGCACCGCGATGGCGGCCGCCCGGCCGTCGTGTACGACAACCATCCCTATGTCGTGAATCGCACCGTGGTGAACAATCGCTTCGTCGATCGCTCGGTGCACATCGACAACCGGCACAACTTCAACAACACCTATAACCGCCCCGGCGAGCCGCCGCGCGGTCCGCAAGGCGTTGGCGCACCGCCGCCGCGCCCGGCCCAGCCGGATTACGCGCACATGCAACGGCCGAACTTCGCACCGGGTGCCCTGCACGCCACGGCGCCGAATGCGCGGCCGGCCATTGCGCCGCCGCGGCCGGGCGAACCGAACGTCGCTCAAGGCGGCCGGACCTTCCAGGCGCCTGGCCAAGCAGGGCGACCGGGCCAGCAAGGTGAACCCGGCCACGGCCTGCCGCCGCAGGCGGGGAATCCCGGGAATCCGGCGCGTTCCGGGTTCGCTAATGCGCCCGCTGGCACACGGCCCGGTGAGCATGAGCGGGACGGCCAGCGTGGCTCGCCGCTGGAGCGCACGGCGGCCACCCAGGCCGCAGCCCCTGGCCAGCCACCGCACCCGACCGCGCACATGCCGCCGATGCCGCGCGAGAATCCGCAGCTTCAGGGGCGCCCGGAGCAGCAGGCGCCGCACGCTCAGCCGCAGGCCCAGCCGCAGGTCGCACACGCGCCGCAGGTGCCGCGCAACAACGAGGCGCCGCCACAACGCAGTGAGACGCAACGATTCGAAGCGCAGCGTGCCGAGCAGCAACGCGATGCGCCCCACCCCACTCCGCAGCCGGAGCAGCACTTCCAAGCGCCCCGCCCCACGCCGCAGCCGGCGCAGCACGTCCAGGCACCCCGCCCCACGCCGCAGGCGGAGCAGCATGTCCAGGCCCCACGGCCAGCACAGCAGCCTGAGCAACGCTTCCAGGCACCCCGCGAGATGCCTCGCCAGGAACCGCGCCCGCAACCGCAGCAACAGCCGCGCCCCCAGCCCCAGGAGCATCACGAACAGGCCCGGCCCGCGCCCCAGCCACAGCACCACGACGACCACAAGAAGCACGACTAACCGCCGGCCTTGCACCGCAGCACGCCTTGAAATGATAATTATTCTTATCTGACAGGGGCGCAAAGGCGGACAAGGTGGGGCGTGGAGCCGGGTACCAGGAGGAAGCAGCAGCGGTGCAGGGGCCTGCCCCGCTGCTGCGAATCCTGCAAAACCACTATGAGCCGCTGCGCCGCTTTGTCGAGCGGCGCATGCGCTCGCCGGAGACCGCGGCGGACATCGTGCAGGAGACCTACGTGAAGGTCGCGATGCTCGATGAGGGCACGGTGGTAAGGAACCCCCTCGCCTTCCTCTACCGCATCGCCGGCAACCTGTCGCTGGACTGGCTGCGCGAGCGCGAGGTGCGCGAACGCCATGTCGAAAGCGGCGAACTGCCGGACGTGGCCGACGGCGCGCCGGATAGCGAAGCCCATATCGCCGGCCACCAGCGCCTGCGCATCCTGGCCCATGCCGTGGCCGAGTTGCCGCCGCGTTGCGGCGAGGTCTTCCGCCTGCGCAAGCTGGAGCACCTGGAGCCCCAGCAGATCGCCGAGCAACTGGGCATCAGCCGCAACATGGTGGAAAAACACCTGCGCAAAGCCTTGGCCCATTGTCAGGCACGGCTTGACGAGGCAGGGGCATAATGCGCGCTCGTCGCCACCGGCTCGC
>Ga0207647_10001486_pt1 | contig 18007 bp, 16 predicted proteins | sample KBSCornC2_FD_184295 | JGI IMG/M metagenome (GOLD analysis project Ga0207647, IMG submission 184295) | Corn rhizosphere microbial communities from Kellogg Biological Station, Michigan, USA - C2 (SPAdes) (version 2) | ecosystem: Host-associated > Plants > Roots > Rhizosphere ... | reverse complement strand
GGATCGCTTACGGTATTCAAGCCGCTCCACTTGAGAACAAAGTCGTATCGTCCCTCAATCCCGGTCTGATCCACAACTGGCTTATCGACCATGCCCCGAGACAGTCCCTCGGCAAAGTTCTTCATGGTCGCGTTATTAACGTTGAGTTCTCCGCCGGGGCCATAAAAGTCCCAGGGATCCTCGGGACGCCGCAAGGATTTCTTCAGTCCGAGATCTTTTCCGGTTTTTACCAAGGCGTATGCCGGCAGGTTCTTGTCAACAAACTCATATTTCAAATGGAATCTGTCGGCAAGAATTCTGCGGATCATCATCCACATCTGCTCGTTCCTAAGAACGCCGTCGCTGGCTGGGACAGCGTCAATGTCAAACTTTTCCTTTGACAGCCATTCCGGAGCTCCAATGATCTGGCTGGGATGCAATCCAAACGCAAAGCGGATGAGGTCTAGCGCCGGTGTATTGATGGTCATAACATGCCGGCCTCGAATCGTACAGAGTTCACCGGTCTCATCAGGGTTGCTCGGCTTAACGGTGGCTACTTCGACGCCGGGGTCCTTCTCCTGGGTCGTCTGTGAAAAAGCCATACCCGCTCCGCTGATAAGACCGCTGACAACAATTCCAACGAACAGCCTCTTCATCGTTATCCAACTCCGCTAGTGTGGCGTCTCTGAGATTCCTAAATGGTGTCATCCTGAACGAAGTGAAGGACCTGCTTTAAAGACAGGCCACCAGCCTTCAGGACTCAATTCTCCGTAGGCCGTTCCACCTGCTCGATCGTGATAACCGGAACCGGCCGCTTCGCAGAAATCAACTTCAGCCCAAGCTGACTTTGAATGGCAGAGAACAACGAATCCCCTTGCTCTTCCCGTACCTCGCGGCCCGGTGGAATGAAGCCGTACTCCGTCACCCAAGGCACGCTGAAGTCGAGCTCAAAGTCATAGATGCCCTCGAGCTTTGTCTCATCGACAAACACTCGTTGGAAATGAACACTAAGTCTCTGATTCAGCCGCTCGACTAGCTGACGAATTGTGACGCCCTGACCTGGCATCTTGATCGAGCCTTGTCCAAACGCATACCCCACTTTGCGAGGTCCCAATGGCCCGCTAGGATAGGTGATCCCGTTCTCGTACTGATTCGACGGATCCGCAGGTTGCAGTTTCGGTCCACTCGGGGCGACTGTCAGGACATAGACAGGCAGTTCCTTTTGCTCTTCCCGCACCACCAAATGAAAACGCTCAGCAAGCAGCGCCTGCAACATATGCCGATGAGCAGCGCGCCGAACATCCGGATCTAATTTGCGTAAGGCTTCCGTTATCTCCGGATCGACAGTCGCTTCAACGGAAAGGGATTCCTGGCTGGCCCACTTCGGCATGTTCTGGATCTGGAGGTCTTCTACGCCATACGCCAGGTGGACCAACTCGCTCAACGGCAGATGACTTACTTCCAGGCGCGTATCGGTAATGGACGCGCGCGCCCCACCTCCCACACTACCGGGACGGTCAGGACGAATCGAGCTGACCTCATAGACATAGCGGTCAAGGTTTGGCTCTTCCGCGGCCTGTCCAAAAACCAGCGAGCCCGTGGCTGCCTCGATAACAAAAAACATTGCCAGCATACTGCTCAGTCGCCGCAAAGCTCGCCTCCATGACCGATGAAAGGGGAAAACGCTCTAGGCATTGGACGCCGAGGCTTCTTTCGCGTGAGCGCAGAAATTATGAGCTTTATGTACAGCAAACGAGTGCTCTCGGAGCACTCAGCTCAACCATCGTCACTCTAATTCTGCATCGGTTGCCGATCCAGATGGTCTACCACGAAGACCACAGAAGGAGCCCTCGTCCGCTCCAGCTTCAGTCCAAACTGGGTCTTCAATGCCTCTTGCAGGAGAGATTGATTGTCATCCTGATCTTGAGAACCAGCATGTCTGGGTCCCCAACGAACGTGCTCATTGGGGTGGGTCCCTCGGGGACATGAACCCAGCCTTTTTTTGCGCAAATATATGGACTACTGACTCAGATAAGGCTGCGGATGCTGCCACCATCCACACCCCACACCGCGCCGGTGACGTAAGATGCGCGATCGCTGGCCAGAAACACCATGATGTCCGCGACCTCTTCTGGCTCACCAAGCCGCTCCAGCGGAAGCTGCCGCAGCTTCATCTCGTGGTCGACGGCCTCCCGTGGGGGCATATTGTGGATTGCCGCCATGCCGTCGGCAAACCCACCAGGGCGCGACCAGAAGGTGCTCCAGATTGGTCCCGGGGCAACCGCATTGATGCGAACCCGGGGCGCCTCCGCGCGCGCAAGACTCTTGGTGAGGGAAAGCATTGCGGCTTTGAGCGCACCGTAGTCGGCCGGAACCGCTTCAGGCTGCCGCGCGAGATCGGACGCATTGTTCACAATCGAAGCGCCCCCTCTCTCTCGCAGCAGAGGCAGCAGTTGCCGGGTCGCGCGCACGGCTGACATGAAGTTCAACTGGAACGTCCGCTCCCATTGCTCGTCCGTCGTCTCCATAAACGGCTTCGGATCGGCATAGCCAACATTGTTGATTAACACATCGAGGCCGCTGATCTGGCTCACCAGTGCATCTAGACCGCTCTTCATGCCTGCACCCGTGCTCAGATCCGCGACAGAAGCATAGGCCTTCACGCCCTGTGCACGAACCAGCTCAAGCGTATGTTCGAGCCCGGTTTTATCGTGGTCCACTGCCGCGACGTGCGCCCCCTCACTCGCAAACGCAACTGCCGCAGCTCTACCAATTCCATTTGCTGCTCCGGTAATGAGTACAGTCTTGCCTTCCAGGCCGGTCTGCATGCCGCAATCCTTTGGGTTGATTTTTATCATTGACCGAGACCCTATAAAAGGCGCAACTGCTCTTTATGAGGTGCTGTGTGAAAAGAAGTAGAGGGTCAGGCCTGAGTTCCACTCTAAGCCCTTATACTTGGTCGTCTGTGTAGAAGTCATCCCCGCAGTCTGATAAGACTGCTGACAACCGTTCCAACGAACAGCCTCTTCATCTTCACCTCTGATGTGGAAGACGGTACTAACGGAGGAGAATTATGCGCGATTTCGGCCGCACCCTCATCGTCTGCATTCTCATCACTGGAACCACCTTAACGAGCGTCGCCCAGCAAGCTCCGGCTACCTCGAAGACCGCCACCGCTGTAAAACAAAAGGTCGAAGGCCTCACTCCTCAGGCTCACATCACCGTAATACGCACGGGCACTCCTGAAGAGTTTGGCGACTTCATCTCACATAGCCAGGATGGTTTTACGTTTTACGATGTCGACCAGAAGCAGGACGTGACGCTCAGGTACGACGAAGTAAAGCAGATCAAACACGGATATGGAGGATACAACTCCATCCAGGGAAGACATACCGATCGATCCAAAATGCTCATCATCGCCCTGGTCATGATAGGCGTATTGGGTGCTGTCATTGGAGCGGCCGCTTCCGCGAAATGACAAACATCATGTCGAGCGGACAGAAAAGCTCTAGGCGTTGGACGTCGAGGCCTCTCTCGTGTGAGCGCGGAAATTATGACTTAATGCACTGCAAAACGAGTGCGCTCGGAGCAACTCAGATCACCCTTCCCCTAATTCTGCGTCGATTGCCGATCCAGATGATCTATAAGAAAGACCGTAGAAGGAGCCCTCGTCCGCTCCAGCTTCACTCCGAGCTGGGTCTTCAATGCCTCCTGCAGAAGAGATTGATTGTCATCCTGATCTGGAGAGCCCTTTGAGCCCTGAGGATCTGCTCCCCATTCAAGAGCGAGATCGAACATTCCCGTCAAACCAGTCTGGTCGACGATGGGACGGTCATAGTTCCCCATTTGACCCAGATGAGCGGCGAGCAATGCGAGCGAAACCTTTCGCCCAGCAAGATGAACATGACTCGGCGCGGTTGGCACACCCGTACTTACCAGTCCACCACAAACTGTCGGGCTTTCAAGCGCATGCCTTGAATCGGGATCCTGATTCAAGGCCGCTATAACGTTCGAACATGTGCTGTCACTCGCGGGATGCGGTCGAAGCTGCGGACCGGGTTTTCCGGATTTGGCGAGAACCAAGGCCAGGACAGGCAGTTCACGCGTCTCCGCATGGATACTGAGCTTGAAACGCTCGGCGAGCAGAGATTGCATCATCAGACGCATCTGGTCTTTTGTGGGATTAGGAGTCTCAGACTTTGCCTGAATGTCGAATCGTTCTGTCGTTATCCAATCGGGAGCATTGGCACGCAAGATCTCCACTTGCCCATCCGTGAGCTTGTAAGCAAATCGAATGTAGTCGAGCAGGCTGATGCCGCTTGCAAGGAACCTGCCGCCGGTACTCGCATAGACATCACCAGGCCCCAGGGTAAAGTTGACTCTGGGCTGGCTGTCCGGTGCACTTGGCTTCACGGTAGCTACTTCAAAGGAGAGCTTCTTCCCGGCTGCCACCTGCCAGTCAGGCGCCTCAACGGGAGGGGAGTTCTTCGAGCCCACCTGTGCCTGCAGCGGCACGCAGATCGCCCCAACGACAATCGCTACCAAAAGAACCGTGGCTTCTAAATGGACTACCCTCATTGGCCCGCACCGGCTATCAATTGTATGACTGTATTAGTACATTAAATTTACAAATAGGCCAGCGCATTTCGGAAAAAACCTTTGCATTTTCCGTTGAAAGCGGAGCAGACTAGCTGACCGCAACCCGAGTTATCAAAGTGCGAGCATCCCGTCGCGCGTGAAAGAGCGTTTATGATCACGAGCAAATGTGAAAAAGATAGCAAGACACAATATGCGGGCGTTAAATCTTTTGGGCTAGAGCATTTTTCCTGTGGGTGTAACGTAGGGCTTTTGCGTCGATGGGCGTTTCCCGCGACGAGAACACCGCTGCACGTCCCTTCCGGGATACGCAGCAACAGGAAAAACGCTCTAGCTCTATGCTCTTGGCTCGTGCTCCCAATTGTCGCTTCGCCTCTTCCTGCTCTTCCGCGCTCCGCTTCATATCAAGCTCATAGCGCGGCTGCTAAAGACGGCGGGCAATTGCGTCAGTTCAAGATACAGAAGCCCAACTTCGTTGTGGATGGCGCTCATCTGAGCAGCGTCGAAGTTTGGTGTTGGCCAGCAGGGACTGGGATAACAAAACCTACGCTCGTCGGAAAAGCAGTCCGCATCACAGCTCCAGGGGAACACGAGAAATGGGTTTTGCGAATTCCACCGGATCTGCTTTCTACTGAGATCTTCGCGACTGTATTCGACAGAGCAGGTAATGAAATAGCGAAGAAATCCCTTCCCTATAAAGGTGCAAGTGCTCTTTATGAGGCGCTGTATGGAAAAAAGTAGCAGGCGGCGTCTGAGTTCCGGATCTAGGGGAGGAAGGCCGGCAACGTCAACCTTCTGCGAGTGCTAGGTGGACGAAATGCACAGACAGAGAGCCTTCCCCTACACCAGAAGCCACCCGCTTCACACTGCCTGAACGTACGTCCCCTACGGCAAACACTCCAGGGAGACTTGTTTCGAGAAGATGCGGCCGCCGCTGCAGTGGCCAGTTCGCCTCGCTCAGTTCTTGCGGTGAGAGATCAGGTCCCGTCTTCACGAAACCCTTGTCATCCAGAACAACACAACCACGCAGCCAATCTGTGTTGGGGCTTGCACCCGTCATCAGGTAGACATGTCGAATGTTCCAAGCGGTGTCGGTTGCCGTACTGCTGTCGTGAACGACAACGCTTTCCAGATGCCCGCCGCCACGCAGCTCAACGATCTCCGTGTACGGATGGAGCGTTATCTTGGGGCTTTGCTCAATCCTCTGTACCAGGTAGCGCGACATCGTGTCTGCTAGGTTGCCGCGCCGGATCAGAATATGCACGTGGCGGACAGATTGGGAAAGAAAGACCGCTGCTTGACCGGCTGAATTGCCACCACCAACCACGATGACGTTTTCATCACCACAGGCTTGCGCTTCGATGGCCGTCGCACCGTAATAGACTCCAACACCTTCAAACGCTTCAAGGTTCGGTAATTGAAGCTTGCGGTATTGTGCACCCGTGGCGATGACGACCGCTGAACACCGGACGGAGGTATTTTCGCTGGTCTTCAATTCGTACGGTTGGCCCGAACATGAGAGCTGCACAGCCGAGCGGGCGATGAGCAACTCTGCACCGAATTTCTGGGACTGTGTATAGGCACGGGAAGCTAGCTCTAAACCAGAGATTCCCGTTGGAAACCCTAGATAATTCTCGATTTTCGAACTTGAGCCTGCCTGACCTCCGGGTGCCTTGGTCTCTAGCAAAATCGCGCTGAGGCCTTCGGAAGCTGCATACACAGCAGCCGATAGCCCGGCGGGCCCCGCACCAACAATGGCCACATCACGAATCTCTTCTGCATCGACACTGGCGTTCAGACCAAGATAGGCGGCGATCTCAGCGTCGCTTGGATTTCGCAACACCTCCTGGCCACGCAGGATAAGGACGGGGATGTCTTCCAATATCAGGTTGAAGGCGTCCATAGTGGACTGGACTTCCTTGTCTCGATCCAGATCGAGAAAGGCGTGCGGGTAACCATTGCGTGTCAGAAACTCCCGGATACGCAGCGTCCCGACCGAATTGCGCGACCCAACAACGATGCCGTCGGCATGCCCATTCGCAAGCAACTCCACGCGCCGAAGGATGAACGTGCGCAGTAAGAGTTCGCCAAGCTGTGTGTCTGCCGCCATCAACTGCTTCAGCTCGGTCCGAGGCACGAAGAGAAACGTGCCTGCCTCGGTCACTCGAGCACTTATAACGCTTGGCCGTCCAGACAGAAGATCGACATCTCCAAAAAACTGACCCGGGATATGATCCCCAAGGTGCGACACGCCCACATGGCTGCGCACATCCACACTCAGGTTCCCTGATTCAACCACGATGAAGCTCACCATCGGCTTACCCTGGGAGACGACAACCTCTCCCACGGCCACTTCACGGGCTTGTCCCAGGGAGCGAAGCTTTGCAATTGCGCCCTCAGGCAGGATTGGGTTCACAGATGTATTTTCTGAAAGAGTCATGGTTCCACCTTTCTGTGCGCTCATGTTTCCTTGATTTCCGACAGTTTTTGTAAAGCGGTAATGTTGACTTACACACATCAGACCGACCTAGATTCTGCGTTCGTCGGCTGTTTCAAACGATGCCGAGGTCGTCGATTGCCTGGTCTCGATTTGGGCATGCGAACCAGCGCAGGTGATCGGCCTGCTGGCAACGATCAAGTCCCCTCAGGCGATCGCGCCAGCGTCGGCGGTCAGGATGGCGCCCGTAATCACGCTCGCGGCGGGACTTGCAAGAAACACCACTGCATTCGCGATTTCGCGCGGCTCCCCGAAGCGTCCCAAGGACGTCAGGCCTCGCTGGATATCGGCACCCGCGCCGTCCGCCGGATTTGCATCCGTATTGGTCGCCCCTGGCTGCACGAGATTAACGGTGATGCCCCTCGGGCCGAGTTCCCGCGAAAGGCCTCGGGTGAAAGAGGTAAGAGCAGCCTTGGACATCGCATAAGCCGTAATGCCCGGAAACGGGACTCGTTCGCCCAGGGCCGAACCGATGGTGACGATGCGTCCCCCTTCTGGAAGATGCGGAATGACGGCTTTCGCGAACAACAGTGGTCCTCGCACGTTGATGTCCATCACGGCCTGATATTCGTTCAGGTCTATGTCGGCTATCGTTCCGATATGCCCAATTGCCGCACTGTTGACGAGAATATTAAGTCCACCGAGAGTTGAGACAGCTTCCTCCACGGAGCGCGCGATGGCCTCCGGGTCGGCGCTATCGGCCCGCAGAGCGACTGCGCGACGTCCCGTCTTCTCGATTGATTTGGCCACCGCGTCAGCTTTCTCGACCGAATGCTGGTAGGTAAATGCGACGTCGGCGCCGTTCTCTGCCAGAGCCAATGCAATCGCGGCTCCTATGCCCCGCGATCCCCCTGTTACCAATGCACGCATTCCATTCAGATCGATCATTACTCCCTGTCCTTTTGCAAAATGTTTGTTCATCTGTGATTCCCTTTGTCGAATTGACACCTATACCAGTCAACCCCTCGCTGAGGCTCGCACTATCGGTGCCACTTGGGTCCCAAGCAGTTCGATGGAGCGCTTCATTGCCGCTGTCTCCAGCGAAGCCGGACTCATCTGAAACGTGATGCGGTTCACTCCGCCAAGCGCATCACTGGCTGCGATGATTTTGTTCGCTACGTACGCTGGATCGCCGATCAGGAAAGCTCCCCCTGGGCCGCAGGTCGCATCGAATTGCTGACGTGACGGCGTTGACCAGCCGCGTTCCCGGCCAATAGTTGAGACCATGTGGGCCCACCCGGGGTAGAAAGCATCTCTTGCTTGTTCAGAAGTCTCTGCGACGAAGCCCATCGCATGAACCGCGACTTTAAGTTGATCCGCGGTGTAGCCCGCTTCCAGTCCCGTCCGACGGTACAGGTCGATGAGTGGACGAAAACGCGCGAAGTCTCCTCCAATAATTGCGACGGCCAAGGGAAGCCCCAAAGCGCCAGCGCGATGGAACGATTGCGGTGTGCCGCCTACCCCAAGCCAGACCGGTAGCTGCTCCTGCATGGGGCGCGGATAAACACCCTGCCCCGTCAGCGAGGCGCGAAATTTACCCCGCCACGTCAGATTGGGCGTCTCACGAAGTTTGAGGAGCAGTTCGATCTTCTCAGCGAACAGTGCATCGTAGTCGAGCGCTTCGAATCCAAAGAGCGGAAAAGCCTCTGCAAAGGAGCCTCTGCCAACAACGATCTCTGCGCGTCCGCGCGAGATGAGATCCACGGTGGCGAACTCTTGGAACACACGCACCGGGTCTGCGGCGCTCAACACTGTGACCGCACTTGTCAGGCGGATTGTCTTCGTACGAGCGGCAGCAGCCGCGAGAATGACTGCCGGTGCAGAGTCCAAAAATTCTGCGCGATGATGTTCGCCCACACCGAATATGTCAAGACCAACCTCATCGGCTAACGCGACCTCTTCAAGGAGATCGGCCATGCGATCCACACCGGATGGAGGTCTGCCCGTCTTCGGATCAGGAAGGCTTGCCGCGAAACTGTCGATGCCAACTTCCATAATTCTCCCTCGGAATGCAACTGTTTCAGAACTTGTATGTTGTCCAGACCCCCGCATAGCCGGCGTTTTTTCCAGTCGGGGATGCTTGCGTCAGGAATGGGCCTGCGATGAAGTAAGCGTAAGCAGCGGACACTTCAAGGTGTCGATCGGGGCGCCAGTAGAGGCCGACCGTTGGCTTGTTGCCGAGGAACCGCTTGGAATTACCTCGCCCCGGAACGATCAAATTCACACCGAGGCCATAGACTCCATCCTCGAGACTCTGTCGCCAGAACGAGTGACTGTCCATCACCAGCGAGAGCGATTTGGTGAAGCGCAAGCCGACGTGCGGGGCAAAAGCAATGACGTTAGCCGGGCCGTTGAGCCCAAGCGCACCCTGCCCCCAGTAGAAGCCTGTCGGGAAGAGAGGGTTGAATGTACCGAGTGATGACCTGGAATCTCCGTGGTTGCCACTCGCAACCCCTCCGTCAACGCCGAACTGCGGTTGAAGGGGGACCGATCGAAAGGTGTAGTTGAAGTCATGACCGGTTGACCATGCGAGAATGTCATTGGTGCCAAAGGTTCCCCATTGGAAGTTCGCTTCACTGTTGTAGGTGAAGCCGCCCTTTGCGCCCCACAACCTTGCGCCGACGGTATGTCGCAATTCGCTCTGCGTACCCTTTTCGAATGCGGCATTCTTCCTGGCCAACCCAAAATAGTAGAGGTCGGTATTGCCGTCCCTGATCTTCCGCAAGGGATGAACGGCGTACGTCCCCCAGAACGTAGTGGCATGATCGGGTGGCGCGTCCATAACGCCGATGCGGTTCAGGACCGGCTTTACAGTAAATCCAGTGACAGTCCATGAAGGGCTGGTCCATTTCAGTGACACACCATCGAAGGCTTGACGGACATTCGGCCCTTCTCGGACATCGACCAGGCGTCCGGAACCGAACCTGAATTCCTGTCTGCCGAGTCGTACGAAGGTGGATTGTTCTCGCCGTTTTGACAGTGTGATGTCCGCAAAGCCGTTCTCGAAGAAAAGCCTGGATTCATCAATTGGCCTGGGGCCACCGTTCCTTCCGAACACAAAATCGCTAGTGAGTTGCACAAAAAAACGAACGCGACGCGTTGCATGTACGTCGGCATGAACGTTCAATCGCTGCAGGAGATAGCCGTTCCCGTCCTGCGCTCCGCGGCCCCAGTTGGGATTGCGCATGCCCTCGTACCATTCGCGAGCCTCGCCGCCGATCGAAAGATATCGAAGTCTATTTGATCCGAGCGGTACGTATTCCAGCTTGTCCCAGAGGTCTCTGCGACATGTTCGATTTTCGAGATAGCGATTGTCGTCGTCTTCTCGAAGGAGGGAGTAAGGCGGAGGTGTGGTCGGACACACGGTCTGAGCGAAGCTGACAACCGAAGACAACAGTAAGGGCAGTCCTACATAAACGACACGAAGCATTTCGAACTGACCTTTCTTGTGAACACCTGCTTTTTGGAACGCAGAGAATGTCCTTCCTCGTCTTCTACAAGGAAGAGGAGGAAGGTAGCTGTTCCTGGCTGCAACTCGCAGATCACACGGTGTGGAACCCTGCCGCGCGGGCTTTGGATAAGGAGATGATCGTCGGCCTCCTGAAAGCGGCCGTTGTTGAGACGCTCGTCACTTCTCTCCGTAGTAGGTGCCGAAGTAATTCACAGGCGACCATGCAGGAAGAGACGCAGGCAGCTTCGGCGAAAGGTCGCTATAGTCCTGCGCACCGAACACTACCTTGCCGTCCATGATGGTCAGGAGAGATGAAACAGACTTGATCTGATCCTCCGGCACGGTGAGATAGTCCCTGTCGAGCACGGCGAAATCCGCAAGGTTTCCGGGGGCGATAGCGCCCATTTCGGATTCCGCATTCGTGAACCACGCCGCGCCCTTGGTGAACAGTTTCAGCGCCTCGGCTCGGGTAAGCCGATTGTCCTTGGCGAGCGCTTCGGATCCGGACACGGACCTTCCAGATACCATCCAACTTATAGTGACCCACGGATTGTATGTCGCGGCTCGGAAGGCGTCGGTGGTCATGGCCAAGGGAATGCCGCTATCCACCAGCATGCGCAGGCGCGGTGTCTCCGATGCCTTTTCGCGACCATAAGTCTTGATGAAACCATCGGCGTGCAGTGCCATCTTGCCGTCCAGGGCGATACCGCCGCCAAGCTTCTTCACCCGAGCGATGTTCTCCGGAGTGATGGTCTCAGCGTGTTCGAGACCCCATCGCAAGCCATCGAGCGGAACCGTTTCGTTCACCTTCTCCAGAGCGTCGAGAAAAGGGGAGATGTTCTCGTTGTAGCTGATGTGCATGCGGAACGGGATGCGCCGCTGGACCAGTTTCTTCACATCCTCTTCGACGAAGCGGCGCATCTTCTCAGGGGCGATGATGACCGCTGGGCGGTCGAAGTTCTCATGATCGTGCACGTCACCACTCAGAACCTCGCCAGCCCCTCGATATTCAAGGCCATGTGCCAGAGTGGGGTACAGGTTTTGTCCCGGGCTTAAGGGCGCTGTCTTTGTGATCGCCTCGAGTTCCAGATCCACCATGTTCACCGGCCCGCCGTTGCCGAGCTGTAGATCCACGAAGGGCATGCGCACGTTGAGACGGTTGTCTCGTGCAAGCACTTCGACCACCGTTTGGCCCTTAGGGTATGCCCATCTGCCGCCGTTATCGATGATTGAGGTCACACCGAACCGGTTCAGTCCGTGGATGCTATAGGTAACCGAACTCACTTGTTCGTCGAAGGTGGGCTGAGGCACCATGGTCTCGAGGGCAAGAAACAACCAGGTGTAGCCGTGAACCACACCGGTGGGGATGTTGTGGCTGTCCTTCTCGAATTCGACGTCCGGCAACTTCGGGAACCGATCGGTGCCCACGCCAAGTGCTTCCATCGCCTGCTTGTTCAAGAAGGCTTCGTTATAGGCATACTGCACGATCATGGGGCGATTGGGCACGGCCTGGCGTAGTTCGTCCAGCGTGGGGAAGCGGTTTTCCTGGAATTGATACGGCGACCAGCCTCCGATCACCTTAACCCATTGGCCATCCGGCGTGCGTTCGGCCTGCTCGTGGAGCATCGTCAACGCCCGAGTCAGCGTCGGCACACCATCCCAGCGCACATTGTAGTTATAGGCCAAGTCGTTCAGGACGTGGATATGGGCATCGATAATGCCCGGGATCAGCCTGTGGCTGCGCGCATCAATTACTTTGGTCTTGGAATTTTTCAGGCCAAGAATGTCTTCATTAGAGCCGACGAAATAGATGCGGCCTTTCTTGACGGCCAAAGCCGAAGCCTCGGGCTGCGCACGGTTGCCGGTGAAGATCTTTGCGTTGATGACGATCAGATCAGCCCCGGGATCGTCCAGCGTCGTTTGTGCCTGACCCGCGCAGAACGAATAAACCGTCACAAACGCGATGAATATTTTCCTGATCATTCTTGTCCTTGTTTGGCTGGATTATTTAGGAAGTGCGACCGAACGGAAGCTAGCAAATCCGCAAGACCAATCGCCGTCGTCGAGAGGGCTGTCTATGCACTGGCCTTCTTGCTGGCGGCAAGCAGTTGCTGCTCCCACGCATAGGCAACGCCGCTGGCACCACCATGCTCGACAACGATATCGGTTAGAGCTTCCGCCGTATCACGCGCCCAGTCGCGTTGCCACTCCGACATAACCGCAACCCAGGTGATAGGCACCGCACCGGCCTGCACCAAACGACGTACAGCCATATCGTGGCTTTCTACGGAGACTCCACCCGAAGCGTCGGTAACGATGAAAACTTCGTATCCTTCCCCGAGTGCTTGAATCGTCGGCATCGCAAGGCAAATCTCAGTCCAGAGAGCTGCCAGGATGAGTTGCTTGCGTCCGCTCTTCTTTACGATGTCTGTAACGTTTGGGTCTTCCCAAGTGTTGATGAAAGTCCGATCAATCGGCCTCTGCTCTGGAAAGACATCCTGAAGTGCTTTGATCAAATAACCTCCACGCTCTTCAATCACTGTGGTGAGGATCGTCGGTACGTTGAATACCTTTGCGGCCTTTGCGAGACCGACGACGTTATTGATGACCGTCTGCGGGTCGTGACTGTTCAGGTTAGTGAACTGGTAAGGCTGATGATCGATAAGCACAAGGATGCTGTCTTCAGGGCGTAGTAGGCCTTCGAGGCCAATCTTGGGCATGGAAACTCCTTTGTTTGTTGGGGGAACAGCTCGGAATGAGCCCACGCCTAGGCGGCAGGTGGATCAAGAAAGACGTAGGTGGAGTGGATGCGGCCATTCACGAAATGGATCACATCCATTCCGGTCACGCCCACCGGGCCATCTGGCGATCCTGACTGCCAACAAAGCCGTCCGACACCGTGATGACCTACTGCGGGACCGATTGGGGTAAAAGTGGATGCAGGAGGCAGACTCGATAAAAGTGCATCCACGGCTTGGTTGATAGCAAGATGACCCTGTACTGAAGAGTCCGCAGATTCATACAGCGTGGCGTCGTCGGCGTAGATCTCTTCAATTGCTTTGAGCCTGGTATTCGAATCACGCTCGTTGAATACGCGGGTGAGATGCTCACGCATCAGGCGATCGTAGTCGAGCGACTCCTGATGGCCGATGGTCATGATCCCTCCTTCCTTGCGTTCGCTTCCGACGGCATTATCCCGTCAAGGCAAGCATCACCTCTCGGTCTGCTCTGTGTCTTGCAGATAACGGCCGTCCGTTGTCTAATCCGCTTGTCTTAGATAGAAGAGCGTGTCGCAATGGGATGAAGGATGTTAAACGGAAGCACGAGATCTGCAAGCACACAAATTCTTGTGCTGCTTGCCTACGCGTTAGGTGGGCGATATCGCTACCCGATCAGTGTGAGGAGCCACTTACCGAAGATTGTGGTCCCTCTGCCATGTGCGTGGCGAGACACCTGTAATGCGTTGGAAAGTGCGCGAAAAATGGCTTTGGTCTCCGAATCCGGTCACGGACGCAATTTCGGACATGGGTACGGCGCCCTCTTTGAGAAGCTTCTGGGCGTGATTGATCCGCGCGCTGAGAAGCCACTTGTGCGGGGTCACACCAGTCACGCTCTTGAATGCTCTCCGGAAGTACGAGTCGGAAAGTTCAATAGAAGCAGCGATCTCCTTTGTGGTGATCGGATGGGCTATTTGCTGTCGCATGAATTCTGTTGCGCGGCGCAACTGCCAAGGGGTGAGACCGCCCCCGGCGTCTATCGCAGGCGCCGTACGGCGGCTCTCTGCGTTGCGCCCGACTTTGCGCAGTATCTGATATAGATCGAATCGTTTGTCGCTCGAAAGGATGTTGAAGATACTCTCAATATCCTTCAGATGTTCCGCGAACATCCACTCAATCACATTTCGTCCCTCTTCGGTCAGCAAGAACTGTTCCTGCTCGCCCGCGCGATGGGCCTTAGCGCTGATCAACTGCTGCTGTCGAAGACGAGAGATGGTTATCTCGACCGAGGCGATTGTTAGCCGGGTTTTCTCTGAGATAGTGGTCGCGGCTAGTGGCGCGCTATGCAGAAGAACCTCAAGAACCATGAAGTCGCTTACTGCAATTCCTCGAGTGGTGACTTTGTACACAAGACATTCATCGATGGCTTGATGAGCGCGACGAAGTACGATCCAGAGCTTCTCGTTTGAGACAGTCGTATCTTCAGGCTGATTCTCGCGGCGCGCTGGGGCTTCCTCTGCGCTCGCATGTCCCGAAGAGCGAACTCTGGTGTTGTTTGAACGGAGGACGGCTGAATCGGCATGTAAAGGTTTCCGTAGACGCTTGCCCATGTCTCAGGAGTATAAGTCTCGTTTGATCTGGACTCGGTGCCGGTTGGGGTTCGAGAGGAGAGTCGATGCTGCCATTGATCGGACGGTCTCGGAGGACCAAAACGCCGACGCGTGTCAGCACAGTTTCCGATCACTCCTCCCCCCAAGGGAACGCTGGGCTACATCTTCGAATGGTAGATTATTGAAAACGAGGGAATACTCAATGAATTCCGACACTGCCGATGGCCTGCTTTTAGCCAGGAACCTTGAGGATGTTTTCAATGAGCGAAACAGCGACCGGCGAATGCAAGCTATCAAGGCGCTGTATGCCGAAGATGCAGTCTTCTATGAGGGCGATGACAAGTTTGAAGGCTGGGCAGCGATAGCCAAGCGTTTTGACGACATCCTTGTACCTACCCCTCCCGAGTTCCGCTTCAGCATCGTTAAGACGCCCGGACGGATTCGAGATCTGGAGCAGTTGCAGTGGCAACTCGGCCCCGTGCAAGGAAGCTCAGTTGCCAGCGGCCTTGATGTAGGCCACGTGAGCGAAGGTAAAATCCAATCTCTGTACACTTTCGTCGACCCGAGCTGAAAACTGGACTGCTTCGGCGAATGAGCCTCGCTTGCGCGAACTGCGTTTATCAGGGTTGACGCTCATGGCTTACTCCGTATGATCGTCAACCCACTGATGACCAAAGATTGAACGCCTGCGCTTCAGCTAATAACCGGACAGCAACCGGCATTCAATCTTTCAAGATGCATCACCGATGTTCCGATTGAAGAAGTCCCAATCCAAGCCTCAAATGCTACCGCGAATTAGTACCGGGTTCGGCGCAGATCATGTGGCGCGATGATACCGATACCGCAGCTTGAAGCGGCTCGCGGACTATAGACCAGATTACTTTCGCAGTGAACCCGCTACGGCTAACCCTTCCAGTTTTGCCAATGGCACGGCACAGCGCACCACTCGGCAGATCGGCGGCGTTTGTCCACTCGTCGACAGCTGACTTGACCCAGCTGGGTACAGGGATTGTCCTCATGTGACGCCCTTTGCCAATAAGGTTTGCAAGCACCCAATGATCCTCTCGAAGTTCAAAGTCCTCAAATTTTAATTGCAACAAGCTCCGCTCGACGCAAACCACAACCAGGGAGCATGGCCAGGACGGCGTGATTACGCGGGTCCCTCAAGCGTTTGCCAGAATGGACACGAGCAGCTTTTTGCCCTGTTCAACGGTTAGCCAATTCCCAACACAAATGCCTAAAACGCTTCGTTCCTTTGACGCGACGAATGCCAGCGGCCAAGTCGGGGCTGAGTAGCCCGCAGTCGGGAGCCGTTTGTTGCATCACGTGGATTTCTGAGGACGGCAGTCGCGCTGACATTGGGATGGAGCACGCCAATCTCGAGTGGTTCAAAATATCCGTCGATCGGCTCTCCGTTAGAAGGCTGACAGCTATCCTGATAGACGAAAGCGCAACCGAATGGAGATGCTTTGCCGTCACAGTATCTTTGATGTTCTGCGCTGTTGTGTTTGTCTTGCCCGGACCGTCCGGCGCCGGCACGCCACTGATGCAAGCACCTCCATGGAATCCTCCCGCGCTCACCTCTTCGGTCCAAGCAAATAGGTAATCAGCCTGCTCTTGAACTAGACGCCCACCCACTTCTTGATCGATGAAAAGCGTTGCACCTGCTGGGAAACCTTCTCTCTTTTGGGAAGTGGCTTGTTTTACGTATCGAAAACCGTTGGGTGAGACATAATCAGGAGCGAAGCGTCTGACAAGTAGTCACAGGACATAGGAGCGTCTATGCGCCGACTGCTGAGATTTCTGCCTGGATTCACGCTGCTTTTTGGGATGGTAAGCAATGCACACGCATGCTACTGCGGTGGTCCGGGGCCCGTATGCTCCATCCAAATGGGTTCGTCAATAATTTTCCGCGGGACCGTCGTGGAGAGCACGCTGATTCCGAACATCACGACAGTCAAGCGTCCGGACGGCACAGAAATGCAACTCGCCAGCAACGGCACCTTCAAGGTCCGATTATCCGTAGCGGAGACGTTCAGTGGAGAGCCCCAAGCCGAACAGATCATATATACGTCGCAGCAGGGCTCGGCCTGCGGATTTCCGTTTCAGGTCGGACGTGAGTACGTCGTCTTTACCTACGTAAGCGACGCGCGGTTGTGGACCTCTCGTTGTTCCCGAACAGCGCTGTTGGAGCCGGGTGTTGAGAACGCGGCGGTGACCTGGATGCGCGCCTATAAGACTGCCCCGCATGGCTCGGAGATCTCCGGCTCATTGCGATTGCCGCTCGACAGTAACATCACGGCTGTACCCGCGACAGTTCAACTCTCAGGACCCGACAGTCGAACTGTTACGGCAGACAGCGAAGGCAGGTATGTTTTCGGGAATCTCAAAGCTGGCGAATATTCTGTTGCAGCGCTGGTGCCCGAAGGGTTTGCAACCAGCAAGCCCACAAAGATCACGGTCGCGGACAAAGGATGCGCCGAGGTGAACTGGCCTGTCACTTATGAAGGCCGAATCCGAGGCAACGTCGTCGATGCTGACGGTAGACCTGTTGCGGACATGCGTATGGAACTGCAGTACGCCAGCGGAGCCCGGATGAACTCAAGTCACATCGCAACTACAGACCTGAATGGCGGCTATGAATTTCAGCACCTGTCGCCCGGTGACTATCTCGTCGCCGCGCGAAACCCGGGATATCTAACAGAAGACGGTGCTTCGACAATCTACTATCCTCATTCACCAAGGCCGGAAGCACGGACGATTGCTCTTGGGCCCGCAGCGACTGTGGATCGGGTAGACTTCGTGCTTGCCCGCCTGCGTTCCACACGGACCGTCAGGGTAAATGTAATCCTGCCGGATGGTTCGCCGGCACCTGCCGGTCTGTATCTCTACGCCTTCCCGAACGGTAGCCGAGGAGACGAACCAACGCGAACTGGCCTGACAGACGCCTCCGGAAGCGCTGTTCTTCCACTCTCCCCCGGCCGGGAATACGCCATCTCTGTTGCGCTTGATAGGGAACATCCTGGTTGTGGCGGCACCATTTTGACTTTTTCCGACAATAAGGAGGCAAGCACGGTGGTGATCAATCACCCGGAAGCGTGTGCCAGATAGACATGCCAATCGCACTCAGGCTGAAGCCTTTGAGAACCCAGCTCAC
>Ga0207647_10001485_pt1 | contig 18007 bp, 17 predicted proteins | sample KBSCornC2_FD_184295 | JGI IMG/M metagenome (GOLD analysis project Ga0207647, IMG submission 184295) | Corn rhizosphere microbial communities from Kellogg Biological Station, Michigan, USA - C2 (SPAdes) (version 2) | ecosystem: Host-associated > Plants > Roots > Rhizosphere ... | reverse complement strand
GCGCCGCCGCGCACCATATTGGAGCGGAGGTCATCGGCCGCCGGCACACGGTTTACCGCGCCGGCGAATTCGCCGTCGACCAGGATGATGCGCTTGTCGCCATGCTTCACCTCGGGAAGGAAGCGCTGGATCACCCAAGGCTCGCGAAACGTCACCGAGAACATGTCGAACAGCGATCCGAAATTCATGTCCTGGGGCATGATGCGAAACACCGCCGCACCGCCATGGCCGTGCAGCGGTTTCATCACCACAGCGCCGTGCTCGTCGCGGAACGCGTTGATCTCGTCGAGGTCGCGCGAGATCAAGGTCGGCGGCATCAATTGCGGGAAGTCGAGCACGAAGATCTTTTCCGGCGCGTTGCGGACGCTGGCCGGATTGTTGACGACCAGCGTCTTCGGATGAATGCGTTCCAGGAGATGGGTTGAAGTGATGTAAGCGAGATCGAACGGCGGGTCCTGCCGCAACAGCACCACATCGAAGGCCGTTAGCGGCTCGCGGCGCGGCTCGCCGAGGGTGAAGTGATTCCCCACCTCGTCCCGCACGCTCAAGACCTGCACCGGTGCCACGATCTCATCGCCGCGCAGCGAGAGCTTGTCCGGGGTGTAATAGGAGATGGCGTGGCCGCGTTTTTGCGCCTCCAGCAGCAGCGCGAAAGTGGAATCGCCGCGAATATTGATCCGTTCGATCGGGTCCATCTGGACGGCTACGTTGAGTTTCATGGGATGTTCCGCTGCGGCCTGTTGTTCTGTTTTACATGCTGGCGTCGAACGCCGCTGACAAATGCCGCGGCAGAGAGCGCGGCGCAATCAGCATGACGTCAAAACGAATGGATAATTCGGCATGATCGGGATGCGCTGCCAGCCACAGCTGGGCGGCATCGATAATGCGCTTCTGCTGGCGCGGCGTCACCGCATAGGCGGCATCATCGAGGCGGCCGCGCGCTTTCACCTCGACGAAAGCCAGGAGATTGCCTCGCCGCGCCACGATGTCGATCTCGCCATGCGGGGTGCGGAAGCGTCGGGCGAGCACGCGATAGCCCTTGGCGATCAGCCAGGCTGCCGCCCGGGTCTCGGCCGATAGCCCGGTGCGGAATGCCGCCACCCGGGCGGCGGTTTTCCTGGCCGATTGATTGCCGCCAACGGCGGCCGGATCAGGCGGCGCCATGGGAATTTCCCGCGGCGCGTTTCTCATTGTCAGCTTCGTCGGTTGCGTGATCGCTGCGCGCAAGCTCCAGCGCACGCGCGTAAACCTCCCGTCGCGGCCGGCCGGAAACTTCGACCGCTTCCGTCACCGCATCCTTGACGCTGCCGCGGCGCAGCGCAGTCAGCAACAGCGCATCGAGACCTTCGTTGGTCATGATCCCGGCATCCGCCGCTGGCGGACCGATCACCAGCACGAATTCGCCGCGCGTTTCCAGTACTGCTGCTTCCGCTGCCAGTTCTGTAAGCGGCGCGCGGCGAATTTCCTCGTGGAGCTTGGTTAGCTCCCGACAGATGGACGCCTCTCTCGCCCCCATAACTTCAGCGATGTCGTTCAAACTCTCTTGAACGCGGCTGCCGGATTCAAAGAGCACCAGGGTGGCTTCGATCCGGGAGAGTTCGGCGAGTCGCGCCCGCCTTGCGGTGGTCTTCGGCGGCAAAAATCCTTCGAAGAAAAATCGGTTGGTGGGGAGCGCTGAAACCGCCAATGCGGCCAATACCGAAGACGGACCCGGCAGCGCCGTCACAGCAAATCCCGCGGCGCAGGCTTCCTTGACCAGCTTGTAGCCGGGATCGGAAATCAGGGGCGTACCGGCATCGGAGACAAGCGCAATGGATGCGCCCTCGGCAAGGCGCGCCAGGAGCTTCGGGCGGGCGGTGGCGGCATTATGCTCGTGATAGGCGGTGAGCGGGTTGGTGATAGCGTAGCGGTCGAGCAGCCGGTGGGTAATGCGGGTATCTTCGCAGGCGATGAGATCAACGCCGGCGAGCGTCTCCAGGGCCCGAACGGTGATATCGCCGAGATTGCCGATGGGGGTAGCGACCAGATGCAGTCCGGGAGGCGCCTTGGGCGCCGCCAGCCGGTGCCCGCCAATCAGGTACCCTAGGTCGCTTTCGCGCCGGGAAGGCTCGGATGGGGAGAAAGGGGCGGTTTTTCCTCGCATTGGGCCAATCTAAAGCGAATATGGAAGCGGCGCCACGGGTGAGGCGGCGGGACCGGTTTCCCGACCGGAGTTGGCCATAATCCTTTTGTTTTAGTTAACCATTCGCCGACAATATGCCTGAATCGCCCCCTCCTGATCCGAAGGAGTGAGTTGGGCCGGGACCGGCCCAGAAAAGAGATGCGATGGTATTCCGCTTGCCTTTCCCCATTCGTTCCGAGGCGCCGACCCGGCGGGCGGCGTTAGGACTGATATTGAGCGGACCCCTGCTCGGGGCCTGCAGCGGGATGCAGGGGTCGGGTTCCCTGTCAAACTTGTTCGGATCGGAACCCCAAGCAGGCGGTCCGCCGCAACAGCCCCAGGCCGTTGGCTCCGGACAGGTAAAGGTCGGCTTGCTGTTGCCGCTGTCGGCCTCGGGCAATGCCGGGGTCGCGGCGCAGTCGATGAAAAACGCCGCCGAAATGGCGCTCGCCGAATTTCAGAATCCGAACATTCAGCTGCTGATCAAGGACGATGCCGGCAGTCCGCAGGGCGCCCAGCAAGGAGGGCAGCAAGCGGTCGATGACGGGGCAGAGATCATTCTTGGGCCACTCTTTGCTTCGTCGGTTCCCGCGGCCGCGCAGGCCGCACGGGCGCGCGGCGTGCCGGTGATCGCATTCTCGACCGATTCCAGCGTGGCCGGTCGCGGCGTGTATCTGCTGAGTTTCCTGCCGGAATCGGATGTGAATCGGATCGTGGAATATGCCGCGAGTACGGGTAAGCGCTCGTTCGCCGCCATGCTGCCCGATAATGCCTATGGCAATGTCGTCGAAGCCTCGTTCAAGCAGGCGGTCGGCCGTCGCGGCGGACGCATCGTAGCGTTCGAAAAATATGGCGGGGATCGCGCGGGAGCGGCGCGCAATGTAGCGCAGGCGCTGGGCGGCGCGGATTCATTGTTCCTCGCCGATGACGGCGATTCGCTGGTGGCGGTCGCCGATGCGCTGACGGCGAGCGGTGCCAATCTGAAAAACATTCAGCTGCTGGGGACGGGCCTGTGGGATAGTCCGCGGGTGTTTGCGGCACCTGCCTTGCAAGGCGGTCTTTATGCGGCGCCCGACCAGGCCGGCTTTCGCGGTTTCGCCAAACGATATCGGACCAAATATGGCGCCGATCCGGTGCGGACGGCGACGCTCGCCTATGACGCGGTGGCGCTGGTCGCCGCGCTCGCCCGCACGCAAGGCAGTCAGCGTTTTGCGCCGGATGTACTGACCAATCCGTCCGGCTTTGCCGGCATCGATGGGCTGTTCAGGTTTCGCGCCGACGGCACCAACGAGCGCGGGCTTGCGGTAATGAAGGTCACCTCGGGTGGCGGCGTCGCGGTGGCAGGATCGCCGAAAAGCTTCGGCGCCTGAGCTCTCAAAAAATTCCACAGGCGCCTTCAGGCCGCGAGATCGGCGACCACGGCATCCAGGACAGGAAAGCCCGCTTGCGTCACCCGCAGCCGTCCGTTCGGGTCAATGCTGATCGCGCCTTGTTCGCGCAGCATTTCGACGCGACGCGGATCAAGCGCGCGTCCGGAAAGCACGGCGTAGCGCCCGGGATCGATGCCCTCGGCGAGTCGTAACCCCATCAGCAGGAATTCGTCGGCGCGTTCCTCGCTATTGAGAAATTCATCCGTGATCACGCCATGACCATTCGCCTCGACCCGCATCAGCCAGGCCTCGGGCCGTTTTTCCGTGGCGGTGGCGTGGCGCACACCTTCGATGTCGAGGCGACCATGCGCGCCGGGGCCGATGCCGGCATATTCCTCGCCGCGCCAATACACCAGATTATGCTGGCATTCCGCGCCCGGTCGGGCGTGATTGGAAATCTCGTAGGCCGGCAATCCGTGCCGCGCGCAGACTTCCTGGGTTACGTCATAAAGCGCGCGCGCCAGGTTCTCATCGGGCGTTGCGAGCTTACCGGCGGCGTGTAGCCCAAAGAATGGCGTGCCTTCCTCGATGGTGAGCTGGTAGAGCGAAAGATGTTCGGCCGCCTCCGAAATCGCCTGCTCCAATTCGCGCTTCCACATCGAGGGCGTCTGATCGGGTCGCGCGTAGATCAGATCGAACGAGTAACGCGAGAAAGCGGCGCGGGCGATCGCCACCGCATCCAGCGCTTCCTGCGCGCTGTGCAGACGCCCCAGTGATTTCAGCGATGCGTCATCGAGCGCTTGTACGCCAAGCGAAACGCGATTGACGCCAGCTGCGCGATAGCCGGCAAAGCGGCTGGCCTCGACGCTGGTTGGATTGGCCTCCAGCGTGATCTCCGCGTCTGGCGCGACGCGCCAATGCCGCCCGATTGCATCGAGAATGGCGCCCACCGTCTGCGGCTGCATCAACGATGGCGTGCCGCCGCCGAGAAAGATCGAGGTGACCTCGCGGCTAGGGGTGCGTGCCGCGGTGGTCTCGATTTCGCGCGCAAAGGCGCGGGCAAAGCGCACCTCGTCGATGGCGGTGTGGCGCACATGGCTGTTGAAATCGCAATAGGGGCATTTCGACAGGCAGAACGGCCAGTGCACATAGACGCCGAAAGCGGATGCAGGCGCGGTGCTCACAGACAAATCTCCGCCAGTTTGACAAAGGCGCGGGCGCGATGCGACAGCCCGAGCCCCAGCGGCGGCAGGCCATGCTTCTCGATGCTCGTCATCTCTCCGAAAGTGCGGCTGTATCCGTCCGGCAGAAACATCGGATCATAGCCAAAGCCCGCCGTTCCACGTGGCGGCCAAACCAGCGTGCCATCGACGCGCGCCTCGACCTCTTCCAGATGTCCGTCCGCCCAGGCCACGCACAGCGCGGAAACGAAATGCGCCGCGCGCTTGTCGGGCGTGGTTGCGCCACGTTCCTGCAGCAGGCGTTCGATCTGCGCCATCGCAGCCGTAAAATCCTTGGTCGGGCCGGCCCAGCGTGCGGAGAAAATTCCGGGCGCGCCATTTAGGGCATCGACCGCAAGTCCGGAATCGTCGGCAAAGGCGGGGAGCTGCGCGGCTTTGGCCGCTGCCACGGCCTTGATCCGGGCATTGGCTGCGAAGCTGCCGCCGGTCTCCTCGGGTTCGTCGAGCCCGAGATCGCCAACCGAAATGGCTTCGATGCCGTGAGGGGCCAAGAGCTCCCGCATCTCGGCGAGTTTGCCGGGATTGTGGGTGGCGATCACGAGCTTGCCGGTGATTCGACGATGCATAGCCGATCCTACCCGAGAGCTCCCGACCCGCACAGGGCGTTTACGCCACGGCTATTTTCTGAAGGTCCACAAGCCGGTTCACGCCCTTGCGGGCGAGCGCCATCAGCGACAGAAATTCGTCCTGCGAGAAGGGCGTCTTTTCCGCCGTGCCTTGAACTTCGATGATGCGGCCGTCGCCGGTCATGACAAAATTGGCGTCGGTCTCGGCTTCCGAATCCTCGGCGTAATCGAGATCAAGAACCGGCGTGCTATTATAGATACCGCAGGAGATCGCCGCGACATGGTCGCGGAGGATGTTGCCTTTCACCATGTTGCGGTTCTTCATCCAATTGATGCAGTCCGCGAGCGCCACCCAGGCGCCGGTGATCGAGGCGGTGCGAGTGCCGCCATCGGCCTGGATGACGTCGCAGTCGACGGTGATCTGGCGCTCACCGAGCGCCTCAAGGTCGATCGTGGCGCGCAACGAACGACCGATCAGCCGCTGAATTTCCACCGTGCGTCCGCTTTGCTTGCCGGCAGACGCCTCTCGCCGCGTCCGTTCCAGAGTGGCCCGCGGCAGCATGCCGTATTCGGCCGTGACCCAGCCGCGCCCCTGGCCCTTCAGCCAAGGCGGCAGGCGCTCCTCCAAGGTCGCGGTGACGAGCACCTGGGTGTCGCCGAATTTCACCATGCAGGAGCCCTCGGCGTATTTGACCACGCCGCGCTCAAGCGACACGGCGCGAAGTTCGTCTGGCGCACGGCGGCTCGGCCGCATGATAGCCTCCAAAATTGGGTCAATGGTCTCTTGGCGCCGCTTGTAGGAAAGCCCGGCATCAGCGGCAAGGCTTTTAAATAGGGTGCTCGTTTGAGGTTAAGCCTGCTCCCGGCCCCATGACGGGTGCTTGTCAGATCGCTTTAGGATGGACAAATTAGGGACCATCAAGAGGATTGACCGTGGTTCATCATGACCCCATTGGCCTGATTGCGCCGAATGCCGGGCTGGCGCAGCTCAACGCACGTTCCCGGGAGATTTTCCGCCAGATCGTGGAAAGCTATCTCGCGACCGGCGAGCCGGTCGGTTCGCGCAATATTTCGCGCTTGATCACGGTTCCACTGTCGCCCGCCTCGGTGCGCAACGTGATGTCCGATCTCGAGCAGCTGGGATTGATCTATGCGCCGCATACCTCCGCCGGCCGGCTGCCGACGGAACTCGGGCTGCGCTTCTTTGTCGACGCCCTGATGCAGGTCGGGGACTTGACCGAGACGGAACGCGAATCGATCCAGGCTCAGTTGGTCTCGGTTGGCCGCGCACAATCGGTTGAAGCGGCCCTCGGTGAGGCGCTCTCGCGGCTGTCCGGACTGACGCGGGCGGCCGCCGTGGTACTGACGCCCAAGGGCAATACGCGCTTAAAGCACATCGAATTCGTGCGGCTGGAGCCGGAGCGCGCGCTCGCCGTGCTGGTGGGCGAGGATGGCCAGGTGGAAAACCGGGTGCTGACATTGCCCGCCGGCGTTCCTTCCTCCGCTCTGACCGAGGCCAGCAACTTCCTCAATGCAAGAATTCGCGGACGAACGCTGGCGGAGGCCCGCCTTGAACTCGAGACCGCCTTGACCCAGAGCCGGGCCGAACTGGATCAGCTTACCCAGAAAGTGGTGGCGGCGGGGATAGCAAGCTGGTCCGGTGGTGAAAACGAGGACCGCCGGCTGATCGTGCGCGGTCATGCCAATCTCCTGGAGGATCTGCACGCGCTGGGCGATCTCGAGCGCATCCGGCTGCTATTTGACGATCTGGAAACCAAGCGCGGGGTGGTCGATCTGTTGGGACGGGCCGAGAGCGCCGATGGCGTGCGCATTTTCATCGGCTCTGAAAACAAGTTGTTCTCGCTCTCTGGGTCCTCGACCATCGTGGCTCCCTATCGCGATGCGGCCGGCCAGATCGTGGGCGTGCTCGGGGTGATTGGGCCAACCCGGCTGAACTACGCCCGGGTCATTCCGACCGTGGATTATGCCGCCCGTATCGTCAGCCGCATGCTGGGCGGCTGACGGCCACTGATCCCGAAGGCCGGATAGATGGTTCCGGAGGTGCTTGATTTTCGTTGTCCAAAGCACGATATCCCGCCGGATGAATCCCCCAATATTTCAAAGGCCGTGTAATGACTGAACCCAACGGGCAGAACGATAATTCCGCTACCCCGGCATCCGACGCCGAGCCCGTCGTGTCGAAGCCATACATCATGCCCGACGACCCGGAACCGGGCTCAACGGAAGCGCTGGCAAAAGAGGCCGCGGAAGCGCGCGACAAGATGCTGCGCACCTTGGCCGAAATGGAAAATCTGCGAACCCGCACCAAGCGTGAAGTCGCCGATGCCAAGGTTTACGGCATTTCGGGTTTTGCGCGCGACATCCTCGATATCGCCGATAATCTGCAGCGCGCGCTGGATGCTGTCCCGGCGGAAGCCAAGGCCAGCGCCGATCCCGGGTTGAAGGCGTTGATCGACGGCGTTGAACTCACCGAGCGGTCGCTGTTGAACACGCTGGAGAAGAACGGCGTCAAGAAGTTCGATCCGTCGGGTGAGAAATTCGATCCGAATTTCCAGCAGGCGATGTACGAAGTGCCGGATCCTTCGGTGCCGGCGGGTACGGTGGTCCAGGTCGTGCAGGCGGGCTACATGATCGGCGACCGCGTGCTGCGTCCAGCACTGGTCGGTGTCGCCAAGGGTGGTCCCAAGGCGTCAGCCGCCAACAGCGAGCCGAACAATGCGGCCTGAGTACCGCTCGTCCAGGTTTTAACCGCGTGGCTTGATGCCGTCGCGCACCGCTCGAAAGCGGGGGAAGGCCGCGGACCACTGGTCGCGGGGCGCGCTTCCGATCATGCGCAACGAATTCTCGCTGCCGAAACGCAGCCATTGCACCACAGTGACGGGCGTATTGTCCTTGCCGCTGATGGCGTCGATCCTCGTCTCATAGCCCGGCATGCCATCGATACGAATCGGCTCGGACATGGTTACGCGCGCCTCGCGAATGCCCGGAATGGTGGTCGCGATCTGTTGGGCAAAACGACCGCGGTCTTCGGGCTGCGCGGCGGTTGAGGCGATCAGACCGACCAGCATGTAGGGCGCGGTCTCCAGGCCTGCGCTCTCCTCATTGTCGGCAAGCAGAAGGGCTGCGCCGAGCGAAAGCGTCCGGACGTGCTTGAAGTCGGCGCGGTCGGATACGTTGAAGGGCATCAGCGCCAATTGCTCGCTGACCGGGACCTCCTTGCGGACCACGGCGGAAGCAAACATCTGGCGCACGGCGTCGTCCGAATAAATCTTGCCGGCGTTTTCCGGGACCTGGACGGCCACATAGCCCGAGAACGTGCCGCCCGACAAAATCATCGAATAACGGCGAACGTCACCGGAGGCATCCTTGGCATTTTCCACGGTGTAATAGGCGGTGCCCGAGGCGGTCTCCACGCTCTGGGGTTTGGGGCCGGGGCCTGTCGTTGGATCGGCGCCCTTGAAGGCGCCTTGCACCTCGCCATAGGCCGCAGCCGGCAGCTCGGTCACCAGTACCTTGACGCCCTGATCGGCGGTCTCGAAACCTGGAAAGGTCTTGGCGGGGGATAGTCCAATCAGTGGGACAAGACCGACGCGGGAGCCGGGCGGAAAAACCGCGTCTTCTGCATGGGCCGGAGCCTGGAGCATGACAAGCCAGGCCGCGATGATCGTTAAAACAAGACGAACGTGAGGCATGAAAGTCCACGGGGTTTGGCCGGCGGATTTTTTAAGACCCGGTAAGCCCGATAAAAGCTTGGCCCACCGGCTGTTCCGCCGAACCGGATGTCGGGAGCTGGTCGGGCTCGCTTTTAGCGGGTTTGACCCCCGGGTGACAGCCCGCAAAATCGGCCGGGGAGAGCCGCCCTTTCATAACGGGCCGGCTAAACGGTGAGAGAATTTCAAAAAGACCGATTTTCATTCGCTAACATTGCTGCCAGTCCTTGCGGGCTACGACCCCCCTCCTATATGAGGCTCAACGTCGCAATATCGCGAGTATTTGATCGTCGGGGGTTGGGATCATGGCGCCGTCAGGGCCGGGCCAGCCTGCCGCAAAAGGAAGGATATGAGGACTATGGGAAAGGTCATTGGGATCGATCTCGGCACCACCAATTCGTGCGTAGCCGTAATGGATGGCAAGACGGCGAAGGTTATCGAGAACGCAGAAGGCATGCGGACCACGCCTTCGATTGTCGCTTTTAGCGACGACGGCGAACGCCTCGTCGGACAGCCCGCCAAACGCCAGGCGGTGACCAATCCTGAGCGGACCTTCTTTGCGGTGAAGCGCCTTGTCGGCCGCCGCTATGACGACCCCATGGTCGAGAAGGACAAGAAGCTCGTTCCCTACAAGATCGTCAAAGCCTCCAATGGCGATGCCTGGGTCGAGGCCGACGGCAAGACTTATTCGCCCTCGCAGATTTCCGCTTTCATCCTTCAGAAGATGAAGGAGACGGCGGAAGCCCATCTCGGCCAGAAAGTCGAGCAGGCCGTCATTACCGTTCCCGCTTATTTCAACGACGCCCAGCGCCAGGCCACCAAGGATGCCGGCAAGATCGCCGGCCTTGAGGTATTGCGAATTATCAACGAGCCGACCGCGGCGGCGCTCGCCTACGGTCTCGATAAGTCGAAGGCCGGCACGATCGCGGTCTATGACCTCGGCGGTGGCACCTTCGACGTTTCCATCCTAGAGATCGGCGACGGCGTGTTCGAGGTGAAGTCGACCAATGGCGACACGTTCCTCGGCGGTGAAGACTTTGACATGCGGCTGGTCAACTATCTGGCCGACGAATTCCAGAAGGAGCAGGGGATCAACCTGCGCAACGACAAGCTGGCCTTGCAGCGCCTAAAGGAGGCCGCGGAAAAGGCCAAGATCGAATTGTCGTCGACCACGCAGACTGAAATCAACCTGCCGTTCATCACGGCTGATCAGTCAGGTCCGAAGCATCTGACGATGAAGCTGACACGCGCCAAATTCGAGGCGCTGGTCCAGGATCTCGTCGAGAAGACCATCGAGCCCTGCCGCAAGGCGCTAAAGGATGCCGGCCTGACGGCTGGCGAAGTCGGCGAGGTGGTGCTGGTCGGCGGCATGACCCGCATGCCCAAGATCCAGGAAGTCGTGAAGCAGTTCTTCGGCAAGGAGCCGCATAAGGGCGTCAACCCCGATGAGGTGGTCGCCATCGGCGCGGCCATTCAGGCCGGCGTTCTGCAGGGCGACGTCAAGGACGTGCTCCTGCTCGACGTGACGCCGCTGTCGCTCGGCATCGAGACGCTGGGTGGCGTGTTCACCCGCATCATCGACCGCAACACCACGATCCCGACCAAGAAGAGCCAGGTGTTCTCGACGGCCGAAGATAACCAGAACGCCGTCACCATCCGGGTCTTCCAGGGCGAGCGCGAGATGGCAGCGGACAACAAGATATTGGGTCAATTCGACCTGATGGGCATTCCGCCGGCCCCGCGCGGCATGCCACAGATCGAAGTGACGTTCGATATCGACGCCAACGGCATCGTCAACGTTTCGGCCAAGGACAAGGCGACCGGCAAGGAGCAGCAGATCCGGATCCAGGCTTCCGGCGGTCTGTCGGATGCCGACATCGAGAAGATGGTCAAGGACGCCGAAGCCAATGCGGCGGAGGACAAGAAGCGGCGCGAGGCGGTTGACGCCAAGAACCACGCCGATGCTCTCGTCCACTCCACCGAAAAGGCGCTTGCCGAGCATGGCTCCAAGATCGACGACGGCGAGCGTCGTTCGATTGAAGATGCCGTCAGCGATCTGAAGGAAGCGCTGAAGGGCGAGGATGCCGAGGCCATCAAGGCCAAGACCAATACGCTGGCGCAGGTTTCCATGAAGCTGGGCGAGGCGATGTACAAGCAGCAGGCCGAGGCCGACGCGGCCAAGGATGCTGCCAAGGATGACGTGGTCGACGCGGAATTCACCGAGGTCGACGACGACAAGAAGAAGTCTGCTTAACGTAAGCGACGGATACCATGGCCCTCATTTCACGAGGCTCGCATCAAAGGCGGCTCGTCGAGTGGGGGCCATTTTTCTTTCCTTAATCCGGGGACCGCATTCTCGGGGGAGATTGCTGCTCCCTCGGAAATGGGGATGAATTCGGGCGGATTTTGACGCATGTCGACCAAGCGCTGTTACTACGAAACCCTCGAGGTTGACCGGGACGCGGACGAATCCAAGCTCAAGGCAGCGTTCCGCAAGCTTGCGATGAAGTGGCATCCCGACCGCAATCCGGGCGATGCCACGAGCGAAATGCGCTTCAAGGAAATCAATGAAGCCTACGAGGTCCTGAAGGACGGCGAGAAGCGTGCCGCCTATGATCGTTTCGGTCACGCGGCGTTTGAGCAAGGCGGCGGCGGGGCCGGCTTCGGCGCGGGCTTTGCTTCCTCGTTTTCAGATATTTTCGAAGACCTGTTCGGCATGGCTGGTCGCGGCGGTCGCGGCGGTGGCCGGGAGCGAGGCGCCGATCTCCGCTACAACATGGAGATCACGCTCGAGGAGGCCTACTCCGGCAAGACCGCGCAGATCGAAATTCCGGTTTCAGTCACGTGTGACTCCTGCTCCGGCACGGGTGCAAAAGCCGGCACCAAGCCGAGGGCGTGCTCGATGTGCGGTGGCGCCGGCCGGGTTCGCCAGTCGCAAGGCTTTTTCACGCTGGAGCGAACCTGTCCTGGCTGCCAGGGACGCGGTCAGATGATCGAGGACCCCTGTCCGTCCTGTTCGGGCTCCGGACGCGTGACGCGCGATCGCAAGCTGTCGGTCAACATTCCGCAAGGCGTCGAGGACGGCACGCGCATCCGTCTTGCCGGCGAAGGCGAAGCCGGCATTCGCGGCGGTCCCTCCGGCGATCTCTATATTTTCCTTGGCCTCGCTTCCCATCCCTTCTTCCAGCGCGACGGGGCGGACCTGCATTGCCGCGTGCCGATCTCCATGGTCGCGGCCGCGCTCGGCGGCGAGTTCGAGGTGCCGACCATCGACAAGGGGCAGGCCAAGGTCAAAATCCCCGCCGGAACCCAGTCTGGCCGGCGTTTCCGCATCGCATCAAAGGGAATGCCGGTGCTGCGGTCGCGCCAGACCGGCGACATGTATGTGCAGGTGGTGGTCGAAACCCCACAAAATCTGACCAAGAAGCAGCAGGAATTGCTCGCAGAGTTCGAGAAACTCTCGTCCGGCGCAACCCAGCCGGAAGCCGCGGGATTCTTTTCCAAGGTCAAGGATTTTTTCGGCAGCCGGGCGGGCACCTGAGCAAGGCGCGGATGGATCCCAACCCCAGGTTTCCGGCCGAAAGCTACGAAGCTTGACCATATAGGCGCCTGCCTATACCTCTTTATGAACGATTTTTGATGCCGCCGCCCGAGCGCGGAGTCGACTGGTACTGACATGCCGTTGCAATCGTCCGCGCGTGCGTTGAAGAAGCCTCTCCGTCTCGACGACGAGGTGCGTTTCCTCCGTTCATGGATCGAAAAGCCGCTGCATGTGGGAGCGGTGATGCCCTCGGGACGCGTGCTTGCACGCACCATGGCGCAATATGTCGATCCGCACTCCTCTGATCCCGTCGTCGAACTGGGCCCCGGAACGGGTGCGATCACCAACGCGCTGATCGAGCGCGGCATCGATCAGAAGCGTCTGGTGCTGGTCGAATATAACCCCGGCTTTTGTGCGTTGCTGCGTGATCGCTATCCTCATGCCAAGGTGGTCCAGGGCGATGCCTATGCGCTCAGGGATTCGCTCTGGAGCGTTTTGAGCATGCCAGCGGCTGCGATGATCTCGGGCCTGCCATTGGTCACCAAGCCGATGCTGACCCGCCTCAAATTGATCCGCGATGCCTTCGCTGCACTGGCGCCGGGCGCTCCCTTTGTGCAGTTCACCTATTCCGTCGCGCCGCCCATCCCGAAGTCCTTGCCCGGCGTGACCACCGAAGCCTCGGAACGGATCTGGATGAATCTTCCGCCGGCGAGAGTATGGGTATATCGCAAGGGCGCTTAAGCCTGGGTTTGTCTTCGGCTGACCTTCCCTTGGGCTTTTCACTCTTGCGAGCTTGAACATGGCGCCCAAAATCCTGGTCATTCCCGGCTCGACGCGGACCGGCTCGCTCAACATCAAGCTCGCCGCCGCTGCGACGGACGAATTGACGAGAGCCGGTGCGGAAGTCACCCGCATTTCGCTTGGCGACTTTCCCCTTCCGATTTACGACGCCGATCTGCAGACGAGGTCCGGCGTGCCCAAGCATGCAATCAATCTGAAGCGGATGATCGGCGCCCATCAGGGCGTCCTATGGGTGACGCCCGAACATAACGCGTCGGTCCCAGCGCTCGTGAAGAATACGATTGATTGGGTGTCTCGCATTCAGGACGGCAATGAGAGCCGCGGCCAAGTGTTTCGGGGCCGCGCCTTCGCCGTGGCCTCGGCTTCAAATAGCCGTTTCGGGGGTGCGCGGGCTTTGGCTGCGCTGCGCTTGATCCTGACCGCATGTCAGGCCACGGTCATCCCTCACCAATTTGCCTTGTCCTTCGCCTCGGAGGCCTATGACGAAATGGACAGGTTGAAACATCCGCCGGATGCCGAAGCATTGAAAACGCTGGCAGGGCAATTGATCGAGATGTCGGAGCGATTGAGGTGAGCATGGATGATCTCAAGCGCTCAGCGCGCGACCGATTGATCATCGCGCTCGATCTGCCTGGCGTAGCGCAGGCTGAGGCCATGATTGATCGGCTCGGCGACAGCGTCACCTTTTACAAGATCGGCTATCAGCTCGCTTATGCCGGAGGCCTTTCGCTCGCCCGACAACTGACCGCCGCGGGCAAGAAGGTCTTCATCGACCTGAAGCTGCACGATATCGGCAACACGGTGGCGCGTGGCGTCGAGAGCATCGCCACCCTTGGCGCCACCTTTCTCACCGTGCATGCCTACCCGCAGACCATGCGCGCCGCGGTGGCGGCTCGTCAGGGAAGCGGGCTGAACATCCTGGCGGTCACCGTCCTGACCTCCTACGACGATCAGGACCTGCAGGCCGCTGGCTACCGGCTCGGCGTCTCCGCGCTGGTGGAGCTGCGGGCACGCCAGGCCCAGGAGCTCGGCATCGACGGACTGGTCTGTTCGCCAGAAGAGGCCGCGCATCTGCGGCAGATTGTCGGGCGCCGGATGGCGCTCGTTACCCCTGGCATCCGCCCGGCGGGTGCTACGGCCGGCGATCAGAAACGGATCATGACGCCCGCCCGGGCGATTTCAGCGGGAGCCGATTATCTCGTGGTCGGACGCCCGGTGATGGAGGCCGCCGATCCCAAGGCGGCAGCCGAAAGCATCGTCGCCGAAATCGATGGGGCACTGGCCTAAGCGAACTACGCCGGCTATACCGCAAGGAGAGCCAGGCGTCTTTCAGCGCAGGGCTGCCAAGCCGGCGGCATGCTTCGCGCTCGTTAAGTTGTCTGAACGATCATCTGGCGCTCGGTTGGAGCCCTAGCGAGGTGTATGAGATGTCGGAGATGCGCCTGATCGTAGCGGGAGCTGGCGGCCGGATGGGCCGCGCGCTGACGCGCGTCATCAGCGAAACGCCCGGCGCTGTCATTACCGGTGCGCTGGAAGCGCCCACGTCCGATCTGCTGGGGCAGGATTCAGGGACATTGGCTGGCCTGCCGGCGAACGGGGTTCGTCTCTCGGCGGACCTCTGGTCGCTATCGGCGGAAGCCGACGGTATCCTGGATTTCACTGTACCGGCGGCCACCATCGCCAATGTCGCGATCGCGGCGCAGCGCGGCCTGGTGCATGTCATCGGCACGACCGGCCTTTCGGCCTCCGACGATGCCGTGATCAAGAGCGTCACCTCGCGGGCTATCGTGGTGAAATCCGGCAATATGAGTCTGGGTGTGAATTTGTTGGCGGCGCTGGTGAAGCGCGTGGCGCAGTCGCTCGATGCCGCCTTTGACATCGAGGTCGTCGAAATGCACCACCGCGCCAAGGTGGATGCGCCCTCGGGCACAGCACTGATGCTCGGCGATGCCGCGGCAAGGGGCCGTGGCGTCAGCCTCGAATCTCATTCGGTGCGCGGGCGCGACGGCGTCACTGGCGCGCGGCGCAGGGGCGATATCGGCTTTGCCTCGCTGCGTGGCGGCACCGTGACGGGAGATCATTCGGTCATCTTCGCCGGTCCCTATGAACGGATCGAACTGTCGCATCACGCCGAGGACCGGCTGATTTTCGCGCATGGCGCACTCAAAGCCGCGCTATGGGCGCGAGGCCAGAAGCCTGGTCTCTATTCAATGGCCGATGTGCTGGGACTCGGTGAATTCTAGTGCCGACTTTCCGAAGTTCGTGAACCATTGCTGCGATTTCTCACACGAACTTCGGAAAGTTATCGGCACTAGTAACTTTAATGATTCTAGTACCGCTTTCTATTTGACGGGCCTGAAAGAAATCGCGGCAGGTGGTGCAGGCTCGTCAAATAGGCGGTACTAGCGCGGCCATTGGCAAAAATTTCTTCAATCGATCGAAACGGAACCTTGGAATGAGTGATCGTCTGCTTGTGCTTGTGCGCCATGGCCAGAGTGAGTGGAATCTGAAAAATCTTTTCACCGGATGGAAAGATCCCGACCTTACCGAAAAGGGCGTGGAAGAAGCCAAGGCTGCCGGGCGCAAGCTGAAGGCACAGGGTCTATCGTTCGATGTCGCATTCACCTCGGTGCTTCGGCGCGCCCAGCACACACTCGATCTGGCGCTCACCGAATTGGGACAGACCGGCCTTCCCGTGCACAAACACCTGGCGTTGAATGAACGCGACTATGGCGATCTCTCGGGGCTCAACAAGGATGACGCCCGCAAGAAGTGGGGCGAGGAGCAGGTTCACATCTGGCGCCGCTCCTATGATGTGCCGCCGCCGGGCGGCGAAAGCCTGAAGGATACGCTGGCGCGGACCCTGCCTTATTTCGTGCAGGAAATCCTGCCATGCGTGCTGCGTGGCGAACGTACGCTGGTTGCCGCTCACGGCAACTCGCTGCGCGCCCTGATCATGGTGCTGGAGAAGCTGACGCCAGAAGGTATTCTGGCGCGCGAACTGGCAACCGGCGCGCCGGTGATCTACCGGCTGAATGCGGACGCGACCGTGGCCTCGAAGGTTGATCTCGCATCATAGCACCAAGGCCGCGGCTTGATTTCCGCGGCCTTGATAGGCTTTGTGCCGCTTATCGCGCGGCCAGAACGCGGCACACCGCGATCGATTCGCGATTATAGTGCGCCGGTTGCCTCAACACGCTGGCGCAACGCCGAACCAGACGTTGCTGTTCGTTCGCCGGCATCGATGCAAAGGCATCGGCCACATTGGCCGCGTTCAGTCCACCGAATCCACCGAAGCCGGATCCGCTGCCACTGCCTCCCGGGCCGTTGCCCGAATTGCTGCCAAGACCGCCTGTACCAAGACCGCCTATACCAAGACCGCCGGTGCCGATGCCAATTCCCGCTGTGCCGCCGCCTGTGCCCGCAGCTCCGATGCCAGTGCCCGCTCCAGCCGAGCCGCCGCCGAACCCAAAGCCCGCGGAAGCTCCGCCGCTGTCGGTCCCAGCGCTCGCCCCGCCGCCACCGGTGCCGTTTCCGCCAACACCGGCTCCCACTCCGGCGCCGGCTCCACTCGCGCCAGCACCTGCTCCTGCGCCCGCGCCACCATCACCGACGCCCACTCCGGCCCCGGCCCCGGCGTCGCCCGTGCCCACGCCAACCCCGGCTCCGACTTGCGCATACGCAAACGGTGCAGCCACCAAAGACATCCACAACACGCCTGCACGAACAACCTGCATCCTCGCTACCATTTCCGCCTCCGCTGCCGTTTCTGCGCTGGTCAACCGGGCCGCGCTCACCACGGGAAAAATGCCGGCGGCGCCCACCGTTCCGGGTGAACCGGGGCCACGGTTAATGCGGACCTACGTCAGATCAGGAAATTGTCTTGATCGCGGGCGGAGCGGGCGACCTACGGAAACTTGCGCCCTCAGCCCGTGCCCGTCGCCAGCTGTCCGGCTTCCCAGCCGAGCATCGCGCGCTTGCGGGTTAGCCCCCAGTGATAGCCGGTCAGCGCGCCGCTCTTGCCGAGCGCGCGATGGCAGGGCACCACAAACGAGATCGGGTTCTTGCCGACCGCAGCGCCGACCGCGCGCGAGGCTTTCGGGCTGTTGATCCGCTTCGCGATGTCCGAATAGCTGACCGCCCGGCCCATCGGAATTTTCAACAGCGTCTGCCAGACCCGAACTTCGAAATCCGTTCCGATCAGCACCACTCGCAACGGTTGGTCGGCACGCCATAGTCGGCGGTCGAAAATGCGCTGCGCGAAAGGCGCGGTAGCCGTCTGGTCCGCGACATAGGAAGCGAATGGCCAGCGGCGCTGCATGTCCACCAATGCCGGCTGTTCCTCGCCGGGATCGGCGAAGGCGAGCCCAGCAAGTCCGCGTTCGCTGGCAATTACCACTGCGGTTCCGAACGGCGAGGGATGAAAGCCATAGCGAAGCGTCATGCCGGCGCCACCGTTCTTCCATTCGCCGGGCGACATCGCCTCATGAGTGACGAACAGGTCGTGCAAACGTCCGGGACCGGAAAGTCCGGAATCGAGCGCGGCATCGAGAACGCTGGCGGAACCGCGCAGCAGGCTCTTGGCATGATCGAGGG
>Ga0207647_10001484_pt1 | contig 18009 bp, 16 predicted proteins | sample KBSCornC2_FD_184295 | JGI IMG/M metagenome (GOLD analysis project Ga0207647, IMG submission 184295) | Corn rhizosphere microbial communities from Kellogg Biological Station, Michigan, USA - C2 (SPAdes) (version 2) | ecosystem: Host-associated > Plants > Roots > Rhizosphere ... | reverse complement strand
ATGGACTATGGGTCAGGCAAATTCTTCGGGATTCGCGGAGCTGCCCAAGTTTTGGTTGAGCCGCTACAGGATGGGATGACATTGGACGCGATGGTGGACATGGTTCAGCGCCATTACAGGGTTGACACGAGCATTGCCGAGACAGATGTGCGGAAGATCCTATCCAGGCTGATCGATGCGGGATTGGTTTTAGATAAGGGCGCGCAGCAATGAGCGCAATCGCCGGCTTATGGCACCGCGATGGTGCACCGGGAGCAAGGGCGCGACTAGGAACTGTGCTGGCTGCGCTCCGCCATTACGGCCCCGACGCATGCACACTGTGGGGAGATGGTGCTGTTGCGGCTGGCTGCTGTCTTCGCAAGATCCTTCCGGAAGACGGGATGCAGGACCAGCCCATCTCGCCCGATGGAGGACGCACAAACGTTGTCGCGGACGTCCGGCTGGACAACCGCTCCGAGCTTGCGGCACTCCTTCGTATTACCCCGGATGACGCAGCAGCGATGACTGATGCGGCGATCCTGGCTCAGGCAGTAGCGCATTGGGGAACCGATTGCTTTCAGCGCATTGTTGGCGATTATAGCTTTGCTGCCTGGAATTCCCTGGACCAAAGCTGGCTACTCGCCCGCGATGTTGCAGGCGCTCTTCCTTTGTACTTTTATTCCGACGACAAGATCTTTGCATTCGCCTCTATGCCGGTGGGACTCCTCGCGTTGGCTGAGGTTCCGGCCGAAGTAAACGAGGAGGGCCTGTTACAGATGCTGGAGACTGCTCCTCGTGCCTCAGTGGAAGCCACGGAGTGGAGCGGCTTCCAGCATATCCGCAGAGTTCCAGCCGGCCACTTTATTCGCATTGATCGCCGTGGTGAGAGGACCTTTGCACACTGGAAGCCGCCTGCCGAACTCCGGCTGAAACGGCCGGAGGACTACTACGAAGGACTGCGAGAACACTTGGATCGTGCCGTTGCCTCAAGATTACGTGGCGTTGGAGATGTGGCATCCCACCTCAGCGGGGGATTGGACAGTTCTTCCGTAGCAGCCACCGCCGCTCAGTTGCAAGCACAACGAGGAGCCGGCGTCGTTGCGTATACGTCTGTCCCTCAACAGCGCTGTTCGGTAGAACCCCATAGCCGCTTCTCCGACGAACGTGAGCACGCAGCAGCAACAGCAGCACTGCACCCAAACCTTCAGCATGTTCTGATAACAAGTGAAGGCCGATCCCCCTGGCATTCGTTGGACAGTCATTTTTTGCTGTATCAACAGCCCATGCTGAATCTCTGCAACAACGCCTGGATTTCTGCGATTCATGATGATATTGCGCGGAGGAATATCAAAGTTCTCCTCACTGGAAGTCAGGGAAACTTCACGATCAGCTATAAGGGACCTGAGATGCTGCCCGCGTTAATAACAAGCGGGCGGTGGTCCGAACTTTTGCGGTTGACGGAGGCGCTCCACCGGCGTGGCATGTCCAGGAAGTCCCTCTTGGCGAATTCCTTCGCTCCCTGGATTCCCAGGACTCTGCTTATGGCTGCAAAGCGAAGTCCTCCGCCCCCTAATCTCTTGCATCCTGACCACAACGAAAAGCGGCGGCGGTTGCCGCCTGCATCTCCGTTCACCTTTACCGCAGACCATGTCCGTTGGAGAATGTTCCTCCTGCGGCGATGCGACCTGGCTGCAATCCGCAAAGGAACGTTAGCCGCCTGGGGAGTAGACGAACGTGATCCCACAACGGACCGCCGGCTTCTGGAATTTTGTATGAGCGTTCCTGCGATGGAATGGATGCGAGACGGTCTGCCGTCTGCGATGCTTCGGAATGGACTTGCCGACCGCTTACCGGAAAAAGTTCGCTACGAAACACGGAAAGGCCTGCAGGGGACAGACTGGCACATCGAAGCTGCTAAGGCTTTGCCTCAACTGCAGGAAGAAATGCGGAAGCTGGAGAAGTCCCCTTCCGTAAACAGCATGATCGATATCCCGCGCATGCGCTCCATGATAGAAAACTGGCCGAAGGATGACGACTTCGAGAAGATTAGTACCTACCGATACACATTTCTTCGGACGCTTTCAGTCGGGAAGTTTCTCCGTGATGCGGAGGACTGTAAAACCTCGATCAACGCACTTGCTAACCAAGAGCTTGCGAGGGATACGTCGCTACTCGCCTAAGAGCGCTGCCGAAGTTACTGTATTTTCATCCGGATGGTGGCCTGGGACGGGATCGAACCGCCGACGACCGGCCTTGTCATGGCCGCGTGCAGACATACGTCGCTACGCTCCTAAGAGCGCTGCCGAAGTATCTTTATTTTCATCGGGATGGTGGCCAGGGACGGGATCGAACCGCCGACGCCGGCCTTTTCAGGGCCGCGCTCTACCACTGAGCTACCTGGCCCTTCGTGGAGTGTCCTTAGTATAGCAATCGAAAGGCGGATGGGACAAACCTCGGGCCGGCGTCGGTAGGGTATGCTGGGCCTGTTTCCACGAAAGGATTTCCTCTGATGAGATGCACACGAGTACTCGCGGCCCTCGCATGCCTTGCGATCACCGCCGCCGCGCAGACCGCGACCCAGACCCCTGGTGAATTGAAGGCCGGCCGCGCCCTGGCCGCTGCCGTGAAACAAGGCCCTCTCTCTGCACATGTCTTCCTGGCCAAGATGCCCAAGGGCAGCGACCTGCACGTTCACCTCTCCGGAGCGGTGTATGCCGAGACCTTCATCAAGGACGCTGTCGAAGACCACATTTGCATCGATCCGAAGGCCAAAGCCTTCGCCAAGAACCCCACCGGGACTTGCGCCGACGGGCTCGTAGCCGCCGAGACGGTGCTTAAAGACCAGACCCTCTACGACACTTTGGTCAACGCATTCTCCATGCGGTCGTTCGTGCCCTACGCCGGGTACAGCGGCCACGACCAGTTCTTCGCGACCTTCGGCCGCTTCGGTGGCCTCGATCGCAAACATGTCGGTGAATGGCTTGACGAGGTCGCTTCCCGTGCCGCCTCACAGAACGAGCAATATCTCGAGATCATGCACACGCCCGACTTCAGCGCCAGCGCTGCCCTGGGCCACAAGCTCGGCTGGAGCGACGACCTCGAAGACCTGCGCCAGAAACTGCTCGACGGTGCCGTACGCGACAACGTCAAGCGCGACATAGTGGAGATCGACGGCATCGAGGCCCGCCGCAACGAGATCGAACACTGCGGCACACCTTCCGCCACACCCGCCTGCGGCATGACGGTGCGCTTCATCTTCCAGGTGCTGCGCGCCTTCCCGCCGCAGCAGGTCTACGCACAGACCCTGCTTGGCTTTGAGCTCGCCTCCGCGGATCCACGCGTCGTTGGCATCAACTTCGTGCAGCCCGAAGACTCCTATATGTCCATGAGCGAGTACGACCGGCAGATGAAGTTCCTGCAGTTCCTCAAGACCAAATACCCCAAGGTCCACCTCTCGCTGCATGCCGGAGAGCTCGCACCCGGTATCGTCCCGCCCGATGGGCTGAAGTTCCATATCCGTGAAGCGGTCGAGGTCGCAGGCGCTGAACGCATCGGCCACGGTGTCGATGTCATGTACGAGACAGATCCCCACGCTTTGCTGAAGGAGATGGCTGCCAAACACGTGATGGTAGAGATCAATCTCACCAGCAACGACGGCATTCTCGGCATCACCGGCAACCACCATCCCCTGGCCAATTACCGTGCAGCCAAGGTTCCGGTCTCGCTTTCGACCGACGACGAAGGCGTCTCGCGCAGCGATCTCACCACCGAGTACACACGCGCCGCCATGGAGCAGAGCCTCACTTACATGGATCTTAAGAACATGGCGCGGACCGGCATCGAGCATGGCTTTCTACCCGGGGACACTCTATGGTCTGGCCCTGACGCCTGGGGCAAGCCGATTGCCGCCTGCGCCGCGCAGCCGCTGGGTGCTGACAAACCTACGGCCAAGTGCGCAGAGTTCCTGAAGTCCAGTGAGAAGGCAACGCAGCAGTGGGAGCTGGAACGCCGCTTCCGCATCTTCGAGGCAGGTGTGCAATGAAGTCGGCTCTTATCGCCATCGGCGAACTGCTGCTGCTCTTCGTAGCAGCACTCGTCGGTTTCGTCATGCATCCTTTCAACGTTGAGAAAATTCTTCGCACCGAAAACGGCGTGGTGCGTTTAATGGTCTATGACTGGGTCATCGCCGCCGCCATTTCCTGGCTTGTCCTTCTGGCCATCGAGTTCGCCATACGGCGGAACCGCAACGCCTGGCTCCGGCCGACCCTCTGCTTCGCCGTCGTGATAGTACTCGGCCTTTTGTCACATCTCGGACTTAAGTCCACCGAAGTAGGTCTCTACCGCTTCTAAACCTCACCCTGTAAAAGACATAGCGAGAAATATCGCCGCCCCTGCTGTCAACCAGCGGGGGTTTCTTTCGTCATACACCGAAGTAATGTGCCTTTTTTCCGCAGGAATGGAACGAGATTTGCATTGATTTCCTCTGGTTGCTCCTGTGAAGTTGTTAGTAAGGGATCCGAACAATTCACGGGCCAAAGCAGGACGGAACGATGAGCCTGCAGATTCTGGGATCCCGAAGTGCGAGGTTTTATCTGGCATGACTCTGCAGGATGTTGCCGCTGAAGCGTTGAGAAATAGTCGTGTTGCCTACTTTTCCATGGAGATCGCATTGGAAGTAGGGTTGCCCACTTACTCGGGCGGTTTGGGTGTTCTGGCGGGAGATACGTTACGCTCCGCCGCGGACATGGGCGTTCCAATGGTCGCTGTGACCTTGGCTCACCGCAAGGGTTACTTCCGTCAAATGCTCGATAGCAGCGGACGGCAGACCGAGGCTCCGATGCCGTGGTCGCCTGAAGGTCGCCTGCCCTCGGTCGGCGCGGTTGCCGCCATCACCGTCCAGAACCGTGAGCTCCTGGTTCGCGCGTGGCGCTACGACGTCGTTGGTGTGACCGGGCATGTGATTCCGGTGCTGCTGCTCGATACCGACGTCGAACCGAATGACTCGTGGGATCGCACCTTTACCGACACCCTTTACGGTGGAGACCACTACTATCGCCTCTGCCAGGAAGCCGTACTCGGAATAGGCGGCATCGCTCTACTGCACGCTCTCGGCGTTCAGCCAGAGGTCTTCCATATGAACGAGGGCCATGCGGCCCTGTTGACCACTGCTTTGCTGGAAGCCCGGCTGAACGGACGTCCGTTGAGCACGGCTACCGATGAAGATGTCGAGGTGGTCAAGCAGCAATGCGTCTTTACGACGCACACGCCCGTACCCGCGGGTCATGACCGCTTTGGCTACGACCAGATGCTCGCCATCCTTGGACAGGAGCGTGCCGGCCTCTACAGCCGTTTCGGTGGCATCCACGATGGGTTGCTGAACATGACGTACGTTGCTCTTCGCTTCTCCCGTTACGTAAACGGTGTCGCAATGCAGCATGGCAAGGTTTCGCAGCAGATGTTTCCGGATACGCCGATCCACTACATCACCAACGGCGTACATGCGGGCACCTGGGTCTCGCCGGCAATGGCTGATCTCTTCGACCGGAAGCTGGATGGTTGGCGCGCGGACAACTACGCGCTGCGCGGTATCTACGGAGTCGAGCCGCAGGAGATCGCAGCCGCACACGCCTTAAACAAGCAGCGGCTGATCGAGACCGTCAAAGAACGCACTGGCGTCATCCTGCGTGAAGATGTGTTGACCCTGGGTTTTGCGCGCCGTGCCGCCACCTACAAGCGCGCGACCCTTCTCTTCGAAGACACGCAGCGTCTGCTCCATATCGCGGAGGCGATCGGCGGCCTGCAGGTCGTCTACGCCGGCAAAGCACACCCCGCGGATGCTCCCGGCAAAGCGCTGATTCACGAAGTCATCAGCGCGGCCCAAGGTCTGAAGCAGAGCCCCATCCACGTCGTCTATCTCGAAAACTACGACATGAATCTGGGCGCACTGCTTACCGCAGGCGTGGACATCTGGTTGAATACACCGCGGCGTCCCTACGAGGCCAGCGGCACCAGCGGCATGAAAGCCACGCTCAACGGCGTACCCAACCTCAGCATCCTGGACGGATGGTGGATCGAGGGCTGCGCCGAAGGCTCGACCGGATGGGCGATCGAAGACGGCGTAAACGATGAAGAAGAAGCAGTCTCGCTCTACGAAAAACTGGAGAAGGCGGTAGGCCCAGCCTTCCTCGACAAGCAGAAGTGGGCAAAGATCATGCAGCACGCCATCGGCATCAACGGCGCCTTCTTCAATACGCAGCGTATGGTCGACCAATACATCTCCCGGTCTTACCGCCTGGATCGCGCGACTCTGCAACCAGCCAGTCTTGTTGCACCGATCGCCGAGAACACCCTGGTAAGTGAGACCTCGATATAACCCTGGACACGAAAAAAGACACGAAAAAGAGCCTGCAGCGGGATGCGAAACCGCTGCAGGCTGCGAGTGTTTCGAGGGTCCTCAGTTACTCCTGAGGAGCTTGGTCAGGTAGTCCAACGCTTTTGGATCCTTCGACTGGCCGAGCCAGAAGATCGCCTGCTTGCGTACATCAGGATCCTTGTTGGTTTCTGCTACCTGGATCAGTTGAGCAGCTGCTTCGCCTTCCGGCAGCCGCGAGATCGCGAAGACCGCAGACCGGCGAATGCCTCGGTCTGGGTCATTCTGAACAATTTGACGAAGCTCCCCGGCGGCTCGTTTGCCGGCCTTCTGGGCCATCCAGAACTGGGCTTCTTTGCGGACGTGGGGCGAAGCATCGTTCTTTGCCATCCAGATCAACTCATCGATGGCTGCGGGATTTTCTTTACCAAGAGTCAGATCGAAGGCGAGCTTGCCGCGCAGATGTTCATCCTGCTCGGCGCGTGTAAGCTGCAGCAATCCCTTGACGCCATCCTGCCCACGATGCGCACCCAGCCAGAAGGCAGCCTTCTCACGCACAAACGAATCGCCATTGGTTGCCATGGAAATTAGAGTGCTGGTCGCCGCCGACGATTCATGCTGCGCGATCGCCATCACCGAAGCATCGCGCACCTTGCGTTCCTGCGAGGCATTGTTGGCCAGCGATGTGAACTCGCGAATGCTCTCATCCTGAGAGACACCCTCAAGCCACACAAACTTCACACCGCCGGTATCCAGCTTGCGGTTCGGAGTCGCCAGACGGACCTTTGTGACCGAGCCCTTCTCCATGCGCAACAGAACATTCACATGGTCGAACTGCTGACGGTCGCTATCCCAGGAGCCTCCGTCCCGAGTGCCCTCCAGATAAAGGGTCTCGCCATCGTTATCCGAAAAGTGTCCGAGTACGGGGATGGAATAACCCACCCACGCAATGCCATCTTTCGCCACAGCGCTCAGCTCCGCGGGCAGACCATGAGCGGCGTGCGCGTCGACCTGTACGCCGGTGACGACCGGTTGCTGGGCCGCAAGCGGCGCAACCAGCCCAAGTGAAACGACGAGGATGCGGAAGGCGATTCTCATGGCCTTTGTCTCCTGATACGAGAGTTTTCGTAAAAAGTTCTTAGAGTACGGAAAAATCCGGAAAATCGATCCAGTTCACTGGATGATGGATGGGATAACCGCCTGTATCGTCCATTTCCGGACAGACGATACAGGCGAATTTGTTAGCGCAATAGCTCGAGCATGTAGTCCTGTGCGACCTTGTCGTTCATCAGGGCAAGCTGCGAGACGATCTGTCGCTTCAGGTCAAGATCCTTCTCACCCCGGGCAAGTTCCACCAGCTTCTGTGCATCGCCGGAGATAAACATCGCAGATACCGCAGCCCGCTTTGTCTTCGGATCGCTGGACTGGCGATACACATCCGCCAACGTATCGTTTGCTTTCTTGCCTTGGGTGATCGCCAGCGTCTGCATCGCCTGCCGCTGCAGCTCGGGATCCTGCTTGCCAAGCGCAATCTCCCGCAGAAGATTCTGGCACTCAGATGACTTGTTCTGGCCCAGAACGAAGAGCGCCTGTCGTTTCACTGACTCTGGTTGATTGCCACGAAGCAGGTCGCGAATCACCGGGATCGCTCGATTCGCATCCTGATTCATCAGCGAGTTCAACGCGAGGATCTTCAGATCGGCATCGGGATCTCCCGTACTTCTGCGATCGCGCTTATAGACATACGCTCCCTCCCCTGCCGGAACCGGCGGCATCGGAGGAACTGGCGGGACAGGACCGATCGCAAAGGTGTTCTCGTCATCGCTGCTGGACGATGAGGAGGAAGAGGAGGAGCTGGACGTGGATGTGCTCGTCTTACCGTTCACCACGACACGCACACGTCCGGTGCCAATACCCAGGGCAGCACAATCCTTATTCCACGTCGACTTCCGATACTCGTTCCGCAAGACACTGCAGGTCGCTGCCGAATCATCGCGCCGGCCCAGCTTGTTGAGGGCATAGGCCTTCCAGTAAAGCGCCGCGTCCGCTTTGGAACCTTTGGCGGCAATGACTTTATCGAACGAAACGATAGAGTCCTGCCAGCGCTGCTCATTCATTGCCTTGGTTCCGGCAGTGTAGTCGTCTTCCCCGGCCGGGGCGCCGGGCTCAGTAATAAAGATTGCGGGCTGTAGGGGACCAGCAGCAAGCGCAACGTGCGCGCAACCAGCGGATGCCAGACCTGCAAGTAAAATCCAGTGCTTCATAAGTGCATCTCCTTTGTGACCAAAAAACTTGTTTCCTGCTACTGCTTGCCGCTTACCTCGAAGAGCCGTGCTCATCGTTCTGGCGCAACACACGCAGGTCCAGCAAAAGCCCATCGGTATTCATCTCCAGCCGCAACTGCCAGGTACTCTTCGGTGTCTCTGGCGCATGATCCAGACCGATGAGGACGCGTCCGAGGTTATCGAGCACCACCGCCTCGGCGAGATCGCCGCGATCGCGCGCTGTCTGCGTATAGACAGCGTTCTTCAGCAGCAGATCGTGTGCCTGGGCGCGTGTCGCCTCATCCAGTGGACCCTCTTCGTGGTTCACCGTGGTAAGCAGGCGCTCGGCGGAGTCAAGATGCGCGGAGATCTGCGGATCATCAGACGGAACATCGGTCAGCGGACCATGGCCGTTGATGGGGTGCGCCTGCTGATGCCGGCCTACAAGGCTCTTCAATGCATCAGTGACTGAGGCACGCTGGGTCGCGGTCTCTTGTGCTCCGCCGGTGTTCGGCACATGGTGCATGCGCAGACCAACAGCGACCATGATGACTGCTGCCGCGAAAGCTCCTGCAGCCGGCCACATCCAGAGGGACAACCACCGCTTCTTCTTCGGCGCGGCCTCCAGCACGGCAAGATTGCCGCGCAACCGCTGCCAGCTCAGGTCCATATCCACCGGCGTCCGCATTGGCACCGGCTCGGCCGAAAAGACACGCAAGGTCTGTGCAACGGACTCGGCCAGCGTGGCGCACTCCGCGCACTGCTCGAGATGCTCGCCGATCGAACGGGCCTCAGAGCTCTCGCCCATCTGGTACGCAATCAGATCTTCTTCGCTGTAGTGCTTCATCGCATACCTCCTGCGACGGGTTCCAGGGCGCGCCGAAGCTTGGCGACGGCGCGAAAGACAGCCTGCTTGGCCGAGTTGACGGGGACGCCGAGCGCCTCGGCAATCTCCGCCATACCGACCTCTTCCATATGGCGCAGAGTGAAAGCAGTACGCTCCATCGGGGTGAGGGATGCCATGGCGGCATGCCGCAGCGTAGCCGTCTCCATGTCCAGCAGCGCGCGCTCCGGACCGGCGCGGTGGCTGGCAACCTGCACGGTGCCCTCACCCACCTCGTCGGAGACACGCGGCGCATAGACCGAAAGGTCCCGATTTCTGCGCTCTACCAGATTCATGGCCGTATTCATCGCTATCCTCGTCACCCAGGTTCCAAAGGCGGCATCCTGCCGGAACTCTGGAAGTTTGTTGTAAGCGCGCAAAAAACTCTCCTGCGCCGCCTCTTCCGCATCGGCTTCGTTGCCGGTAATGCGGAATGAGATCCGGAAGACGGCAGCGTAGTGGCGGTCCATCAGAACGCGGTACGCGTCCCGGTCGCCGGCAATTACCCGCCGGATCGCCTCTTTTTCTGCCTTCTCCATTTCGCCTCCTTAGACAGGGGGATAGGGGTGCGGTTAGGTACAGTGTGAAAATTTTCTACCCAAAACGGGCGCAATGCCCATGCACCGGGTGCCCCACATACGCGAAGCTTATGTGGGATAGTCGAGCGAAGCTCGAACTGTATTTTTTATTTGGTGGCGGCTATGATTTGGCCAACTTTGCTGGAAGTAGAAACGAAATTACGTTTCCACAAATCTCCGCAAAGCGTATCGCGCCTCGCTCGATCATCCCAGGTAAGCTTCGCGTACCTGGGGCACCCGATCTCCGGAGACCCCTGCCTCACCGAGGCTCGCGAAACTTATTCGCCCGCTGGAACTCTTCCCTCAGCTCAGGAGTACGCAAATGTTCGCGCAGATGTTGCAGCCTTTGCTCCAGCGCCAGCAGCGAGTTCGCCAATGGCGCCGTATTCGTCATGGCAACATCGCGCCACATGCTGTACGGCGAGCTTCCCAGCCGCGTCATCTCCCGGAGAGCACGGCCACCGATGGCCCGTAGATCCGGGTCATCGCCGAAGGTATCCTCCAGCAACGCCGCCAACGCCGTCGACACCATCTGGGGCAGGTGCGAGACCCACGCCAGCAACTGATCGTGCCGCGCCGGTTCCAGGTCCATCACCTTGGTCCCAATCGCCGACATCCACTCACGCCACGCCATCTCCTCCGCCGTCGACTCTACATCTACCGGCGTGAAGATCCACACTGCTCCCTGATAGAGCCCTGCCTCCGCAATCGCGGCTCCGCCCGACTCTTTACCTGCCATCGGATGTCCGGGCAGAAAGCGCGGGCCCGCAGAGCTGGGAAACAGCCTCTGGGCAACATCGGCGATCTGCACCTTGGTGCTTCCGGTGTCGGTTACAAGCTGGCCCGGCTTTAGCACCGGGGCCAGGACCGTCATCCAGTCCAGAATGGCGAGCACGGGCACGGCCAGCAACACGACATCGCTCTTCCGTGCAGCCTCCAACGCGGCCTCGCGGGTGGAGACAACTTCGTCGATCGCGCCTGACTCGTGGGCGATGAGCAGTTCCGCGGCACTGAGATCGAAGCCGGTGATACGGCCGGAAAAACCCGCGGCCTTCAGCGCCAATCCCGTGGAGGCGCCGATCAGCCCGGTTCCGACAATGAGAAGTGAGTTCACTTACTGGGCGTCCTTGTACTCCTCATACCAGGCCATTTGGATCGCCTCCAGCAGACCTTCGGTCGACTTCATCGGATCGCCCACAAAATCGGGCAGCTCCGTGACAAACTTGTGCAGGTCCGTAAAGCGGACGGTGAGGGGGTCCAGATCGGGAAACTTCTCCTGTAGCTGGATACCGATCTCTTCTGCGTCAGACCATTCGATTTCGCGAGGCATGCATCACTCTCCAGCAGTTAGTGTATCCGGCCCTCTACCGCAGGACGGGCAACCATCCTCCCCCTCACTCCCTCTACATAAAGTTTTCAACTTTTAACTTGCAACTTTTCCGGGCCTATAATCAGTCCGATACGGGGAAGATTTAGCTATGGCCCTGGGTGAAGCGCGAAAGAAGATGCCGGGAAAGCCGGACAAGATTCCGGACAAGCTGTACTTCCGCATCGGCGAGGTTGCGCGCCTGTGTGGCGTGCCGGCCTATGTCCTGCGTTTCTGGGAGAGCGAATTTCCCAACCTGAAGCCCAATAAGGGCGGGACAGGCCAGCGCCTCTACCGCCGTCGCGATGTGGAGATGGCGCTGCGCATCAAGCAGCTCCTCTACGACGAGGGCTACACCATCGCCGGAGCTCGGCAGGCCTTCAAGACCGAGCAGCGCCAGAAGGATGCTCCGGCCACGCTCTTCCGTATGGAAGAGACCTCAGACCGAAGCAAAATGGAAGGTATCCGGCGCGAGGTCCGCTCCCTGGTGGAGATGCTCTCGCAGCCCCCCGGGGCCCCTCCAACGACCACCAAACGCCGGGCGTCCGGACGTAAAGCCTCGAAGAATCCTGAGGATTCCGGGAACCCCGACCCACCAGACCGTTTATTCTGAGAGACGATGCAGGAATCCCACAAGCTATCGCAAGACGAGCGTCGCGAAATTCGCCGTCAGGCCGCGGCTGCGACCAGCATTCGGCGTGTCCGCGAAGATGAACACGGCATTCGCTGCCTCTTCTGCCCCGGAACATCGTTTCGCCGTTCCAAGCTGCGCACCAGCGATCTGCTGCACGTCCTTTTCCTCCGTTATCCCGTGCGCTGCCTGACCTGCAGCCAACGACAGTTCGCCAGCATTCCTGTCGCCGGCCTCTCCGTCCCCGCCAGCGTCCGTCACTCCCGCGCGCCCGGGCCGAAGGAGACCTGGAAGAGTTGGACCAACGGATCGGCAGACGATCCTGCAACGCAGAAGTCGCAGACGCCGTCGTACGCTCCCTACACGACGGTGAAGGTCTCCCAGGGACAGAGTTCCAAGAAGGGCCCTGCCCCCAAAGCACTGAAGCGCCCCGAAGAAGACGACGCTATCTGGTAGCGTGCGCCACTTTTCCACCGTTTCCACTTCCTTGTTCTCCTCTTGTGGATAAAGGCGGATCTGCTTTGTTATGTGGTCCATGGGCGCTCGCGACCCGACGGCAGGAGTTTGATGACACGCCCTAACCTGCTCCGCTGGCTCCACTGGCTGAAACCGGGCGCCACACATTCAGCTTTCTCCGCGTCCCTGCTCCTTATGGCTGGCAGCGTGATGAGCAGCGGCGTTCTTGCTCTGATACGGCAGAAGCTGATCGCCCACCTCTTCGGAGCTACCAATGCCACAGATGCCTACATCGGGGCCTTCGAGCTTCCCGATATGGTGTACTACTTCCTGATCGGAGGTCTCGCCTCTTCTACCTTCGTCAGCCTGCTCAGCAGCTACAGGGAACGCGGCGAAGAGGCCGAAGGCGACCGCGCCCTCTCCGTGATTCTGAACACCATGATCCTGGCGCTGGGCGCAGCCATCGTTGCCGCCGAGTTCTTTGCGCCGTGGTACGTCTCGGTCAAGTTTCCGCACTTCGATGCTCCCACAGCTGCTCTATGCGTCAGCCTGACCCGCATCCTTCTACCGGCACAGCTCTTCTTCTTTGCGGGCGGCGTCTTTGGTTCAAAGCTGATGGTGAGGAAGGTCTTTCTCTTCCAGGCGCTCACACCCAGCATCTACAACCTGGGCATTATCGGTGGGGCTCTTGTCCTGCACAGCCGCATCGGTGTGCACTCTCTGGCGGTCGGCGCTGTCGCGGGCGCTTTCTGTGGCATGTTTCTGCTCAATGTCTTCGGAGCGCGGCGGGAGGGCATGCGCTGGCAGCCTGTGCTCGACTTCCGCCACCCGGCCTTGCTGCAGTGGCTCAAGCTTGCCGCACCGCTCATGATCGGCCAGTCCCTTACGACCTGGGATCAATGGATCCGCACCTACTTCGCCTCCCAGGGAGTCGGTGATATTACCCGTCTGGCCTTTGCGAAACAGCTCTTCAATTCGCCGATGAACATCCTTGGACCGGCAGCCGGAGCAGCTTCGCTTCCCTTCTTCGCATCGCTCTACAGCCAGGGCAAACTCGCGGAATTCGGTCAGGCAGTCAATCGCGCCGTCACCCGCCTGATAGCTGTCTCTCTGCTGGCCGCCGGATGGATGATCGCCCTGGCCGGACCGCTGGTGGACGTCACCCTGCGCGGCGGACGCATGGATGAGGCCAGCGCGCAGATGACAGCATGGTTCTTCACCATCTTCTGCCTCTCGCTCTTTCTGTGGACCTCGCAGAACCTGTACGCGCGCGCATTTTTTGCCGCCGGCAATACATTCACTCCCATGCTCTCCGGCACGATCGTCACGGCGGTCTCAATGCCCGTGTACTGGCTGCTCTTTCATCGCCTGGGCGTTGAAGGTCTGGCGTGGGCTTCGAATGCCGGCATCCTGCTGCATACCGCTGCGCTGGTTGTGCTGCTGCAACGCACCAAGCTCACTCCCGTTTCCGGCCTGGAGTTCGGCGAGCTGGGACGAGCCCTCCTGGCCTCTGTCATCGGCTGGGGAGCCATCGCCGCCGGCTTGCGTATGCTGCCCGCATTACAGGGCCACATGCAAAATCTTTCTGCAATCGCTGGAGCCAGCGTCATGTGGCTTGGTATCGTACTCGTTGTCCTGAAGGCAACTGGATCTCGCCTGCCAGGGCAGATTCTCGGAAGGTTTGCGCGGTAGGTTTGTTGCGGCAGTTATGTAACGTCCCCGGGCCATCCACACGCATCCTTCTCATAGAGAGTTGATGTTGGTCTGCCGTTCCGTTTTTCGATGAGAGGTCTTACGGATGAAGCCGGCGTCGAACACCAGAAAGATTACCCTGGCGGTCCTGCTTTGCTCGGTAGCCCTGCTGCTGCCGATCTGGGCGTCGCTGCAGTTGTCCTGGATACAAAGCGAACTCCACGAGCGGAATGACGGTTTCGAATATGTCCACGACATCCTTCGCCGCGCGGAAGAGACCGCCGATCAGGTTTCCCATGCCGTCGAACGGATCAACTCCAGCCATCTTCCTCCTTGTTCCGCACAGGAACGGGATCTGATGCGCGACATTCACCTCGAGTCGGACTACACCCAGGCCGTCGGGCGCATTGCCAACGACGTCATCGTCTGCAGTTCTCTCGACACCCGTGAACCCATCTACCTGGCCAAGCCTGGCCTGGTCACTGAGAACGGCGTGAAAGAGTACTTTCACGTCGTTCTGACTCGGAATAAGCATCCGTTGAATGTCTTTGCCAAAGATGGCGTCGCGGTCATCACCGATCCTGATCTGCCTCTGGATGTCTCTCTGGATAAGGACATCAATCTCGCTCTGCTTGTTCCCTCAGTCGGAAGCCAGCAGGTTCTCGCCTCCCGAGGCGACCGGATCGATGCACGCTGGGTGCGCTCGCTGCCGAAGGGCGCAGAGCGCACTTATAACGAAGATGGATATATGATCATGGCCGCCCGCTCTTCCCGGTATGATCTCGCCGTTGTCGTAGCCTCACCTCAGGAACGCATCGATCGCAGAGTGCGCCATTTTGCCCTGCTGTTTGTACCGATCGGCGTGCTCTGCGGTGTGAGCCTGATCTGGGCAACCTTGTACCTGGCGCGGCTCCGCTCTTCTTTCGACAACCGCCTGAAGTCGGCGGTGCGCCGGCGAGAGTTCTATGTGGAATATCAACCGGTCGTCGACCTCAAATCGAGGCGATGGACCGGAGCGGAAGCGCTCGTCCGATGGAGAACTGAGGATACAACCGTACGCCCCGACCTCTTCATTCCCCTGGCCGAGGAACGCCATCTCATTCACCTGATCACCCAACAGGTCATCTCTCTCATTGCCGAAGACCTGCCACGCATCCTGAAGATCGATCCTGCCTTCCGGGTCGCTATCAACCTGTCTCCAGACGATCTACGGCTGCAATCAACAGTGGATATGCTGCGCTCGCTTCTGGCGCTGGAGGGCGTATGCCCGGTCAATCTGGAGGTTGAAGCTACTGAGCGCGCCTTTGTCGAAGATCAGAAGATCAGCCATGTGCTCGAACAGATTCGCTCCCTCGGCATTCAGGTAGCCATTGACGATTTCGGCATTGGATATTCCAGCCTGTCGCGCATCCATTCGTTCCGCTTCGACATCCTGAAGATCGACAAGACCTTCGTGGACACCATCGGGACTGAAGGCGCCGCCAGAGGTGTGATGCTGCCGATCATCGACATCGCCCGATCACTCGATCTGCATATCGTCGCGGAAGGTGTTGAACGGGAAGAGCAGGCGCGATTCCTGCAGGCTTACGGTATCGAGCGGGCACAGGGATGGCTCTTTTCGGCGCCGCTTTCCGTGGCGGCTCTATCAAAAGAGCTTCGGGAACGATCGCAGGAAATGGTAGCCCTTAAATAATCAAGGGCCACCCCTCCCGGGTGGCCCTTGCCTGATCCGCAACTACTTCTTCAGGCCGAAACAGTAGAGCTTGCCATCGTAGGTTCCGGCGTAGAGCTTTCCGTTCGAGATAGTGACATCCGTGAAGTGATTGAAGCCGGTGATCGTGTCGCCGCTCGACCACAGTTCCTTGCCTGTCATTCCATCCAGCACATAAATCGTTGCGTGGTTGGACTTCGCCGCACGAATCGTCGAGTCAAAGTTCAGACCGATGTCAGGCCACGCCTGCTGGGTGTTGTCACCGCTGCCATGGGTGATGATCAGACCGTTGGCGATGACCGGAGGTTCGCCGCGGAACATATCGCGCGAAACCCATGCGGGCTCGAGCGTAACCTTGCCTGCCTTGTCTGCCACCTTGAAGGCAGCGACACCGCCCTCTTTCGCTGCAGGCGTCTGCGTGATGGGGAACTTAGTCTGCTCCGGAGCCGCAGGACCCCAGAACGGCACCACGACCCAGCGCGTACCTGCTTTGTCTTCCCACGAAGAGACAGCACCCCAGCTTCCCGCGTTCTGGAAGTCGGCGGCGAAGTTGCAGAACAGCTCCGTGCGATAGAGCGGAGTGTGATGATCTGGCGTTCCGCCCAGGTTCTTCGGGTCGAGCAGATAGACCTTGCACTCCTTGCCCGAAGCCGCCATCAGCTCCCGGCCCTTGTAGTGGAAGACGGTCGGCGTGTTGTTCGGATCAAGGTCGCGCTTGCGCAGCCAGTCCCAGTTCGGCGGTGTGAACCAGTCCTTCGGGTGCCAGTTGCCGTCAGCCTGCAACTCGAAGCCAACCACCGAGTTGCCGATCAGCGGATTCTTCGGATCCGTAGTCACGTCGTAGATACCGTCGCCGGTCGTTGTCCATACCGTGCCGTCATCGGTAATCACTGGTCCACGGCGTCCCCACAGACCACCACCGCCCGCGAAACCGACTGTCTTGTGTATAGCCTTGGTCTTCAGATCAACAGAGATGATGCCACCGCGTCCGTGATAGTCGGCGAAGATCACCTGATCCTTGTAGAGCTGCACACCGAACTTGTTGATGACGCCGGTTGCGATCGGGCCAAAGACCACCTCGCCGGTCGCTGCATCCAGGCCGACAACATTCCCCTTGCCGTCAACCATGTACAGCGTGCGTTTGCCGGAAGAGTCTGCATCAGAGATCGCCGGAACGCCCGTGGTGCCACCGGGCCCAAGGAAGTTCAGGTGCCGCGGATCCGATGGTCCGCTCCGCTGCATCCCGGGAGGTCCCTGCTGTTGCGGCGGCGCAGGCTCGAAGGTCTTGCGCCACACCTCCGCGCCAGTATCGGCGTCGAAGGCGTAGATCACATCCGAGACGCCCAGAACGTAGAGCATGTTCTTATCGCCGGAGGCAGTCTTCAGTCCGTGAATCGCGAGCGGCGTCATCAGGGCGTGCAGCGCATGCGGCTTCACGTCCGTCTGGGTCGACCACAGCAGCGTAAGGTCTTTGACATTGTCCTTGGTCAGGACGGTTTCGTCTTTGGCCCAACCGGAGCGGGCGTTGTCGCCACCGTCCATCGTCCAGTTCTGCGCAAGAGCGGCGCCACAACTCAAGGCGACGGCAGCGAGTGTGATGAGCTTCTTCATACTCTTATCTCCTCAAAGAGCGCATTACCGCTCGGTCGGTACGCCAAAGGCGTACACGGTGTTGTCATGGGTCGAAACATAGGCTCGGCCATTGGCATAGCCAAGCTCGACATGCGAGAAGCTGGTGATCTGCGTTCCGCTGGACCAGAGTTGCTTGCCGGTGGCGGCATCAAGCATGTACAGCGTCGCGGGCTTGGAAGCTTTTTCTACTTCAGCTACCGAAAACGCTGATCCATCTTTCTTCGCCAGACGCGGGCTCTCACCCGTCGAAAGCGCCATGACCAGACCGTTCGAGATCACCGGTCCGGCTGGCGAGACCAGGTCACGCGAGACCCACTGCTGGACAAACGTGGGCTTACCGTCTTTCTCTTCGATCTTGAAGGCGACGATCGAACCGGTCGGAGCCGGGCCGTTGGCGCCGGTCTTCGCTGCGGCCGCTCCGCGAATGGAGGCGTAGAGCCAGCGGGC
>Ga0207647_10001476_pt1 | contig 18059 bp, 20 predicted proteins | sample KBSCornC2_FD_184295 | JGI IMG/M metagenome (GOLD analysis project Ga0207647, IMG submission 184295) | Corn rhizosphere microbial communities from Kellogg Biological Station, Michigan, USA - C2 (SPAdes) (version 2) | ecosystem: Host-associated > Plants > Roots > Rhizosphere ... | reverse complement strand
CGTGGTCGTGCTTTTGGGGACAGCAACCGGAGGTCCCGAGGGGACGACCGCCGCCGCCTTGGGAAAGGCCGAAGCCCGGAACGGCGCGTCGATTTGGACCGGAGTATCGGCAGGCGGAGGTGCCTGGATTGGCGCGACGATAGCCGGGCCCAACGCGAGCACCGCATTCGCACCGGATGCGATCGCATCGGCAAGCGGATCGTTGCCCTTATCGCCAATGGCCTTGTCCCGGTCAGCCGCTCCACCTTCCGTGGCCACAGGCAGCGCCGCTTCGGGATCCAGCGGCACGGACTCGACCGTGGAAAGACGGCGGGGCGCAGTCGGTATCGTCTTGATCGGGGCTGCCGGCGATTGCGTGGTGCCGGTAGACTGCGCCATCGCATTGACCGGAATTTCGATCGAAACGGTGATCGGCCCGACCGGTGTCGTCGATATTGTCGGCGTGGTCGGCTCGTTCGGCGCGGCGGGCACTGTTGAAGGAAAGGGCGCCGTCGGAGCAGTAGGCGCCGGCATGGCCGTCACCGCGGCGAGCAAAGCAACAAAAGGATGGGATGCCTGCGGGGTCGCGATCGTCGCCGCGGGATCCGTGGGCATCCCTGCCAACAGGGCGGCTAGTGGGGAGGTGGCGATGGGAAGCGCAATATCAGCCATCGGGTGCTTCCTTGCGTGTGCGGCGCCGAATGTTGGCCGCCATGCGCTCTTCGATGAGGCGCTGTAGCTCCGCGACGGCACGATTTTCGAGCCGCTCGGCGCTTTCGCGGCGAATGTCGGCGTCGCGGCGTTCGTTGGCGCGCGTGACCGCAATGGCTTTCGCCGCGCCGATCGCGTCCGACAGGCCATGGCGAACCGTATCGAGCCGAAGCCCCATCTCACCGGCATTCCCGAGACCGGCGCCTGTGGTGAGGCCCGGCGTGAGCGTCAGGCTCATTCGCAAGGCCGCGAGACGCGCCGCATTGCCCTCGAGCTGGACCACCTTGCCCTCGGCCATGGCGGCTTCGCCGATGGCATGGAGGTGCTGGACCTCGCGAACACGAGTGATTCGGGCGCGGCGTTCGGCGAGGGCTTTCATGCGCCGAAGTTATCGATCAACTGGGTAACCGAGACGTTAAGGCTAATCAGATCCTTTTGGCCCTGACGCAAAAACTCCAGGATCAGCGGGTGATGGGCGATGGCGGCGTCGATCGAAGGATCGCTGCCGTCCCGGTAGGCGCCCATCAGGATGAGATCGCGATTCTCTTCATAGACCGACCAGAGGCGGCGGAAGGTACGTGCGGCGATCACATGTTCGGGAGAGATGATGTCGGCCATCACGCGCGACAGGGACTTGCCGACGTCGATGGCGGGAAACACGCCTTGTTCGGCCAGCCCGCGCGACAGAATGATGTGGCCGTCAACGATCGCGCGCGCTGTGTCGACAATTGGGTCCGAGGTATCGTCGCCATCGGCGAGCACGGTGTAGAGGGCGGTAATTGAACCTCCGCTGCGGACGTCGACCCCTGCCCGCTCGATCAGGCGCGGTATCAAGCCGAGTGCCGAGGGCGGATAGCCCTTCATCGTGGGCGGCTCGCCCAGCGACAGGCCGATTTCGCGCTGAGCATGCGCGACGCGCGTCAACGAATCGATCAACAGCAGAACACGTTTGCCCTGATCGCGGAAATATTCCGCGATTGCCGTCGCGCGCATAGCCGCACGCAGCCGCAGGATCGGCGGATGGTCTGCCGGAACCGCGACCACCGCGGTCTTTTGACGCACGCCATCCAGCTTGGTCGCAAGGAAATCGGAAACTTCGCGGCTGCGTTCGCCGACGAGGCCTACGACGATAACGTCGGCCTGGGCTCCCTGCAGCATCTGACCCATCAATACCGATTTGCCGACGCCTGAGCCTGCGGCAATTGCAATACGCTGCCCAACGCCAGCGGTGAGTAGCGCGTTGATCGCACGTACGCCGAAATCGAAGGGCTCGGTCACGCGGTCGCGATCGAGCGGATTGGATCGTTTGCCGGCAAGCGGCCAGCGTGCCTTGGTGGCGATCGGACCAAGGCCATCGATCGGATTGCCCAGTGCATCGACCACGCGCCCGAGCAGCGCATCGCCGACCTCGACGCTGGTGCCGCGGCGATCGGGCTCGACGCGAGCGCCGCAGCTATGGGGCGCATCCGCATCCAGCGCCATCAGCAACGTGCGATCACCGCGGAACCCGACGACCTCGGCCAGCGCGGCATGTCCATCGGCGTCGATGACGCGCGCGTTGGCGCCGACGGGCTCGCTGAAGCCCGTCGCTTCGAGCATCAGCCCATCATAAGCGGCAAGCCGGCCGACACGACGAGGGCCAACGCTGTCGATATCGATGGCGTCGAGCATCGCCGCCGCGCGCGACGCAAGGTCGCTCACCGCGGTGCGCCGAGGCGATCAAGCTGCGCGCGCAGCTTTTCGAGCCGGACATGCGGCCCATCTTCCACCCAACCGGAGCCGGTATCGAGTATGATGGTGCCGGGGGCCAGCATCGGATCGCCGACGATCTCCACCGCGAAATGAGTACCTTGTAAGCGGACTGCGTCGGTGGGGTGGAGACGCAGTCTCTTCGGCGCAGTCTCTTCGGCGATCATTGCGGCGACTGCTTGGACCCGTTCCGCCAGCGTATCGGCATTGATCTCGACCTCGCCGACAATCTGCGTCACCAAGCGTTTGACGGTGGTGGAAAGCAAAGCGGCGAGGCCGTCCGAATCTTGAGGCCTGAGCGCTTCGAGCGAAGCGGCGAGCCGAGCGAGGGCGGCGCGTTCCTCTTCCAGTTCGATCATCGCCAGGCGGCGCCCTTCGGAAAGGCCGTCCGCATAACCCTGCGCCATCAAAGCCTCGGCATCAGCGACGTCGTTCGATGCGGCGCTCTGGAAGGCGTGATCGGGCGAGCCGTCGGCCTGTGTCCAGGCGGAGAAGCCCGACGTTTCGCCGGCGCGCGCGGTGAAGCCGCTGGCGGAAGGGCGTGTCCAGACGGGGACCCGCGCGGCATCGGTAAAGGCGGCGGATGCGATCTTCGACATATCAGACATAATCGTCGCCCTTGCCGCCGAGCATGATGGTGCCTTCCGCAGCAAGGCGACGGGCGATGGCCAGCACTTCCTTCTGCGCCTCCTGCACCTCGGCGAGGCGCATCGGGCCCTTGTCTGCAATCGCGTCCTGAATGGACTGCGCCGCGCGACTGGACATGCAACCGAACATCTTGGTCTTGATCCGCTCGTCGGCGCCCTTGAGGGCCACGACCAGGATTTCCCCGTCGACGGAGCGCAGAAGCGTGCCGAGATTCTTGTCGTCGAGTGCCATCAGATTGTCGAACACGAACATCTCGTCCTCGACCGAGCGGGCGACATTCTTGTCGAGCTTTTGCAGCGCTTTGATGATGCGCTGCTCGGCCGACTTGCGCGCATTGTTGACGATCTGCGCCGCTTCGCCGGTGCCTCCGCGTTTGGTGATGCCGCCCGCCTTGGCGGGGGCGACGGGGCGCAGCAGCAGCCGTTCCAGATCCGCGATCGCGTCCGATGTCACCGGACCCATCGTAGCGACGCGATAGACCAGGTCGGCTTGCATGTCCTCGTCGAGCAATTGCAACACGTCGGCAGCCACGGGCGCGTCGAGGTGTGCGAGTACCAGCGCGATGATTTGGGGATGTTCGTTCTCGACCAGATTGGCGATGGTACGCGCATCCATCCATTTAAGCGCTTCGAGACCCGAGCTCTTCTCCTGCGGGGTGATGCGGGCCAGCATGTTTTCGGCGCGATCGTGGCCGAGCGCCTTCTCCATGATGTGCTTGATCTGCGAACCCGCGCCGAAGCCGAGCGAGGTGCGCTGGCGGGCACGGAGCACGAACTGATCGAGCACCTTGTTGACCTGAACCTCGCTGACGTCGGCGACGCTGAACATCGCGCCACCCAGCGTCTGCACTTCCTGCGGGTCGAGCCGGCCGATCAGCTGCGCCGCCTCTTCCTCGCCAAGCAGCATAAGTAGAATCGCGGCGGCTTCGCTGCCGATCGGCTCATCGCTCGGCTTGATGGTATCGATGGAGGGATCGGCCTCAGCCATTTTGCACGGCTCCAGCAGGCATGTCGGTGCGGATCAGATCGCGCACGACCAGCGCGGCACGGTCCGGATCCTGGCGGACGAAGTTGCGGATCAGCGCGGCACGCTCGGCATAGCCGGGTGTTGCTTCGATCATGTCGAGCGTCACCGGCTTGGCAGGGTCCCGGACGGCTTCGGTCGCGAGCGCAGCGGCGATCTCGGTACCCAGGCCGGGATTGCGCGTCGGGGCGGCGGCAGACTTATCGATCGCGGCCGCGATGGCACTGCGACGCTTCATCAGGGGCCTGATCACGCCGAAGAAGGCCAGCAGCGCAATAACGAAGCCGGTCAGGTTCCGTCCCGCCATGCCGATCCACGGCGATTCATACCATTTGGTAGTGGGCGCGGCTTCGGGATCGGCGAATAAGCGCGAGCTGAGCGCGAACTGGTCGCCGCGTGCCTGATCGAAACCGACCGCGCCTTTCACCAGCTGTTCGATCTGGTTCATTTCGGCGATGCCGCGGGGCTTGGCGCCCTGCTTGAGGGCAACGGCGACCGACAGGCGCTTGACCGAGCCGACGGGGTTGCGCGTTACCGAAACCTCATGGCCGAGCTGGAAGGTGCGATCATATTGCTCGCTGGTCTTCCCCTGCGTCGCATTGGCTACAGCGCCGGCCTGCGGGGCGCCGGGCGTCGCCGGGATCGCGGGATTGAGCGTCTGGTTGGGCTGGGTCGAGACCTGCGCGGCACTCGGCGGTTGGTTGGCGATGGCGCCCGGAATGCCTCCGGGTTGCTGCGGATTGCCATTCGCGTCGTTGGACCATTGGCCCTTTTCGGAGGCGATCACCGTCTGATCCTTGGGATAGGATTCGCGCGTCGCTTGCGTCTCGGCAAAGTCCAGATCGGCATGAACCGTGGTCGTGAAACCGTCGGTCCCGACGATCGGCGTCAGGATCTTCGAGATGGCATCGATATAGCGCTGCTCGACCTGCGCCTGCATCTCGAGTTGGCGATCGGCGGTGCCAGCGCCGCCCTTTTTGCTCAACAGGTGGCCCGATTGATCGACGACCGACACATTGTCGGGCGACAGGCCGGGTACGGACGAGGCGACGAGGTTGACGATCGCCTGGGTTTGGCCCTCCGAAAGCGCCCGACCCTGGCGGAGCGTCAGCATCACCGACGCTGACGCCGGCGCCTCATCGCGCACGAACACGCTCTGCTGTTCGGCAGCGATATGTACCTTGGCGGTCTGGACGGCGTCGATCGCCTCGATCGTGCGGGCGAGATCGGTTTCGCGGGCATCACGCAGACGCTCGCCCTCTACTGCGCGGCTAGCGCCCATCGGCAGCGAGGCGAGCACGCTGTCACCATCGGGCGCGCTCTTGGGCAAACCGGCCTGAGCCAGCAGCATCTTGGCCCGGTAATAATCACCATCGGAAACGGTGATCGCACCGGTCGAGCGATCGAGCGTATAATTGATGCCCGACGCTTTGAGCGTATCGGCCACCGCTGCCTTGTCGGCGTCGCTGAGGCTCGCGAATAGATCGCGCTGTGGCCCCTTGGCGAAGCTCGTCCAGGCGAGGAACGCGATCAGGATTGCCGCGGCGATACCCAGCAGAGGCAAGCTCTTCTGGACCGCGGGCTGACCGGCAAGAACCTTCACCCGCTGGAGCATTGCGCCCGACGGGTTGGAAGCTGCGGAGACGGGGACGGGGAGGGATGCGTCGCTCATCGATTATACCGGCATGCTCATAATGTCCTTGTACGCGGACAGGAGTTTGTTGCGGACCTGCAGGGTTGCCTGGAAGCCGACGGATGCTTTTTCACGAGCGAGCATCACGGCGGCGATGTCGGTCGTCTCGCCGCGCTCGTAGCTGCCGGTGACCGCATCGGCATTGGATTGCAGACCATTCACTTCGCTGAGCGCGCTTTTCATCGCGCTCGCAAAATTGCCGCCGCCGTTGGCGCCGGCGACACCACCCGCGCCGGCAGCGCCGCCGATAGCGTCGATCGGCTTCGCGGCATTCGCAGCCGCCTGCTGCAGCGCACTGTTCTGCTGAAGGATCGCGCTCCGCATCTGGAGCAGGGTCGCAGGGCTGATTCCGCTCATCGCTCAGGCCTCCTCACGCCGCAGCTCGCATATCGGCGAGCCGGTAACGCAACGTACGTTCGCTGATGCCCAGCCGTTCGGCCGCGCGCACGCGGTGGCCGCCCGTCGCCGCAAGGGCTTCTTCGATCGCTTCATATTCGGAGACGCGCGCCGCATCCGCGAGGCGGGGCATGGCCGGCTTAGGGCTGACTTTGGAACCCGCGCGAACGCTCTGCGCGGCAGCAAGTGTGCCCGCCTCGATCGTCAGGTCCTGCTCGTCGATCCGATCGGTCGAACGGAGCAGCATCGCGCGCTGAAGCACATTTTCCAGTTCCCGGACGTTGCCGGGCCAGCCATGGCTCATCAGCCGGTTGATCGCCGCCGTAGTCGGCCAGGGAAAGGTTTCGCCCGGCGTCAGGTGACGCAACATCAGCGTGGCGGTGATGGCGCGTACGTCGAGCCGGCGTTGGGAAAGCGGCTTCAGCATCAGCGGCATGACGTTGAGGCGCCAGTATAAGTCGGCGCGGAACCGTCCCTCGGCCACTTCAGTCGCCAGATCCCGGTTGGCGGCGGCGATGACGCGGACGTTGATTGAGACCGGCTTGGTCGCGCCGATCGGCAGCACCTCGCGCTCCTGCAGCGCGCGCAGCAGTTTGGCTTGAAGCGGCAGCGGCAGCTCAGCAACCTCGTCCAGCAGCAGCGTGCCGCCTTCCGCTGCGCGGAATAGACCTTCGCCCGCTCCGGCGGCGCCCGTGAAGGCGCCCTTCTGGTGGCCGAACAGCATCGCCTCGAGCATCGTCTCAGGTAAAGCGGCACAATTGATCGCGACGAACGGTCCTTCGGAGCGCGGCGAGCGTGAATGGATGAAGCGGGCCAAGCCTTCCTTGCCAGTACCGGTCTCGCCAAGCACGAGCACGGTCGCGTCATGCGCGGCGATCCGGGCAGCGAGACCCAGAAAAGCGGCGCTTTCGGGCTCGCCGCAGGCCGGACGGCCGGCGGGGCGGACGAGTTCAGCGACCACAGCATGGCCGAAGGCCATATCCTCGAAACCAAAACTGATTTCGGCAGGGAAACCTTTTGCGGCCGGCCTGTAAGCGGGCGCGCCGTCACGAATGTCGAGGATCACATCGGTGTGGCGAGCGGACGCACGATCCGATGCTGCGATGATCCGAATCATGTCCTTGGGGGCGGGTTCCGCTGCGCTGATGCGCGCAGTCTGCAGGCCGACACTGGCAAGCCAGGATGCCAATGCGGGATCCGCAGCAGCAGCGCCTTCACTCAATCCGATCTGGATCATCCGCCGTCTTCCCCTGCAGCTGGTGAAATCCGCTGCTGAGGATCCGGTTACCCGCAGATTAACTTAAAAAGTCTTAATAGAACGCGCGCGTTCGCACGTGCCCGCCATCTGCGCGTAGGCGCACCGCGTGCGCGGGCAGGCCGGCGCGACGCGCCCGCGCCTTGGCCGGCTTTTTTCGATGGCTGGAAATTTTCTGGTTAAAGCCTGGCTGAACCGTGCCGTTACCCAAATCGAGGCGGGAACAGGACACTGTCCAGACTGCCTGACTTGAGCGGGAAAGGAACCCACAGTGACTGTTATCAACACTAATGTGAGCGCTCTTCGGGCCCAGAACGGTTCGCGTATGGCTGACTCCAGCCTGCAGACTGCGATGGAGCGCCTGTCGAGCGGTAAGCGCATCAACTCCGCGAAGGACGACGCCGCCGGCCTCGCCATCGCTTCTTCGATGACCTCGCAGATCCGCGGCATGTCCCAGGCGGTTCGTAACGCCAACGACGGTCAGTCGATGGCCCAGACCGCCGATGGCGCGCTGGACGAGGTGACCAACATGCTGCAGCGTATCCGCGAGCTCTCGGTTCAGTCCGCCAGCGGCACCTATCAGGCGAGCGACCGCGCCAATCTGCAGACCGAAGTCACGGCGCTGGCGACGCAGATCGCCCAGATCCACGACAATACCAAATTCAACGGCGTTGCGCTGTTCGACGGTACGGCGGGCACGGCGGGCTCGGTCACCATCCAGACCGGTTCCAGCTCGGCCGACACGGTCGCGATGGACTTCACCGCGCTCGATCTGTCGGCGGCCGCCTCGATCGACATCAGCACGGCGGCCGGCGCGACCGCAGCGCTGACCTCGTCGGACACGCTGATCTCGGCGGTGGCGACCAAGCGCGCCACGCTCGGTGCGGCGCAAAGCCGACTGAGCTCGGTGGTCAACAACCTGACCAGCAACATCACCAACCTGAGCGACGCGCGCTCGCGGATCGAGGATGCCGACTTCGGCGCCGAGACCACGAACCTCGCCAAGTCGCAGATCCTGGCGCAGGCTTCGACCGCGATGCTCGCCCAAGCGAACCAGAGCCAGCAGAACGTGCTCTCCCTGCTCCGCGGTTAATTCCGCAGAGGGATAGCTCAACCATCAGGGCTCGAAGCCCCCGGCGCTCTTCCCCCTTTGCGCCGGGGGCTTCTTCTTTTTGCGGCCGACGTCTTCTAAGGGGCGTGGCATGAGCGCAGCGCACGGCCACGAGCATTCCCCCGGGCACCACCATCACCATGGCCACCACCACGGCCATGGCGATGAGGGCCACGGCCATCACCATCACGGTAGTCATGGTCATCATGATCATACGGCGGGTGCCAGCGCCCGCTCGCTCACGATCGCGCTAGGCCTGACCGGGTCGGTCCTGGCGATCGAACTGGCCGGCGCCTTCCTCTATAATAGCCTGGCATTGCTTTCGGACGCGGCGCACATGCTGACGGACGTTGCCGCGCTAGGCATCGCGCTGATGGCGGTTCGGATCGGTGGCAAAGCGCCAGATGACAAGCGCACCTTCGGCTATAAGAGGCTGGAGATATTGGCTGCGGCGTTCAACGCCCTGCTGCTTTTCGCCGCGGCCGCGTACGTTTTGATGGAGGCGATCGGCCGGTTTCGTACGCCGGAGCCCGTCGCGGCGACTGGGATGCTCGCGGTGGCGGTCCTCGGGCTTATCATCAACCTTGTCTCAATGCGTGTGCTCGTCGCCGGACGCGGCGAGAGCATGGCGGTGAAGGGCGCCTATTTGGAAGTCTGGTCGGACGCGATCGGCTCGGTCGGCGTGATCTTGGGTGCGCTGCTCATCCGCGTGACGGGTAAGGCGTGGATCGATCCAGTCGTGGCGATCGGAATCGCCTTATGGGTGCTACCGCGGACCTGGGCGTTGCTGAGCGATACGATCAACGTATTGCTCGAAGGCGTGCCCAAGGGGCTCGACCTTGCCGAGATACGCCAGGCGATCTCGGATCTGTCGGGCGTGTGCGACGTACATGACCTGCATGTCTGGTCGATGGCGATCAGTGACGTGAACGGATCAGTCCATATCGCCATCATCGAGGAGGCGAATGGCGAGGATGTGCGGCTGGCCGTGGCGGAACTGCTCGAGCGGCGTTTCGGCATTGGCCACGCTACGATCCAGATCGAACGCGATCCTTGCGGCGTGGCGGCACGGCCGCATCGGTGAATTCGTCTTCCTCACGCGAGGTGCCGGCAGGATTTTGTCTCAGTCAGTCCAATCGGCGAGCGATTTGCGCAGACGATCGAGCGCGGATTTCTTGATCTGACAGATGCGGGCCGCGCCCACACCCAATGTCTGGCCGATTTCATCGAGGTTCATTTCCTCGACGAAATAGAGTTGAAGAACGAGCGCTTCGCGCTCCGGCAAGTCGGAGATGTGCTGCGCCATCGCCTCGGCCAGCTCCTCGCGTTCCAGTGTCTGGTCGACACGCTCTTCGACGTCGGCGAACCACATCGATTGATCCGAATAGATCTCGTCGAGTGACTCCTGGCGCATTGCCATCGCCGAATCAGCCATTTCGCGGAATTCGGTTGGATCGATGCCCATTGCCCGGGCGAGTTCGGCCTCGCTGGGGGTGCGGCCCCATTGAGCCTCGAACTTGGCGATCGCCTCGTTCATCACCTTGCGCTTGGCCATGGCCGAACGACAGATCGTGGCATGGCGCCGCAGATGATCGATCATCGCCCCACGGATGCGCATTGATGCATAGGTCGAGAAAGCGTGGCCGCGATCCTCATAGCCGTTGGCCGCTTCGACCAGCGCGACCATGCCGATCTGGACAAGGTCCTCGACGTCAATCGCGCTCGAAACGCGGCCATGGACGTGCCAGGCAATCTTGCGCACCAGCGGCATGTGCTGGCGCGCGAGCGCGGCCGGATCCTGACGTGCGGGCCGGCGCTGATAGGTCATCGCGCCTTCATTGAGCGCGGTTTGGTCGGCGAGATTCATGCGGCCATCTCCGGCGCGTGACGCAGCGACGGCGCCAAGGCGGCTCCGCTGTTGCTGCCGACGATCGCCATCACTTCGACCGCCTTGCCGTCGGGAATCTCAAGAAAGGACATGACCGGAGTCTCAGGCAAATGTGGTTTAAGAAGTCTTGCGACGGCGCGGCGCGCAAGCGGCGAGGTTACCAGGGCGAAGCGCGTCGCGCTGTTGAGAAGCGGCGCTGCGGCTTGATTGACCGCAGCGATGATCCGTTGCGCGAGCGCGGGCTCGAACGGATGTGCCGCGTTGGGGCCGACCCGCACCGCCTGCGCAAGCAGGCCTTCCAGCTCCGCGTCGAAGGTGACCACGGGAAGCGGCATGCGCACGGGGACGACCGTCTGGACGATCAGAGCGCCAATCCGCTGGCGCACGCCTTCATTGAGCTGCACCGGATCACTGGTCTCGCGTGAAGCGTCGATCATGGCTTCGGCCACACGGCGGAAGTCCTTGAGCGGCACGCCCTCCGCAAGCAGCGCCCGGCATGCGGCGGCGAGCTGGGCGAGGCTCAGTGGCTGCGGCGTGAGGCCGGCGACCAATTGCGGTGCACTCTCCTTGAGCGCGTCCAGCAACTTCTGCGCCTCGTCCATGCCAAACAGGTCCGCGGCGGAATTGGCGATGAGTTGATTGAGATGCGTCGCGATCACGGTCGCGCCATCGACCACGGTATAGCCTGCGATGACCGCGTCGTTGCGCTGTTCGGGACGAATCCAGACCGCATCGAGCCCGAAGCTCGGATCCTTGACCGAGCGGCCCTCGACCTTGCCGATCAACTCGCCTGAATCGAGCGCGAGCAGATCGTCCGGCCAGCATTCATCCTCCCCGACCACGACGCCAGCGACGGTGATGCGGTAGCTGTTGGGGCCGAGCGACAGATTGTCGCGCACGCGCACCAACGGCACGACGAAGCCCAATTCGCGGCTCAGCTGGCGACGGATGCCCGTGATGCGCGCCATCAGCGGTGCGCCTTTGCGCTCATCGACCAGGCTGATCAGGCCATAGCCCAGTTCCAAGCTGAGCGCTGCGCCATCGGATACCTCGTCCCACTGAATCTGGCTGGGATTGGCGGGCGGGGGAGGGGCAGGTATTGCCGCGGCAACCGCGGCCGCTTCGTTGGCCTTCTTGAGCTTCCAGGCAACGGTACCCGCCAGCGCAGCGGCAGGCAGAATAACCACGTGCGGCATTCCGGGCAGCACACCGAGAAAGCCGAGGATGCCTGCGACCGGCGTCCAGGCCTTGGCCATTCCGAACTGACTGGTGATCTGATTGGAAAGATCGAGCGGCGAATTCACCCGCGTCACGATTGCAGCAGCCGCGATCGACAGCAGCAGCGCGGGTACCTGCGCCACCAGCGCATCACCGATGGCGAGCTGAATGTAAGTCGACGCGGCTTCGCTCACCGAAAGTTTGTGGCTGACCACGCCCAGCACCAGGCCGCCGAGGATATTGATCACGAGGATCATGACGCCAGCGACCGCGTCGCCCTTCACGAATTTGGAAGCGCCGTCCATCGAACCGTAGAAGTCGGCTTCGGTCGCCACATCCTGGCGGCGCGCCTTGGCTTCTTCCGGCGTGATCAGGCCCGCATTCAGATCGGCGTCGATCGCCATCTGCTTGCCCGGAAGGGCATCGAGCGTGAAGCGCGCCGAAACTTCCGACACACGACCGGCACCCTTGGTGATCACGACCAGGTTGATGATCATCAAGATGCCGAAGACGAACAGGCCGACGGCATAGTCGCCGCCGATCAGAAAATGTCCGAATGCCTCGATGACATGGCCGGCGGCATTGGCCCCCGTATGACCGTCGACCAGCACGACGCGGGTCGATGCGACATTAAGCGCAAGCCGTAGCAAGGTGGTGAAGAGAAGGACGGTTGGGAAAGCCGAGAAGTCGAGTGGCTTATCCGCATTCAGCGCGACCATCAGGACCGCCAGGCTGATCATGATGTTGGTGATGAAGCCGATATCGAGCACGACGCTCGGCACGGGCACGATCATCAATCCGACCAGCATCAGCGTGGCCAAGGGGAGGATTGCCCCCTTGGCCGAACCGATCCAGAGCCGGCGGGTCATCGCTTTGGTCGCCATCTCTTCCTCTTACTTGCCGAGGAAAATAAGCAAGAGCCGTGCCAGATCTGAAGGAGTCTCGCCGCGCGGTGAAAGGAGGGCAAAACGAAAAACGCCGGCCTTCCGGCCGGCGCCTCTTTTGCGTTCCTGCATCGCAGGCAGTCAGCTCAGCCTGCCGCCACGTCCATAGGCTACGGCGCGAGGCGTTCCGGCAAGGCTGATCAATTTGTCGAGATCGCGGCGGTTCTGGTCGGAAAGCGCGTTGATGCGGCCGCGGGCGGCCTCGGCCGTCTTCAAAAGCTGGACCAGATCGTCCCGCAGACCGGGGCGGTCGTGCCAGCCTCCCGCACTCCGTACTTGTTCGATCGCTGCGGCGAGGGCGACATTGGCTGCGCCAATCGCTTCGATATCATGGTTGTCCAAAGCCGCGATCAATGCGGCCTGGGCGTCGCTCAACTGTTGAAGAGCGGCTTCGCTCACGCCTGCGGAAGGTCGAGAGCGATCATGCGATCGGCAATCGCCTTTGCATCGATCTTGTAGGTGCCATCGGCGATGGCAGCGCGGATCGCCGCGACCTTCGCATTGTCCACCGGGGCACCCTGTGCCGCCAGCTCGGCGGCGGGCGTGGTAACGGCGCCCGAGGCCTCTGGGCCGGCCGCGTCGACCTTGGCCACAGGCTCGTTCTTGCCGACGCTTTCGCTACGCAGCTCAATGGCGCGAGCGATGCCGGTCGGGCCGACTGCAGTAATCATCGTCGCATCCTTTCGCATCATACTCGCTCGATCAGACTATCACCTGATCGGAATAACGACACAATCGCCAATTATTTAAATCCCGGTAAGCGAACCCGCCCCGCATCGATAACTTCCGCGAAAATCGGGGTGTTACGCCCATCCGCCTTCACCCGGATGCGGCTTCCAAGCGCGCCATCTTCCTGTGCGGTGGCCGAGACGCTGGCGCTAAAACCCCCGGTTTCGGCAACCAGATCCACCGGATCGCCGCGTCGGACCACCAGATCGGCTTTTACCGCGGCGGCGCCCATAACGGTCGGCTGGCTACCCGACAGCCGTGCAATCGCGACGCGGATGCGCCAGTTCGCGGCCGGACAACGCAAGGCTACCGCACCCATGATCGGGGGATCGATCTGGACGCTGCCAGGGCAGGCCGCGAGCTTCAGCCGGCGATCGATCGGCGTGGCTGGACCGCCCGGCTCTCCGATCCCCGCACCCAGGGCGTTGATCAGGCGCGCTTCGAGCGCGTCGATATTCTGGAATGGCGCCGCCGCGACAGGCGTGGCGAACAAGGCCAGCAGAGGGAGGGCACGTATCATCATAACCGAGGAAAGAGCAAAATCCGTGCCAGAAGCCGGAAGCCGCCTTCAGTTCTGCGTGATCTGGATGCGCTGGCCTCCTCCAATGGCGGGGTCGATCGCCACCGCGACCTGATCCTGCGCGATGCCCGCCTTGCTGAGGGCTCGCGCCACCGCTGCCGTGCGTGCGGCCGCCAATTCCCAGCTGTCGAAGCGGGTGGCGTCGGGTTCAGTGCCGCGGCTGCTGACGATCAGCGGGCCATGACCAGCATTGGCTGCGAAGGCGATCAGCGTCTTACGGCCCTCGGGCGAGAGAACCGCCTCACCGGGCTCGAACCAGGCGGCCGCTTTTCCCTCGAGCGACGCAGCGGCGCGTGCACCGAAGGCGGCGCGTAGGCCCGCCGACAGATTGTTGGCGTCCGGCTTGGCCTGCAGCAGCACGAAGAAGCCTAACAGCAGAAGGCAGAGATCGGCGAAGCTCAGCGCCCAGCGCTGCCGTGCGGCGCGCGCCTTCATGTGCCGAAGCTCCGCTTGAGCGCGCGCTGCAGCCCCTGCGCATGATCGAGCTCAGCCCGCGCCAGCGCGCAAAAATGATCGAGCGTACGACGCTGCCAAGCCAATTCTGCTTCGGACAGACGCTCGAGCCTGTCCGCGACCGGACCCGCGATCAGGTTGGCGAGCAGGATACCCCATAAGGTAGCAACCAAGGCGGTTGCCATCGGCGCGCCGATCAGCGCGGGATCGGTCATGTGCGCGAACATCCGCACCAGGCCGAGCACGGTCGCGCACATGCCCATAGCGGGGGCGGCATCGGCCAGGTCGCGCCAGAAGATAACGTTGGCCGCATGCCGGCGCGCGCGCACCTCCAGCGTCTCCTGCGCCCAGCGGGCGAAGGCTTCGGAATTATCGGCTTCGGCCAGTTTGCGCACCGCTTCGCGGAGGAAGCGGCCCGCGGTCGTGACGCGATCGGCGCAGACGATTCCCTTGGTTTCGGCGATCCGCTCGACCTTGCCCACCGCGACGATCGCGGCGAGCGCATCTGCTTCGGGATCGGCGGTGAAATAGGGGCGTAGCGCGGCGAACGCTGGCCCGAAGGCCGCGCGTCCGCCGCGGAGCAACGCCGCGACCGTGGCCCCACCGAACACGATCACCAGCGCTACCGGGTCCAGAAGTCGTCCGACCTGCGCGAAAAATTCCACGCTGAAGCGCTCCCGTACCCAACCCGGCAAAAATTTGCCGCCCCCGGCAAAAATTTGCCGCTCTCACCCTGGCAGCGCTTGCCGGCACGGTTTTGCGGAGTGCCGCCAAGAAATTGGCACACCCTTTGCAACGATGCTTGGCGACGCCGCCGTCTGACATTGTTCACGACAGCGGAAACGGAAACTTTAGGACGAAAAGGAAGGGCGACATGGCGAATAATGATCCGCTCTTCGGGTTGAGCGGCGACGCACTGAAGCTTCGCTCCCAGCGCATGGCGTTGTTGGCGTCGAACATCGCGAATGCCGCGACCCCCAATTACAAGGCGCGCGACTTCGATTTCCAAAAGGCGCTCGCCGCCGCCCAGTCAGGCACCTCGGCCGATCAGGCCGCCAGCCAGACCGCAGGCTATCGCGTTCCGCTGGAAGCCTCGCTCGACGGCAACACGGTCGAGCTCTCCACCGAGCAGACTTTGTTCGCGGAGAATGCCGTCCAGTACAAGACGACACTCGCCTTCCTGCAGGGCCGCATCTCGACCGTGATGACGGCGCTCAAGGGAGAATAAGCGATGGCCAACATGTCCATCTTCGACATTTCGGGCCGCGCCATGGCGGCGCAGCTCGTGCGGTTGAACACGACCGCGTCGAACCTCGCCAATGCCAATTCGGTATCGACCACCAAGGAAGGCGCGTTCCGTGCGCTCAAGCCGGTGTTCAAGACGGTGTCGGGCGGCGAGGGCGTCGCGACCGTCCAGGTTTCGCAGGTGGTCTCCTCGAACACCGACCCTACCAAGCGGCACGACCCCGGCAATCCGCTCGCCGATCAGAATGGCGACGTCTGGGATGCCGGTGTCGATCAGGCCGGTGAGCTGGTCGAGATGATGGAGACCGCGCGTCAGTACCAGAACAACGTGCAGGTCCTCCAGACCGCCAAGTCCCTCACCCTCGATACGCTGAGGCTCGAAAAATGACCGTATCCACCGGAAACTCCTATCTGGATTCGCTGTCCAATTCGGCGGCGACGGCGGCGGCTAAGGCCTCCAAGTCGAACCAGACGATCGACCAGTCGGGCTTTCTGAAGCTGCTCACCACGCAGCTCCAGACGCAGGATCCGACCGCTCCGACCGACACCAATGCGATGACCCAGCAGATGGCGACGTTCAGCCAGGTCGCGGGCATTGCCGAGATGAATCAGTCGATGAAGTCGATGGTGGCCAACATGTCGGCATCGCGCTTCGGCGACGCTTCGGGCTGGATCGGCCGCGCCGCACTGATCAGCGGCAATGTTGCGACGCAGGCGTCGAACGGCGCCTATGCCGGGCAGATCAACCTGCCGGCGGATGCCAAGGACGTGACGATCAGCCTCGTCAACTCCGGCGGCCAGACCATCTATTCCAAGGATCTCGGCCAAAAGAGCGCCGGCGATGTCTCCTGGGCCTGGGACGGCAAGGACAATGCCGGCAACGCGACCAGCGACGGCGCGCTGCAGGTGCTCGTCACCGGTGTCGGCGCCGACGGCAAGGCGCTCAACCCAACTAACGCCACCTGGAACGAGATCCAGTCGGTCAAGTCGCCGGCCAGCGGCACGACGCAGCTTATCACCGGGCTCGGCGGCATTTCGCCCGCCGACGTCCTTCAGCTTTCCTGATCAATGCCCCTTCGCAGGAGTTAAATCATGTCCTTCTACACTTCGCTTTCCGGCCTCAAGGGCGCCCAGTCCGATCTCGCGGTCATCTCGAACAACATCGCCAACGTCGGCTCGATCGGCTTCAAGAAGAGCCGCGCCGAATTCGGCGATCTGATCTCGGCCTCGCCGCTTCAGTCGGGTACTGTCGCGGGCCAGGGCACGCGTCTGAAGGAGATCAGCCAGCAGTTCACGCAGGGCGGTTTCCAGACCTCGGACCGCGCGCTCGACCTCGCCATTTCGGGGCAGGGCTTCTTCGTCACCAAGACGGGCGCTCAGCTGAGCTACACCCGCAACGGCGCGTTCAGCCTCGACGGCAACCGCTATCTGGTCGATAGCAACGGCGCCTATGTGCAAGTGCTGCCGGTCGACAGCTCGGGCGTACTCAGCGCCAGCGGCATCTCCTCGGCCAGCAACCTGCAGATCCCGCAGACCGCGGGCTCGCCGGTCGCGACCAGCGCGATGCAGTTGGGCGTAACTGTGCCCAGCAATGCGGACCTGCCTGCCAATCGCGTGAACTACAGCCCGACCAACCCATACCAGTTCAATCGCTTCGATTCGAACAGCTACAATTATTCGACCTCGACCACTGTGTATGATGCGGCGGGCAATCCGCAGCAGGCTACGATCTATTATGTGCGCACCAGCTTGCCGGACGCCACCACCACGCCGCCGAATACCAGCACCTGGGATGCGCATCTGTTCATCGGCGATCAGGAGGCGAGCTCCGACGGCAGCACGACCCCGCCGGCGCAACCGTTGCAGCTGACATTCGACAGCACCGGTGCGCTCCTGTCGCCCACCGGCACCACGTCGTTCAGCCCTGTCCTGCCCGCCGGTTCGGGCGCGCCGATCCAGATCGACCTCACCTATGATGCGTCGAACACACGCCAGGCATCGTCGACCTTCACGCCCGGCACGCTCACGCAGAACGGCAAGGCCGCCGGCCAGCTCACCAATATCTCGGTCGACGGGAATGGTTTGGTCGCCGCGACTTTCTCCGATGGAAGCACCAAGAAGCTCGGCGCGATCATGATTGCGAATTTCCCGAATACGAACGGCCTGCGCCAGCTCGGCGATAGCCGCTGGGGCCAGAGCGGCCTTTCGGGTGAGCCGATCATCAGCCAGGCGGGCAGCGGCTCGGCCGGCACGATCCAGTCCGGCGCACTCGAAGAGGCCAATGTCGACATTACCGAGGAGCTCGTTTCGCTGATCTCTGCGCAGCGCAACTTCTCCGCGAACGCCAAGTCGATCGAGACGGCCAACAACATGACCAACACGATCATCCAGCTGCGTTCGTAAGAGCGATTTAGGTAAGGAACTGAGCCGTGGATCG
>Ga0207647_10001474_pt1 | contig 18068 bp, 15 predicted proteins | sample KBSCornC2_FD_184295 | JGI IMG/M metagenome (GOLD analysis project Ga0207647, IMG submission 184295) | Corn rhizosphere microbial communities from Kellogg Biological Station, Michigan, USA - C2 (SPAdes) (version 2) | ecosystem: Host-associated > Plants > Roots > Rhizosphere ... | reverse complement strand
TCATGCCCATAAAATTTAGGTGCAACCCCTAAGTCCGCAACCAAAGACTATAGCTTAATCGGTAAAGCGAACCACTCATGATGGTTTGAGTAAATGTTCAAATCATTTTAGTCTTATATAATCCGAGTGCTGGAATTGGTAGACAGTCTTAATTTAAGCTTAAGTGGCGCAAGCCGTAAACGTTCGACTCGTTTCTCGGGTATATTAGGGGTTATAGTTTAACTGGTAAAACGGCGATTTTGCATATCGTTATTTCAGGATCGAGTCCTGATAACTCCAAGAATATTATTAGTTTTTAATAAAAAATTATTATTTATTTTTTATGTAACTATTAATTAATAATAAGATATATTTTTTCATTATTAGCTTGAGAAGCTCAATTGGTAGAGCGAATCATTGAAGCTGATTAGGTTGTAAGTTCAAGTCTTATCTCGAGCAAAGTATAGTTACATGGGTATGCTGAAATTGGTAACCAGGTTCCGCTTAGGACGGAATAGTTTTTTACTTTACAAGTTCAAGTCTTGTTACCCATAGTTATAATTTTTTTATGTTGTCGACTAATCGGTAAGTCATAAATTTTTGGTATTTACTATTGGGTGTTCGAGTCGCCCCAACATAAAATAAACTATAGTGTGTATTTTCATATACACTATAAAATAGTGGATATACTTATATATACTACTATATTATAATAGTATATACTTGTATATACTATTAGCCAGGATAGTTCAATGGTAGAACAATAATTTCATGAATTAAGAATAGGAGTTCGATTCTCTTTCTTGGCTTTTTTACATTTTCCTATATATATAAAGAAAAAATTAAAACTATTATCCAAAATATTAAATATATTAGTGCATTTAATAGGTGAGGATATATATATTTGAAAGAAATGAGTTACTTTAAAATATAAATTCTGATAAGTTAATAACTTATCTTAAAATTTCATAAAAGTACACGAAAAATACATAAGTCGTACAGGTACTCATAGTTTAAGATGGAATGGTTAATTTGTTAGACAAATAGCTAAATATATAACGAGATTTAATAATTTTTAAATTAAATTAATAATTATTAATTTAGCGATAGGTGGGTATAGTTCAATGGTAGAACGGCTGTATGTGGCATAGTATATCCTAGTTCGAATCTAGGTATCCTCCCTAATTAACAAAATAATATAATTAAATTGTTATTCATATAAAACAAATTCATATTTTAATATTAATTAATATATATGTATATATAATTAGTATTATACAGCCAATTGTTTATAAATAAATTTATGTAAGTAAATTTTTTTAGAAAAATTATACTATATATAGTATAATAGCAGTATAATGTATATATACATATGTTTATATACATATGTGTATATATTATTCAAAATGAAGAATTAATTTTACTATTTTTTGTCCGCCGGATATTATAGTGAAATTCCACAAATTTCTCATCAGGTTATACAAAAAAGAGATTTTGCATCTTCAGCTGCTTTAAATTCTTTAACTATAACAAAAGAGGAAACAGGATCTGTATTTACATTTAAACAACCAACTGAATGACAAGAAAGATGATTTTTATCATCTAATGCTAAAGATATTGGAACTCTATATTTAATATTTGCATTATTTTCAGGGTTAATAGGGACAGCATTTTCAGTACTTATAAGATTAGAGCTTTCAGGACCAGGAGTACAATATATTTCAGATAACCAATTATATAATAGTATAATAACAGCTCATGCTATAATGATGATTTTCTTCATGGTTATGCCAGCTTTAATAGGAGGTTTCGGTAACTTCTTATTACCATTATTAGTAGGGGGTCCAGATATGGCATTCCCAAGATTAAATAATATAAGTTTCTGATTATTAGTACCTAGTTTATTCTTATTCTTATTCTCAGCAACAATAGAAAATGGAGCAGGTACAGGATGAACATTATATCCTCCATTATCAGGAATACAATCTCACAGTGGACCGAGTGTAGATTTAGCTATATTTGGTTTACACTTAAGTGGTATAAGTAGTATGTTAGGAGCTATGAATTTCATAACAACTGTATTAAATATGAGAAGTCCAGGTATAAGTTTACACAAATTAGCATTATTTGGTTGAGCTGTTATAATTACTGCTATATTATTGTTATTATCACTACCTGTGTTAGCCGGTGGTATTACTATGATTTTAACAGATAGAAACTTTAATACTTCATTCTTTGAAGCAGCAGGTGGAGGTGATCCTATCTTATTCCAACATTTATTCTGATTCTTTGGTCATCCAGAGGTTTATATTTTAATTATGCCAGGATTTGGTATTATAAGTACAGTTATTGCTGCAGGATCAAGTAAAAATGTATTCGGGTACTTAGGTATGGTTTATGCTATGATGTCTATTGGTGTTTTAGGTTTCATTGTTTGAAGTCACCACATGTATACAGTTGGTTTAGATGTTGATACAAGAGCTTATTTCACAGCAGCTACTATGATTATTGGAGTTCCAACTGGAATTAAAATATTCAGTTGATTAGCAACATGTTATGGAGGTTCTTTACATTTAACACCACCTATGTTATTTGCTTTAGGATTTATTGTATTATTTACAATTGGTGGTTTAAGTGGTATTGTTGTAGCTAATGCATCACTTGATGTTGCTTTCCACGATACTTATTATGTTGTTGCTCACTTCCACTATGTATTATCTATGGGTGCTGTTTTTGCATTATTTGCAGGTTGATATTTCTGAATACCTAAAATATTAGGTTTATCTTATGACCAATTTGCAGCTAAAGTTCATTTCTGAGTTTTATTCATAGGTGTTAATTTAACATTCTTCCCACAACATTTCTTAGGTTTACAAGGTATGCCTAGAAGAATAAGTGATTACCCTGATGCTTTCTATGGTTGAAATTTAATAAGTAGTATAGGTTCTATCATTAGTGTTGTAGCTACATGATATTTCTTAACTATTATTTACAAACAATTAACAGAAGGTAAAGCTGTATCAAGATATCCTTGATTAACTCCACAGTTATTCAGTGATACATTCCAAGTTTACTTCACTAGAAACAATAGTTCATTAGAGTGATGTTTATCTAGTCCACCAAAACCTCATGCTTTTGCTAGTTTACCTATACAATCTTAATTAATCTTAGGATTTTATAGAAGGTAAAATGAGTTATATATATATATGACTCGTTTTAACATAAAATAAAATATCTACAATATAGATATAAAGAATATATTTTTATTATTTATATTATATTATATTATATTCTCTGCTATAGAGATAAATATGGTTATTTATGTTTGGAAGAAATTTTTTTGTTTGCATTGTTCTGTAAAAAGATAGATAATAATTTAAAATGTTACAAGCCGCAAAAATAATAGGAACAGGTTTAGCTACTACAGGTTTAATAGGAGCAGGAGTAGGAATAGGTGTTGTATTTGGAGCACTTATACTAGGTGTTGCAAGAAATCCATCATTAAGAGGACAATTGTTCTCTTATGCAATATTAGGTTTTGCCTTTGCTGAAGCAACAGGTTTATTTGCTTTAATGATGGCTTTCTTGTTATTATATGTAGCTTAAATAACTACATATATTTAATGTATAGTCCTTTTAACTATTACATATTTCTCCTGTGTATTTTTTCATACAAAAATGAAGACAAGTTTTTTATAAATATATAAATGTTTATTATGATGTAAATCTAACTACTTATAGTGTGTTTTCTAAAATTTTAAATAATAAATAAGTTTAAATAAATATTTCTTTTTTTTTTTAATTAAATATAAATAAATTACCAATGACAACAACAACTTTTTTTTTATTATTAATACCAGTATTAGGAATAATATTGTTATTAGTTAATTTAATATTATCACCACATAATGCATATCAAGAAAAAGATAGTGCTTTTGAATGTGGTTTTCATTCTTTTTTAGGTCAAAATAGAACACAATTTAGTATATCTTTCTTTATCTTTGCCTTATTGTTTTTATTATTTGACTTAGAAATTTTATTAGTATATCCTTACGTAGTAAGTGCATATACTAACGGTATTTACGGTTTATTAGTAATGTTAGTATTTTTCCTAGTGTTAACTTTAGGATTTGCCTTTGAGTTAGGAAAAAATGCTTTAAAAATAGAAAGTAGACAAGTATATAATTTTAATAATAAATCCTGAAAAGGATATTCTTTAATATATAATTAAATAGTATGATGATGAAAATGATGATGAAGGTAGATTTTTTTTTTATTACAAGACGAATAATAATTTTATATTATTATAGAAATATATACTTAAATCCAAGTTATTGATATAAATTATTATATCTTTATAGATTTATATTAGGATTTTTAATTGTATATACTACTATTAAAGATAATCCTATGTATATTTATGGGTTGTTGTATGAATTAAATATAAATTATTTTAATGATTTATTTTTTGATTCACTACATGCAAATATGGTTCCTGGAGGACGGGGTAATCCTTTTGGAGAAGGGTCATCAAGAAATGTCCCAATCGGTGCAAATCATAATTGACCCTCAGGTCCATTAGGACCATCAGGACCATCAGGACCTGGAGGGAATAATCCTCTGGGTGTAGAATCTAGCATTGAGAATGAAAACTCTAGAAATAGAGGTTATGAATTCAAAATGAAATATAGACGTAAACCTGATGAGCATACTCCAGCTTATCGTTACTATGATCGCGTTAAACGTAGATGGGTTCACCCTGAAGTTTATCATTTAGTTGATCCAACTGTACTGGCTTCAAAGACTATGCGTATTTATGATGAGGGAGGTATAAGATGAACATATATGTGTTCAGATTATGATGAGAATAAACGTTATTGTATTGTAACTTACCCTGATGGTACAAGAGCTTATATTTATGATAAGGCTACTGTTATGAAACACATAGAGTTTCATAAAAGACATATAGCTATGAATTATCAAGTAAATCCTCCAATTAGTTATGGACATTATTATAAGGAGCATTTTGATGGGTTCAGAAAAGATAAAATAAGAAGAGAATTCTTTGAGGGTGATTTTTCAGCTAGAGAACCAAAAAAAAAAGAATTATTTATAGATTAATAACATATATTGTGCTTTCTGTGTTCAACATGAAGTATTACTATTTATTAAATTAAATTAAAATAATTTTTATTATTTTAACTTATACTAATTTTGATCTATTAGTATAGGTAATACTAGAATATTAAAATATTCTCGATTTTAAATTATATGTATATAATTATATATATATAGGTATAAGTAATACTACATATAAGTAGTAACTTTAAAAGAAAAACATTAAATGAGAAAAATCTAACAACAAAACTGAAAAAAAAATGAATTTAAATTATAATTTTTTAAATTTACAATTGGATGCACCTACACCATGAGGTTTATTTTTCCAAGATAGTGCTTCACCAGCAATGGAAGCTATAGAGGAATTACATAATAACATTATGTTCTATTTAGCTATTATCATGTTTACTGTAACATGAATGATGGCAAATGTTATAATAAATTTTGCAGCTAAAAGATCACCTATAGCTCATAAATATATGAATCACGGTACTTTAATAGAGTTAATTTGAACTATTACACCTGCATTTATATTAATATTAATAGCATTCCCATCTTTTAAATTATTATATTTAATGGATGAAGTAATGGATCCATCATTAGTTATTTATGCAGAAGGTCATCAATGATATTGAAGTTACCAATACCCAGATTTCACTAATGAAGATGATGAGTTTATAGAATTTGACTCATATATAGTACCAGAAAGTGATTTAGAAGAGGGTCAATTTAGAATGTTAGAAGTAGATAATAGAGTTATTATACCTGAGTTGACACACACAAGATTTGTAATATCAGCTGCTGATGTTATACATTGTTATGCTTGTCCTTCATTAGGTATTAAAGCTGATGCATACCCAGGTAGATTAAATCAAGCTTCTGTTTACGTAAATCGTCCAGGAACATTCTTTGGACAATGTTCAGAAATTTGTGGTATATTACACAGTTCTATGCCTATTGCTATACAATCTGTTTCAATAAGAGATTTCTTATTATGATTAAGAGACCAAATGGAAGGATAAATAAAAAAAATTTCTTTTTAATTTAACTAAATATAAAATATTTATTAGTTAAATAAACGTGTTAATTTAATGGTAGAATGGCGTGCTACGGACACGTATATATAAGTTCAAGTCTTATACACGTTTATAAAAAAGTAAACATATAAATAAGGTATACTAGTATCTAGTATTTACCTCATAGAATGTTAGTTATGTAGTAATATATGGTGAATCCATTAATAACTAAAAATATTAATATAGTAAAAGTTTTAAAATTAATATAAAGTAACTAACTTCTGTAGGATAGATAAATCAAATTAAATTAAATTAAATTAATGACATTTTCAATATTTTTGTTTTTAATAGGGATATTAGGGTTTGTTCTTAATAGAAAAAACATTATACTAATGTTAATATCAATAGAAATAATGTTATTATCAATAACATTTTTAATATTAATAAGTTCACTTAGTTTTGATGATATTCTTGGGCAAACATTTTCCGTATATATTTTAACAATAGCGGGTGCTGAATCTGCGATAGGTTTAGGAATTTTAGTTGCATATTATAGATTAAGAGGTAGTATATCAATAGAATATAAATAATGTATTTAACATTGATAATTTTACCTTTATTAGGTTCAATAGTTTCAGGTTTCTTTGGTAGAAAAGTTGGAGTAAGTGGAGCACATATAATAACATGTGCTTCAGTAATAACTACAACAATTTTAGCTATAATAGCTTTTTTTGAAGTAGGGTTTAATAACATACCTGTAACAATAAATGTTGCAAGATGAGTAGATGTAGAATCACTATATGTATTATGAAACTTTAGATTTGATTCATTAACAGTTTCTATGTTAATACCAGTACTAATAGTATCTAGTTTAGTACATATATATTCAATAAGTTATATGAGCCATGACCCACATAATCAAAGATTCTTTAGTTATTTAAGTTTATTCACATTTATGATGATTGTACTTGTTACTGGTAATAACTACTTAATAATGTTTGTAGGTTGAGAAGGTGTAGGTGTTTGTTCATATTTACTAGTAAATTTCTGATTTACTAGAATAGCTGCAAACCAAAGCTCTATATCAGCTTTATTAACAAATAGAGTAGGTGATTGTTTATTAACTGTAGGTATGTTTGCTATTTTATGATCTTTTGGTAATATAGATTATAGTACAGTATTTGCATTAGCTCCTTACTATAATGAAAATATTATAACTTTAATAGGTATTTGCTTATTAATAGGTGCTACAGCTAAAAGTTCACAAGTAGGTTTACACATTTGATTACCTCAAGCTATGGAAGGTCCTACACCTGTATCTGCCTTAATTCACGCAGCTACTATGGTTACAGCTGGAGTTTATTTATTAATGAGATCATCACCATTAATAGAATATAGTTCAACTGTGTTAGTATTATGTCTATGATTAGGTGCTATAACAACAGTATTTAGTTCTTTAATAGGATTATTCCAACAAGATATTAAAAAAGTTATTGCTTATTCTACTATGAGTCAATTAGGTATGATGGTAATAGCTGTAGGTTTATCAAGTTATAATTTAGCATTATTCCACTTAGTAAATCACGCTTTCTATAAAGCATTATTATTCTTAGGTGCTGGTTCAGTAATACACGCTGTAGCTGATAATCAAGATTTTAGAAAATATGGTGGTTTAAGAGAATTCTTACCATTAACATATTCAGTTATGTTAATAGCTTCATTAAGTTTAGTAGCTGTACCTTTCATGACAGGATTCTACTCTAAAGATTTTATTCTTGAATCTTCTTATGGACAATTCTATCTGTCAGGTACTATAGTTTACTTTGTAGCCACTATAGGTGCAATGTTTACTACATTATATTCAGCTAAAGTATTATATTTAACATTCTTAGCTAATCCTAATGGTCCATTATCTAGTTATAAAATTGCACATGAAGGTGATTTATTCTTAACTATACCATTAATAATCTTATCTATTTTCTCTATATTCTTTGGTTATATTACTAAAGATATTTTTATAGGTTTAGGTACAGGTTTCTTTGTAGATAATAGTTTATTTATTCACCCTAACCATGAAATTATGTTAGATACTGAATTCGCAGTACCAACATTCTTTAAATTATTACCTTTTGTATTCACAGTATCATTAAGTATAGTATCAGTATTATTATCTGAATTCTTACCAAAATTACTTATAAACTTTAAATACTCAAAATTAGGTTATAATATTTTTAGTTTCTTCAATCAAAGATTCTATATAGAATTATTCTATAATAAATATATAGTTGAAGGAGTATTAAATTTAGGTGGTCAAACAACTAAGAGTCTTGATAAAGGTTCTGTAGAATTATTGGGTCCATACGGTTTAGAAAAAGGATTATTATCTTTAAGTAATAATTTAGGAAAATTAAGTACTGGAGTTGTAACTAGTTATGCATTATATATCTTAATGGGATTAATATTCTATATAACATTGTTATACTTTTCATATGATGATAACGGTTTAATAATATTAGTAATATTTGCATTATTTGTATTATTAAATAAAAATTTATCATATAGTAAATAATATTATTTTAATAATATTTGTTTGTTTAATTTAAATTTATCTTTTTATTGAATATGCTTTTATCTTCAATATTCTGTTTATTATTATCTAATGCTTTGACATTTAGACGTGATACAGCTATTCTTTATTCAAGAGTAGGAATAATTATTTTATTTTATTGTATCTTTTTATCTTATAATAATTTATTTATAACATATTTAGATAATGGTATTGGGTTATTTGGAGGTTTATTTTATACATCTTCTATAACACAAACATTTCATATATTAATATTTATTATAAGTTTATTAATATTGAATATGACAGGATTTTATCCTAGAAAATTAATATCAAATGATTACATGAGTTTTAACAAATTATTATTTACTAGATTACAATTTGTTAAAAATACGGCTGTATCGAATATAATATTAAAAAAAGGAGAACAATATACTATAATAGAATATACATTAATGTTATTATTAACAATAACAGGTAGTATTTTATTAATATCAAGTAGTGATTTAGTATCTATTTATTTATCTATAGAATTACAAAGTTACGGTTTATATTTAATATGTGCTATGTATAGAAATTCAGAATCAGCAACTACAGCAGGTTTAACTTATTTCTTATTAGGTGGATTAGCATCTTGTTTTATTTTATTAGGTATTGCTTTAATATATGCTAACTTAGGTGTAACATCTTTAGATAGTTTCTACGTTATAAATAATTTAGCAGGTATATTAAATGAGCAAGAAATAACTACATTTATACCTTACTGCTTATTATTTATATCTGTAGGTTTCTTATTTAAAATATCAGCAGCACCATTCCATTTTTGATCTCCTGATGTTTATGATGGTATACCTACTATAGTTACAACTTTCGTAGCTATAATAGCAAAAATATCTATTTTAACTTTATTATTACAATTAGTTCATTACACTAATAGTGTATATATTACAACTCAATATACTTGAACTACAAGTTTATTATTAAGTTCATTATTATCTCTAATAATAGGTACTGTATTAGGATTAACTCAATTTAGAATTAAAAGATTATTTGCTTATAGTACAATATCTCATTTAGGTTTCATGTTATTAGCTTTAACTATAAATAGTATTGAATCTATACAATCATTTATTTTTTATCTAATTCAATATAGTTTGTCTAATTTAAATGCTTTTATATTGTTAGTAGCTATAGGTTATAGTTTATATGCTTATAATGACAATAATATAAATCATAATAACCTAATTGATAAAAATAATTCTCCTATACAACTTATAAGTCAACTTAAAGGTTACTTTCATATTAATAGTATGTTAGCTTTAAGTTTAGCTATTACCTTATTCTCATTTGCAGGTATTCCACCTTTAATGGGATTCTTTGCAAAACAGATGGTATTTTCTGCTGCTTTACAAGAAGGATTTATTTTTCTTACATTAATAGGAGTTTTAACTAGTGTAATAAGTGCAGTTTATTATTTGTTCATAGTTAAAACTATGTTCTTTGATGGTTATTCATATACATACTTTAATAGTTTAAAAGATTTAAGAATACCAGCTCTTGTATTGAAAAAAAATAAAGTTGTTAATAAAATTCATTTTGATGATAAATTTGCTATTTCTAGTTCTTTATCTATAACTATTTCAATATTAACTTTAATAATTCTTTTATTTATGTTTATGCCTAATGAATTATTACATATGTCTAATTTATTAACACTATGGATATTTTAACCCGGAGATATTAAAAATGAGTGAGATTATTAAATATGTTATTATAATTATAGAGGGACTTTACAATATAACAGCTGAGTGTGTAATAAGTATAGGTTATTGAGTAGCAAGTTATATTTTTATAAAGATTATTATTATTTTTATAATTAATTTGATAATTAATAATAAAAATAGACTAAAAAAATTATTATATATAATATTTAGTATTACGGTATTTATATGTATTATGCTAATTAATATTACTACTGCTGGAGAAGATGATATTTCATATATTATGACACAAGATCCATTAGATAATCATATAACACATTTAGATAATATGCCGGATAAGTTATTAGACGTACATGATATAACATATTCAGATTATATATGAGATGAAAATAATATAAACTATTCAAAGAATATTACATATATGGCAGGTAATACGGGTTGAGAACTTTGTTTATCAGCTGATTCTGCACGAAAACCTATTAATCTTAATAATCCTATAAATCATGTATTTACAAGTAATATACCTGGATTTCAAAATCAAACAATAACTAATCAGGATTTGTATAATACTTTTAAAAAGACTATAGAAACTCATTCGATGGCTAATTGAAATAAACTTGATAAATCAAAATACACAAGAATATATGTGTTGAATGTAGCAAATTTTGAACACTTACGTCAAGGTATATATGGAGTAAAATTAAAAAATCCACACTTAGACCTTAAATGATGGAATTTATGTTATTTATATGGTATTTCACATCATGAAGATATACCGTTTAATGTAGATGATATATTAAATCATACACCTGAATCTTTTTATAATCATTTGAGAACATTAAGAGATGAAAATTTATTGAATAATTTTTGAAAACGGGAATTAGAGAAATATAGTAATAGACCAGATGTATTTTATACTTATATACGTATAGTTCAGTCTGTTTTTAGTAGAAGAACCTAATAGAATATGTAAAACATATATAATATATTTAAGTTCAATTATAAGTACTATACTAATTAATTATAATATAACTAAATTATTAATAATATAAATTATTAATATACTATGTGGTAAGGTTGAAAGGGGTATATATAAATATATATGAGTTTATAGATAATTATATATATATATATTTTAATATATATATATAAATCTAAAGTAATATAAAAATGTAAAAAAAAAATTAATATAAAAAGAATAAAAAATGAGAATTTTAAAAAGTAATCCTTTATTAAGAATATTAAATTCATATTTAATAGATGCACCTACACCAGCTAATATTAGTTATTTATGAAACTTTGGGTCATTATTAGGTTTATGTTTAGGTATCCAAATTGTAACAGGTGTTACATTAGCTATGCACTATACACCTAGTGTAGCAGAAGCATTTAACTCAGTAGAGCATATAATGAGAGATGTTAATAATGGTTGATTAGTACGTTATTTACACGCTAATACAGCATCAGCATTCTTCTTCATAATGTATTTACATATAGGTAGAGGTTTATATTATGGATCATACAAAGCACCAAGAACATTAACATGAGCTATAGGTACAGTTATAGTTATTTTAATGATGGCAACAGCATTCTTAGGTTATGTTTTACCATATGGTCAAATGAGTTTATGAGGTGCTACAGTTATTACTAATCTTATGAGTGCTATACCTTGAATAGGTCAAGATATTGTTGAATTTATTTGAGGAGGTTTCTCTGTTAATAATGCAACATTAAATAGATTCTTTGCATTACATTTCCTATTACCTTTTGTATTAGCTGCATTAGTAGTAATGCACTTAATAGCATATCACGACGTAGTTGGATCAGGTAATCCATTAGGAATATCAGGTAATTATGATAGATTACCTTTTGCACCATATTTTGTGTTTAAAGATTTAATAACAATATTCTTATTCTTTATAGTATTATCAGTATTTGTTTTCTTTATGCCAAATGCATTAGGAGATAGTGAAAATTATGTAATGGCTAACCCAATGCAAACACCACCTGCTATTGTACCAGAATGATACTTATTACCTTTCTATGCAATATTAAGATCTATACCTAATAAATTATTAGGTGTTATAGCTATGTTTGCAGCTATATTAGCTTTAATGGTTATGCCTATAACAGATTTATCAAAATTAAGAGGTGTACAATTTAGACCTTTAAGTAAAATAGCTTTCTTTGTTTTCGTAGCAAATTTCTTAGTATTAATGCAATTAGGTGCAAAACACGTTGAAACACCATTTATAGAATTTGGACAAATTTCAACTGTTTTATACTTTGGACATTTCTTTGTAATAGTACCTGTATTAAGTATAATAGAAAATAGTTTAGTTGAAATAGCAACTAAGAAATAATAAATTATATAATAAATTTAAATTTGTTATATAATTTCTATTTTATTATTAATTATATTAATAATAATTAGAAATTTAAAGGAGTTTGAGCAGAGGGTTCTGCGTTTCGATTGCAAATCGAAATAAAGGGATTCGAGTTCCCCGAACTCCTAAATATAACAAGTAATGTACTTAATATGCTTAATTAATTTAGTACTTAACATACTAACTTCATAGTGTACAATATAGATGAAATTACATATTTTTATAGTAATTGTAAATGAAAAATATAAATTTAAATTTAACTAATAAAAAGTTATATTATACTAAAAATATAATATATATTTCTTATATAAAGTATTACATAGGTATATTTATTATGTATAAGTATATTTTAATATAATATTATAATTACCAGATATATGATAATTATAAAAAACTGCAAGTTAATTATAAATGAAATATTTTATATATAGTAATAAAAATAAAATTAAAAATGTTAAGTATAATTTCAATTTTAGAAGGATTATTATTAATAGTGCCTGCTTTATTAACAGTTGCTTTTGTAACTATAGCTGAAAGAAAAACTATGGCTAGTATGCAAAGAAGATTAGGACCTAATGCTGTAGGTTATTATGGTTTATTACAAGCATTTGCTGATGCTTTAAAATTATTATTAAAAGAATATGTAGCACCAACACAAGCTAATATTATTTTATTTTTCATTGGACCAATGGTAACTTTAATTTTTGCTTTATTAGGTTATCTAGTAGTTCCTTACGGTTCAGGGATATTTATCTCAGATTATAGTTTAGGTATGCTTTATATGTTAGCAGTATCTTCTTTAGCTACATATGGTATCTTACTAGCAGGTTGGGCAGCTAATTCTAAATATGCCTTTTTAGGTTCATTAAGAAGTACTGCTCAATTAATTAGTTATGAGTTAATATTAAGTTCTGTAATTTTATTAGTAATATTATTAACAGGTAATTTAAATATGATTACTATAGTAGAATCACAAAGAGTAGTAGATTTCTTATTACCATTATTTCCTTTATTTATAATATTCTTTGTAGGTTCTATAGCAGAAACTAATAGAGCGCCTTTTGATTTAGCTGAAGCAGAGTCAGAACTTGTTAGTGGATTTATGACAGAGCATTCTGCTAGTATTTTTGTATTCTTTTTCTTAGCTGAATATGCAAGTATTGTGTTAATTTGTATGTTAAATAGTATATTATTCTTAGGAGGATATTTATGTATTATACCTGTAAATTTAATAATAGATGTTTTAAATACAGTATTTGGTGTAGATAGTTCTATACTAAAAGAAATATTTGTAAATATCTCATCTTCTCCTTTAAATTTAGCAGTAAAAACTGCTTTCTTAGTGTTTACATTTATTTGAGTTAGAGCTTCTTTCCCTAGAATACGTTTTGATCAATTAATGTCAGTTTGTTGAACTGTATTATTACCCTTAATAATAGCATATGTAGTATTAATACCATGTGTAGTTTATGGTTTAGATGCTTTACCAACACAAATATTATTATAAGAATAAAATTAAAAATAAGTACTATATAATAGTATAAAAAACTTTATGTCGTTTATAAAGTGTAAAAAAATATGTGAAATATATTAAATAAACAGTAAGTAAAAAAAAAATAAAATATTCACAATGTCTTTATTATTATTAATAGTGCCTTTAATAGGTATAAGTTTTGTAACAATAGAAGCAAATTATGGTTTGTCTTTAGTTAACAATATTAAAGTAAAATCTATAGCCTTAATAACATCCATAATAAATTTAGTTATTTCATTAATAATGTTTATATTATTTGATTTTAGTAGTAAACAATTTCAATTTATTGAAGAACACTATCAAATAAGTTATTTTGATATTTATTTAGGTGTAGATGGTTTATCTATATACTTTATATTGTTAACAACAATAATAATGCCTATAGCAATATTATCTAATTGAAATTCAATACAATCAAAAAATGTATTATCATTCGTGGTAATAATGTTATTATTAGAAACATTACTATTAGCAGTATTTTTAGTGTTAGATATATTATTATTCTATATCTTTTTTGAAAGTATATTGCCACCTTTATTTTTATTAATAGGATTATTTGGATCAAATAATAAAGTAAGAGCTAGTTTTTATTTATTCTTATATACTTTGTTAGGTTCATTATTTATGTTATTATCTATAATAGTTATGTCTTCAATAATGGGTACTACAGATTTTGATGCTTTATCAAAAGCTAATTTTAGTTATGTAACACAATTATTTTTATTTTATGGTATATTTATAGCTTTTGCTGTAAAAACACCAGTAATCTTTTTAAATACTTGATTATTAAAAGCTCATGTTGAATCACCATTATCAGGTAGTATTATATTAGCTGCATTAGTTTTAAAATTAAGTTTATATGGTATATTTAGATTAATGTTACCTTTATTACCAAAAGCTTCTTTAAATTATACATATATAATATATGTTATTGGTGTTATTACAATAATATATGCAAGTTTTAGTACTTTAAGAACTATAGATATTAAAGAACTTATTGCTTATTCATCTGTATCTCACGCAGCTGTTTATTTAATAGGTGCATTTAGTAATACAGTACAAGGTATAGAAGGAGCAATAGTTTTAGGTTTAGCTCACGGTTTTGTATCACCTGCTTTATTTATTTGTGTTGGAGGTATTTTATATGATAGATCTTCTACAAGATTAATTACATATTATAGAGGTATGGCTCAAGTTATGCCTATATTCTCTATATTATTCTTTATATTATGTTTAGGTAATAGTGGTACACCGTTAACATTAAATTTCATAGGTGAATTTATGTCATTATATGGTGCATTTGAAAGAATGCCTATATTAGGTATATTAGCTAGTACTTCTATAGTATTATCGGCAGCTTATACTATATTTATGTATAATAGAATAGCTTTTGGTGGTTCATACTCTGTATACTTTGTAGAAAATATAGGTGATGTAACTAGAAGAGAGTTTATTATGTTATTAGTATTTGTAGTATTAACAGTGTTATTCGGTATATATCCTGCACCAATATTAGATGGATTACATTACTCAGTAACTTCTCTAATATATAGTGTAAATTAAAATACATATTATATATATATATTTAATTACATAATTAATTATGTATCTTCTTACTAGCTCAATGGTAGAGCAGAATACTTCTAATATTTAGATCCGAGTTCGATTCTTGGGTAAGAATTTAAATAAAAATTAACTATTTTTATTAATTAGCTTTTATAGCTCAATGGTAGAGCGGGATACTGTTAATATCTTGATAGATGTTCGATTCATCTTAAGGGCTTTTTTTTTACATTTTACTATAGATATCAAAAAAAGAAAAAATCAAAATTATAAAAAAAAAATAAATGCCACAATTAGTACCATTCTTTTTTGTAAATCAAGTAGTATTTGCTTTTGTTATATTAACAGTGTTAATATACACATTTACTAAATTCATATTACCAAAATTTGTACGTATTTATATTTCACGTATTTACATAAATAAATTATAATATAAATATATTATTATTACGTATAAAACAAGAAATAAGAAAAAATAAATTAACAAATAGAAGTTTTTCTATTTATCATAGTTATGATTATTTCAATAAAAATTACTATTGAAAATTAATAAATTAATACTTAAATATATTAACAAATAAACAATTCTATGCGTCAATTAGATTTTGTATTAAGTCCACTGGACCAATTTGAAATTAGAGATTTATTCTCTATAAACGCCAATTTATTAGGTAACATACATCTATCTTTAACAAATATAGGTTTATACTTATCTATAAGTATTTTTTTAATTTTAACATATAGCTTATTAGGTACAAATAATAATAAAATAATACCTAATAATTGATCAATAAGTCAAGAAAGTATATATGCTACAGTGCATGGTATTGTAGTAAATCAAATTAACTCAAATAAAGGACAAATGTTCTTCCCTTTTATGTATGTATTATTTATGTTCATATTAGTAAATAATTTAATAGGTTTAGTACCATATAGTTTTGCTTCAACATCACACTTTATTTTAACATTCGCAATTAGTTTTACTATTGTTTTAGGTGCAACAATATTAGGTTTCCAAAGACATGGATTGAAATTCTTTTCATTATTTGTACCTTCAGGTTGTCCTTTAGCTTTATTACCTTTATTAGTTTTAATAGAATTTATTTCATACTTATCTAGAAACGTTTCATTAGGTTTAAGATTAGCCGCAAATATTTTAAGTGGGCACATGCTTTTAAGTATATTAAGTGGATTTACATATAATATTATGACTAGTGGTATAATCTTCTTTATCTTAGGATTAATACCTTTAGCATTTATTATAGCATTCTCAGGATTAGAGTTAGCTATAGCATTTATCCAAGCACAAGTTTTCGTAGTATTATCATGTTCTTATATTAAAGATGGACTAGATTTACACTAATTAAAATGAAAAACATAAAAGTAAAAATCTATAATTTGTAATGAATATAAATTATTTTCATTTATACTAATTTTGATCTATTAGTATGGATTATATTAATAATGTATATATATATATTATTAATTGTATGTTAAAATACATAAAATTATATTATACTTATAAAATAAGATAGTTTATTAAAAAAAAAAGATATAAAAATTATATGTTAATAGGAAAGTCCAATACTAAATATGCATATATGTTCATATGCTATATGAACTTTATAAAGATATAAGGATTTAAACAGAAACTAATAATTATTTTTACTTTAAAAATAATTTCGAACACTAATCTTATGTTTAGTTTTTATTTAGAATTATTATAATTTACAACAGGAACTGGCTTATTTATATTCTTTTTTTTAAAAGTAAAAAAAATTTAATATGTATAATACAATATAGGTATTATATACCAAAATAAAAATTATAGAGAGTTTGATGATGGCTCTAACTGAACACTGTCCAAGTACTTGACACATGCTAATCGAACGACTAATTAGGTTTTAGATAATATTATTTAAAACTAAGTAGTAGTGGTGTACAGGTGAGTATAAGATAAATTGGCTACCTTAAACCAAGGGAAAAATCCCTTATAAATAAATAAAGGTTAAAAAAAATCCGGTTTAAGATGTTAATTTTTATCTCGGTGAGTAGTAGGAAAGGTAATGACTTTTCTAGCAATAGCCGTAGTCGTAACTGGAAAGTTGATCGACCACATTGGGTCTGAAAAAAACCCAATGCTTTTTTGTACAGCAGTGAGGAATATTGGTCAATGGCCGAAAG
>Ga0207647_10001473_pt1 | contig 18075 bp, 15 predicted proteins | sample KBSCornC2_FD_184295 | JGI IMG/M metagenome (GOLD analysis project Ga0207647, IMG submission 184295) | Corn rhizosphere microbial communities from Kellogg Biological Station, Michigan, USA - C2 (SPAdes) (version 2) | ecosystem: Host-associated > Plants > Roots > Rhizosphere ... | reverse complement strand
GACGAATGGCTTGACCCCGTGCGCGAGCAGGCCGTCGTAGATCTGGTCGATGTACGAAAAGTTGTACGTGATCTTGCCGTCCTTGTCGCGCTGCACCAGCCCGACGTCGTCATCGAAGATGCCGTGGAAGCGCACGTATCCGAATCCCGTGGCACGGTGCACCGCGTCGAGGTCGTCGCGGTAGTCGTCGCGCAGCGACAGCACCGCGCGGCCGGAGCCGAACATCTGCTCCCAGAAATGCGGGAAAGGCGTGCCTTGCGCGCTGGCGTCGATCGCGACATGCACGACCTGCGGTGTGGGTGCTGCCGCGGCGAGCTGGGTGACGAGCAGCAGCGCCCAGGACGCGAGGCACAACGCAAGACGCTTGGAGACCTTCGCAACGTTCATGCCAGAACCTCCGGCAAGCAGGTTATCAGGTGTCCCGGCCGCGGCTTTCCAGCACCGCGACCGCGGGCAACGTCTTGCCTTCAAGGAATTCGAGGAACGCGCCGCCACCGGTGGAGATGTAGGAAACCTTGTCTTTGATTCCGTACTTGTCCACCGCCGCGAGGGTATCACCGCCGCCCGCGATCGAGAACGCGTTCGAATCCGCGATCGCGTGCGCCAGCGTTTCGGTGCCGTGTCCGAACGCGTCGAATTCGAACACGCCGACCGGACCGTTCCATACCACCGTGCCGGCCTTGGCGATCATCGCCGCATAGCGTTTGGCGGTATCGGGACCGATGTCGAGGATCATCTCGTCCGCACCGACCTGATCGACGGCCTTCACCGTCGCCGGCGCATCGGCCGCGAACTTCGGTGCGACCACCACGTCGGTCGGGATCGGCACGTCGGCGCCGCGCGCCGAAGCCGTCGCGATCACGTTGCGTGCCGCATCCAGCAGATCGGGCTCCGCCAATGATTTCCCGATGTTGTAACCCGCGGCGGCGATGAAGGTGTTGGCGATGCCGCCGCCCACGATCAACTGATCGACCCCATCGACAAGGTTCTGCAGCAGGTCGAGTTTGGTCGAGACCTTGGAGCCCGCGACGATCGCCAGCAGCGGCCGTGCGGGCTCCTTCAAGGCCTTGCCCAGCGCATCCAGCTCGGCCGCGAGCAGTGGTCCCGCGCACGCGACCTTCGCGAATTTCGCGACACCATGCGTGGACGCCTGCGCGCGGTGCGCCGTGCCGAACGCGTCCATCACGAACACGTCGCAAATATTGGCATAGCGTTTCGCGAGCGCTTCATCGTCGGACTTCTCGCCCACGTTCATGCGGCAGTTTTCCAGCACCACGACTTCGCCCGCCTTGACCTCGATGCCGTCGAGGTAATCGCGCTGAAGGCGTACCGGCGCGTCGAGTTGTTCCGACAACCAATCCACCACCGGCGCCAGCGACTGGGCTTCGTCGAACACGCCTTCCTTCGGGCGGCCCAAATGCGACATCACCATCACCGCGGCGCCGGCATCGCGCGCGGCACGGATCGTCGGCAGCGCGGCGTCGAGGCGTTGCGTCGACGTGATGCGTCCATCCTGGATCGGCACGTTGAGATCTTCGCGGATCAGCACGCGCTTGCCTGCGAGGTCGAGGTCGGTCATGCGGACGAAGGCCATGGCGTGCGCTCCAGCGGAGATTGGGGATCATCGCGCATTGTCCGGGTTGCGCCGTGCGCGTGCAATTCCATTACGCTCGGCGTTTTCGAACGCGCGGGAACCTCCATGCCGAATGTCCGAACCCTCTACAGCTATTGGCGGTCCAGCGCCGCGTACCGGGTGCGCATCGCGCTGAACCTGAAGGGCATGGATTACGCGATCGCGCCCGTGCACCTCGTGCGCGACGGCGGCGAGCAGCACCACGAGGACTATCGCAAGTTGAACCCGCAGCAACTGATACCGGTGCTGGTGGACGGCAGCCACGTGCTGCGCGAATCGATGGCCATCATCGAATATCTGGAAGAAGCCTATCCCGAGACCTCGCGCCTGCTGCCGCGCGCGGCGCTGGCCTGCGCGCGCGTTCGCGGGCTCGCGCAGATGATCGTCTGCGACATCCACCCGCTTGGCAACCTGCGCGTGCTGCAGTACCTGCAACGCGAACTCGGCGCGGATGATGCGCAGAAAACCGCATGGTCGAGGCACTGGATCAAGATCGGCTTCGATGCGATCGAAGCGGTACTCGCATCCGGCGGGCATGCCGGAAAATTCTGCGAAGGCGACACGCCGACGCTCGCGGATTGCTGCCTGATCCCGCAGGTGTACAACGCGCGCCGCTTCGAGGTGTCGTTGGCACCGTATCCGACGATCGCCGCGATCGATGCGGCCTGCGCGAAGCTCGATGCGTTCAAGCGCGCCACACCGGAAGCGCAGGCGGACGCGCCGACGGCGGTCTGAAAGCACTTTTCCTTCGCTCGTGAAGTGCTCTGCGCTGCGATCGTTGACCGTGACGCTTGAGTTAACGCGATCCGCACAACGAGCGTATTGACTCAATGGCTAAGGCCAAATGTATTTATTAGATCTTCGATTTGACAAGCACGCCATATTTGAAGCAGATGAATATCTGTGTCGTCATCCATATCAAAATGGACGCAATGACAACCACGTACATCAATACTTGGCTATCGAAATGCATGATAACCATGGATGTGATGAACAGCATGGTTATGATCATGCAGATAGAAAACCCGGCGAGCGACGCAGCGAAACGCAACCACAACCGCAAAGTGCAACGCTTGTGACAGTGAGGGCAGGTGATGCGAGGACCAACAAAGGGCCGAGGAAGAAATGACGACAGCCCCAAAGGAATTGGGCCACCACAGTATGGGCATGGCGCGATTCTTGCGAATTTGGTCTGGTGTCCTGCGCTTGGCGCTCCCGCAAAGCTGACGTTGGGCTGAGTAGTCTCGGCGCGTATCCCAAAAGGTTTTCCGATGTACTCGGCCCACAACGGCAGATCGAGCTTTTGAGCGGCTGCACGCATACGCCACGCGCTGTAAAGGCCGAATGCCGCCCCAGCCAAGGCCGGTGCGCCATACACAACCCACATGGGCGTGCCCGGACCCGACCAAAAGAAGAACCACATTAAAAAGCCCCAGAACACGGCGAAGAACACGCCAGTGATCAAGGCGATCGTGCCGAACCTTAGGAAAACGAGTGGTGGAACCGGAATCCCCACAAGCCAGAACACGCGTAGTACGGGAGGCGCACCCATATTCGGGTTGATTCCCAGCGCCTTGAAGCGTTCTCGCGCCGCCTTCAATTTCTCAGCGCTTGTCATAACGCGCGACTGCATCGCGAGACTCTCCCCCATCCGCCCTTCGGGCACCTTCCCCCGCAGGCGGGGGAAGGTGCTATATGTCAGCTTGCCGCCGCAGCCTTGCGCACCGGCGCTGCCGCTGGTTCCGCCGCGGCATCCAGCGCATCGGCGACGCGCTGCTGCTCGGCCTTCAACGCGTCGGGCAGGTGCGAACCGTAACCCGCGAGGTATTCACCGATCGCGGCTTCTTCCTCGCGCCATTCGCCGTTGTCCACGCGGAACAGTTCGTCGAGCACGCCGTCGGTAAGGTTCAGGCCTTCGAGGTTCAGGTCTTCCGCGCGCGGCAGGTTGCCGATCGGGGTTTCGATGGCCCCCGCTTCACCGGTGACGCGTTTCAGCATCCACTCCAGCACGCGCATGTTGTCGCCGAAGCCGGGCCACAGGAACTTGCCATCCTTGCCCTTGCGGAACCAGTTGACGTGGAAGATCCTCGGCAGTTTTGCGTTGGGCTGGTCGAACGACAGCCAGTGCGCGAAGTAATCGCCGTAGTTGTAGCCGCAGAATGGCTTCATCGCCATCGGATCGCGGCGGATGTTCACGCCGACGTCCGTGGCGGCGGCGGTGGTTTCCGATGCCATGGACGCGCCAACCAGCACGCCATGCGTCCAGTCGCGTGCTTCGAACACCAATGGCACGCGCGCGGCGCGGCGGCCGCCGAACACGATCACGTCGATCGGTACGCCCTGGTCGTTCTCGGCTTCGGGCGACCAGCTCGGGCATTGGTTGGCGCGCACCGTGAAACGCGAATTCGGATGCGCCGCCGGGCCATTGGCCGGATCGTAGGCGCGACCCTGCCAGTCCTTTACCGGCTTGCGGTCGTCCAGGCCTTCCCACCATGGCTGGTTGTCGTCGGTGACCGCGACGTTGGTGAAGATGGTGTCGTGCTGCAGCATCGCCAGCGCGTTGGGATTGGTCTTTTTCGACGTGCCCGGCGCGACGCCGAAGTAACCGGCCTCGGGGTTGATCGCGTACAGGCGGCCGTCCTTGCCGGGGCGCATCCAGCAGATGTCGTCGCCCACCGTCCACACCTTCCAGCCTTCGCGCCGGTAGCCTTCCGGCGGGATCAGCATCGCGAGGTTGGTCTTGCCGCAGGCCGAGGGAAATGCCGCGGCGACGTAGCGGATTTCGTGTTTCGGATTCTCGATGCCGACGATCAACATGTGTTCGGCCAGCCAGCCCTCGCTGCGCGCCTGCCACGAACCGATGCGCAGCGCGTGGCACTTCTTGCCGAGCAGCGCGTTGCCGCCGTAACCCGACCCGAACGACTTGATGCTGAGTTCTTCCGGGAAGTGCATGATCCAGCGCCGCTCGGGGTCGAGCTCGCCGATCGAATGCAGCGCCTTGACGAAGCTTCCCTCGCGTTCGATACGCTCGAGCGCGGCGGTGCCCATGCGGGTCATGAGACGCATGTTGGCGACCACATAGGGCGAGTCGGTGATCTCGACGCCGCAGCGTGCCAACGGCGAGCCGAGCGGGCCCATGCAATACGGAATCACGTACATCGTGCGGCCCTGCATGCAGCCCTCGAACAGCGCGTCGATCTTCGCGTGTGCCTCGGCAGGATCCATCCAGTTGTTGTTGGGGCCGGCGTCGTCCTTGTTCTTCGTGCAGATGACGGTGAGCTTTTCGACGCGCGCGACGTCCTTCGGATCGGAGCGGTGCAGGTAGCAGCGCGGATGGGTTTCCTGGTTGAGTTCGATCAGCTCGCCTGTTTTCAGCATCTCGTCGACGAGCTGCTGGTATTCGGCGTCGGAGCCATCGCACCAGTGGACGTGGTCGGGCTGGGTTTTTTTGGCGACGTCGTCAACCCATCGGTTCAGAGAATCGAGTTTGCTTGGCATCGGTTGTGATACTCCAGAATGAAATCTTTATCGTTGCGCATCGGGCAGCGAAGCCGTCGTGGCGAAACGGAAGGCCGGTATGTTTTTTGTTGACCTTTCCTGACGGCAAGGCGTATCGAGTCGGCCTGATGTCGTGGAATGCTGCGGCGCATTGGAAAGCGGGCGGGGGAAGTGACGTTAGTCCGCGCCTGCAGGCTTTGCAAGGCGAAGCGATGCCGCACCGCAGCATCTGCCACGAAGCGGCTGTTGTGAAAAGTCAGGCCAGCGCATTCGAGAGGGGACGGAGGAATTAAGTTGCAACTTAATTCCCTCCGTCCCTCAGTCAAGGCACCAATGTCGCGATCACGTGCTCCACGTACGCTTCGTACTGCTCGTGCGACAGGTGCGGCAGCTCCAGCGTCAGGTTCAGTTGCAGGAACCCCACATAGGCCGCGTAGGTCAAGCGCGCGCGGTGGCGTGCGGCGCCCGGATCGAGCCCGGCTTCGCGAAAGGCCGACTCCAGGAAATCCATGCGGCGCTGCGAGACCCGGGTCATCGTTGGCTGCACCAGCGGGTGATCCAGCGCTTGCAGCAGCGCAGCATAAATGCGGTGCGCCTGGGCCTCGCCGGAAACCCAGCGGAATAGCGCGCCCAAGCGTTCGCGCGGAGGGTCGCCGGCGGCGCCGATGTGCTGTTGCAGTTCGCCGTCGTCGGCTTCCCAGCGGTTCAGCGCAGCCTGCAACAGCGCTTCGCGATTCTTGAAATGCCAGTAGAAGCTGCCCTTGGTGACGCCGAGGCGCCGGGCCAGCGCTTCGACGGCCAGCGCGCCGACGCCCTCCTGGGCGATCATTTCCAGCGCGCCGCGTTCCCAGTCGGCGGCAGAAAGCCGGGCGTGCGCGCGGCCACGGCGCGGGGCTTGGGTGGATCCGGGCGTGGCGGTGGTTGGCGCAGGCATGACCGTACTGTAGCGTATTGACAGGGCTTCGGCACAAATCCATACTGATGCGTATGGAAAAGAACGAAACATCCGGCGAGACCCGTCTCGTCACGTTACCCGCCCGAGACAGTTTGCCGCTCGCGGTCGAAACACGCGGACCGGTCGATGCGCCCGTGGTGTTGTTCACCCACGGCTTCGGCCAGAGCCGGCACGCCTGGGCGCGCGCCGCGGAAAGCTTGGCCGCGCGCGGCTGGCGCGCCATCACCTTCGATGCGCGTGGCCATGGCGACAGCGGGCGCCTGGCGGATGGGCGCTACGCGCTGGAACAGTTTGTCGACGATCTACTCACCGTCACCCACTCGCTGGCAGCGCCGCCGGTGCTGGTGGGCGCGTCGATGGGCGGTCTGCTCGGACTGGTCGCCGCGGGCGAAACCCGGCCCGATCCCTTTCGCGCGCTGGTGCTGGTGGACATCACGCCGCGCTGGGAAAGCGGGGGCGTCGAACGCATGCTGGGTTTCATGCGCGCGCATCCGCAGGGGTTTGCATCACTGGACGAAGCCGCCGACGCGGTGGCCGCCTACCTGCCGCAGCGGCGGCGACGCAAGGATCGTTACGAGCTTGCGCAGTTGCTGCATCGCGGCGAGGACGGACGCCTGCGCTGGCATTGGGATCCGGCATTGCTGGATACGGTGGCGCGCGAGGGCGAGCGCCACCAGCAACGCCTGTTGAACGCGGCGCGCAACATCGAGGTGCCGGTGCTGCTTGTGTCCGGTGGACGCAGCGACATCGTGTCCGAAGACACCGTCGCTGAATTCCTCGAAGCCGTGCCGCACGCGCGCCACGTCGAAATCCCGCACGCGACCCATACGCTGGCCGGTGACGACAATGCCGCGTTCACGGCCACGATCGAACCGTTTCTGAATACACTTTCAAAGGGGACGGAGGGAATTAAGCCGCCCACCAAGGGCTCATGCAGCGCGGCCCGGTTTCCTTCGACTTAATTCCCTCCGTCCCCTTTAAGGGAGGTCCGCCATGAACACCATCATCATCCTGGTTTGCACCGCGATCGTCGGCATGGCTTGCGCGTATTTCCGCAGCCGCCTGTGGCAGTGGACGCTGGCAACGATCGTGACGATCCTGATTGTCGGCATCGGTCTGCATGCGCCCACGCCGATGTGGGTGCTGCTCGGCCTCTTCGTGGTGCTCGTCGCGCTGCCGTTGAACCTGACGCCGCTGCGCCGCGCGCTGTTTGCGGCGCCGCTGCTGAACGTGTTCAAGCGCGTACTGCCCAGGATTTCCGAAACCGAACAGGTCGCACTGGATGCCGGCACCGTCGGCTTCGAGGGTGAGCTGTTTGCCGGCAAGCCGGACTGGTCGAAGTTGCTCACCGAACCCAAGCCGCAGCTTTCGGCCGAGGAACAGGCGTTCCTGGACGGTCCGTGCGAAAAGTTGTGCGCGATGATCGACGACTGGCACATCACCCACGAGATCGCCGACCTGCCGCCGGAGATCTGGGAGTTCATCAAGCGCGAAGGTTTCTTCGCGATGATCATCCCGAAGCAGTACGGCGGCAAACAGTTCTCGGCGCTCGCGCACTCGGCGGTGTTGCAGAAACTGTCCAGCATGTCGGCGACGCTGTCATCGCTGGTCGCGGTGCCGAACTCGCTCGGCCCGGCCGAACTGCTGCTGCGCTACGGCAGCGAAGAACAGAAGAACCATTACCTGCCGCGGCTCGCCGATGGCCGCGAGGTGCCGTGCTTCGCGCTGACCGGCCCGTATGCGGGTTCGGATGCCACGTCCATTCCCGACTACGGCATCGTCTGCAAGCAAACGGTCGACGGCAAGGAAACGCTCGGCATCAAGCTCACCTTCGACAAGCGTTACATCACGCTGGCGCCGGTCGCGACCCTGGTCGGCCTCGCGTTCCGGATGTACGACCCCGAACACCTGCTGGGCGACAAGGAAGATCTCGGCATCACGCTGGCGCTGATTCCGCGCGAAACGCAGGGTCTCGAAATCGGCCGCCGGCATTTCCCGCTCAACATCCCGTTCCAGAACGGGCCGCTGCGCGGCAAGGATGTGTTCGTGCCCATCGGCACGCTGATCGGCGGCCCGCACATGGCCGGTCACGGCTGGCGCATGCTGGTCGAATGCCTGTCGGTCGGGCGCGGCATTTCGCTGCCGTCCAATGCAACCGGGTTCGTTCGGACGGCGGTCGCCGCGACCGGCGCGTATGCGCGCATCAGGAAACAGTTCGGCCTCGCGGTCGCGCGTTTCGAAGGCGTGGAAGAAGCGCTGGCGCGGATCGGCGGTTACGCGTATGCGGTCACGGCGTTGTCGCGTGCGTCCGCCGCGGCCGTCGATCGCGGCGAGAAACCGGCGGTGGCATCGGCCATCGCGAAATGCCACGCGACCGATCTCGGCCGCATCGTGATCCAGGACGCCATGGACGTCCACGGTGGCAAGGGCATCCAGCTCGGGCCATCGAACTATCTGGGTCGCATGTGGCAAGGCGCGCCGATCCCGATCACGGTGGAAGGCGCCAACATCATGACCCGCAGCCTGATGATCTTCGGGCAGGGTGCGATCCGCTGCCATCCGTGGATCCTGAAGGAAATGCATGCCACGCGCGAACCCGATCGCGCCAAGGCGTTGCGCGCGTTCGACGAAGCGCTGTTCGGGCACATCGGTTTCGGCATTTCCAACGCGGCGCGTGCGTTCGTGCTCGGCATCACCTTCGCGAAATTCGGCAAGGCGCCGGGCGACGCGTACACGCGGCGCTACTACCGCAAGTTGAACCGCTATTCCGCGGCACTCGCGCTGCTGGCCGACACGGCGATGGGCGTGCTGGGTGGCAAGCTGAAATTCAAGGAGAAGATTTCCGCGCGGCTCGGCGACGTGTTGTCGTATCTGTACATCTGTTCGGCGATGTTGAAACGCTACGAGGACGAGGGCCGTCCCGAAGCGGAGCGGCCGATGCTGGCCTGGGCGTTCCACGATTCGGTGTGGCGGATGCAGATGGCGCTGGACGGCGTGATCCGCAATTTCCCGGTGCGCCCGGTGGCGTGGCTGGTGCACACGCTGGTGTTCCCGTTCGGCCGCCGCGAAGTGCCGCCGTCCGATCGCCTGGGCCGTCGCGTCGCGGCGATCCTGACCGCGCCCAACAGCGCGCGCGATGCGCTGGTGAAGGGCATCTACCTGACCCAGACGCCGAACAATCCGGTCGGGCGGATGCACGCGCTGCTGCCCGACGTGGTCGCGGCCGAGCCGATCGAACGCAAGTTCCTGAAAGCGGTGAAGGCGGGGGCCATCCAGTCGCACGACTACTTCGAACAACTCGCCGAGGCGCAAAAGGAAGGCGCGATCAGCGAAACCGAACGCGCGATGCTGGAACGCCTGCGCCGCACCACCGCGGAGTTCATCAACGTGGACGATTTCGATCCCGAGGAACTGCGCGCGAAGATCGTGCACGGCGGGGCAGATACGCAGCGGTCGCTGCACATCGCGTAGACAAATTTACCGCGTGAGGCGGCGCGCCCCCACCGCTTCACGCGCTCGGAACGTCGCTCTTCTGCTGGTCGCGAGCGACCTCGGCACGTCGGATCATTTGCTGGATCTCGGGCACGGCGTGTATGGGCACTATCTCGACATTCGGGTGCTCGCGCGCGAACACGCGAAATATCTCGTCAGCGAAAGCCGGGCCGATTGTCGTGACACCCGTGAAATCCAGCATCACGCATCGGAATTGATCCACGCGCTGCATCAGGCGCTTGCCTTGCGAACGCGAGATCAGATTTTCGTCGCCGATTTGTGCCAGCCTGACCGGAACGATGGTCTTGGCGAAGCTGTAGTCGTTGGGCCCGCTGGAATATTCCTCGAACACCTGCTTCAGCGTGCGGGAGGAATCAGTGGCGATGGACATGATGATTGTTGTCCCCGGTTTGACGTCTTGGGGCTTGTTCTCGTGCAGCGCATCCAGGTCGTGGCCGGCCAAATGATCGAAGACAAGGCCGCCGGCGGCTATTTCAAAATGATCAAAGGCTCGCGAGGTGAAGAACACGCCCTCACCGGTGTGTCGTGCGGGATCAGTCGTGAATTTGCCTTTGGATAGTTCCAGCAAGGCGAGCCGATCATCCGGGAGGTTGAGGGCCGAGGCGATCTTGCGGAAAATCCCGATGCCGTCGTCCGAAATCCAAAGAGATGCCTCGCCATCTTTGGACAGCACGGTAACCGTCAGCTTTTTCCCTTCCGAATGGTCAATGGCGTTATTGACCATTTCGGTCAAACCGTATTGGGCGATGTCGATGACGTTCGTGGGCAGGTTATTGAGTAGCGGCGCGACATCATGACTCCACACCTGATCTTCGGTCAGACCCTGCAAGGGATGTTCGAACTCACCAAAGCGCGTCAGACCTAGCACATATGTGGGTCGGGTTGTGCCGGAACGAGCGAGAAATCCCGATTCCACCAAAGCACCCGCACGAGCTGCGGTAGTTTGTCTGCTGACGCCCAATTGCGACGCTACGAAGCCGGTCAGGTCGCGAGGATGGGCCACGACTGCGGCAAGCAGGGCGGCATCGATCTGGTCGGAACGGTTTTGAGGCATGCGGCGATTGTAAAGTTGGCACCGCTGACTGTAAAGTAAAAAACCACAGATTGTAAAGTTATCTCAACGACCCAAGGTTTGGACGTAAGGACGCAGATGAGCCTCGATGAAACTCTGCATGACCAGCGGCTGTGTCATCGAGTTTCAGATTCCGGGTTCGACCTGCGATGAAACTGCAGGTCGCCCCGGAATGACGAGCTTGGAAATGAAACAGCTCTTTTGCATCGGGTCCAAAGCAGGTCAGGTGGTGGCTGCGTTTGCCACCTCGCGCGTATCCGTGAACGTGACTTCGGGCCAGCGTTCCTGCGCGAGCTGCAGGTTCACGCGCGTGGGCGCGAGGTACACGAGCTGTTCGGCGGCGTCGATCGCGAGGTGCATCGCGTTGCGTTCGCGGAATTCGGCGAGCTTCTTCGCATCGCTGCAATGCACCCAGCGCGCGGTGACGACGCCCACGTTCTCGAACGCGCAGTCGACGTTGTATTCGTCCTTCAGGCGGTAGGCCGCGACGTCGAACTGCAGTACACCCACCGCACCCAGGATCAAGTCGTTCGACATCAGCGGGCGGAAGAATTGCGTCGCGCCTTCTTCGGAGAGTTGCGCGAGGCCCGCGCGCAGCGCCTTCATCTTCAGCGGGTCGCGCAGGTGCGCGCGGCGAAACAATTCCGGCGCGAAGTTCGGGATACCGGTAAAGACCAGTTTCTCGCCTTCGCTGAAACTGTCGCCGATCGAAATGGTGCCGTGGTTGTGCAGGCCGATCACGTCGCCGGGGTACGCTTCCTCCGCGATCTCGCGCTCGGATGCCATGAAGGTCAGCGCGTTGGCCAGCTTCACTTCCTTGCCGGTGCGCACCTGCAGCGCCTTCATGCCGGATGCATAGCGGCCCGAGCACACGCGCAGGAACGCGACGCGATCGCGGTGCGCGGGGTCCATGTTGGCCTGGATCTTGAACACGAAGCCCGAGAGTTTTTCCTCATCGGGTGATACTTCGCGGGTCGAGGTTGCACGTGCCTGCGGCGACGGCGCGTACTCGACGAAGAAATCCAGCAGCGGCTGCACGCCGAAATTGTTGATGCCGGAGCCGAAGAACACCGGTGTCTGTTCGCCGGCGAGATACTTTTCGACGTCGAACGGGTGCGACGCGCCTTGCACCAGTTCCAGTTCTTCGCGAAGTTCGGCCAGCGCGTCGGCGCCAATGCGCTGTTCGAGTTCGGGGTCATCGAGGCCTTTAAGGATCGTCGAGTCCTGGCGCGTGAAGTTGCGTCCCGACTCGTACAGGTGCACCTCGTCGTCGAGCAGGTGATACACGCCCTTGAGGCGCTTGCCCATCCCGATCGGCCAGGTCACCGGCGCGCACTGGATCTTCAACACGCTTTCGACTTCATCCAGCAGCTCGATCGGCGAGCGGCCCTCGCGGTCGAGCTTGTTGATGAAGGTCATGATCGGCGTGGTGCGCAGCCGGCACACCTCCATCAACTTGATGGTGCGTTCCTCGACGCCCTTGGCGCAGTCGATCACCATCAGCGCCGAATCGACCGCGGTCAGCACGCGGTAGGTGTCTTCGGAAAAGTCGGCATGGCCCGGTGTGTCCAGGAGGTTGACGATGCGCCCCTCGTACGGAAACTGCATCACCGAGCTGGTCACCGAAATGCCGCGCTCCTTCTCCATCGCCATCCAGTCGGACGTCGCATGGCGCGCGGACTTGCGCGACTTCACCGCACCGGCCATCTGGATCGCACCGCCGAACAGCAGCAGCTTTTCGGTCAACGTGGTCTTGCCGGCGTCCGGGTGCGAGATGATCGCGAAGGTGCGGCGGCGTCGGGTTTCGGTGGCGTGGTCGGACATGGAAAGCGGGTTCGCGAAAAGCGCAAACCCGCCATTCTAGCGGGACCCGGAGGTCCGCCCAAGGCGCGTCACCGGCTGAGTTTCGTCAACAGCGTGTGCCAGAACTCCAGCGCCCACGGCACATTCGACGCCAGCAGCTTTTCATTCAGCCCGTGTGCGAAGGTGTCGTTGGGCTTGGAAAAGCTCGGATCGACGCCGTAGCTCGGCACGCCGGCATTGCGGAAATACATGCTGTCCGACGCGCCGGCCGACATGCCCGGAACGATGTCGAGGCCGGGATAGCGCTGATGCACGACGGCGCTGACGGCATCCACTACGTCCTTGCGCAACGGCGATGCCGGGCTTTCCACAGGCGGTGGCGGGCGCACCGTGATCTTGACGCTCGGGTCGTCGATCACCTTCGCGAGCGTTGCCTGCACCGACGCAATGTGCGTGCCGGGAAAGATGCGGCAGTTGATGTTGGCATCGGCACGCTGCGGCAGCGCGTTCAACGCATGTCCGCCATCCAGCATCGTGGCCACGCAGGTGGTGCGGATCTGGCCGACGTAGGCCGGATCGGCCGAAAGCACCGCGGCGGCCTTGGCGTCCTCCGGATTCGCGGCGAACGCGCGCATCGCCTCGGCAATCGGGCCGGTGTTGTGCTCGCCCGTCGCCTTCAACGAAGCCAGCGTGATCTCGCTGTGCTGCACCGGGAACTGGTACGCGGCCACGCGCTCGAGCGCCTTGGCCAGTCGATAGATCGCGTTCTTCGGCACATCGGGTTCGCTGGAATGACCGCCGGCCGAAGTGACGGTCAACTTGAAATCGGCATAGGTCTTTTCGGCGGCCTGGATTTCGTACACCACCGGCTTGCCTTGCGCGTTCAGGGTGCCGCCGCCGGCATCGGCGTTGAGCAGGAATTCGGCATCGTGGTAACGCCTGGCGAGTTCGCGGGTCGAGGCCATGTCGGTCTCCTCGTCGCCCGAGAACACCATGATCATGCTGCGCTTCGGCACATAGTGTTCGCGCTTGAAGCGCATGAAGGTTTCGATCAGCGCGATCACGTTGGTCTTCATGTCGGCCACGCCTCGGCCGTACAGATAACCGTTTTCCTCGATCAGCCTGAACGGATCGCGCTTCCAGTCGGCCGCGTTCGCGGCGACCACGTCCATGTGTGCGGACAGCAGGATCGGCTTCAGGCTCTTGTCACTGCCGCGGTAGTGCACCACCAGCGCGGCGGTGTGCTCGACCGGGATGATCTCGATGTCGGACTTGGCGAAACCGGCCGATTCCAGCTTGCCGGCGAGGTACCGCGCAAAGACCGGCACCTGATCCTTGCCTTCCACCGTCTGCGCCGCGATGGCGTGGCGCAGCATGGCCATGGTTTCCGGCATGGCCTGCGCGGCAGTTCCCGCCGCGGCGAGCGAGGGGCAGCCGAGTGCCAGTGCCAAACAACCGGCCAACAACGTGCGACGCATGGACATGACGATGCTCCTCGACTCAAAAGGGCTTCAGGGTATCGCCTGGTCAGGGCATCCGCACGGGTAGAACGTCACGATGGATCCTGCACCGCCTCGACCTGGATCTGCAGGCTCACTTTCATGTCCATGCCGAACGATTTCCCGGCGTCGATGCCGAAGGCCGCCCGATTGAACGTGGCCGAGGCTTCCGCGCCGCAACGTTCACGTGGCTTGACGACGAAGTCCGGGATGCACTTGAAGTGTTCGATCTTCAGGTCCAGCGGGCGCGTGATGCCGTGCAGGGTCAGCTTGCCAATTACGCGCGTAGGGGCGCCGTTTACGAAGCCGGCCAGTTTGCCGTCGTACACCGCGGTCGGATATTTCGCGGCGTTGAAGAACGTGCACTGCGTCTTGCACAGCGGCGGCGGGAATACGTCTTGCAGCACCGCTTGCTTCAGGGCCGGATTGCCGAAGTTGATGCTGGAGACCTGCGTGACGATGTGCACACTGCCAGTCTGCTTCGCGCGATCCAGCGTGATCGTGCCGCTGCTGTGGTCGAACTTGCCGCGCCAGGTCGAGAGACCCATGTGATCGGCGGCGAAACTCGGGTAGGTGTGGTCCGGGTCGATGGTGAAGTGGATCGGAGCCGCCGAGGCAACCCCGCTGGCCAGCAACAACGCGAATACTGCAAGGCGCATCGTGGAATCTCCGTGACAGGCGCGAGTTGCGCGTTCTCGCGAATGCGTCGAACGACGCGGGTTCGAATCGACAGTCGTCTCAATGACCGGGATGATCGGTGCCGTATTCGTCGTGCCGGCGCCACCATTTGTAGGGCTCGCCCTGCGGCCAGCCTTCCGGCGAATCTTCCCATGTTTCCTGGCGGCCGTAGGGCGTCAGGTCCAGCAACGTCCACACGGTGCCGACCGGTTCGAGTCCGCGCGCGCTGACAAAGTACGTGCGGAACACCTCATCGCCGTCGCGCAGGAACACGCTCAGGCCAGGCACTTCGCCCTGGTCGTTGGTCGCGCCCATGTCGCGATTGAAGTCACTGCCGTCCGACGAGTACCACGGCCGTTCCCATCCCATGCGCTTGCGAAAACGCTCGATGTTCGCCAGCGGCGCGCGCGACACCAGCACGAGCGACGTATCGCGCGCGTGCAGATGGGACGGATGGCCAAGGTTGTCCGCGAACATCGAACAGCCCGGGCAGCCCGCGTCCGGCCAGCCGTGGACGTCGGGCGCGAACATGAAGTGATAGACGAGCAACTGGCGCCGGCCTTCGAAGAGGTCAAGCAGGCGCACCTTGCCGCGTGGGCCATCGAACAGGTAATCCTTTTCGATGCGCACCATCGGTTGGCGACGGCGTTCGGCTGCCAATGCGTCGCGTGCCCGGGTCGCCTGCTTTTCCACCGCGAGCATCCGCTCCTGCGCGGCCTGCCATTCCTGTTGCGAAACGATCGGCGGCAATGGTTTCATGACGGCGCTCCGGTTCATTGGGGACGATTGCAGTTGACCATCCAGTTCGCGCCGAAGCGGTCGGTGAACATCCCGAAACGCAGCGCCCAGGAAGTCTCGGCGATCGGCATGTCCACCTTGCCGCCGTCGCTCAGCGCGGCGAACAGGCGTTCGGCCTCTTCCGGTGTGTCGACATGCAGCGACACCCTGTTCCCGCGGATGCCGGGATAAGGCTCCCCGTTCGGCGGGCACCAGTCGGACGCCATCAACTGGGCGTCGCCGACATCGAGGCGCACGTGGGCGATCAGGTTGCGCATTTCCGCCGGCATCCGTTCGCTGCCGGGCATTTCGCCGAAGGTCACTTTCATCGAGACCTTGCCGCCGAGGCATTTGGCGTAGAAATCGAAGGCTTGCGCGGCCTGGTTGTCGAAAAACAGATAGCTGACGAGTTGCATGGCGGTTTCCTCGACGATTGCTGCGGGATGTTCGTCTTGATGACGAATGGGATGGCCCGCAATCGACAAACGCTTGCGGCGCGCGTTCAGGCCGCTCCGGACAACGCGGGGTAGGGTTCGCGCCAGGCCTCGAGTTCGTTGAGCCGGTCGTGCCAGCGCCGCACGTTGGGGAATTCGTCCAGCGGAATGGAGGCGCGCTCGGCGTAGGGCAACACCGAGGCGACCGCGAAATCGGCAACGGTGATGCCGCCGCCCACCAACCAGCGGCGGTCGTGCAGATGCCCGTCCAGAACCGCTGCAAAACGCCGCCATTCCTTGGTAGCCCGTTTCACCTCGCCCGGATCGACGTCGCCGAGGCCGAAGCGCGGCTTGATGATGTATTCGAAATACAAGCTGGAGCCGGCGCGATAGAAGTGCGCGAGATCCCAGCTCAGCCAGCGGATCACCTCGATCTGGCGATCGTCGTGCGGCCACAGGTCGGAATCCGCGCACGCGGCCAGGTGGCACATGATCGCGTTGGCCTCCCAGAGCGTGCGCGTGCCGTCGACCAGGGTCGGCACCTTGCCATTGGGATTCAGCGCCAGGTATTCGGGCCGCTTGTGCGCGCCGCGACCGAGGTCGACGTGCACGAACTCGACCGGGGATTGCAGGTACTTCGCGACCGCACAGGCCTTGCGCGGATTCACTGTGTCGAACCAGTAGAGCTTCATGGCGTCTTCTTCTTGCGGCTTGCGGATGGATTTTGCGGAAGGGGCACCATGCACGGGCCACCGGCGAGCTTGCGCAGGCTCGCCACGGTCTGCGCGCCGAGCGCTTCGGTGAGGCGCTGTTGGGTGTTGCACCATGCCGGCAGGGCGGCTTCCAGCGTGCGCGAGCCCCTGGTCGTGATGGCCGCGATCCGTGAACGTGCATCATCGCGGTCGGCCCGCAACGCCACCCAGCCGCGCCGCTCGGCGACGGCCAGGTTGCGGGTCAGCGTGGTGCGGTCGGTCGACAACACTCCGGCGATGTCTCCGATGGACCGGGGTCCCCCGAGGTGAAGTGCGGACAGCAGCGTGAATTGGGTCGCGCGCAGGCCGTGCGCGCGCAAGGCCTGGTCGAACTCGCGGGTGATCGCGCGCGAAGCACGGCGCGCAGCAAGGCACAGGCAGCGGGTGGTCTCGAAAAGGGCAGGATCGGGTGGCACGCTTGATACGTGTATATGCACATAATTGGTTTGTCAAGCGCATGACGTGGCGGCCGGTCGCATTCGGCGACGGCCATGGGCGCGACGACACGGGCGTATCCAACCGTCAGCCGCCATCAAATGATGATTGCGGACAGGTATGTATGGACGTCTATACGGCTATTGACACGTCGTGTCGCGGTTGCTAGATTGCGCCCATTGCTCATCGAGACCGGCTGAGGGACAGGCCCTTGGAAGCCGGGGCAACCCGCGGGACCGCAAGGTTCCGCACGGTGCCAACTCCTGCGGAGGCGCAGTGCGCCGCCCGAGAGATGAGTCGCGAAATCCAGCCACGCGCGGGATTGGACGGCCGTTTTCGGTTCTCCGCACGACTCGATGTCCGGGCTTTGCAAGGAGAACCGTGATGAGTCTTGCCGTCGCACCCGAAACCACCGAGTCTTTCGTGCAACAGGCCTCGCGCATCCCCCGCGTGGACGCGCCGTTCGCCTGCCAGCGCAGCGCGCGCCGCGTGCGCGTCACGCCGCGTTACGGCGATGGTGCTGCCGAGGTCGAAGTGCGCTATCTCTGGGCTGGCGCACCGGGCGCACCCACTGTGATCGTGCAGGGCGGCATTTCGGCCGGTCGGAATGTCTGCGCGACCGCCGAGCACGCCGCGCCCGGATGGTGGGAAGCGCTGGTCGGCCGCGGTCGCGCGATCGACCTCGACCATGTGCGCGTGCTGGCAATCGACTGGCTGGATGCCGATGACCTGGAATCGCCTTCGGTTTCCAGCGGGGACCAGGCCGATGTGCTGGCGGCGATGCTGGATACGTTGGGCATCGCGCGCGCCGAGGCTTTCGTGGGGGCTTCGTACGGCGCGATGGTCGGCCTGGCGTTCGCGGCCCGTCACACCGATCGCCTGGGCAAACTCGTCGCGCTGGCCGGTGCGCACCGGCCGCACCCGTATGCGACCGCACAACGCGCGGTGCAGCGCGGCATCGTCAAACTCGGCCTCGACCAGGGTTGCGAGGATGAAGCCTTGTCGCTGGCGCGCCAACTGGCGCTG
>Ga0207647_10001468_pt1 | contig 18108 bp, 20 predicted proteins | sample KBSCornC2_FD_184295 | JGI IMG/M metagenome (GOLD analysis project Ga0207647, IMG submission 184295) | Corn rhizosphere microbial communities from Kellogg Biological Station, Michigan, USA - C2 (SPAdes) (version 2) | ecosystem: Host-associated > Plants > Roots > Rhizosphere ... | reverse complement strand
AAAAGCAAGTTTTCTACGAAAAATAAACAACCAGCTAAGGTAGCTATTAGTAATTGTTTTTCACATACTAAAATGGCCTCAGTTTTTCAAAAACAAGGAGAGATGAAAGGTAAAAAAATGTTAGTAGTTCAAAACTTTGAATATTAACTTCGCCATTTTTTAATAAGGGTATACCTGCTAAAAAATAGATTTTCGTAAATCGGGCCTAATTCTTACGCGCTATATTAAAACAGCGAAATCCGAGTATCTTCACCGAAAGTTCATGGATTTTTTGTCTTCACCTACCAGACTCTATACAAATTTTTAAGTGTATGCCGTATATCGACTATTAGTTGTATTATTACAGTTAACTACCCTTGTCATTAATTCGATATGAATAGTAATTTGATTTTTTTAAGAGATTCAGATTTAGATAAACCGATATATAGAATTTTTAGTTTCGATAGACTTAAAGAGATTTTTCAGGAACAGGAGTTAACACTTGTTAAGCCTAAATTATGGGATGATCCTTTCGAAAATTTTATTTTAAGTGCGACTGGGCGGCTGGACGATGGCCGCGAATTCGATTTTGGTTTTAGAGATAGTTTTTATGGTCAATGTTGGTCGTTGACAAAAGAAAGTGACGCAATGTGGCGTATCTATTCTCCAAAAAAAGAAGGCGTTAAAGTTAAAACCACTTTAAGAAAGTTGTTTGACCCCTTATTTGCGTTAGGGGGATCTTATCAAAAACTCAACCGTGATACTTATAATTTAACTTCATTTATAGGAAAGGTAAAGTACTCCAGCACTAAAACCTTAATAAAGATGCTTAATGATCCGGAAAGAATGAGTGGGAAAATTTATGATCAATCTGGAAGGGGACAGGCTTCTACTTTTTTCTTTAAAAGATGGGCTTTTAGGCATGAAAATGAAATAAGATTAATTTATAATGCACAGAATAACAATAATTCTGACCTTTTTAAATTTGCCATAAATCCATTTGAGGTATTTGAACAAATTGTCTTTGATCCCAGAATGTCCGATACAGAATTTCAACTTTATAAGGAGCGGGTTATCAGTTGGGGATTTAACAATGAGATAGTTCAATCTGGACTATATAAGATAAGGACATTTAGCATAAATCTGCCGCTACCAGGACTCTAAATATTAGATAGCCTTTTAGGTGCTTTCTGTCCGTAAATAATCCCGGATACTAATTGTTTACTTCCAACAAAATCAGTAATCGCGGGCGGTCATATTCTTGCCCTATAATAAAATCCGTTTCCAAACTCTATTTTACAATGGACTTATTTTTCTCCAGGCCAGTCTGCGTTAAGTAATGTTATCTGCCGTATTTCTTTAAGAGTGCCAATGATAGACTGATCTATTTCATCAATGGCACTTTCTGCGAATGACTTAAAGTGCGCTTCATCAATAATCTTTTCGATAATTGCTTTGTAAGCAGCATAGATTGGTGTTCTTTCAGGGTACATTATAATCGTTATTTGAAATATATAAATATACGGTTTTATTTATCGCGTTCCCCAGGTTGAGCGAAACGGTTTCCGCTGGTGCTGTTCGAGCAGGCATTGCAACGGCATATCAGTACCGAAAACAGACTTTTTTGTAGATTTAGATTTTCAAGAGCACATTTTAACAACCTAAGCTTATGTATGATCTGAACTATTTAAACCAACTTATTGCCAACAAAGTTGAAGAAAACTCAGAACTGGAATATAAAGCGGCAACAGCATTGCAGCGGGAGGACAAGAAAATAACCGAAGCCACAAAGGACGTTTCTGCCTTTGCCAACTCTAATGGCGGCGTATTGATATACGGCATTAGTGAAAATCAAGCCAATAAACATTTGCCCGGTAACATTGATCTGGTAGACCGAAAAGCCATTACCAAAGAATGGCTGGAGCAAATTTTAAATGCGAGGATAAGACCCCGTATACATGGCTTAAAAATTCATGTGGTAACCATTTCGGGCGATCAAGTAGTCTATGTTTTAGAAATACCAAAAGGGGCAACGGCGCACCAAGCGGATGATCGTAAATATTATCGACGACACAATTTTACCATAGAAGCAATGTATGACTATGAGATACGTGATGTCATGGAAAGGCAAAAAGTGCCCCAAATCAAAATTCATTTTGACGTTAAAAAAAAGCCCAACATATTGATTGCGCCTAATGATAGATCCGTGCTCCACCCACAACGGCCAATTCTTTATTTTTTAAATGTTCATATTGAAAATGTTGGAAAGATGTACGCTACATACATCAACATCGTGCTAACCTTGCCAGAACGCGTACTTAATGCCATGTGCGATGAAGGAGAAAACACAACAATACAAATTCCACTTGACAATAAGGTTAGAGATTTGATTGAGCCGCCCGACGATAACCGTTCAATGTTTTTCATAGGGGACATGAACAAACCCAAACAATATGGGCCAGCAAGACACGAACCGCTATTGCCTGGTATGCAGATGCCCCTACGATCTTTCCCTATTTACATCGATAGTATCCGAGATGGAGACGCATTAAGCTGGACGCTACATGCTGATAACGCAGAACCTCAAACCGGCACATTAGAGTTCGATCAGATAGAATTAATTTGAACTTAGATAACAATGGGGTAAGGATAGTCGATATTTTGGGGCAACAAATGGGTAAAATTCAAACAAAGCCGAAATACGCTGAATCAAGCGATTTTGATGCTGAATAAAGCGAAAATACTACAAAAACACCTTCAAAACTATTCCCCTACGGGCTACGAAAAAACGCTGATTTCATACACGAAATCGGCGTTTTTTGCTTTATGGATCGCGCAATAGGTAAAATTTGAATGAAGCGCAATGACGCGGAATGAAGCTCAAATAAGACTTAGGCCCTTATCAGAACCTTTCATCAAACGAAACCTTATCGAACAACCGAACAATTAAAAAGGAGTTTATAGTAAGGCTGTATTGTCATTCTGAGGTTGAAAAAAGGGTAAAATTAAAGCCACCTTCAAGACTATTCCTCAAACGTTGGTTTAAACGCCAATCTATTTTTGCATTATGTCATGTTGGAAGCTCATTAGTGAAAATTTCTAAATACAATTGAAATAAAAGATAAAAAAGTCTTTTAATATTGAAAAATCATTTTACCTTTGTTAAACGATGAGCATATTTTCAAAAACATGCGAATACGCGATGAGGGCAGTATTCTTTATTGCGCATAAAACCGCAAATGGCGGCCGTGTTGGTATTAAAGAAATTGCAATGGGTATTGATTCACCGGAGCATTTCCTTGCGAAGGTACTTCAGGACCTAAGTAAGCGAGGCATTGTACAGTCAGTAAAAGGTCCAAATGGGGGATTTTATCTTAATGCGGAATCATTAAAGCAGTCCTTGGCGAGTATTGTAGAGGCTGTAGATGGAAATAGAATATTTACGGGATGCGGTTTGGGATTAAAGCAATGCTCTGAAATTAGTCCTTGTCCACTTCATCACGATTTTAAGGCTATACGAAACCAAATTAATCAATTACTCGTTAACACCAGCATAGGAGAATGTAACGAAGATTTGAATTTAGGAATTACGGCATTAAAGAAATAAAATTTTGACTATATAAAGATATAAAGGTATTAATATATTAAAAATGAAAAAAACCTTATTTTCCATCGGTTTATTAATGATACCGGCCTTGCTTATGGCCCAGGATAAGCCGCAGACAAATGTCAATGCTGCCGTCGTTTCCGGCAGTCAATCTGTTGGCTATATCATCTTATTATTGCTGTCCCTACTGGTTCTGCTTATTCTGGCCTTGCGGCTTTTTAAGAACACCAGTCAGTTAAGAAAACTGAATGAGCAGCCGGAAGAAAGTGGCAAGTCATGGTTGGCAAAAAATCTGCCCGATCTCGACCAGAATCAATTGGATGTGCTCATAAAAAAGAAATCAGTATCTGCAAAATCCAAAACAGATCAAACAGCAGTAAAAAACTGGAAAAAACCAATTTTACTTATGTTGCTCTCGTTTTCCGGGTTAAGTGTCTTTGCCCAAACTGGAGAAACCTCAACATCGGTTTGGTCCAATCCTGGAGTGCTGATTACTATTACACTCATCCTGATTCCCCTGTTGATTGCAGCATATATCGTTTCGGCAAAGGTGAACCACGTTGTCAAAAAAGTAAGAGATGCATACGTGAGGAAGGACGCCCGCAAACTTGCCAGGTCGATCAATGAAATAAGCACCGATGAATTGAACGAAGAACTGCTCAAGCGCAAGGCGGCACTTGAATTTAAGTTAACAAATACAGAATTGGCCGGTGAAGAACCGGCTGAAGATAAGAAGGGCTTACTACATCATATTGCGGATGTACATTCTCCGAGGTTTATTGCACCTAAAAAGAAAGCGGTTAAACGCCCGGACATTGACCCGGCGCTTTCAAAATTGATATTATGGTATTTGGGTACAGCGGCCTTTTGGCTGGTACTTGGTACTTCGGTAGGCGAATATCTCGGCATTAAATTCGTGGCCCCTGATGCCGACCATGTGAGCTGGTTGAGCTTTGGGCGGCTTAGGCCCGTACATACCAATATGGTATTTTGGGGCTGGTCGTCATTGGCTATGATCGGGCTGGGGTATTATGTTGTTTCTACGGTGAGCAATACCGTGGTGGCCAGCCTGAAACGTGGCTGGTATGGATTGATCCTGATAAATACTTCGGTTGTAGCCGGCACGCTGTCGCTTATGGCCGGTATCAATAATGGCGGCGGAGAGTACCGTGAATATATTTGGCCCATCATGTTGCTGTTTGCCATCGGGCTGGTCATTACCTTGATAAACTATTTACAGACTATCGCACGGCGCAAAACCAAAGAAATTTATATCTCTAACTGGTATATCGTTTCGGCGGTCATGTTCACCATTGTTATTGCGCTGGTTGGATACTTGCCTTTCTGGCAAAACGGACTCGGCGAAAGTATAGCACAGGGCTATTATATGCACCAGGGTGTAGGTATGTGGTTTATGCTTTTTAACCTGGGATTGATCTATTATTTTTTGCCGCAACAACTCAACACGCCTATATACTCTTACAGTTTGGGAATTCTGGCTTTTTGGACGCAGATACTGTTTTACACGCTGATAGGAACGCACCACTTTATTTTCAGTGCCATTCCATGGTGGTTGCAAACGGTAGCAATCATTGGTAGTATGGGTATGCTGATCCCGGTATTTGCCGGTACCACCAATTTTTTGATGACCTTTCGTGGTAACTTTCATAAAATCGGCTCCAGCTATACGCTGCCTTTTTACCTGGTAGGTATTATCTTCTACTTTACAGGATCTTTTCAGGGCACGGCAGAGGCATTTCGTTCAGCTAACCTGTATTGGCACTTTACCGATTTTACGGTAGCACACTCTCACCTCACCATGTATGGCATCATTGCCTTCATGCTTTGGGCGGCCATTTACACCCTCGTTCCTCGGCTGACCGGCAAGGAACCCAAGCAGGCTTGGGTGGGCGCACATTTCTGGATGGCCTTGATCGGGCTGATGTTTTACACCATCCCGTTAATGATTGGCGGAACGCTGAAAGGTATGGCCTGGCTGGAAGGTAAACCTTTTATAGATTCGGTGGTACTGATGGCTCCTTATTGGTTGTGGCGGGCAATAGGCGGCTCGCTGATGTGGGCATCGCACCTCATTTTTGCTTACAACTTATATTATATGATCGCCAATAAAACGGAGATAGATCTGCAAAAAACTGTTTTTGATGAACTGGAAAAATTACCTGTTACCAAATAAGCAATGGATATCTATAATAATCATAAAAGACTTTTCGGCGCCGCTATTATTTTATTTATAGCGTTAACGCTGTTTGCGGCAGTTTTGCCGGCACTGAACTCACAAAATAACAATGCGCCGCTACCCGGAAGCGAACCCCTAACCAGCGAAGAAATTGCCGGCAAAGGTATATTTATGCGCGAAGGCTGTATAGCTTGCCATACGCAACAGGTACGGAATGTGGATATGGATAAGATGTGGGGCATTCGCCCCAGCATTGCTGCTGATTATGCACGTAATGTAAGGACAGACGTATGGCGTAATACCGCTAACCTGATGGGATCTGAACGTACTGGGCCGGACCTGATGAATATCGGCAATCGCCAGCCAAGCGAAGACTGGCACTTGCTGCATTTATATAATCCGCGGTCGGTAGTTGCACAATCCATTATGCCAGCTTATTCCTGGTTATTTGAGGTCAAAGACTATGCCTTTCCAGGCGATGTGGTGGTAAACGTGCCAGACCAATTCCGCAAGGGAATTACGGGCAAGATCATTGCCACTAAAGAGGCATTAGAACTGGTTGCTTACCTGAAGTCATTCAAGCAAGTGAAGCTACCTGACGGCAAACCAACACCTATCTTCCTTTACGGTAAGGAGATCAAACCCGTATTAGCCGGTACAACGAGCAACCTGAATACCGAATTAGACGGCGCCGCATTGTATGCTTCTAATTGCCAGAGTTGCCACCAGGAAAACGGCGAAGGTTTGAAAGGAGCTTTCCCAGCACTAAAGGGCAGTCCTATTGTACTGAATAAAGATCCTAAAGTGCAGCTCACCATTATCATGAAAGGGTATAATGGACGAGTTAGTGAGGGTTATGGTGTTATGCCGCCAATAGGCACCAACAATAACCTGAAACCTGAAGAGATCGTCGCCATTATGAACCATGAGCGCACCAGCTGGGGAAATAACGGCCGCAAGGTGAGCTTAACTGAAATAAAAGAATTGTTTAACCAGATCAAATCAGGCTCTGCCGCCAAATAAATATGAAAAAGTATAGACTTTATTTGAAAACCTTATTAACAGCCATAGGAATTTTAGGGGCTTATTCAAGCGCAATAGCTTGCGAAGCCTGCAAGGCGCAGCAGCCCAAATTTTTGCAGGGGGTAACTCACGGCGCGGGGCCAAGCAGTAATTGGGACTATGTAATAGTAACCATGGTGGTGATTATTACCATATATTCATTTTATGCTATGGTGAAATGTCTGGCTAAACCTGCGGAAAAAAATCATGAAGATATTAAGAGTATCATTCTAAATCATTAAGGCCATGGAAAATAAAAGCTTTGTTACCTTGTTTATTGATGATGATCCGCAACCGATCGGCACATTTCCGGCCCCGGTTTCCTTCGAGTTGGACACTAAAAAGCTGACCGATGGCAAGCACACGCTAAAAGTGGTTAGTAAAGATCACAGAGGAAAGGAAGGAATCAAAACCATCCCGTTTATTGTACGTAACGGGCCTGCCATCGCAATCGAAGGTATTCGTAAGGATGAAGTAGTTGATGGTGTGCTGCCGCTCATGATTAACGCTTACGGCAAAGGCGATCAGAAGTCATTTATGTTACAAGGCAGCGAAACACCCCATAGTATGCCGTTCTGGATCGTTATTCTGTTAATTGCTTTCACAGCCTGGGCAGTTTATTATCATATCACCTCCGGTCAAATGCAATTGTTCAAATGAAAAAGGAAATTGAAGATATTGAGGACATTAAGGTATTTGTCGATGACTTTTACACCCGTGTCAGGGGCGACGGGCTGATTGGCCCCATCTTTATGCAAAAGATTGACGACTGGCAACCGCATTTAAACAAAATGTATGCTTTCTGGAATGCCGCACTATTTGGGATACCAGGCTTTAGGGGCAATCCTTTTGCCAAACATGCACCGCTAAGCATTGGCCTGCCGCATTTTGAGCGGTGGCTTGAACTGTTTTATGCAACTATTGACGAACGCTTTAAAGGTTATATCGCAGAAGATGCCAAAAAACGTGCGCAGTTAATGGCCAATATGTTTTTAAGCCGTTTACAGCAGTTAAACGGGAATACTGATCGGGTAATTGTATAAGTATGGAAGCGCTGCGGCATGATATTGTAACAGAAACAGATGTAAGAGCATTGGTAGAAACCTTTTACAGCAAAGTGAGGCGGGATGATTTATTAGCGCCCATATTTGAGCCTGTGATCGGCAACAATTGGGATCATCATCTGGGGCGGATGACCGATTTCTGGTCGACCTTACTTTTATATACCCGAAAGTTTAATGACGACCCATTGCTGAAACATTTGCCTCTTACTTTGATCAAAGCGCATTTTGACCGCTGGCTATTATTGTTTCATAGAACAGTGGATGAACTATTTCAGGGTCAGATTGCAGAGAATGCCAAGAAGCGCGCATACAGCATTGCGCGAATTATGAAGGCGGTAAAAAGTATCGAACAGTAAATAAAAAAGTATTTAGCCGTCAGTAGTACAATGGCCATCTTCACGGCCGGAGGGTATTGGAACCGCTGCTCAGGTTTACCGCTCAGCGGAAGTATAAATCCGCCAACTTTTATCCTGTCTGCCGCCCGGCTGTGCCTGTACCGGCTGCTCATGTGTGCACGACGATTAAGGGACAATGGTCGCCGGCACATTTGAAGCAAGGGATATATCATTTGAGAGATGATCAGGGTATCGGCCCTGCTATCGGCCGGGTTAGAAGGGAAAGCACTTCGTAGGTATTCTGCCATTTATTTTAATTCAAATTTTTATTATCATGAAAGAGCTTGAAAAAAACAACCATTACCAGATACTTAAAGTAGACCTGCCTGCAGGCACCCATATGCCACGCCATTTTGCAACATCAGATGTCTTTGTGGTAGTAGAGTCTGGCAATGCCTTGCTGATCTGCAAAAATGAAACGAGCGAGCTGGTTAAAGGCTCGACGCTGTCAATTCCATCTCATGAGCCGCATATCCTGAAAGTAATACAGGATTTTAAGGCTTTGATAGTGATGGCAGGCGATGCTGTAATTACTTATTCAGTGCTTTAGTTATGAACGCGGAAAAAAATAAACCGATCAAACGCAGCGAATATATAGCTGCCCTTTCACGCGACCATCATGCAGGTTTGCTGTTTTGTTGGAAAATCAAGGAAGGCCTGCGCAAAAATGTGCCCTTGGATAAGATATTAAAGTATATTAATTTTTTCTGGAACAGCCACTTAAAAGAACATTTTCGTGAAGAGGAGACATTGCTGTTTAACCGGCTCAGTGACGAACTAAGCCGCAGGGGTAAATCTGAGCATTTGATGATCGAACAACGTATTAGTCGCCTCAACTATCAAGGCAGTGAAACAGCCGACGGGTACCTGGCATTTGCAGAATTGGTTACTACGCATATCCGTTTTGAAGAACGGACATTGTTTCCTCATCTTGAAGCGGCCTTACCCGCCTCGGTACTCAGGCAAGTGGGCGATTTTCTTTCTGCGCAGCACCAGGAAACATTTATAGATAACTACCCGGACGAGTTCTGGTCAAAAAGCCACCCGCAATGAACAAACAGCACCTGCCGGTGAGAGACATTACTGTGCTGGTGAATTACGCCGGAGAGCAGTACAAATTGCTGACGTTTACTAATGAATACCGGAGCTTGATGATGCTTATCTACGACAATATTTTTACAGACGGGTTCGGTGAATGCCTGGGAATGGGGAAATGTGGCACCTGCCTGGTCGAGATTATAAAAATGCAGACGGAACCGACGGCTTACGGGCGTAATGAAGAGGTAAACCTGTTAAAAGCAGGCCAGTCAAAAGAAACCATCCGTTTAGCCTGCCAACTACTAATCGATGAAAAGATGGATGGTTTAGAAGTGAAAATACTAACATAAATACAAGCATATGATTATTCATGATATTATAGCGGCACTGCAAAATGCCACAAGCCCGGTTATAAAAATATTGGTAAAGGGCGAAGCTTCAAAGGTTATTGTACTCGGTTTTAAAAAAGGGATGGTGTTAAAAGAGCATAAAACAGGCGTCAGTACCCGCCTGGTGGTTATTGATGGGCAGATCAATTATTTCAGCACTAATGGTATAGTAACCATGAATAAATTTGACGATCTGGATATCCCCGTCAATGAACCTCATTCTGTAGAGGCACTGGCAGATAGTATCTGCTTTTTAATACAGGTATAAACTAAAAGTCATGGAAGATCACAGTAATAATATAGAGACTGATATTTGCATAGTGGGCACGGGGCCGGTAGGGTTGTTTGCCGTATTTGAGGCGGGTTTGCTGAAAATGCGATGCCACTTGGTCGACGCATTGCCGCAGGTGGGTGGTCAGCTATCTGAGATCTATCCTCATAAACCCATCTATGACATCCCCGGCTATCCGCAGATATCCGGCCAGGAACTGGTAGACAGGCTGATGGAACAGATTACCCCCTTTAGGCCTGGCTTTACTTTAGGAGAGCGTGTTGAGGCGGTTGCCCGGAATAATGATGGAACGCTTACCGTTATAACCGATGAGCACACCAAAGTTAGCTGTAAAGTGCTGGTGATTGCCGGTGGTCTGGGTTGTTTTGAACCACGTAAGCCCGCCATTGATGGCCTCGCCCAATTTGAGGGTAAGGGCGTTGCCTATATGGTACGAAATCCCGAAAGCCTGCGCGACCGTAATGTAGTATTAGCCGGCGGCGGCGATTCTGCACTCGACTGGACCATATTCCTCGCCGGCATAGCGGCAAAAGTGACCCTGGTGCATCGAGGTGGCACCTTTCGCGGCTCGCCTGATTCTGCAGGGAAAGTATTTGAATTGGCGCAGACAGGAAAGATTAACCTCCTGTTACATTCTAATGTGATGATGCTGTATGGAGACGGCCATCTTCAAAAACTCAGTATCCTGACACAGCAGTTGCCGCCCGTCATTGTCCCGGCTGACCATTTCATTCCTCTATTTGGGCTTACTCCTAAGCTGGGACCTATTGCAGATTGGGGATTGGATATCGTTCAATCGGCAATTCCTGTAAATACGACCGATTATTCAACCAATCTTGAGCGGGTTTATGCGATCGGAGATATCAATACTTATCCGGGCAAGCTGAAGCTGATTTTGTGCGGCTTTCATGAGGCTGCTCTGGCCATGCAAAGCGCTTTCAAATATGTTTATCCGGATGAAAAGCTAAGTTTTAAATACACTACCGTTTATGGCATCAACGCATTCTGATATAGTCACTATTTATGTTATTAATGCCGATGGCCGAAAAGATAGCCTTGAAGTGCCGGTTAATATGAACCTAAGCCTGATGGAAGTGCTTCGTGCTAATGGATATCCTATTCCGGGTACCTGTGGTGGTATCGCTCTTTGCGCTACCTGCGCAGTCGACGTATTGTCAGGTGGACATAATTTATCGCCGGCTGAAGAACAGGAATTGGACATGCTGGACACACTTCCTGAAACTAACAGTGCTACACGGCTGGCTTGCCAGATCCAGTTAGGGCCAGAAATGGATGGTATGACGATTCGCATCAACGGACTGGTCTGACAACAATAAGTCACGTTATTTAGGGCTTCATCAAAATCACCTTGCCGAATAACCGAACACTTAAAAAAGGAAGGTTACGACTCACCTGCCAATTTAAAAAACGCCAATTTTACCCATCACCAAAAGGGTAAAATTTCATCAACACCTGCCGGAGTCGAGGGAGATAAAACTTCTCCGGAGAAATCAGCGATTTAAACAACCAAAGTTTTTCCACTTGTCCCTGTAATACCAAATATTAAATCAAATTCGTACAGCAGCGAACACCCGCTGTATCATTAACGTACAAGCTAAAATATTAAAAATATATAAGTTATTTATAATCAGCTGTTTGTGATTTTGGCACTTTTTTAAAGCGATAATTATACATATATGTAAACCATTATCAGCCATGTTTAAATCGGCCTTAAAAACTGCCTGGCGCAGTATGATAAAAAATAAAAGCTTTGCTGCTATTAATGTGCTTGGCCTTGTTATAGGTATAAGCGCCTGCCTTGTAATTTACCTTATAGTAAGTTACGACCTTAGCTTTGACAGGTTTGAGAAAGACAATAACCGCATTTATCGCGTAGTATCTGAAATGAAATTTTCGGGACAGCCCTACTACAACCCCGGTGTACCGGAACCGCTGGCTGGCGCTATAAAAACAGAGGTTACAGGCGTAGCTGAAATTGTACCTTTTTTACAACCAAATACCGATATTAAAGTTGCCATACCTGCTGGTGGAAATAAAATAACAGTTTTTAAAAAACAGAACGATATTATTTTTGCAGGCGATAGTTATTTTAACCTTCTGTCTTATCAATGGGTGGCGCGTACGTCGTTAGCTGCAACGGCAGAACCTATGCAGGTTGTACTTACTGAAAGCCGGGCCAGGTTATACTTTCCTACCCTTAACAACAGAGAAGTGCTGGGTAAAATTATTACTTATAACGATTCCATACCCGTAACAGTGGCGGGCATTGTAAAAGACCTGGGGCAACAAACTGATTTTAGTTTTAAAGAATTCATATCTCTGCCAACAGCACGGAGTAAGAGTTTTAAAAATAGCTACGCGGCAGGCCAATGGACTGCCACCAATGGCACATCGCAACTATTTTTAAAGCTTACCGCACAAAACAATACTGCACAGGTTGAAAATCAATTATTCGGCTTAATAAGCAAGTATCGTAAAGATCAGAAACAAGATGCTGATAACAGCTACCATTTAAGGCTGCAGCCTTTGAGTAATCTGCATTTTAATGGCAAATATAGCACATTTGTACAATGGGATAGCGGCGACCGTACCGGCACTGTTAGCAGGCCGGTATTATATGGTTTGCTTATTGCCGGCGTATTGCTTTTATTACTTGCCTGTGCCAACTTTATAAACCTGGCTACAGCACAATCAACAACGCGCGCTAAGGAGGTCGGAGTGCGCAAAACCATGGGTAGCTCAAAAGCGCTGCTGCGCATGCAGTTTATGGTTGAAACATTAATGGTGACCTTAATTGCGGCTATCATCTCTGTAGCCTTAATACCGTTATTGCTTAAAACTTTTTCGGGATTTATACCGCAGGGTCTGCATTTTAGCTTGGCCCGCCAGCCCGGCATAATTGCCTGCCTTACAGCTTTGATTATAGTAGTAACGTTACTGGCAGGTTTTTATCCATCGGTGGTATTATCAAACTACAATCCGGTTGATGTGCTAAAAAGCCGCCCGTCTACAGATGGTAACTCCCGCAAAACAAGGATAAGAAAAACCTTAACGATTGCACAGTTTGCCATAGCACAGGCTTTTATTATGGGGGCTTTAGTAATAGGCAGCCAGATTAAGTACATGCTTAATAAAGACATGGGCTTTAAAAAAGATGCGGTTGTTTACTTTTATGCCAGTGGAAGTGCAGATGATAAAAGCAAGCGCGCCGTACTGCTTAATAACCTTAAAGCCATGCCTGGTATTGCCATGGTAAGTTTGTCTAATGAGCCGCCATCATCAACCAACCAATGGTCCGGCAAATGGAACTACAATAACGGTAAAACCAGTATTGCCACGCAGGTACAGATGAAGGTGGTTGATACAGCATATATCAATCTATACAAAATAAAGCTGCTGGCAGGGCAAAATATAAGGCCATCCGATACTGTTAACAGCGTTGTAATTAATGAAACATACGCACGCTTATTAGGTTTTAAAAACCCGCATGATGCCATTGGCAAATTGCTTTACAGGAAAGGAAAACCATTGCCTGTTCGCGGTGTAGTAGCAGATTTTCACGAATCATCTTTACATGAAGAAATAAAACCTTTAAGCTTAATAAGCAATATAGATGATGAATATTGCATAAATGTATTATTAAGGCAGGGTGACAACGGCAGCTCAAACTGGCAGGCAACTACTAACAAAATAGCGGCGCAGTATAAAACGCTGTACCCACAATCAGAGTTTGAATACCACTTTCTTGATGACAGCATCGCCCGCTTATATAAAGGCGAGCAGGATGTAGCAGTTCTATTAAACTGGGCTACAAGCCTTGCCATTATAATAAGTTGCATGGGCCTGCTGGGCCTGGTTATGTATACCACTAACAGCCGCGCAAAAGAAATTAGTATACGCAAAATATTAGGCGCATCGGTAACAGGCGTTATAGTATTGCTATCAAAAGATTTTTTGCAATTAGTAGGTATTGCTTTTTTAATAGCCATTCCCGTGGCATGGTGGGGTAGCCAGCAGTGGCTTGCCGGTTTTGCTTATCGCATCAGTGTATCCTGGTGGGTTTTTGCAGCAACCAGCATTAGCATGTTAGCCATTGCCTTTTTAACATTAAGTGTACAGGTAATAAAAACTGCACTGGTTAACCCTGTTAAAAGTTTGAAAAACGAATAAACCCAGGGCTGTAATCTTAGGGCATTTTTTATAATAAAGGATTGTTTGTCAATAACATTGGAAGCGTCATGATTGTTCCTGTTAATAAATCTACTTCAATACTAAAGACAATGACCAGAATATATGTCTTAAATGACAATGGTGACTCTGATAAGGAAGCCGCAAACGGCTGAGTCGAACGGAGTAAAACTCCTCGAGGAAACCTGCGATTTAAAGCACTAAATCCCTTGAGAGCGCAACGAAGTGGTCTCGACTTGGGTAAAGGTCTAACCGAAAGGGATTTCAAAGCCGAGGCATGACCGAACAACCGAACACTTAAAAAGGGATTATATCAAAATTTCCTAAAAGCCAGGCTGGCCGTCTTGTTAAAGTTGCGGTTCGTCTGATACTCATTATTTATTCTTTATTTTTAACATACCTGCATTGATTGCCACAATGACCGTACTCAGGCTCATTAATACAGCGCCAGCTGCAGGACTAAGTAATATACCATAACCATAGAGCACACCGGCTGCAAGGGGCAACGCTACAATATTATATCCCGTGGCCCATGCCAGGTTTTGGATCATTTTCCGGTAAGTGGCTTTTCCGAAAAGTACCAGGTTTACAATATCTTTCGGATTACTGTTAACTAATACTATTCCAGCTGTTTCAGCTGCAATATCACTGCCGGAGCCAACGGCAATGCCTATATCTGCCTGGGCAAGTGCCGGCGCGTCATTGACACCATCGCCGGTCATGGCAACGTATTCGCTGGCAGTTTGCAGTTCTTTGATCTTGTCCAGCTTTACGTGCGGCAATACCTCTGCATAAAAGCTGTCCATCCCTAATTTATCGCTCACACTTTTTGCGACGCCGGCATTATCGCCCGTCAAAAGCACTGACCTGATATTGTTTTCACGTAAGGTACGAATGGCATCTGCTGACTCGGGCCTGATACTATCGGACAAGGCGATATATCCGGCGACCTGGTTGTTAATAATTACATAGACTATGGTTTCTTGTTTATCGGTATCTGCGTCCTGAGAGATGGATAATTTGTTCGTCTCCAAATATCCGGGACTTACCACTTTTACATTTTGGCCACCGACAGTTGCTTCAACACCTTGGCCCGTCAATGCTTTAAAGTTTTCAGATTTATTTATCCGGATTGATAGCTCTTTAGCCTTTTCGATGATACCCGTTGCTATTGGATGCTCCGAATTTTGCTCTAGGGCGGCTGCAAACTTTATCAGATCTTTTTCTGCATAATCGCTAAGAGATACTGTTTTTGATACCCCGAATTTTCCTATAGTTAAGGTGCCTGTCTTATCAAATACCAATGTGGTGATTTTCCGGGCATTTTCAAACGCTGTCCGGTTTTTGATTAATAAACCATTTTTAGCCGACAATGAGGTGGACCTTGCCACAACTAAGGGAACCGCCAGCCCGAGTGCGTGGGGGCAGCAAATGACAATAACGGTTACCATCCGTTCAATACAAAACGCCAGGTCGCGCCCTGAAATGTACCATGCAAAAAAAGTGGTCAGACCGGCTACAATGGCAATTACCGTCAGCCATTGCGCCGCCCTGTCTGCCAGCAATTGCGTTTTTGATTTAGCCTGCTGCGCGTCATTCACCAATTGCACAACACGCGATAAATAAGAATCCTTTGCACTATGTGTCACCGAAATACGCAAAGCGCCATTACCATTTAATGATCCGGCAATTACTTTATCTCCTTTAGTCCGGTGAACAGGTTTTGATTCCCCGGTTAGCATGGATTCATTAAGGTGACTTTCCCCGTCGACAATATTACCGTCGGCAGCGATCTTTTCGCCGGGCCTTACCAAGATAATATCACCCTCCTTGAGCGTTTCCGTTTTCACGTCCATGATGTGATCGCCATGAACCAAGTGAGCGTCGGATGGCATCAGCTGCACCAATAACTCAAGTTCACGTGATGCCCCTGCAACCGACCGCATTTCTATCCAATGGCCAAGCAGCATAATGAGAATAAGTGTCGCCAGTTCCCAAAAGAAATCCATGCCTTTCAATCCAAATACCGTTGCGGCACTGTAAGCGAACGCAACGGTTATAGCGAACCCGATAAGGGTCATCATGCCAGGCTTCCTGTCTTTTAATTCATAAAATAAACCGGACAGGAACGGATAGCCGCCATACAGGAAAACAACGGTTGACAAGGCAAACAACACATACCCAGAACCGGAAAAGACCAAATGGATGCCCACCCAATGTTGTATCATTTCAGATAGAAGTAGTATGGGTATTGTAAGCACAAGCACGACAAAAAAGCGGTTGCGAAAATCCACGATCATTTTATTGTGATCGTGGTCGATGTGTCCCATCGCGTGATGCGCTGGTGTTTCTGCATGCTTATTGTGGTCATGTTGGGTGCGTTCCATTTTTTCTATCGCAGTACTAATATCAATAATAAATTAACCCGATTAGTTTTTGCCGGAGGTATTTATTGGATACTTTTTGGCTTCTGCTAACTTCTTTTGTTCCAGAAAAAAGCAGTGTGCAGCGCAGGCATGCAGTTTATAATTTTTGTGTACATAACCCTGGCTATGCCCTTTGGGGTCAAGGATTGCACATTTTTCCTCTTCCGCGTTCTTTACCTTCAACACCACTTGGCCGTCATTATTATAGTAATTGCCGTTTTTCGCAGCCTTGCCCAGCTTATTACCTTTAGCATCAATCACGTTCCCGTCCCGGTCGATGAAATATAAGGTATGGCCCTGGTTGTCTTTAACAAGGTTGTCTTTCGTGATATATCCCAATTTAGTACCGCCGTGGTTGTGAATACCGCCTTTGCCGTCAATGCTTATAAAGGTGTAAGATGCTGAATCTTTTGTTTTTTGCGCGAATGCGCTCGTGGCAAACAAGAGGAACGCCGCCAATGCAAATAGGTGCTTTAACTTTTTCATGACTTTGATTTTTGTATCGAAATAAGGAAAAACAGCTGGATAAAGTATTGATTCAAAGCCGCTTAAATTGTGATCCTAATCATATTCATAGCTTTTTCTCAACCTACCAGAACCTGATGGAGTAGGAAAATAAGCGCTTTTGCGGATAAATCTCTATCTGTTTCTTGTTGTAAATTTGGGTAATGCAACTAATAAGTGCTTCAATCTTTAGCAAAAGTCTTTCAGCAAACCCACCTTACCGAACAACCGAACACTTAAAAAGGAGTTTATAGTAAGACTACGTTCTCACTTTGGGGTTGAAAAACGGCAAAATTCGCCAAGCGCATCAAAGTAAATTTCTTTGTTTGGGCATGGGTTCTTTGGGCTTTGGTGATGACTTCGAGGCTTCTTCAAAGAGGCTTTGGAGTCGATTTTATGTCGGACGAATCGGCTCAAAGTTCAGTCCACTTGCCCCTTTTGGGGAAAGTGAGTCTTAATTCATTCCAAGAATTGGGTTAAGTGAGAATGATGGTTTGATGAGTGCTCACCTGAGCACTGAGCAAGCTCAGAGATCAAAGAACAAATGAGATTGTCCAAAGTTCAAGAATATTCTCAGAACTTAAACTGCTAAACCTGTATCTGAAAGCATAAAAACCACAATGACCTGTAGAAATCTCTTGAGGAATCACTTTGTAACTAATCACCTGTAACCACAGAGCAACGTAAATCACTCATCGAAACCGAAAAGGGTAAGTTCTCCCCGGAGAAATCTTGCGATTTAAGCCAGTAAATTTGTTGAGAACGCAACGAACTACCCCCGGCTTGGGTAAAGACCCATCTGAAGGTACCCGTTGGGGAGATTAGGATGGTTTTAAGGTTTCAGACCTGAACTTGATTCTCTTAATCTGATCTCTGGCCAGTTAAATTGGAATAGAAGCAAATCGACCGAATTTGATACGCAAACTTCCATACTCACCGGTTCAGG
>Ga0207647_10001467_pt1 | contig 18124 bp, 20 predicted proteins | sample KBSCornC2_FD_184295 | JGI IMG/M metagenome (GOLD analysis project Ga0207647, IMG submission 184295) | Corn rhizosphere microbial communities from Kellogg Biological Station, Michigan, USA - C2 (SPAdes) (version 2) | ecosystem: Host-associated > Plants > Roots > Rhizosphere ... | reverse complement strand
TGGTGAGGTTGTTGAACCCCTGCAGCTTCAAGCGGGGCAGCGGCTTGACCACGGCAGTATCCTCATGAAACGGATGGGAACGGAGGGACGCGCGCCGGGCAACACCCGTCGCGCACATCGGGGCATGAAAACACGAAGTATGCGGGAAAGTAGGGGGCGACGCATCCCTTCGGGCTTTCTCTCTGGTAAGGTGTGGAAAATTTCACATAGGTGCTAGACTCGCGCACACAAAATGTGACGCAGTGCAAAGACCCAATGTCTGAATTGCGCTACCTCCTCCAGCAAGTCTACGAACGGTCGCTAGCTCCTCCGATGCTTGCGCCCGATCCCGCGGCGATGCAACGGCTGTTGGAACAGTGTCATCGCCGCCGCTATCCCGGCAAGACAGCCATCCTCAGGCCGGGCGATCCCGCCAACACCTTGTTCTACGTGATCGATGGTTCGGTCACCGTCTGCAGCGAGGACGAGCAGGGGCGCGAGTTGATCCTCGCCTACATCAACCGGGGCGAATTCATCGGCGAGATGGGGCTGTTCGTCGAACAGGCGCAACGCGAAGTGCTGATCCGCACCCGCAGCACCTGTGAACTGGCGGAGATCGGCTACGACAAGTTGTTCCAGTTGTTCGCCGGCCCGCTGCGCGAGGATTGCCCGCGCATCCTGTTCGCGATCGGGCTGCAACTGACGCATCGATTGCTGCGCACGTCGCGCCAGGTCAGTCGCATGGCGTTCATGGACGTCACCAACCGCATCGCGCGCACGTTGCTGGACCTGTGCCAGGAGCCCGACGCGATGAGCCATCCGGACGGCACGCAGATCCGCATCTCGCGGCAGGAGCTTTCGCGCATCGTGGGCTGCTCGCGCGAGATGGCCGGCCGGGTGCTGAAGCAGCTCGAGACCGACGGCGGGATCGACGTTGCGGGGAAAACGATCGTCGTCAAGGGAACAAGATGACCTTCCGCGCGGTCAACGCCACTCGGCGCGGGTCACGCTGCGTCCCAGCGCCTTCTCCACGCGCTTGCAGAGTTTGGGTGTGGCATTGACCAGCACGACTTCTGCGGCCAGCGCGAGCATCGGCAGGTCCTGGCTGGAATCGCTGTAGGCTACCTGCCACGTTTCGATTCCGTGCTGCGCCAGCAGTTCCACCTTGCGCAGCCCGACGTTGTGCCAGTCCGAACGCATGCCGAACCGACCTGCGCGCAGCCGCGATGCCAACACTTCGACGTTGGCAACGCCAAGTTCGGCCAGTACGCCGCGCACCAGCGATTCCTCGCAGCCCGTGACGATCATGATGCGGTCCCCGTCGGCCTGGTGCCGACGCAGGGCGCCCAGTCCTTCACGGCAAAAATGTCCCGGCTGGCGCACCAACGCCACGGCAAATGCCTGCGCCAGATCGCGGTAGCGCACCTCATTCAGGCCAAGCAATCCGAGATGCACCAGCGAGCGCAGCACGCACCGGCGCGAGAACGGCAGAATCAGCAGGAACCATGGGCTGAGCAGCAATACCAAGCCCTTGCGCCAGCGCGCACGCGCGTAACGATCACGCATGAACATCGCGAACGTGTCGCCGCGGATCAGCACGCCGTCGAAATCGAACAACACGACGCGCGGCGTCGTGGCCTGCATCCCCTGTTCCATCGTCATGCTCCGGCGAACAACCGCGCCAATTCCGCGCCGGGATCGGGCGCGCGCATGAACGTTTCGCCGACCAGGAATGCATCCACGCCGACCGCACGCAGACGCGCCACATCGTCACGCGTGGCGATACCACTCTCGGTGACCAGCAGGCGATCACGTGGCACGGCCTCCTTCAGCGACAGTGTGGTCTCGATCGTCGTTTCGAACGTGCGCAAATCGCGATTGTTGATTCCGATCAAGGTGCGCGGCGGATTCGTCAACATCAGCGCGCGTTGCACGTCGACCGGGTTGTGGACCTCCACCAGCACATCCAGGCCGCACTCCAGCGCCAGCGCGTGCAGGTTCACCAGCGCGGCATTGTCCAGCGCCGCCGCGATCAGCAGAATCGCGTCCGCGCCGATCGCGCGCGCCTCGTGCATCTGATAAACGTCGATGGTGAAATCCTTGCGCAGCACCGGCAGCGTGCATGCTTCGTGTGCTTGGCCGAGATACGCATCGCTGCCCTGGAAGAAATCCATGTCGGTGAGCACAGACAGGCAGGTCGCGCCGCCGCTTTCATAACTGCGTGCGATCGTGGCCGGATCGAAATCGGCGCGGATCAGGCCCCTGGATGGACTTGCTTTTTTTATTTCCGCGATGACTGCGGCACGTCCCGCCTGCACGCGCTTGCGCAATGCCGCAGCGAAGCCGCGCGCCGGAGGCGTGTCCGCATTGCGGGCACGCAGTTCTGCAAGTGTGACACGGGCCTTGCGTTCGGCGACTTCTTCGCGCTTGCGCGCGAGGATCTGCTTCAGGATGTCGTTCATGCCGGCTGCGCAGCCAGCGCTTGCGTGGCCGCAACGAACTGATCGAGTTTGGCGCGCGCCGAACCGTCACCAATCGCGCGGCCGGCGCGCACGATGCCGTCGGCGATCGATGCCGTGATGCCGGCCGCGTAGAGCGCCGCGCCGGCATTCAGCAGCACGATGTTGTGCGCCACGCCGTCGGCGCCGTCCAGCACATGCAGCAGCATCGCCTTCGATTCGGCGGCGTCCGCAACGCGCAGGTTGCGGCTGGACGCCATCGGGATTCCGAACTGCTCCGGTTCGATTTCGTATTCGCGCACCGTGCCATCGCGCAACTCGCCGACCAGGGTGGCACCGCCCAGCGAGATCTCGTCCAAGCCATCCTTGCCGTGCACCACCAGCGCGCGCGACGCACCGAGGCGCTGCAGCACGCGCACCTGGATGCCGACCAGATCCGGATGAAACACGCCCATCAGGATGTTCGGCGCGTTCGCCGGGTTGGTCAGCGGCCCCAGGATGTTGAACAGCGTGCGCACGCCCATTTCACGGCGGACGGGAGCCACGGCCTTCATCGCCGGATGGAAACGCGGCGCGAACATGAAGCCGATGCCGGTGTCGTCGATGCAGCGCGCGACCTGTTCGGGGCCGAGGTCGATCTTCGCGCCCAGCGCTTCCAGCACGTCGGCGCTGCCCGAGGACGACGACACGCCGCGGTTGCCGTGCTTGGCGATGCGCGCGCCGGCCGCCGCCGCGACGAACATCGATGTAGTGGAAATATTGAAGCTGTGTGCGCCATCGCCACCGGTGCCGACGATATCCAGCATGTGCGGATGCGCCGGCACCATGACGTGTTCGGCCAGCTCGCGCATGACCGTCGCGGCGCCCGCGATCTCGCCCACGGTTTCCTTCTTCACCCGCAGACCGGTCAGGATCGCCGCCGTCATCACGGCGGACACTTCGCCGCGCATGATCTGGCGCATCAGTTCGATCATCTCGTCGTGGAAGATCTCGCGATGCTCGATCGTGCGCTGCAACGCTTCGTGCGGCGTGATGGGCGTGTTCATGCCGCTCTCGATAAAGGCGCGCTGATGAAATTGCGCAGCAGGTCATGGCCGCTGCGGGTCAGGATCGATTCGGGATGGAACTGCACGCCTTCGACGGATAGTGCCTTGTGGCGCAAGCCCATGATCTCGTCGAACGAAACGTCGGCGTGTTCGGTCCATGCAGTGATTTCGAGGCACTCCGGCAGGCTCGCACGTTCGACCACCAGCGAGTGGTAGCGGGTGGCCTCAAACGGATCGGGCAACCCCGCGAACACGCTGGCGCCGCGGTGCCGGATCGGCGAGGTCTTGCCGTGCATGATCTCCTTCGCGCGGACCACCTTGCCGCCGAATGCCTGCCCGATCGCCTGATGGCCGAGGCACACGCCCAGGATCGGAATGGCCCCCGCGAGTTCGCGGATCAGGTCCAGCGTGATGCCGGCCTGGTCCGGTGTGCCCGGTCCCGGCGAAATCACGATACGCTCTGGCTTGAGCGCACGGATGCCGGCGACATCCACCGCGTCGTTGCGCAGCACTTTCACGTCCTGGCCAAGCTCGCCGAGGTACTGTGCGAGGTTGAACGTGAAGCTGTCGTAGTTGTCGATCAGCAGCAGCATGGCCGTCAGGCTGAACCCGGCCCACCGGGAAAGAACGCAAGTGTGAATGCACGCCGCCCACGACACAAGACGATCCTGCGCGCGCTCGCGGTGGCGGGCGTTGGCGTGACGGTGACCGGCTGCTCGACGCTCGGCTATTACGCGCACCTGGCCGCGGGCGAAATGGCCGTGCTGCGCGCGCGGGTGCCGATCAAACACTTGGTCGCAGATCCTCATGTCGACCCGGCATTGCGCGCGCGGCTGGAATTGGCACTGCGCGCGCGCGCGTTCGCGTCCGACACGTTGAAGCTTCCGCGCAACAGGAGCTACACCAGCTACGCCGATATCCGTCGTCCGTTCGTGATGTGGAACGTGTTCGCGACGCCCGGGCTGTCGCTGCAACCGGTGGAGCACTGCTTCCTGTTCGCGGGTTGTGTCGCCTATCAGGGTTTTTATCACCACGATCGCGCCGAGGCACTGGCGCAAAAGCTGAAACAGGAAGGTGACGATGTCTGGGTCGGCGGCGTACCGGCGTATTCCACGCTCGGGCACTTTGCCGATCCGTTGCTCAGCACCATGGATCACTGGAGCGACGACGAGATGATCGGCACGATCTTCCATGAACTCGCGCACCAGCAGTTTTACGTCAAGAACGACACGGCCTTCAACGAATCCTTCGCGACCTTCGTGCAACGCGAGGGCCTGGAACAGTGGCACGTCGACAACCATCTGCCGGCGCCCGATCCTGCCGAAGCGGAGCGACAAAAACAGTTCACCGAACTGGTGCTGGCGACTCGCGAGAAGCTCAAGGTCGTGTATGCCAGCAACCTTTCCGATGCGGTGAAACAAGAACGCAAGGCGCAAACGTTCGCAGACATGCGGCGCGACTACGAACATCTGCGCGACACCAAGTGGCATGGATACGCCGGCTACGATCATTGGTTCGACAGCCCACTGAACAACGCGAAGCTGCTGCCGTTCGGGTTGTACGACCGCGGCGTGCCCGCATTTGCCGCGCTGTTCAAGCAATGCGACGGCGACTGGACGCGCTTCTACGGCGCGGTCCGCAGAATCGGCAGCGAACCGGCGGCGCAACGCGATGCGTTTCTCGCGAATGCCGCGCATCCGAACATCGCCTCGCCCTGATTCAGGTCAATACACGTGGCGCGGTGCACGCGCATGCTTGCACGGTCCTCCCGCACGCGAGCCCGCACATGAACACGCCCGCAGACAACACACCCCTCCAGCAGACCGCGGCCTACACACCTTACCCGTTCGACGCACGCGCGATCGCGCACCGCTTTCGCCATTCGGCGATCTTCGGTGCGCTGGATGCGCTGCAGGCTGGCGAAGCGATGCGCTTCGTCAATGATCACGATCCGATCCCGCTGCTGCACCAGATGCAGCAACGTTACGGCGACCGCATCGACGTCATTTACCAGGCCCGTGGCGGCGACGGCCCGGTGGTGATCGACTTCGTGGTCGCGCAGTAATGGCCTTTCCGGATTTCTTCGCCGAGGTGCCGGCGCTGCGCTTGCGCGACAGACTCGCGCAACTGCTGGGCGCCAGTGACGACGGCGTGATCGAGTACCACTACGCCGACGCGGTGAGGCTGGCCGGGCACTCCTGCCCCACCGTCGCCGGCGGGTGGCTCAGCGCGCGTGCCGCGCTGCGCCACTTGTATGGCGATGAACTGCCCGAACGCGGCGGCATCAGCGTGTACTTGAACGACGCGGAGGACGCGGGCGTCACCGGCGTGATCGGCCAGGTCCTGACGCTCGTCACCGGTGCCGCCGCCGCCAACGGTTTCAAGGGGCTCGGCGGCCGCCACGCCCGCAACCGCCTGCTGCACTACGCGCAAGGCGACGTCGCCGGCATCCGCTTTCGGCGCAATGACACGGGCGACGAGGTGGAAGTCGAGATCGACACCGGCTCCGTGCCGGCCGATCCAACGCAGCGCGTGCTGGCCCAACTCGTGCTCGCCGGACAAGCCGATGCCGCGCAGCGCCGCGAGTTCGGACGCCTCTGGCAGGATCGTGTCCGCCGCATGCTGATCGAACACGCCGACGATCCGACGATGGTGAAGGTTCACGCGCCGGCGTGACATGTGCCGCGGCGTAGCGGCACATGCCGCCGTCTCGGCGCAGGCCCCAACATCGTCATTCCGGACGCGGCGGAACCGCGATCCGACTGCGTTTGCAGGACTGCAAACGCGAACGCCGAAGGCGGCCCGAAGGGCGAGCGCCATGGACGACGCGAGTCAACCCCGCGACTTGCGCGCCTGATGCCGCCTGCACAGGTCGAACCAGCGAAAAACATTGGATTCCGGATCGCGCCCGCTACGCGGGCTTGTCCGGAATGACGACACAGGTATTCCCAGCCTGCGCCGGGATGACGGCTGCAATTCCGCGAGCCCGCGTCAAAGTCCACGCACCGCCTCCGCCACCGCGCGGAACAGCGCCCGCCCCTTGTTCATCGTCTCTTCCCATTCGGCCGCGGGATCGGAGTCGTACACGATGCCGGCGCCGGCCTGCACGTGCAGGCGGCCGTCCTGGATGACCGCGGTGCGGATCGCGATGGCGGTGTCGGCGTCGCCCCACCAGCCGATCCAGCCGATGGCGCCGGAATAGACGTTGCGCTTGAACGGCTCCAGTTCCTGGATGATTTCGATGGCGCGGATCTTGGGCGCGCCGGAAACCGTGCCGGCCGGGAACGTCGCGCGCAGCACGTCCATGTAACTCGCGCCCGGACGCACCCTGCCTTCGACCTGCGAGACGATGTGCATGACGTGCGAGTAACGTTCGATCGCGAACGAGTCGCTGACGCACACCGTCCCGGTTTCGCTGATGCGGCCGATGTCGTTGCGGCCGAGGTCGATCAGCATCAGGTGCTCGGCACGTTCCTTGGGATCGGCCAGCAGTTCCCTTTCGAGTGCCGCATCCTCTTCCGCCGTCGCACCACGCTTGCGGGTGCCGGCGAGCGGACGCACGATGACCTTGCCGTCCTTCATGCGCACGAGGATTTCCGGTGACGAGCCGACGACCTGGGTTTCGCCGAGATCGAAGAAGTACATGTACGGCGACGGATTCAGCGCACGCAGGGCGCGGTACACGTCCACCGGCCGCGCGTTGAAACCGATGCTGAGGCGCTGCGACGGCACGACCTGGAACACGTCGCCGGCACGGATGTATGCCTTGCAGCGCTCCACCATCGCCTCGAACGCTTCCTTCGTGAACGACGATTTGAAATCGCGCTCGTCCAGCGCCGCGCCATGCGTGGGTTGCGGATAGGCCGCGCCGCCCTGGCGCAGGTGGTGCGCCAACGCATCGAGCCGGCGCTGCGCGCGCGCATACGCGTGCGGCCGCGCGGGATCGGCGTGCACGATCAGGTACAGCCGGCCTTTCAAGTTGTCGAAGACCGCGACCTCCTCGGCCAGCACCAAAAGAATGTCGGGCGTACCGAGCTCGTCGGCGCGCTCCCATTTCGCCAAGCGCGGCTCGGCGTAGCCGACGGTTTCGAACCCGAAATAGCCGACCAGGCCACCCGTGAAGGCCGGCAGGTCGGGCAAGTGCGGCACGTGGTATTGCGCGCGCAGGCGCTCGACTTCCGCGAGCGGATCATTCACCTCGCGCGTTTCGACGACCGAACCATCTTCGATCACGGTCAGCGTATGCGCGCGAAAACTGAAAACACGCCGTGCCGGCAGGCCGATGATGGAATAGCGCCCCCAGTTCACGCCGCCTTCGACCGATTCCAGCAGGAAGGTGTACGGGCCGTCGGCGAGTTTCAGGTACACCGACAACGGCGTGTCGAGGTCCGACAGCACCTCGCGCACCAGCGGGATGCGGTTGTGGCCCTCGCGGGCGAGGGCATCGAATCGGGCTTGATCGATCAAGAGGTTGGTTCCTGGGAGGGGACGCGCAATTCTAAAGAGCCATGGCGCAGAGTGCCCGCGTTTATTCGTCGCCTGCGCGCCGCATGCCGCGCAGGCTCATCTCGAACACCACGCCGTCTTCCTCGTTGCGGCCGGACGCGCGCCCCTGGTGCAGTTCGGCGACCAGCCTCACCACGTACAAGCCCAGCCCGAGGTGCGGGGCACCCGCCTTCGCCCCCGCGCCGCGCACACTGACCAGCGAATCGAACAACTGGCCCTGCATCGAGTCGGGCAGGTGCGAACCCTTGTTGGCCACCACGATGCGCGCTTCGCCATCCTCGCCCTCTTTCAGCGCAATGCGGATCCAGCCATCCGGGGCGGTGAACGACAATGCATTGTCGAACAACTTGTCCAGCGCCTGCGCGATCAACTCCGGCGCGCCATACAGCGGAACCGGCCCGTCGGGAATGTCGCACTCGAGTTCGCGCGGCGCGGCCAGCGGTCGATAGGCTTCGGCGCAACCACGCACCACCTGCGCCAGATCCATGTCCTCGCCGTCCGCCGACGCCATCGCGCGCTCCATGCGGCTGGCTTCGCTCATCGCGCGCACGATGGCCCCGATGCGCGCCGTGCCGTCGCGCGCACGCGCGAGGTAGGACATCGCTTCGTGCGGCAACTCCGCGTGCTCCAGGTTTTCCAGCGACGAGCGCACGATGGCCAGCGGTGTGTTCAGTTCGTGCGACAAATTGGAGGCGAGCTTGCGCAGGTATTCGGTGTAGGTGCCGATCGATTCCAGCAAACGTGACAAGCTGCGCGCGAGATCACCCAGTTCATCACGATCATCGACCAGCGGCAGTTTGGCCAATTCCAGCCCTTCGTGGTGCTGGGCCTGCTCCGCGGCATCGCGCAGGCGCCCGATGCGCACCGACAGCCACGTCGCGAACGCAAACAACACCGCGCCCGCGATCAGCAACACCGCGATGCTGGCCAGCATCAGACCCAGCAGCGCGCGATTGGTCAGCAGCGGCAACGCCTGGCTGGATTGCTCCAGCACCAGCGCGCCGCGGTTCTGCCCGCGCACGTCCAGCGGCACCGCCACCGTCAGCACCACGCTGCCGGTGGTATCGCCGCCGCGCCAGTTCGCGGTGGCCTGCCCGTCCAGCGCCTGCTGCACGTCGGGCTCGGACAGGAGGCGCGGGATGTCGCGCGGCAGGTGTTGGCGCTGATCGAGCGAAGGCACCACCAGCAGGTCCGAAAGCACCTGCTGCAGCCACGGAAAGCGGCCGGCCCTTGGCTTGTGCGTCTTCTCCAGCATGCTGCCGCCTTCGCCGATCACCCAGCCATCCCCGCTCAACAGGCGTACGCGGACGCCGCTGGGCGCGAGTTGGGTGAGATCGTTCGAGAGCGCGGGCGACAGGCTGAGCAATGGGCGCAGATCAGGCTTTCCGCCGTTGAAGCGGGTGGGCGCATCGGCGTCGAATACGCCGACACCCAATTGGTCCGGTGCCTGCGCACGCGGAATGCGCAGTTCGATCTGATAAGTCTTGCCGGAGTCCTGCCACTGGCCGCTGATCTCGTCGGGGAAGCCGCGCTCGCGCGGCCCCAGCGGATGCGCAAGGAACGCGCCCGAGCTGGCGCTGGCGAGCAGGTAACTGCGCTGGCGGTTGCCGCGCGTCAATTGCAGCAGCACGTGATCCGATTCGACCGCTGTGGCATCGAAGGCGCCGACCCGGGTGTGCGTCGCATCCGCGACGTTGATGCGCATGTACAGCCATGCCGAATCCGCCGCCAGCTGCACATCCACGCCCGACCATGGATGTTGTTCCCATTGCGCGAAGACCTTCCAGTCGGAATCGTCACCGTCGATCACGATCGGCTGGTTGGCGTTCTGCACGTACCAGCCTTGCTCGGCATGCGGAAGTTGCGCGCCCACCGCCACCAGTCCGCGATCCAGCGCGAACGCAATCGCCAGCAGCGCCTGCTCCTGGCTGTTGCGCAGCAGATGCTCCATCTGGCGCACGTACAGCCAGCCGGCCCACGGCAATGCGAGCGTGGACAGCGCAACCAGCAGCAATTTGCGGCGGAGGGTCATTGCACGGGAATCGAGAATCGGGAGTCGGGAATCGTCAAGAGCATCTTGCCACGCCGGCGGCGGCAAGTTCCCGGCTTCAACGATTCACCATTCCCGATTCACCCTTCCCGGCTTCAGGGCTTCCAGCGATACCCCACCCCATGCACCGTCTCGATCGCGTCGAAGTCCGGATCGATGGCCAGGAACTTCTTGCGGATGCGCTTGATGTGCGAGGTGATGGTGGCGTCATCCACCACCAGTTCCGCGTCGCGCATCAACTGGTCGCGGTTCTTCACGTGGCCGGGGAAACGCACCAGCGTGTGCACCATCCAGAATTCGGTGACGGTCAATGGCACCTCGACCTCGTTCCAGGTGACGCGCATCCGTTCGGCTTCGAGTTTCAGCGAGCCATGTTCGACCACCGTTTCGGCGACGTGTGGTGCCTTCTGCGATTCGGCGCGGCGAAACAACGCCCCGATGCGCGCGGCGAGCTGGTGGAAGCTGATGTCCTTGGAGAGGTAATCGTCGGCGCCGAGGCGCAGGCCCGAAATCACGTCGAAATCGGAGTCGCGCGCGGTCAGGAAAATGATCGGCAACGTGGCAGATTTTGCGCGCAATTCGCGGCACAGGTCGAAACCGCCTTCCGGTTCATCTCCGAGGCCGATGTCGATGATCACCAGTTCGGGCATCCGGTTGGCGAATGCGCCCGAGGCCTCCCCGCGTGAAGCGAACCCGTGTACGTCGTAGCCGAAGCGCGAAAGCGCCTCGACGTAATTGGCGCGGATGGAAGGTTCGTCCTCGACGATGGCGATGGCCCGAGCCATACGGTTCTCCTTGGTTCATCTTGCCCCTCGCAAAGAGGTGCCGAGCGGCGAGCCTGCGTCATACGGTCCCGGCGCGCAAGCCCTCCCGGGGGCTGTCAGAAATTTGCCACAAATTGCCCGCGGGCCGCCCTTGACCTGCCCCGCGGCCGGCGCCGACGCCCGGCCAAATGGTTGCTGTCGGTACTCCTGCCGTGGATGTCGACTGTGGAATACCCCCGCGCTGGCGCCGCAGACGCGCCGGCCACTGACACCGGAAGGCGTCCAGCGCGGTGGACCACACGCAGTTCGAGGCCCGCTCTCCACAGCCTCGCGTTTCGTCCCTCTCCTGGTCGGCCGCGGTCTCGGTGCGCAAGCATCGAGGCCGTTGGTCTTTATTTGTGCGTTCGTCCATGAACACTGCTCCGTTCAGGCGTTGCGCGAGCATGAAGATTTTTGCGCTCTGCGAGTCCACCTCGCCCATCCCTGGGCTGACTTTTCACAACAGCCGCTTCGACCGCGGCGATCAGCCGACAGCAGCGCGCATGTCCGCGATTATCTTCTTGTAATCGCCGCTGCCGAAGATCGCGGAACCCGCGACGAATGCATCCGCGCCTGCGCGTGCGATGTCGCCGATATTGCCGGTCTTCACGCCGCCATCGACTTCGAGATGGATCGGGCGGCCGCTGCGGTCGATGATTTCCCGCGCGCGCTTCAGCTTCTCCAGTGCCGACGGGATGAAGGACTGCCCGCCGAAGCCCGGATTCACCGACATCACCAACACGATGTCGACCTTGTCGAGCACGTAATCCAGCCAGTCCAGCGGCGTCGCCGGATTGAATACCAGCCCGGCCTTGCAGCCGTGCTCGCGGATCAGCGACAGCGTGCGGTCCACGTGCCGCGTCGCCTCGGGGTGGAAGCTGATCGATGTGGCGCCGGCCCTGGCGAAATCCGGCACGATCCGATCCACGGGTTCCACCATCAGGTGCACGTCCATCGGCGCGGTGATGCCATAGTCGCGCAGCGCCTGCAGCACCATCGGGCCGATAGTGAGGTTGGGCACGTAATGGTTGTCCATCACGTCGAAGTGGATCCAGTCCGCGCCGCCATTGATCACGGCATCGACTTCCGCACCCAGCTTGGCGAAGTTGGCCGAGAGGATGGACGGGGCAATCACGCAGGGTTGTCTGGCCATGGATATTCCATCGCGCGCGGCGGTTGTCCTGAGGTCCGTCATCTGAACCCCCGTTCTGATTGTATGCGCTCCCACGCCGTATTGATTTCGCTGGCCCGTGCTTCGGCGCGCCGCCGCAAATCCTCCGGCATGTTGCCGAGCCGGTCCGGGTGGAATTCGCTGATCAGCTTGCGATAGGCGCGCTTGATGGTGCGCTCGTCGGCGTCGCGTGGCACGCCCAGCACGGCGTAGGGATCGGGGCCATTGCTGCGCGGCGCGGGACGATACCCCTGCTGCGAATACGCGCCGGAGTGCGCCCATTCGCCCGGACGCGGACCGGTGTTCCAGGCAAAACCCTTCATCGCCAACAGCGCCACCAGCTGGATTTCGCTGATGCGCAGCGAAAACGCCACCCGCTTCAGCACGCGCACTTTTTCGTCGGTCAACGGCCCGTCGGCCATCGCCACGTCGCACAGCATGTCGAGGAACGGCATCACCGAACTGCGCCGCGGCAGGCACCACGAACGCAAATCGACCAGCGACCGCGAAAGATCGAAGCCGGGCGCCTTGCCCTTGTTGAAGGCGTCGATCGCGCGACGACGCCACAACGGATCCAGTTCCAGCCGCGTCATCAGCTTCTCGACGATCGCGACTTCGGCTTCCGACACGCGGCCGTCGCTTTTGGCCAGCGTGCCCATGATGGCGAACAATGGCTCGACGTAACCGTCCTTGCCGCCGGTGTGGGTCAGCCCACCGAGCCAGCCGCTGTCGAACACCAGATGCCCGATCACCAACCCGATCAGCGCGCCGCCGAAGTCGCGCGTTACCACCAAGCCGATCACGAAACCGACCAGCTTCCCCCAGATTCTCATGGACTCCCCGCCTGGGCTGGCTTGCACGGTGATTGCGCGGAGAACCAATGCGCCAACGCCTGCATGTCCTTTTCGGTGAGCGGTCCCGCCGCCGCGCGCATTACCGGCACGTTGCGCTCGCCATTGCGGTATTCGTGCAACGCCTGCAGGAGATACTGATACGGCTGGCCGGCGAGATTGGGCGCGCCCGGAATGCGCGCGTGACCGTCTTCGCCGTGGCAGGCCGCACACAGACCAAGCCGTGCGGGCGGAGCCGGGGCTTCGGCCGCCTGCGCGATCGCGAAAGGCGCGGCCGCAAGCAGCAGGAGGATCGAACACATTCTGTGCATCCGCCAAGTTTATCAGTCGGCATGCGAACGTCGCGCCCGGCGCACGTCGCTACAATGCGCTTTTTCCGCCTGCGGAGCGCTGCCGTGCCGACCACCCTGCTCGAATCCGACCTTCCCGGCCTCGAACTCCTGCATCGCGGCAAGGTGCGCGACGTGTATGCGCTGCCGGACGATCGCCTGCTGATCGTCGCGAGCGATCGCCTGTCGGCATTCGACGTGGTGTTGCCCGATCCGATTCCCGGCAAGGGCGAAATGCTGTGCCAGATTTCCAACTTCTGGTTCGACAAGACCGCGCACCTGGTGCCGAACCATTTGACCGGCACGCCGGTCGCCGACGTGTTGCCGGCGGGCGTCGATCCCAAACTGTACGAAAAACGCGCGGTGGTGGTGAAGCGACTGAAGGCCGTGCCGGTCGAGGCAATCGCGCGCGGTTATCTGATCGGATCGGGCTGGAAGGATTACCAGAAAACCGGATCGCTGTGCGGCATTGAATTGCCCGAGGGCCTGCAACAGGCGCAGCAACTGCCCGCGCCGATCTTCACCCCTTCGACCAAGGCACCCAAGGGCACCCACGACGAGAACATCGGTTTCGACGAAGTGGTGAAGCTGGCCGGCGCCGATCTTGCGGCACAAGTGCGCGACGCGACCCTCGCGATCTACAAGTTCGCGGCCGCGTACGCGGCCGAACGCGGCATCATCATCGCCGACACCAAGTTCGAGTTCGGCACCGATGCGGACGGCAAGCTGCACGTGATGGACGAAATGCTGACGCCGGATTCCTCGCGCTTCTGGCCGGCCGACCAGTACAAGGTCGGCATCAGCCCGCCGTCCTACGACAAACAATTCGTGCGCGATTACCTGGAAACGCTCGACTGGAACAAACGCGCGCCCGGCCCGAAGCTGCCGCGCGAAGTCATCGACGGCACCGCCGCGAAATACGCGGAGGCGTTGAAAAAGCTCGCGGGGATTACGCCCGCCTGAATTCGGGATTGGCAGTCATGAAGTGAGATTGATCCCGAACAACCGCACGCCCGTTTCAGTTCGGGGACGATGCCGGCTTCCGGGCGCAAACGTCACGTAGGTACCCGCCGGGTAGCGCTGGTCACCTTCGATAACCTCACCGCTGATCACGTAATACTCCTCGCCCTTTTCATCGTGCTGGTCGATTTGCGGCCATTGACTGCCAGGCTCCATATCGACGATCCATACCCGGACACCCGGATTGCTGGGCAAATCGCGGCGCGCGCAACCAGGACCAACCTCGACGGCGTCGACTTCGTCGACATACATCGTGCGATGCGCGTCAGGCTGAAACGCAAAATCGTCTGTCATCAATCATCACCGGGTCCACGTACGACCCTCAGTGTAACCAGCGCGAAGATCTTCACCAGCGACCAGATTTCAAGCAAGCATTCAACGTGGCTCAAGTCCGCACCCGCTTGGCTGCGGCCACTTCCTGAACTTTTCCGCACGGTCCAATTGGCGTACATTGGACGCTCCCGCGGCAGCCGAGGGCACGCGATGCACAGCGTCAACGACTGGTTCGGCAGCTATGCCGCCGACCACCAGAACCCGACCAACCGCGCGATCCACTGGGTGTGCGTGCCGGTGATCATGTGGTGCGTGATCGCGGCACTGTGGACGATCCCGTCGACCACCGCGTGGACGCGCCCCGGCGCGTGGGCGGTGCTGGCAATGTTCATCGCGTTCCTGTTCTATCACCGGCTTTCGCGCAAGCTCGGCTACGCGATGGCGATCGTGTTCATCGTGAGCGGCGCGATCGCATGGGCGCTGTACGGCGCGCTGGGGCCGCGCAACCTGCTGATCCTGGCCGTGGTGCTGTTCGTGCTGGCGTGGATCGGGCAGTTCATCGGACACGCCATCGAAGGCCGGCGTCCGGCGTTCCTCACCAACATCGTGCAATTGCTGATCGGCCCGGCGTGGCTGATGGGCAAGCTGATGCGGCGGATGGGGATCGCGTATTGAGAATTCCCCTTCATCTCGTCATTCCGGGGCTGCCCGCGCTGTCTGCGGGCAGAGCCCGGAACCTAGTGTCTTTGCTGTCGGTCAAGAAGGCACAGGGTTCCGGATTCCATCGCCGATGAAGCAGGCGATGGCCCCGGAATGACGATGAGTTTCTGGCAACGTTACCCGTCGCCAAGATCGCGGTTGAGCAACGCCGCCAACCGCGCGCCCGCCTCGCGCAAACGCTGTTCGGCGATCGGCAACTCGCGATCCACGTAGGCCGCATCGATGCGCCGCGAAGAGGGATACACGCCATCGTCGCGATCGATCCGGCAGCTTTCCTCGGCCCATCGGGTGGGCGTGCCGCCAGTCGCGATGTGCGAACGCTGGGCCGCGAGCTTGTCCGTGAATTGCGCCGCCGACAAGCGTGTCGAGTCCAGCATCAGCGAGTCCCACACGCGGTGCAGGTTGGTGCCACGGCCGCGCCAGCGCACCTGGAAATCATTGCCGCCCGCGTCGTGCCGGTAATCGGCATGCAGCGGCTGGTGGATGTCACCGACGAAGTGCACCACGAATGCCAGCGCCTCGGCGCGCTCGGCCGGCAGATTGGCGCGGTTCGCGAGGATCGCGGAATACTTGTCGATGGCTGCCACCGCGCACTCGCCATTGCGGCAATCACGCGGCGGATTGTAGATGCAGTCGCGCGAGTGGAAGTTGACGAAATGCATCCGCTTGGTCCGCCGGAACAGCGCAGGGTCGGTGTCGCGCAGATCGTCCGCCCAGTTCGCAACATCATCGAGGTGATGCGCGCCGCGCAAGGACAGAAGTTTTTCCGCGGCGGCGCGCGCTTGCGGCGTCAACTGCGCCTCGGCCAACTCGGCCACGATCCGGTGTCCGCGCGGCCCCCACGCGAGCGCCACCGGCATGCACGACAGCAACGCAACCAGCGCGACGGCAAGCCTGCCCGCGTGGCGCCGAATGTGTAAACGCACGTGCATGGCGATTCCAGGCGAAAGCGCCAGTTTGCCACGCGCCGCGCGGGCTTTGGCCATGAAACGGCGCCCGAAACCGGTTAAAATTGCGGTTTCACCCAACGGCTTTCTGCAAAGGACACACCATGGCGATCAAGGTCGCGATCAACGGCTACGGCCGTATCGGCCGCAACATCCTGCGCGCGCTGTACGAATCCAACCGAACCGGCGCGATCAGGATCGTCGCGATCAACGATCTGGGCGACGCCGAAACCAACGCCCACCTGACCCAATACGACACCGCGCACGGCAAGTTCCCGGGAACGGTCAGCGTCGAAGGCGGCGACCTCGTCGTCAACGGCGACCGCATCAAGGTCTGCGCCGAACGCGATCCGTCGAAGTTGCCATGGAAGGATCTGGGCGTCGACGTGGTGATCGAATCGACCGGCCTGTTCACCAAACGCGACAAGGCCGCGGCGCATCTTGCCGCGGGCGCCAAGAAGGTGATCATCTCGGCGCCCGGCACCGACGTGGACGGCACCTTCGTGTTCGGCGTCAACGAGGACAAGATCAAGCCAACCGACACCATCATCTCCAACGCGTCGTGCACCACCAACTGCCTCGCACCCCTGGCCAAGGTGTTGCATGAGAAGATCGGCATCGTGCACGGCCTGATGACCACGATCCACGCCTACACCAACGACCAGGTGCTGACGGACGTGTTCCACAAGGACCTGCGCCGCGCGCGTTCGGCGACGCACAGCCAGATCCCGACCAAGACTGGCGCCGCCGTCGCGGTGGGCCTTGTGCTGCCGGAACTGAATGGCCGTCTGGACGGCTTCTCGATGCGTATCCCGACCATCAACGTGTCGTGCGTGGACCTGACCTTCGTCGCCAAACGCGAAACCAGCAAGGACGAGATCGACGCGGTGATCAACGAAGCCGCGAACGGCAAGCTGAAGGGCGTGATGGCGGTCAACACCAAACCGCTGGTGTCGATCGATTTCAACCACAACCCGGCATCGTGCACCTATGACGCGACACAAACGCGCGTGATGGGCGGCACCTTCGTCAAGGTGCTCGGCTGGTACGACAACGAATGGGGTTTCTCCAACCGCATGCTCGACATGACCGAGGCGTTCGCGAACGCGAAGTGACCGGGACGGTTTTTCCGAAGCCCATGCGCGTTCACTCCCTTCCGCAGGAAGGGGGTCGAAGCTGCCGAAAGGCGGATTCGGGGGGATGCACCGGAGACGTCGCTACGCCCGCCGCAAGAGCCATCCCCCTCGTCGCGCTGCGCGCGCGTTCGCTTCGCTCCGCCCTTCCTGCGGAAGGGGGAAGTAACCGTCGTCAGCCGAGCGCCTTCAGCGCGGCGGCGTAATCCGGTTCGTGGGTGATATCGTCCACCATCTGCGCGTGGATCACCTTGTCGTGTTCGTCCAGCACCAGCACCGCGCGCGCGGCGAGGCCGGCCAGCGGGCCGTCGGTCATCGCGACGCCGTAATCCTTGAGGAATTCGCGACCACGCATCATCGACAACATGGTGACGTTCTGGATGCCTTCGGCGCCGCAGAAGCGCGCCTGCGCGAACGGCAGGTCCGCGGAGATGCACAGCACGACAGCGTTCTTCAGCCCTGCCGCATCCTTGTTGAAGTGCCGCACCGACGCCGCACACACGCCGGTGTCCACGCTCGGGAAAATGTTCAGCACTTTGCGTTTGCCCGCGAAGTCGGCCAACGACTTTTCGGAGAGGTCACCCGCGATCAGCTTGAACGCCGGCGCCTTGTCGCCGACCTTCGGAAACTGGCCATCGACGTGGACGGGGTTGCCCTTGAATTTCGTGCCGGACATGGTTTGGCTCCTTCTGATTGCGTATGGGGAAATGCGTGGCCGCAGTTGTAGCGTCCGGCCAGTCTAGCCGACGGGGATCAAGGTGGCGTTACGCTGCGTGCGATCATCCGCTGTCCTTGCCCCGATCGAGCAACGGCAGCTTGCCGGGAATGCCGTCCCAC
>Ga0207647_10001466_pt1 | contig 18138 bp, 13 predicted proteins | sample KBSCornC2_FD_184295 | JGI IMG/M metagenome (GOLD analysis project Ga0207647, IMG submission 184295) | Corn rhizosphere microbial communities from Kellogg Biological Station, Michigan, USA - C2 (SPAdes) (version 2) | ecosystem: Host-associated > Plants > Roots > Rhizosphere ... | reverse complement strand
ACGATTCTTTCTCTGAATTTTGGGAATGGGTCATTTTCAAAATGCTTTGCCAGATCTTCTTCGCTACGATAGAATTCTTTTCGTACTCCACTTGTATGATGATTGAGCAAACAAACTTTTGCATGGACCAGCCAGGGCCTTCTTTTTTCACGCACATTTGCAATCACATCTTCCATTACTGCATAGCTTTCAAAGAAATTTGTTCCGTCAACATGAACTCTTTTCATTCCTTTGAAACCTTTTGCATAACGGTATGCATTCATTGCCCTACCTTCTTGCTTGCTTACGCTAATTCCCCAATCATTATCCTGGATTAAATAAATAATTGGCAACTTTTTCAGCACAGCGAATTGAAATGCTTCGCTTACTTCTCCTTCGGTAACACTTGCATCACCAAGTGAGCAAACAACAACCGGATTATCGTCGTAATCAATTTCAGATTGTTTACCACTTATTGTTTCCAGGTACTGTATTGCCTGCGCAACGCCGGTTGTTGGGATTGCTTGCATTCCCGTTGCACTGCTTTGATGAATGATTTTTGGTTTGTCCTCACCTCTTGAATTGGGATGAGAATAATAACTTCTTCCACATGTAAAAGGGTCATTGGCTTTTGTAAGCAATTGCAACATTAATTCATAGGGCGTCCAACCCATTCCCAACAACAGACTTTCATCTCGATAATAAGGACTCACCCAATCGTGTGGCTTTAATTGAAAAGCAGTTGCCAGTTGAATGGCTTCATGTCCTCGTGAAGTTGAATGTACATACTTTGTGATCTGGCGATAGGCTTCATAGGTTTCAGCCATAATTTTCGCACTGTACATTAATCGATAGGTATGCAGTAATAAATTCCGGTCCATAATTGCAAGCAGACAAATATACCTCTGTCTCCCTAAAGGGGAAGCTTAGGCCTAAGAAACTTTTTGTAACCTAATGTTTTAAAGAGAAACCTGATGATTGTTCAATAGAATTACAGAACGTACAAGCCAGTGACGCAACGAACGCTTAATTGTCAGCAATGCAGCTGACTATGACATTCCTTTTTTGTTTGAATCAACTAAATAAAAATCCCTTCCTTGCGAAGGGATTTTTATAAGACAAGCAGGGTCTTTATTTAACGTCCAGTGTTAACAAGCTTTCACTTTCAATAAAGGCTTCGATTTCATCGCCAACAACAATTTCGCCCACGCCTTTTGGTGTTCCGGTAAAAACCAAATCCCCTATGTTTATTGAAAAATAATTGGAGATATAAGAGATAATGTAATCAAAGTCAAAGATCATGTCTTTTGAATTTCCTTCCTGAACAAGTTCGTTGTTCTTTTTCAGGTTAAAGTTGATGTTGTTCTTGTCTTTGATATTGGTCAGTGGAATCCATTTTCCAATGACAGCGGAATTATCCCAGGCTTTTGCTTTTTCCCAAGGCAAACCTTTTTGTTTTAATTCGGTTTGAATGTCACGTGCAGTAAAATCAATTCCTGCAGTTACGGCATCATAATATTTACTTGCAAATTTTTCCTGAATGTATTTCCCGTTTTTTGAAATACGCAAGACAAGTTCGCACTCATAGTGCAGTTCATTAGTAAACTCAGGATAATAAAATGGAGTATGAGGTTGAAGCAAAGCACTTTTTGGCTTCATAAAAATTACCGGTTCGTCCGGCACATCATTATTGAGCTCCTTCGCATGTTCGGAATAGTTTCGGCCTACGCAAAAAATCTTCATAAAGAAATTTGGTTTAGTTGTCAAATAACACGGGATACTCACACATAGGGTTGTTTATCCCATTTATTTAGGCTTAACAAAGAAACTCGGATTTTACAGGGATTTGAGAAGTGTTGGTGCGCTAAAGTAAATAATAACTCTTACTTGTCATAACGTAATTTCCAAATTGTTGAAATTATTCATTGCCGTGTTGATTCCTGCAGTGGCAAAAGTTTCAATTACTTCAACACAAAGATCAATTTTCTTTTTGACAAGAGGCTCTTCTTCGTTAAGCCATTTACCAAGAACAAATTCAACTTGCCGACCCTTCGGAAAATTATTTCCAAGACCAAACCGAAGCTTTGGATATTCGCTGGTGCCTAAAGATTCCTGGATGCTCTTAAGACCGTTATGTCCTGCGTCGCTTCCACCAGGCCGAAGGCGAATTCTATTTAAAGGGATTGCAATATCATCGAAAACAACGAGTGTGTTTTCAATGCCGATTTTTTCTTTTTCCATCCAATATTTTACCGCCTTGCCACTCAAATTCATATAGGTTGTTGGGCAAATACATATAAAAATTCTTCCCTTCCATCTAACTTCTGCAACATAAGCAAGGCGGTCGGTTTTAAATTGCCCTGCATGTTTATTAACAAATGCCATCACAACATCAAACCCGATATTATGACGGGTATGAGCATATTCGTTGCCGATATTTCCCAATCCAACAATCAAAAATTTCATGGCTGCAAATATAACGCGTAGCAGTTGTGAGTAAGGAATACCGACCCTCTGACACGGAAGATTCTTTGCTATACCCCGTTTAAGAGAACAGTAATATAAAAAAGGATTGTTCCTTTCGAAACAATCCTTTCAAATCTTTGCTTGATCCAGTGATCTTCAATTATTTCTTGGCAGCAGGAGCAGCCGCTTTTGCAGGAGCGGATGCGGCAGATGCGGCACCAGCAGCAGGGGCAGTAGCTTCTTCCTGACGCAATTGACGGGTTGTTACTACAGACGCAATTGGAATACGTGGAGAGTTCAATATCTCATAGTTTTCCTCCTGAACATCTTCAACGCGAATGTTTCCGCCGATTTCAAGATTATCAACGTTCACTTCAATTTGCTCCTTTAAAAACTTTGGAAGCGTCTTTACTTTCAACGACTTCATTTTAGTAATCAAACGACCACCGGCTTTAACCCCGGCAGCAGTTCCTGTGAACTTCAATGGAATAGTTGCTATTACTTTTTTGTCTTCAACCAATTCCAAAAGATCAACGTGAATGAGCTCATCGGACACTTTATCAAATTGCAGATCTTTCAGAATGCAACGATAAGTTTTGCCATCAACATTTACTTCCGCCAACTGGAAGTTTGGTGTGTATACTAACGGCTTAAATGCCTTTGCAGGAGCGGAAAAATTGATCTCCTGAGCACCCCCGTAAATTACACCAGGCACGAGTTCCTGAGAGCGAAGCTGGCGGGTGGCTGACTTGCCATGTTCGGTCCTCAGTTGTCCTTCGATTGTAATTGTCTTCATTTTATGTTTGTTTGTTTTAAACGTTTATTTGCTTAAGTCCCCTTGCTTTCAAGCAGAAAGTAAGTTTTCAACTTACTTATCTCGCCTTTGCGAATGAAAGAACAAGCTGTTGATACTTTTATTTTCGTAAGCGTTGCGAATAGCTACCGCAAATAATTCAGCTGTTGTAATTTGTTTGATTTTATCCGATTCTCTTTTTAAAGGAATCGTATCACAAACGATCAATTCTTCCAACACACTGTTTTCAATATTTTCGTAAGCCTTTCCACTCAAAACCGGGTGGGTAATCAATGCCCTTACTGTTCTTGCACCTTTTTCTTTTAAAAGAGCTGCACTTTTTGCCAGTGTTCCGCCGGTGTCGCAGATGTCGTCAATAATCACAATGTCTTTGTCGGCCACATCTCCTATCACTACCATGCTGGCAATTTCGTTGGCACGTTTACGGTGCTTATCGCAAATCACCATTTCGGCTTCGAAATAACTGGCGATTTCCCTGATGCGGTTGGTTGCTCCCACATCGGGGGCCGCAAAAGTAAGGTTTTCAAGCTTTAATTGTGTTATATAAGGTATAAAAACCGCTGAAGAATCAAGGTGGTCAACCGGAATATCAAAATAAGCTTGAATCTGGGGAGCATGTAAGTCCATTGTAATAATCCGGTCGGCGCCGGCAGCAACCAACATGTTTGCAATTAACTTACTTCCGATGGCTACACGGGGGCGGTCCTTTCTGTCCTGCCTTGCATAACCATAATACGGAATTACGACAATGATTTTGTTTGCCGACGCTCTCCTGGCGGCATCGATCATCAACAAAAGTTCAAGGATATTGTCGCCGGGAGCATAAGTGCTTTGAATCAAGAAAACAAAATCACCACGTATGCTTTCTAAAAAGATGGGCTGTATTTCGCCGTCGCTGAATTTTTGAATATTGATCTTACCTAATTGGCAACCATAGCTTTTACAAACTTTTTCGGCAAGCTTTTGAGAGCCAGTTCCGGCAAAAATCTTGGCAGAAGGATTCATAATTGAAAATGTGCGGCGAAGATATGCTTAAGCAATAAAACCATAAAACCGCATCCGCCAACTGTCAGTAAAAAATGGATAAGATCAATTTTTAAAAACAAAAAAAGCAGGAAATTCCTGCTTTCGTAGGGCTTGCTCAAGAGAGAAAATTATTTCAAAGCAGCGGTAGCATTTGTGTTTGCGCTGTAGATATCGGCTTTAATCGTTTTTGATGAAGCCATATCACTATTAATGCTATAGTAAACAGTACGACAAACAAAGATGGCCAGGAAAAGTGAAATTCCATAAACAAATAAGAAAAATAAAATCGGATGCAAAGCACCCATCGCAGATGTAGAATTTCGTCTCATAGGAATGGTCGGTTTAGGTTTTTTAAAGGATCATTGACAGTCATAAAATTATTTTCTAGTCCTGGTCAATGCAAGAGCAGAAATACTCAATTAAACTATGGGCAAAAGACGATAGGGGCCGCGAAAAATTACTATCCAAGGGGGACCAACAGACTTAATCAATTCGGAGCGGGTAGCTATTCTAAGGGGTTTCTACAAGCCGTGCTGATATTGCAAGGTGTTACAAACAAAATTGAAGGATCACAAGCGTGAAATATCCGCAGTTGCGTTTTTTTACCGATCAAACAAGATCAATGATTTTCAGATCATAAGGCAAGGCCGAATTACCGGGACTGTTGTGGACCCGAGAATCATTCTAAAGAAGGCACTCGAAGAAGATGCAGTAAGAATCATTCTTTGCCACAACCATTCCTCGGGAAGTTTAAAACCAAGTAAAGCGGATGAGGCACTTTTGCAAAATAAAAGAGGCCGCAAGGTACTTTGATATCAGGGTTCTTGACGATTTAATTGTAGCAATGAGGGCTATTACCGTTTTGCAGATGAAGCAATTTTATGAAAGACCTTAGGCTTGTGCGGTAGGTCCACCAAAAGTCATTGGTATTTGAACTTCCTCTAAATCTTTTATGGTCCCGTTTGCCGACTCGTAACGACTAATATTTTCCGTTAGCGCCTTCATAAAACGTTTGGCATGTTGAGGCGTAAAAATAATTCTTGATTTTACTTTACTTTTCGGGGTTCCAGGCATCACATTTACGAAATCAATTACAAATTCTGCATGCGAGTGGGTAATTATGGCCAGGTTGGCATAACTACCTTCTGCAACTTCTTCTGTGATTTCTATGTTGATTTGATTTTGAGGCTGCTGTTCGGCCATTACTTTTAGTTTGAAACAAATGTAAAAGGAAAAATGAAAATTCTATCCGTTGATCATTTTCTTTTAGAAATGAATTCGATCACGGCTATTAAATCATTATCCACCAACAAATTCAGGTTGTTTGACTCAATATAATTATCAATTTCTTCTTTTGATTTAAAAGGAAATGCTTTCCTCAATTGTGTTTTCGTATCAGCCTTATAAAGCGTTTGGCCAATTTTTATCCAGAAGTGTTTTTGCAGCTCTATATCGCTGTTGCCCTTATAATTGCGGCTCACATATACATCTGAAACAGTATTGCTTACCCGGTTATCCACTTGCTTGCCGGTGCCATTATGATCTGTTGTACTGATCAAGGGTCTAGTTGAAGTGGTATAAGAAACCAATAATGAAGTAGATTGATCAAACTGGTTGACTACTTCATAAATGTCATTTTTTACCGGAACAAATTTCTTTTGCTGGATATAGATAGTATCAACGTCTTCAAGACCAGTAAGGGTGTAATATTTACCGCCATTTATAAAATTTATTGACTTGTGCTTTGCATTATAGTTCATAGACGCCTTTTCAATACTGCCCGACTTCATTAACACAACACCATCCATAAAATTTGCAAAAAGCAGGGATTTAAACTCGCTGCTATCAACCATATCCTGCGGAAGTTGTGCAGATGTTTGAGAATAAGAAGCAGTTATAAAGGCCAGAAAAAAAGCAAGCAGTGTCGTTGTTTTAAAATACATAATAAAAAATTTACAAGATGAATTTAGTTCTTTTCATGAAGAAACGAGATTATATAGCCGATTTTTTTCGGGTGAATACATCCAATAAAAAAAGCCAACTATTAAAGTTGGCTTTTTGTTGAAAAGAATAAAATTATCTTGATCCCAAGTACGTAAATATTTCATCGAAATAAGTACGGTGAGGTGTGATAACACTCGGTTGGTTCATCCAATATTTCACCTTCATGTTTTTATCTGCTGTACGTTTATTTACGCCTGATGGGTCCATTTCAGCAGAACGACCATTGCCTGCAGGCTGTCCATAATAGTTTGTTACACTAATTATAGTTCCATTGCCGGAAGGATCAAAATTAAATACCGGGGCAAAGCTACCATAGTAAGATGCATTAGCTCCGCTCATAATTGAGTGAGAGGGTGACCCAACTGCATTGTCAACCATAACAACGCTGTTAGCACCTACCGTCACTAAATTCACATCCATTGGATAAGCTCCGGTTAAACCAGCATTGGCGGCATCAACCATTGGGCTGTTAGCAGTTACCGTGTAATGTCCATCATAAATGTTTCGAACACCAAAAGAATAAACCGCCTTGCTAAAATTACCACTAACAGGGGCATTGTTTGATGTAGATGTTATTGAAATAGGCAGGCCGTAAGCAGCATTAAAATCAAAGCTGCTGTTGTTTGTAATTTTCACCTGGCCTTGTGCCATACGGGTTCCTTTTTTAATCACTAAGGACGTTGGCATGGTATACACTGCAGTTGGCGGCACAACATAGTTGGTGCCGTTTTCGGTGTTGTATGTATTCAACAGGTTATTATCAATACCAAGATTTACAGTAATGTCAGTAGGTGCAGTTGTTGCCCCATCATACTGAACATTGATGTTAAATGTTGTCGAGGCTCCGTTTGCCAATGTTCCCAGGTCAGCATAAAAACCAGGATAAGTAGACGAAGACGCCGAAACATTATCGCCTGTGTTGCCGAATGCAACAACAGATATTGATTTACCGGGAGGTGTGTTCATATTGCCTTCTTTCAAGCAGGAGGTCAACCCAACAAAAAGAAATGAACAGACGATTATTGTTATTTTCATTTTTTTCATAATTCAGTAATTTTTGTTTTACAGAGCCCAGAATATTTTTGATGTATAAGGGCTAATACCTTTCGGCACATTCGCTGTATTTAAAGTTCCTTCTGAACTTGGATATAAAATTCTTGTTGGCAGCTTGTCCGGAGCAGTTGATTCTGAAACGCTGGAAGCAAAGGTTTGAGTACCGGTAGCTCCCGGTGTACTGATAATTGCAGGATAATGTGTTCTTCTATATTCGTTCCATGCTTCGTCGCTGTTCACCATATTGAGTGCTATATACTTTTGAGTAATAATAGCTTCGATCTTTTGATCCAGAGTAGCGGCTAAGGAGAAATTAACCAAATAGCTTGAACTATTATCATTCATATACGTAGCAGCATCTGCATCAGGATTTCCGGCTATTGTACCATCAGGCAACATATACAAATACCTGAATGAAGCTACAATTCCCTGGTCAAACAAGGTTTGCGCGTCACTGCCTCCTGTAATAATTCCACGTACCACGGCTTCTGCCTGCAGGAAATAACTCTCAGCAGCAGTAAGCACAGGCATAGAGGCCTCCGGTCCCTTTAAAACACCTGTTGTGTTTCCAGCCGATTTGCCATCGCGATTGGTACTTGGATACCAGAAGCTTCCTGAAGGACTTGATTGAAGGCTTGAACTTTCAACTCCCAGCCTGTTGGTTCCTGTAGATGGGAATTTGTAGTAGATGGCTTTACCACGACCTGGGTCAGAAAGTTTTACACCGTTGTAAAAGCTGAATACAAAAGTATTTGGCATCCATGCCTTGTTGGCATCAGAACCTGTATAACCAAAAGCCCATGTATTCCATTTTGGATTTTGCTTTCCATTATCCCTTGTATAGCCAGGATTGATCATTGCGTCGGTGGTCAGAAATCCTGCCGCATCGAAATTTGTATTGGAGAAAGTGACCTTACCGTTAGCATGCAAAATCAATCTTAGCTTCAATGTATTGGCAAACTGAATCCATTTAGTCATGTTGCCCTTAAACATTACGTCAGCTGTTCCCAGGGGAGTGACACCCGCAGTGGAATTACCGGTCTTAATTGTCGCAATTGCTTTATCCAACTGATCTGCCAGGTCCTTATAAATAACCTTTGCATCTGTGTACGTGGGAGTAAGGATTTCTCCGCCTTTCAATGCATCGGTATAAGGAACGTCGTTATAAGCATCAACAAGAAGCTGAAAGCTGTGCGCTTTCATAATCCTTGCCACCGCGTTGTAATAGCTGTAAGCTGCATCTCCTTCTGTTTTATTCAAAATTGTCTGATAGTCCTCGAGGATATCGTAAGTGGTTGACCATCGTCCGGAAAAATCAGCGGCTGAAAAGTTATAGGAGATTGAGGAGCCGAAACCACCATAGCCACCAGCGTTGGCCATATAGCCCACCAGCTGCGCACCATAGGAGTTAAACCCATTAAGATTTGATGCCGTGCCAACGAGTGCGGTAGGCAACAATAATTCTGGTGTTGCCGAGGCGGAAGTGGCATTGTTTGGATTAGTATTAATATCAAGATATTTTTTACAGGAAGATCCAAAGACCAGGGACCCTATAAAAATGAAGCTGAATATTCTTTTCATAATTATTTTCTTTTATTTCTTCTGTAACGCTATTTCTTCACAGAAGTATTATAATTTTTTGTCGGTGTTAGAATTTAACAGAAATGGTCGCTCCATAATAGCGAGACGGAGGTGTTTGACCTATACCAGTTAAACCGATACCATTGCTGTCATTACCTGCATCACTATATTCAGGATCTGTATAATAGTTGTCTTTTGCCATCCACACCAATAGGTTACGTGCCTGAACGCTCAATCTCAGACCTTTGATCACCTTGGTTCTGCCTAAAACAGAATATGGAACATCATAGGCCAGAGAAATTTCTCTTAACTTCCAGAAATCAGCAGAGGTGACATAATTGGATGATACATCACGATTGATTCCATCAGTCCAAAAACCGTTGTTACCATTACCGTTTTTAATCTCAATGCTGGTATTAGGAACATATTTGCTTCCATCCCAATAAACTGAATTAGGGAACACGAAACGCTGGCGGTTATAAATTGCAGTTCTGTAGCCTGTGCCGGACCAATCCAACTCAGTACCCATTGCATTATAAATTTGATAGCCACCGCGATATTCAAACAATACCGAAAATGAGAAATTCTTAAACTTGATAGAACCGTCCAAACCTAATTTGTGTTTTGGAGTTGCGTTTCCTAAGATGGAAATAGTGTCTGATTTTGTAGGAAGTCCTGTTGATTTATCAACAATCACATGTCCTTGAGGATCCCTTTTGTAATCATAACCCATAATTACTGGAAATACCTGTCCTGCAACAGCATAAGAACCTGCAGTATTACCGTAAGTCGCTAACGGAATACGCGGTAAGCTAGTAGTAATATAATTAACCGTATTATCAAGGTAAGCATAGTTACCACCCACCACTATATTCCAGTTCTTGTTTTTAACCACTGTGCCATGAAGCACAGCCTCGATACCAGCACTCTGGGTTTGACCTGTGTTGGTTCTCAAGCCAGTAAATCCTGTTGTATTTGAAACAGATGTGGTTACTGTCTGATTATCTGTTTTGGTTTTAAACCATGTAAAATTTGTAACCACCCGGTCCTTAAGCAAATTCAAATCAAAACCTGCTTCCCAGCCTTTAGTAATTTCCGGTTGAAGGTTGGGAGCCACAAGAGTATTGTCAACTGTGTAGCCAGCCAGACTTCCGTAAGGGAAACCATAACCACCAGCAGAGCTGATCGTTGGCAATAACTGATAGGCGCCGAAAGTGCCTCCAAGATTCACCTGTCCAACTTTTGACCATCCGCCTCTTAATTTAAGATAGCTAAGAATGTCATTTCCCTGTAAAGCAGGAATAGCATCAGTTGCAATCAAAGAAAGATCAACGGAAGGATAGAAGAATGACCTGTTGGATTCAGACAGAATAGAAACCCAGTCATTTCTGCCTGTTCCGTGCAAGTAAAGAAAGTTTTTATAGCCAATGCGTACATCCGCATAGGCTCCGATTTGGCGGGCTTTGTAATTGCTTTCACCTACAGACGGAGTACCTACACCGTTGTTAACATTAAATAAGTTTGGAACAACCAAACCATTTGCTCCAACACTTACAAATTTGGCTTCGTTTTGCGTCCATTGACCGCCCGCGATAGCGTTAAGACTAAAGGAACTGATACTTTTTTGGTATTGAGCAAACAAATCGCTCAATAATTGAGTTGTGTAATTACTTCCATCACCTACTGATGCAGAGATATCAGATTTTGAACTGGCATCAGTATGTTTTGCATAGTCTGTGAATTTGAATTCACCTACCGTACTTTTACTTGAAAAGTTTCTTGTAGTAATGCCCTGGCGTGCTACCAAATCAAGTCCATGCATTGGGGTGAATCTTAATTCAATGTTTCCAACGAGATAATCATTCCTTTGCTTGGATCTGTAGTTATCAGCAGTGAAATAAGGGTTTTGATACCATGGATTGTAGTAACCATTAGGATTTGCGAAAGGGTCTGTTCTCCAGTTTTTATATCTCGTGATATCCACATTCGATGGCATGTTCAGCATGTTGCCATACATCGCGCCCGTTTGCGTTGTAATATCATAGCGATTTTGAGTGTAGCCTGAAGAATATGTAACGAGAACTTTATTGCCTACTTTACGTGTTCCATTCAATCTAAAATTGGTACGATTGTATTTATCACCCGGTGTAGTTCCGGTTACATCAACATACTGACCAGACAAATAGAAAGTAGAGTTTTCGTCGCCCGTAGTAAGAGAAACATCGGTTTGATTAGTTAAACCTTTTTCCCAAAAATTAAAATGACCTGGATTATATTGATAGTAAGCAGAATCCTGCGTACCGTCTTCAAGTGGCGGTCCCAAAGGTCTTTTTACACCGTCAAATGCAGGACCATAAGACTGATTTTCCAAATATGAAAAAAGTGGCTGCCCGTTGGCGTCGGTTCCATAAGCAGTACCACCTGCACCAAAACCCTTTTGAATTTTTGGATAAAAGGCAACTTCTTCAACTGTAGTTGTATGAGTTACACCGATAGAAGTAACACCTCTCCTTCCTTTTTTTGTTGTTACAATGATAGCACCGTTAGAGGCTTGCGAACCATAAAGCGCAGCAGCACCTGCTCCGTTCAAAACAGTTACATCCTCAACATCATCAGGATTCAGGTTTCCTAAAATCTCGCTTGGAACAATTACGTTGTCAAGAACCAACAAAGCCTGGTTATTACCAGTTAAAGATCTTTGTCCGCGAAGAATAATACGGAAATTTGGATTAACACCACCGCCGGTTGCATTAATCTGCAAACCAGCCACTTTACCTTGCAGGCCACCGGCGACATTTATCGACTGACCAGCAGTCAGGGTTTCGGCCTTAATAACCGTGTTGGCTGTACCAATTTCTTTTCTTTTGGCCTTGATACCACCGGCAGTAACAATGACCTCATCCATTGTTCTTGTAGATTCTGATAATTGAACGGATACCTGATCTTGTCCGCCCACAGGGATTTCCTGTACTTTGTATCCTGCAGAGGACACAACTAAGGTTTCGCCTGATTTTGCATTGATTTTAAAAATGCCGTTTTGATCGGCAGAGACCGCATTTTTGGTCCCTTTGATGGAAACTGTTGCAAAAGGGATTGGTTGCCCTTTTTCGTCCTTCACAGTTCCGCTAATTGTACGGGTTTGACCGTATGCTAATGCACAAAAAAGCATTAGCACTGAAAGCAGTGATACAATTTTACTCATGTGAATGTTCAATTTTTAGATTAAAACTTAAACGGTCCAGTGTGCTTTTTAAGACAAGCTGTCAAACTGAGACAGGCCGGTCATAAAATTTGCTGCCTAAGATATGGGGTTTTTTTTAACAAATAGTTAGACAAACAACAAAAATTTATTTTTTTGTTTAGAAACAAGCGTATTTAGTTAAGCTGAAAAAAGCAAAATAGGCAAACTGGTTATTGAAAACAATAATAGTTATGCTTGGTTACGCATTTATTAAAATATTGGGATAAGATAAAGCATTGTATTTGCGAACTATCTGCTCATAAGTTTGGATGACCAGCTATTTAAGTACAATTATTCTATTATTCTTTGCGGTACTTCAGCGCCTTCTCAAAAGAGGAATATCGTCTGGGCTTTTGGAATGAACAGGGGATTTAATTTTATCACAGCGCAATCAACATTGTTTGAATCTGGAGCCAATGCAGTGGAACTTCCATACTATATTAGTTCAACGTGGCGATAAAAAACGGAGCCTTTTATTTTATACAGGACAGAGATTGGTTGCCAGGTTTTCCAATTGATCAACCACCTTCGACATAAAGCAAAAATCCCTCCTCTGTATTTTTCATTCGATTTTTGAGCCAAGGTATTTTCATTTTGCTTGCAATTGAAAAAGCTGGGTTCAGAATAAATTCCTTTTTCATTAACCGGAGTTGCATTTTCGGTAAATGCATTGCCCAAAATAGGTTGATATTGCTTTTTGATGTTCGTGTATAAAAAAGGAACATAACTTTTGGATCAACACTGATCAATTCGCCATCAACTAAAGCTTTATGAAAATCTTTACCAGCTGCTGCTTCGCCAAAAGAACGGATGTTTTTAATTGTATAACTGTTCCCTTTGCCTGAGCTAAAAATATTGCTTCAATTAATGGCAAATAAATTATCGGCCCGTCTGTTTTTTGAAGCGGAATGCAGCACCACACCTTTACCTTTGCGCCATGCAAATTTTAAATGGCAAAGAAGCATCCCAGGCAATCAAGGATTCGTTGAAATTAGAAATGGCACAACTGGCGGCACAGGGCAAACAAATTCCTCATTTGGTTGCAGTTTTAGTTGGGAATAACGGAGCAAGTGAAACGTACGTAGCATCAAAAGTAAAAGCCTGCCAGGAAGTGGGCTTTAAGTCAACTTTGATTCGTTTGGAAGAAGAGATTTCCTCACTGAAATTGTTAGATATCATCACAGATCTCAATCAGGATCCTGATGTTCATGGGATCTTGGTTCAGTTGCCTTTACCAAAACATATTTCAGAAGAAGAAGTGATCAATGCTATTGATCCAAACAAAGATGTGGATGGTTTTCATCCCAATAATGTCGGCCGAATGGTTTTAGGTCATCCAACATTTATTCCAGCTACTCCCTACGGAATTATGTTGTTGCTGGAACATTATAAAATTGAAACAGCTGGTAAACATGCAGTGGTTGTTGGAAGAAGCAATATTGTTGGACGACCCATCAGTATTTTACTGAGTGGAAACTCAAATCCAGGAAATTGCACGGTCACTATTTGCCATTCGCAAACAAAAAACATCAAAGAAACCTGTCAAAGTGCTGATATAATTATTGCAGCACTGGGCCGCCCCAATTTTATTACTGCCGACATGGTTAAAGAAGGCGCAGTGATCATTGATGTTGGGATTACACGAGTTGCCGATGCATCAAAAAAATCGGGCTATCGAATTTGTGGTGACGTAGATTTTGAAAACGTTTCATCAAAATGTTCTTTCATTACTCCTGTGCCTGGCGGTGTCGGTCCAATGACCATTGCAGCATTAATGAAAAATACATTCAAAGCTTGCGCACTGAAACATTATTATGAAGAAGCCTGAACGATAAAAGTTAAAAAGGATTCAATTATTTCTTTGGATAATTCATTTGAGTAAATTCACCTGATGAAAAACCGCTTTCCTTTATATTTCTCATTTTTCATTTTCTGTTTTTCTTTAAATGCATCTGCGCAATACGATGCTTCCAAAGTCAGTAAAAAAGCTGTGGAAGCTTATAATAAAGCCATCGAAAAAGCAAGCGACGGAGATTATAACGAAGCAATTGAACTTTTCAAACAAGCGATTCAAAAAGATGAAAAATATCTTGAAGCTTATTTATCAATAGCAGGAGTTTACGGACAAATAAAAAATTACGATCAGAGCATTTTGAATTATGAAAAAGCATTTGCCCTTGATAGCAATTTCTCTTCTCTTTATAAACTTCCTTATTCAATCAATTTAGCAGGACTCGGAAGATTTGACCAGGCATTATCAACCATTAATTCGCTTTTAGCAAGAACCGACATTTCTTCAACCACAAGAAAAGCGGCAGAGTATCGAAAATCAACTTATCAATTTGCGGTTGATTTTGCAAAAACGCATGCTAATGAAAATTATGTTTTTGCTCCGCAGAATCTGGGTGACAGTGTGAACACGGAAGAGTCAGAATATTTTCCTTCTGTTTCTCTCGATGGCAACAAACTCATTTTCACCCGTCGATTAGGAAATGTAAATGAAGATTTTTTTGGAACAATAAAACAAAATGGTGTGTGGAGAAAAGCGCAGCCGTTGCAAGGTGGCATTAACACTCCGCAAAATGAAGGTGCTCAAAATATTTCTCAAGACGGAAATTGGCTGTTGTTTACTGGCTGTTATCGTCCTGATGGTTATGGTGGATGTGATCTTTACATTTCTTACTTAACTGAAAACGGATGGAGCCAGCCATTTAATCTAGGCGATAAAATAAATACCGACCAATGGGAATCGCAACCTTCACTTTCACCTGATAAAAGAGATTTGTATTTCGCAAGCAGAAGACCGGGAGGATATGGCGGCAGTGATATTTATGTTGCCCACTTGTTGCCGAATGGAACATGGACTAAGCCAGAAAATTTAGGTCCTCAGATTAATACAAGTGCTGATGAAACAGAGCCATTCATCCATGCAGATAACCAGAGTTTGTATTTTGTTTCAAATGGATTACCGGGTTATGGAGACGCCGATATTTTTATAACAAGAAAAGGTGCAGATGGCAAATGGGGAAAGCCTGAAAATCTGGGTTATCCAATTAATACAATCAGTACCGATGGAACGATGGTGATTGCATCGGACGGAGTGACAACTTATTTTTCTAGTAACAGAAGTGATAGTCGCGGCGCCAATGACATTTACACATTTCAAATGCGTCCAAGCATGCGTCCCTTTAAAACACTTTGGATAAAAGGAAAAGTGTTCGATAAAAAAACAAATGGAGGACTGCCTTCAACAGTTGAATTGATTGACCTTGCAACAAAGCAAACCATTTCCAGGGTTCAAACCGATGAAAAAGGAGATTACCTGATTACTTTGCCTGTTGGAAAAGATTATGCATTCAACGTAAACAGGAAAGGATATTTGTTTTATTCGGATAACTATTCTTTGAAAGACAAATCACCTGATTCCACTTACGAAAAAAATATTCCGCTTCAGCCCATTGAAGTAAATGCTGCCATTGTTTTAAAAAACATTTTCTTCGACTTCAGCAAGTATGATTTAAAACCTGAATCACAAGTTGAATTAGATAAAGTGGTTCAGCTGATGCAAGACAATCCTACTGTAAAAATTCAAATTGAAGGTTATACAGATAATGTTGGTAGTGCTATGGATAACATGAAGCTTTCAGAAAACCGTGCAAAAGCCGTAGTGAATTATTTAGTAAGCAAAAACATTTCCAGCGCAAGATTAACTGCAAAAGGTTTTGGCGCAACAAAGCCGATAGCAGATAATTCCACAGAAGAAGGACGAGCACAGAACAGAAGAACAGAATTGAAAATAGTTGCCAGGTAATTTATATTTGGTAACTGCTTATGAATTCAGAACTCCTCAGCCAAATTGCTATTACTCTCGTTCCCAACATTGGTAATGTTCAGGCAAAGATTTTACTAAATCATTTCGGGGATGCGTCATCCGTTTTCAAAGCAAAAAAATCAGAGCTTGAAAAGCTTGAAGGTGTAGGTGAAGTAAGAGCAAAATCAATCAAACAGTTCAATGATTTTGCCCGTGCCGAACAGGAACTAAAATTTATTGAGAAAAACAAAATCAAGACTTTATTTCTTACTGGCGGCGATTATCCAAAACGTTTAATCAATTGCTACGACTCCCCCACTCTTTTGTTTTACAAAGGCGAAGCAGATTTAAATGCTTCAAAAATCGTTGCTATTGTAGGAACAAGAAGTAATACCGACTACGGAAAACATTCACAGAAAAACTAGTGAAAGATCTCTCTGTGACCAAAATATCCTAATCATAAGCGGGCTGGCTCACGGCATTGATGCAATTGCACACAAAGCCGCATTGAAAAACAATCTGCCAACCGTTGGAGTTATGGGTCATGGACTGGATAAAATGTATCCACCAGAAAACACCAATCTTGCAAAAGACATGGTAAAGGAAGGTGGCGGAATTTTGAGTGAATTCTTCAGCGGAACAAAACCTGACAAACACAATTTTCCGTTACGCAACAGAGTGGTTGCCGGATTAAGTGATGCAACTGTGGTTGTTGAGACCAACATCAAAGGTGGAAGCATGATCACTGCAAAATCGGCCGAGGCCTACAACCGCGACGTATTTGCGGTGCCCGGAAGAACGACCGACAAACCAAGTAGCGGATGCAATCATTTAATCAAATGCAATAAAGCCACTTTGTTAACCGATGCCAATGAACTTTTGCATGTTTTAGGATGGAACGAGATAAAAAAAGAAAAACTGAAGCAACAAAAAGAATTATTCGTTGAGCTCTCTGCAGAAGAAAAACAAATTGTTCTACTGCTGCAGGAAAAAGAAATCCTTCACATTGACGAGATCAATTTACGAAGCGGATTAAGCAGCAGCAGCGCAGCAGCGGCTATTTTAAATCTCGAATTGCAAAATGTGATTGCAAGTCTGCCCGGAAAAATGTACAAACTTTTGTAAGACGCCTTTTACTTTTGCCCAATGCAAGTTGATTATCTCGTTATTGGACAAGGCATTTGTGGCACAATGCTTTCTTGGTTTTTGCATAAAGAACGAAAAACATTTTTGGTTGTTGATGATGATAATGAAAAAGCTTCATCAAAAGTTGCTGCAGGCGTTATCAATCCAGTAACAGGAAGGCGATATGCATACACCTGGATGATTGATCAAATCATGCCGTTTGCTGTTCAATGCTATGAGGAAATGGGAAACTATTTCGATACTCAGTTTGTTTTTCACAAAAACATCATTGATTTTTTCCCATCTGCACAAATGCGAAATGCTTTTGTTGAACGTTTGGAAGAAAATGATACTTACCTGCATTCTTATCCCGATCAAAATCATTTTAATCCTTACTTTAATTATGATTTTGGTTGTGGAGAAATCTCTCCCGCTTACACAGTTCATTTTCAGATACTGCTTTCATCCTGGAGAAAAAAATTACAGGAACTCAATGCCTTGCAAGAAGAAAAGTTTGACGTCAATGAACTAAAAGTTGAAGAAGAATTTATCAGCTATCAAAATATTACTGCACAAAAAATATTTTTTTGCGATGGCGCCGACGGCGTACATAACCCCTGGTTTCAATTATTACCCTATGCACCCAACAAAGGTGAAGCGCTTTTTATTGAATGCGACGGATTGAACAACGATTATATTTTCAAAAAAAGTTTGGCATTAGTTCCATTGGCACAGCAAAACTTGTATTGGATTGGTTCCAATTATCAATGGGAATTTGAAAACGATCAACCTTCGCAACAGTTTTTCCAACATGCAACCTCTGTATTAAACGGATGGTTAAAAAAGCCTTACAGGATTGTCGCGCACAAAGCAGCTGTTCGTCCTGCAACGCTGGAGCGACGGCCGTTTATTGGCTTTCATCCACAATTTCAAAACATTGGAATTTTAAATGGCATGGGAACAAAGGGGGCTTCATTGGCACCTTTCTTTGCGCACCAGCTCACACAACATTTGATTCACGGTTTTCCAATTGCTCCC
>Ga0207647_10001464_pt1 | contig 18150 bp, 12 predicted proteins | sample KBSCornC2_FD_184295 | JGI IMG/M metagenome (GOLD analysis project Ga0207647, IMG submission 184295) | Corn rhizosphere microbial communities from Kellogg Biological Station, Michigan, USA - C2 (SPAdes) (version 2) | ecosystem: Host-associated > Plants > Roots > Rhizosphere ... | reverse complement strand
AAAGAGAACCGACCCAGCTGTCAAAGATCTGGATGGCATCCGCGCCGGCTTCGATCTGCTGCCGGCAATATGGAACGAGGACCGCGACGAGTTTATCGAGGAGCGCGCGAAATGCACCTGGGTCGCGATACATCAGTGCTTTCGTCTCAAGCCAGTTGCGCGATCCGCGGCCTTCGATCATATAGCTCGCCAACGTGTATGGCGCGCCACAAAAACCGATGATCCCGAGCCGATCCTTGAAATGGGCCGCCACCTGCTGAATGGCCTCGCTAACGTAGCCAAGCTCTGCGACACGATCGGTGCGCAGAGCATCGATGTCAGCGGCACTGCGCACAGGATGGTGGACAGCAGGTCCTTCACCGTTGATGAATTCGAAGTCAAGCCCCATGGGGGTGAAGGGAAGCAGCAGGTCGGCAAAGATAATCGCTGCATCGACATCAAGCTTCTCTGCAGCCGTAATTGTGACCTCTGCAGCGAGCTGCGGCGTCTGGCAAATCTCGAGCAGAGAGTGGTGGCGGCGGACGGCCTGATATTCCGCCATGTAGCGGCCAGCCTGTCGCAGGAACCAGACCGGAGTGACATCCACAGGCTGTCGCAAACAAGCGCGCAGAAAGCGCTGAGCACCGGTCATCACGCTACCGGCTGGAATTTCACTGATGGACCGGCGCCCTGAATTCGTGGATTTCGGCTGGCCGCCGAAGGGAGCGTTCAACTGGTGAGTGGTATCAGAGGAAGCACCGGTTGAGATTGCGAAGGGGTCGGTCATGAAACGGAGAACGACAGGAGATCAACGCGGAAATGCTGGTCTGGTATGAGAATTTGCCGGCAGACCGTTAGGGCGCGACTTCCTTGTTCGTATAAACAAAGTATACAGGGGAGGGGCAGGCGATCCGAAAACGCTGGTCCGGGACTACTGGCCCGAGGAGTAAAGCTGAAATGCGCCCCAGTAAATGGGTTTGCGAAAGACTCCGCGGCTGTGCAGCATGTCCAGTTTGGCCGCATGCAGGGAGGCATCTGGAGGCTGGCCGGCGGCGATGCCGTCGTAGAGGTGCTGCATCAGTTCAGGGGTGGATGCATCGCTGACATCCCACAGCGCGCCGATCACATTACGAGAACCAGCGCGCAGAAAAGCCCACGCAAGCCCGACCAGTCCTTCGCCGGCATAGGCGCGCACGCCTGCCCCCTGACATGCGGAGATGGTCACCAGATTCGCGTGGAGTGGCTTACTTAAGATGTCACGCGCGTAGAGTTTTGCGGTGTCCGGGGCTGATCCCTGTGTGGAGAGGATGACCGCGGAATCGAGCGGCACCAATTCACTGGCGACGGCGTGGGAGACGAAGTGGATATAGTCGAAGCGACCCGGATTGCTTCGGACGTATGCGGCGGGTGAGGCGCTGGCGCCGGCCATTACAGTTCGTGCGTGGTGCGGGAAATGCGCCGCGACATCCGAGATCTCCTCTGCTGCATGCGGAAGGGGCGAGTACTGCTGGCCGGAGTAGACAGGGTTGCCGATCACGAGCAACTGGGCCCCACCTGCGGTTGAGCGCTGCGTCGTACGGCGCCCGTTTGCCATAGCCAGGAGCCGCAGGGACGGTAGCTGGGTAATCGTGACATCTTCGATCCAGTAGTGGCTTGATTCGCCCGGCGTCAACAGAGTTTCAAAATTCAGACCATTGAGCCGGTCGTCGCCAACGATGTAGACGCGGTCGCCGCGATGGATGAGTTGTTCTGCCGGCTTTACCAGCATTTCGTACAGCTCACGTGCAGGGGAGTGTTGATCGGCAACGAGGTCTTTGGCCGCGAGAATCGATCGCCGGTGGTTTGCCACCTGCGCCAGGACGGAAGCGCGATCGGGCAGGGGATAGAAGGCGGATTGCTTCCCGTTTGCCGCCCAAAGATACGAGCCTTGCGGCGATAGGGCATAGACGAGAATGACCGCCTGTGACTGACGGGCCAATGCGGTGAGTGATATCCGCCGCAGCGAAGCTGATGATGTCCTTTTGTCTCCGAGTCCAAGCCCATCGGTGAGGGTTTCTGCTCGGCCCTGGTCAATGACATTGAGCGCATCGTCTATTCGATGATTGCGGATCAGATAGGCGACGTACTCCATGTAGAGGTCACGGCCGTTCTGGGAGAAGGGAAGGCGTGTATCGTCTGTGCGCAACTCGGAGCGTTGTGAGTGGTAGGTTGCGATTGAACGTTGAAACCAGCTTTCGGCATCTCTATGCTGTCCAGCTTTGTCGCAGACCTGAGCGAGCGTGTGCTGAGCATCGAGGCGGATGGTTGGAAATTGCTGGGACTGTTGTTCTACATCCAACAGGAGCGCTTCGGAGTTCGGGAGATCGCCGCGTTGTTCGAGCAGTTGTGCTTCCAAAAGACTGCCGAGCTGTATGTCAAAGGCGCTTCCTTCGTGTCGAGCAAGAGATCTGGCTTCATCGATGTATTTTTTTGCGCGCTCTGGTTGCGGGCTGTGCAGGAAGAGGGAGGCGAGCGCCTGGTCGACCTGAGCAATTTCAGAACTATTTTTGAGTGATCGCGCCAGAGCCAGCGACCGGTCATACCGTTCTCGGGCGGAATCGAGGTTCCCGAGACGAGCTTCACTCATCCCAGCGGTATCAAGCCAATGCTCCTCATCGATTGTCGATCCGAGGCTTGCTGCACTGGCAGCTGCACTGTTGAAACCAGACAGTGCTCGGGCGTAGTCGCCGGTCGCGTAATAGGCCCAGCCTGCATTGCCCTGAGCTATGACGAGTACTTGCTGTGCACCGATTCTGTTTGCGATATCGCCAGCAGCCTGCGACTGTGCCAGAGCATCTTCGTAATGATACTGTTCCAAATTAACGGCGCTGAGACCAAGGTAACTCCGCGCCTCGAGAAACTGGTTGCCGATTGCTCTCGCATTCTCCAGGCTTTGTCTGAATAATTCGCGGGCCTCCAAGAGACGACCGTTATCAAAGGCGAGGATGGCTTTGGTAGACCAGACTTCGCCCTTCTTATCCTGTCTCTCCGGAATCTGGCCGCATAATGCTTCTGCTTCTGCAATCGACTCGTTTGCCTGCTCCCCGTTCCCTATGCGCGAGTTTGCTAGCGCGAGGATAAGAAGTCTGTCGATCGCTAGACCGCGGTCCGCGATCCTTTGTGTCCAACTACCGGTCAGAGACTGGAGCGCTTCGGCGCTTTGTCCCCGATAAAGGTGGACCCTTGCCTCCTCTATCTGAATGTGTGGCATCCATGTGGAATTATTCCAGCGGGCAAGGGCGCGCTCGGTCCGGACTTGTGCCTCGGCAAGATGGCCGGACTGTACCATCTGCTCGATTGCAGCCAGCTCGCGATCGGGAGATGGCTGCGGTCGATGACAAGAGGTAAGGAATAACGCAAGAAGCAGGGATGCGACTAGGGGAGAGTTCGGCCATTTGTACGAGCAGTTGCCATGCTGATTGTGCCGGATGACGCGCAGCCCATTTCCGCTCGAATCATCGTCAGGTGATAGGCTCCCTGGTCGAAAATTACCTCGGCAAGAAACACGTAGCCGAAGCCGGGCACGTGGATCACGTGTCCGTAGGTGTTCTTCGAGTCGCCCTTGCGGTAGTCCGTCACCAGTGAGCACAGCAGGTGACCCCGACTCTCGATTTCGTCATCCGATGCCAGCCAGCCATAGCGGCGTTTCAATACATCCGGATCGTGCGACGGCCCGACTAACTTGCTGCTCTGCTTTCTTGCGAGCTTTCGCACATCGCTATGATGATACGGGGAAAACTGCCGAATTTCGGCGACTCTACTGGCGGTCGCTGATTTGCTGCTTCCAGTCGCCTTTTTAGGCGCCGGCGGCGCGGGAAAGGGATGGACATCCAGGATAGGCTCGACGACTTCGCCATTGATACGCAGATTCACGAACTGCGTGCCCACGAAGGAGATACTCGGGACGTGGCCATTTTTTGGATGCCGCGACGAGATCTGTGCCACAACTTTGTCCGCGGTCACGACTTCCAGCAGGTTCACATCTTCGATGACTGCCGTAGTCAACGAGGTCCATTGGTCGTCCTCCACGCCGCCAGTGGTGTGGCTATAGGCAGCTTTGCAACGAAGGACGTGGTCGAGGTGGAAAGGAACCGTCGGCGAGCTATTGTATCCGCCGGCGTTGGAAAGCGACGAATTTGCTGCGGTCGTGATGACAGTTTTGTATGGATGCGTCAGTACGCCCCCGAGCGCATTTGCATCCGCGTGGTAATGAAATACACGTTCCTGACTTGCGTCCATTGCTATCTCCGTAACCTTGCATTACTGCGAATTACTGCGAAATTTGAAGGGTGAAGCGGTAGCGTCCTACTTCTACGGGGGATCCGCCGGTGGAGGGTATACCTAGGATTCGTAACTCATTGGTGCCATTCGCGGTTTTGTCCGTGGGCACCCGTAGCGACACCGTATTTTCAGCCTGCTGCGCTGTAATCGGCACCTGCCAGAGCCACTCGCCTGAGGCATTGTAGAGGGCGCAGAGATACGACGCATACTCGGCTTTGGATGGAACATCCACGGAGATAAGGAAGGAACCATGGGCCGGAGCGGTGAGGTTCGGGATATCTGCGCCGCGAGCGTCGATGTTGGCCAATACAATGTTGTTCATCACTGCCGGCGCTTGAGCAACCGCGACACGATGCCGCAGACCGGGCAGCACCAAGATGTTCTGGTACGCCACGACCAGGAGAGACGCGGCCAAGGCGGGTGCCAGCCAGGGGCGCAGCCATGAAACAGGAGGTCGCTTCGCGACCAGATGTATGTTTGGCTGCGGTGAGCCAACCGGCTGAGGATCGAGCCGAAGGGCATCTACAAACGTCGCGCTGTCCTTCAGGTCCGATGCGCACACGGCGCAATCAAAAAAGTGCTCTTCGAAGCGAGCTCTCGCGTCTTCAGGCAGCTCGCCAAGGAGATAGCGTTCGACTGCCTGTTCGCGAATTGCCTCGTCATGATTCATGGGCGGAATATCTCAACTGATAGATAGTGCGGCCGGGGCTTTTTCCGTTTCATACAATCCTTCAGCACGTCTGCCGTCCGGCTGTGCGTTGCAAGTAAACCTCGCGGAATGATTGCTTTGCGCGATGCAAGAGAACGCGGATGTAGTCCCGCGTGACGCCGATTTCCCGGCACACGTCGTCTTTCTCCCGCTCTTCAAGGAAGACGGCTCGCAGGATGGTGCGGTCGCGCGGCGGCAGGGTTTCCAGCACTTGGCGGACTATCCTGCGTGTGTCTTCGGTAATTACGCGACTCAGGGCATCTGGTTCGCGGGCAATGAAGCGATCCGCGGGCTGATCATCGAGGGGCTCCATTCGACTGGTCGAGCGAAAATGCTCAGACAGCACGTGATTACAAATGGAGTTGACTAGAGGCCCCAGGCGCTCGGCATTGCGGACGCCACTTTGGCTTCTCAGCAAGTGCAGGCAACGGGCGAAGGTCTCCTGCTTCACGTCCTCGATGGCCTGTCGGGAAGCTAGCCTGGAGCGTAATTTCAACGCGATCAGCTCACCGAAATATGAGATGAAGTGGCCTTCCGTGTCCCTGTCCCCCGCACGGAGCCTTTCGACGTAAGCGCTGTCAAACGCCTGGAAATCCACGTTGATCCATCTCTTGCCGGACTGAAGTGGTGCAAGTGTATACCGGCCATTGCAGAATTACGTCGCATAACAGGGGCCCAGGATGAAACGGAAAAGCCGTACTGCTCACTACTCTACAACACGGCCTCGCGAGGGCCGGACCAGATGGATGAGCCAATGAATTGTCGGGACGGGAACCACGATCTGCCTGGTGACGCGGGCGGCTCATCGCGGCGAAGACGGATGATGCTTTGTTCCTTACGCGTCGTACCGGTATGCAGCGAGCACTTTCTGGGACGCCGGTATGTGATGGAGCTGGCTACAACTGGTCGAGCACGCGAACTGCGCGTATTTCGCTCCCTGGAGCAGTTGATGTCCGGAGTCGAAGAGTTGGGATTGCGCGCCGAGCTTCGAGACGATCTCCACCGCCAGCTGATCGAAGAAGGATGCTGTCACTTGCTGGACATCGTGCTGTGATCGGAAGGGAACACTTCATGGTTCACAATGACGGCAAGTACACGGGACCAACGACTGCAGACCCTTCATTGCGGAGCGCTCGAGCGAAGCGCGATGAAGTGTCCCGCGCCAGTTTTATGGAATGGGTCTGGAGACTCCTGGAGCGGTATCCGGCAGATTTGGGAAAGTGAAATAATTGCTTCGTTTACACCGATCCCGCGGCGTCGAGGGGCGGCAGAATCGAAAGCGATCCCGCTGACGACCCATACCACGGGCGGACACTCAAGATCCGGATTAACACTCGAGGGAACCAGCTTGGACGCAATTCCTCAGTTCGCGAGTTTGTAGATCTCCGAGCCGGCAAGAAGATAGGCGCCGACACCGTAAACATAGCTTGACGTGGCCGTGAATGCTCCTGGAGCTGCGCCAATTGGCTGGATGCAGCCGAGGCGCCCGTCTTCATAAACGTGGGAAAGAAGACCAGCCCAGGCCTTTTTCACAATCGGAAGATAGCGTTTTCGATCAAGGATATTTTCCTTGATCCCGTAAGCGAGAGCATACGTAATAAATGCTGAGCCGGAATTTTCCGGTAGGCGATAGGCATCGCCGTCCAGAAGGCCCGGGCGCCATAATCCATCTTCGCCCTGCAGAGGGGCAACCGCGGACGCCATTTCCTTGAGCTGATGCAAATACTTTGGCCGAAGGGGATCGTCTTTAGGCATATATTCAAGAACTCGAACTAATCCTGCCATGACCCAGCCATTACCGCGCGACCAAAATATATTCTTTCCATTTTTTTCATGTTGATGGAGAAAGCTCTCATCACGATAAAAAAGATGCTGCTCGGGATCATAGAGCTTAGCTGAGGTAACAGACCATTCATGATCGAGGAATACGAGATAGCGTCGATCCGCTGTAGCTTTCGAAAGTTCCGCGAGGACAGGAGGCGCCATGAATAGCGCGTCACACCACCACCAAAGTGGCTTTGCCGGATCGTCAGGAATTCGCATGACGGTCTCGAAGCTTTGACGGGTGGGCGCCATCATTGCTGGATCATGGTGCTCCAGGTAAAGCTGCATATATGTCTGCCCGATTGCCTCATCGTCTGCGTGACCAATGCGCGGTCCTAACTGCCAGTCGAAGCTCTTGCTCATTTCCAGCATGGCTTCCTGGTAGCGCGAGCCCGCGACGCTGGTGGGTACTGCCATAAATCCTGCATAGAGCGCGGCGAAGGTCCAGTCCTTGTTGAAGTCAGGCCGTGCTCGAGTCAATTGCCAATCGGCAACTTTGCGCAGAGCTTTTTCGATATCGCTTCGCTTGAGTCGGGGTGAAAGGTCTCTTGCTAATGGCGGGACGTGGGCGGGCGAGTCTCCGACGACTGCAGGATCAGGACTCTGTACCGTTTCCGCAGACAATGGGCACGGCAGAAATGAGGCGAGAAGACCGAAAATTACGAAGAGCCCACCGCATTGCTTACTGATGGCCGCTAACATTTCAGATGTTCTCCTTGGTAGTCGTTGGTTGCAAACTTAAACCAGAATCGACGTTGAAGGAACCGGAACCGGGCTACTGCAAAGGGAGGAAATTGATTCGTTCGTGAGGAGAAGTGACGACAACCCTTCAGCATCACATATTGTGCATAAAGGTTAGACTGGACGGCAATGTTGGCACGACCTCTCTCGAGTACTGACCTCGACCTCATTCTGCGGCAGACGCAGACGCTGTGGGAGCCGATGCGCGGGCAAGAGCTTTTCATTACTGGCGGGACAGGCTTTTTTGGCTGCTGGTTAGTAGAGAGCTTCTGTCATATCAACCGGCAACTCTCTTTGAATGCAAACGCGACTGTGTTGACTCGAAGCCCCGCTCACTTCATCGCCAAGGTGCCACACCTTGCTACCGACCCTCACGTGCGACTGCTGGCCGGTGATGTCAGAGACTTTGCGTTCCCGAAGCGTGGTTTTCCCTTTGTGATTCATGCGGCTACAGCGGCCAGTGCGCGACAAGCGGCTGAAGCGCCACTGGAGATGCTCTCCACGATTCTTGCAGGCACCGAGCGGACGCTCGAATTTGCAGCCACGCATGGCGCAGCGCGCTTCCTGCTGACAAGCTCGGGTGCGGTGTATGGCAGGCAACCTTCTACTATCACGCACATTTCCGAATCCTACGCGGGAGCGCCGGATCCGCTGGACCCGGGTAGTGTTTATGCAGAGGGGAAACGGTCAGCTGAACTGATGTGTGCGCTGTATCAGAAGACTGCAGGAATTGAGTGTGCAATTGCGCGTTGCTGGGCCTTTTGCGGGCCGCATCTTCCACTGGATGCTCATTTTGCCATCGGCAATTTCATTGGGAACGTGTTGCGCAAACAGCCTATTTCCATCTTGGGTGATGGCACTCCGCGGCGCTCGTATCTCTACGGTGCTGATCTGGCGATCTGGTTGTGGACGATGCTATTTCGTGCTCCCTCGCTTACGCCGATCAATGTTGGTTCAGATGAGGATCTGAGCATCCAAGAACTTGCCCAAATGGTCGCCCAGACATTAGATCCAGACACAGTCATCAAGACGGCTGGATCTCCCGTGCCGGGCGCTCCTCCATCGCGTTATGTGCCCTCTGTCAACCGTGCGAAAGAGCTTCTCGGATTGGTGCAGATTGTTAGCCTCGAAGAATCTATCCGCCGGACTGCCGATTGGTATGGTCCCCAATCGCACTGACGGCGGGATGGTTCAGGCGTCCACTGATTTGTAAGCCACACAGTCTATCTCCACCTTGCAGTCAACAACCATGCTGGAGACCACGCATGAGCGAGCAGGTGGATGATTGCCGAAATACTCTTTGAAAACGGCATTGAAAGAAGCGAAATCGCGCGGATCTTCAAGCCAGACGCCACAGCGCACGACATGTTCGGGGCCATATCCCGCTTCACCGAGGATCGCTAATAGATTGAGAATCGCCTGTCTCGACTGAACGATGATGTTTCCTGAGGTCAATTCACCGTTGACCATCGGGACCTGACCCGAGACATATAGCCAGCCATCCGCCTGAACTGCGTGGGCGAATGGAAGGTGTTGTCCTCCAGCGCCGGTGCTTCCATCTGCGCCATACCGCTTCAAACTCATGCGATCCTCCTTGATGCTCGCGATCATTCGATCCATGAAACCTTGCCACGTGGCAGAAAACGCCCGTTGCGACTGCCGGTAAGTCCTTGGCTGGTGTACGCGAGCGAGCCGTTTACCCAGACGTGCTGTATCCCAACAGCGGGGCGCATGGGATCATCGAACGTGGCCATGTCAATGATCCTCTCAGGATCAAAGAGCACGAGATCAGCATAATAACCCTCGCGTATCCGCCCACGCTGCGGAATGGCGAACCTTTCAGCCGTCATCGCGGTCATCTTGTATATCGCTTCCGGCAAGGAAAACAGGTTCTGTTCCCGGCAATAGCGACCGAGCACTCGCGGAAATGCTCCCCATAGGCGTGGATGCGGCTGGGAGTCATTGGGCAAGCCATCCGAGCCGATCATGGTTGCCGGATGACTCAGAATCCTGCGCATGTCGTCCTCAAGGATGCTGTGATAGATAGCGCCGGCAGGCTGCAGGCGCTTTGCGGCCTCAATCTGCGTCACATTCCAGACTTCGGCAATTTCACTAAGATGACGTCCTGCCATCTCTGGGTGCGTTGAACTCCAGGTAATGTCGATGATGACTCGCTCGTCCACCTGACGGAGATCAAGCGTGCTCGAGCCAGCAGCGTACGGATAACAATCGCACCCGATAGGTTGTGAGATCCGGGCAGTATTCAGAACGTGTAATACCTCACTGCTTCTGCCCCAGTTGTCGATGCCCGCACATTTCAGATGAGAGATGATCGTTGGTACTCGACTGACACGACCGATTTCGAACGCCTCTTCCATCGCGGCGAGGATAGCGTCCGTTTCAGAACGCATGTGAGTGGCATACACCGCCCCCGCGGCTCCGAGTGGCTGCGCCAATGCCATCACCTCTTCAATCGAAGCCTCAATCGCCGAGAGATATGCGAGTCCAGAGCTCAACCCCAAAGCTCCCGCCGCAAGCGCCTCTTGCAATTGCGCACGCATCGCTTCGACCTCTACTGCTGTCGCAGGTCGATCGAGCTCGTCCATGTGGTTATTGCGCAGAGATGTATGCCCCACCAGTGCCCCTACGTTCACGTTGGGTCGAGCTGCGTTCAGCGATGCGACATATGCTGCGAATGTCGGATAGCAGAACGCATCCGATCCGCCGAGCAGGTTCATCGGATCGGGCGGTTCGCCATTCAAATGCACGGGAGCGGCGCTGATGCCGCAATTGCCGACTATGACGGTGGTGACACCTTGCGAGAGTTTGGGCAACATCTCAGGGTTGCGCATGACGGCTGTGTCATCGTGCGTGTGTGCATCGATGAAGCCGGGCGCCAGCATGAGGCCCTCCGCATGGACATGTTTCGATGCATGTACCCGTAACCCTCGTCCGACCCTGTAAATGCGATCGCCAAGAATTGCAACGTCTAGGGGCTCTGAGGGATTGCCACTGCCGTCTAAGACATTTGCATTTCGGATAATCGTGTCGCAAGTCATCATCGTCGCGTTTTCAGGATATAGGCTGGATGCATCTTCTAGCGCCGAATGTGCTCAAATGCTCTCGGCACTGATAGGGAGATTAGCTTTGTCTTACCAAATGTCCGATCCATCGGGAAAGGTATGGGCACCGGGTTCTTTGGACAAAGGGCTTGGCTCCTTTGATGGCGAACCTGAGCACACTGACATCGCCGGGTTGAACTGGAGCCTGCTGCGCGAAGATCTGAGCCTGCCCTCAGCAGTTCTCTACGAAGAAAGACTCAGGCACAATCTCGATTGGATGCAGCGGTTCGTCGATGCTTATGGGGTGAAGCTTGCCCCGCACGGCAAGACCACGATGGCTCCGACGCTGTTCCACATGCAATTGAAACGCGGCGCATGGGGAATCACGCTGGCAACTGCTCACCAGACCAAGGTGGCGTACTGGCACGGAGTACGACGTGTCTTGATGGCGAACCAACTCATTGGCAAAGAGAATATGGCGATCATCTCGCGTTTGATGGAAGACCCGACGTTTGAGTACCACTGTCTTGTAGACTCGGCCGAACAGATCGATATTTTGGGCGATTTTTATTCCAGACGCAATCAGCGTCTGAACGTGCTATTGGAGTTGGGAGTTCGAGGAGGTCGCGCCGGCGTACGCGAAGATGAACAACTGGCAGGATTGCTCGTCGCATTGCAGCGCTGGAGCACGGTACTGCTTCTATGCGGCATTGAAATATACGAGGGTGTTCTCGATGACGAGGCACTGATTCGAGCCTCTCTCGAACGCGCGCTGAACATTACTCGTCGACTAGCGGCGGAAAACAGATTTCAACGCTCGCCAATTCTACTGTCGGGCGCCGGCTCGGCCTGGTATGACGTGGTGGCCAACGTCTTCACTAACGCAAATTTTGCTGATGCGGTTGACATTGTCCTGCGCCCTGGTTGTTACCTGTCTCATGACGCGGGTATGTATGGCGAGGCGCAAAGAAAAATCATAGACCGCAGCTTGATCGCGGATCACATGCGCCCAGGTCTCCTCCCCGCGCTCCAAGTATGGGCGTACGTGCAATCAATTCCGGAGCGGAACAAGGCAATTGTCGCCATGGGCAAGCGCGATGCGGCGTTCGATGCCGGATTGCCGTCTCCGTCCCTGCGCTATAGACCAGGAGCCGATGCACCGATCTTGGCACCGGCACATTGGGCTTTAACGAGGATGATGGACCAGCATGCATACATGCAAATGGCCCAAGAGGATGATCTGCGCGTAGGTGACATGATCGGCTTCGATATATCTCATCCCTGCTTGACTTTCGACAAATGGCGCGCCTTGCCACTGCTCGATGCACAATATCGCGTTGTCGACGTGATTCGGACGTTCTTCTGAGCCATTGCCGTGGCCCCGCCCCTGAAGCTAGTAGGCATGGCTAATCAGCTATCTAATCGACATCCAAGGAATTGCATCTAATCGTGTCAGGTGAGGTTGGGATCATGCCTGCGATTGCGAAAGAAGGTGCGGCGCCATTCGTTCCAGAGGACCGAACGCTGCCTGTTCTTCGAGAAGCCGTCCAGAACTGTCGCGGCTGCGATCTATTTCGAAATGCTACTCAGGCGGTTTTGGGAGAACTTGAAACGGGAACTGGCTTGAAAAGACTCAAAGTCGCCATGATGATGATTGGCGAGCAACCGGGAGACCAGGAAGACAAAGAAGGACGTCCTTTTGTTGGTCCGGCCGGAAAGCTGCTGGATAAATGCCTTCAAGAAGCCGGAATTGATCGGCGCAAGGTCTACGTTACAAATGCGGTCAAACACTTCAAATGGGAACCGCGCGGTAAACTTCGGATCCACAAGAAACCCAGCATGAAGGAAGTCCACGCCTGCCGGCCTTGGCTAGAGGCCGAGTTGGAAGTGGTCCGACCTTCATTGGTTGTATGTCTTGGGGCGGTTGCAGCCCAGTCATTGCTTGGCTCTGGATTCAAGGTCACGCAGTCCCACGGCAAAGTTCAGCACCGTGAGAGCTTTCCGCCCATCATTGCAACGATCCATCCATCTGCGATTCTGCGTGCTCGCACCCCCGAAGATCGTGATCGGGACACGAATGTTCTTCTGGATGACCTGCGGCGCGCCAACACATTTCTGGCACGGTAACCCAGCGCTGATGAGGCATAGCCGTGCACTATAATCGGGGCGGCTGCGTGTGCCTCTCGAATGTGCTCTTGGTCGGTCGAGCGGTCGGCGTTCTTCCATCGCAAAACGTACTTCACCACAGGAAGCAACCACCTTGAATTGCTCGTTCAGCGTGCGGACGACATTATTATTATTACCCACTTTGCTCTTGCTGATTTGCGCTTGGGGTGCTGATACCCAGAAAGCAGATGGCGATGCAGCTCGTCTCAACAGCGTTGGCGTCGCCCTAATGAATCAGCAGATCCCGGGCAAAGCCCTTGTGAAATTCGAGGATGCGCATCGTGCAGATCCATCTTCCGCCATCCCCATGCTCAATAAGGGAATTGCGCTTATTTATTTGCGTCGCTTACCGGAGGCTGAGCAAGCGTTAACGGCCGCGTCCGTCAAGGCACCGGTTGACCCCCGGGTCTGGTACAGCCTTGGTCTCGCACTCTTCGATTCCGGCGATCAGGTATCTGCTCTCAAGGCGTTTCAGCATGCGGCTGAGGTCGATCCTCAAGACGCAGACACGCATTACTACATCGGCATCATTCATCTTGGACAGAAAGACTACGACCAGGCAATCGCAGAGTTCGAAAGAGCTTTGCAGATCAGTCCATTGCATGCTTCGGCACAATACGGATTGGCGCGTGCCCTTCAGCGTTCAGGAAAGACCGATGAGGCTCGGAGCCATGTTCGGCGCTTCCAGCAGATTACCCAGAACAAGATTGGCACGGTCTTTAGCGACAACTACGGAGAGCAGGGACGCTATGCGCTGGCAGAGGACATGCCGGGCGTGTCCCCCGTTGTATCTGCAATGATTCCGGTTACGTTCACTTCTCTGTCATCTGCCGTGGTCTCGCAGGCGGGTCGACACCATTCTGCGGATGGTGCGGGGGCCTGCATCCTGGATCTTGAAGGCGACGGACATAAGGACATCGTGTCGATGCAGTCTGGCATGAACGCAATTCAAGCGTATCGGATCGCACCGAATAGTAAACCGGTCGAGATCGACGCGAAAATCTCAGGCCTGCTACTGCCGGGTAGGGGTATTGCGTGCGCCGTGGGCGATTACGACAATGACGGATTGCCCGATCTCGCTTTCGCCTTGGAGGATCGCATCGCGATCTTTCATAACCTGGGACATGGCAAATTCGCAGATGTGACTTCATCTGTCGGTATTCGGCCGCTGGATCATCCAGCGGGGCTGACCTTTGTAGATCTCGATCACGATGGCGACCTCGACCTTTTCGCTAGCGGTGCAAAATCTAGTCTCGGGTTAGGTCCTAATGTCCTATGGCGGAATAACGGTAACTCGACATTCACCGAATGGACGGGGCCGACCGGCCTTAGCGGTTCCAAGGAGAGCACCGGTGCGATGCTCTCCGACATCAACAACGACCGGGCTGTTGATCTGGTGGTGACTGGTTACGGCGCCTCACCCACGATCTTTGCTAACCAGCGGGAGGGAGCCTTCAAAGGGGTTGCGCTCTATGACCAGAGTCTGCCCGCGACCCGTGGAATATCGATTCTTGATTTTAATAAGGATGGTTGGATGGATGTCGCTGTCACCCATGCCGGCCCTCCTGGATTGACCTTATGGAGAAATGCCGAGGGAAAGCACTTCGACCGTGTTCCGCTTCCGATAGAGGATGTAAGCGGAGCCTGGGGGGTCACGGCAATCGATTTCGATAATGACGGATGGATTGATCTGGCAGTGCTTGTGGAAACAGCTCGCGGCACGCGGTTGCGAATTTTGCGTAATTGCGGTGTGAAGGGCTTCGAGGATGTGACCAAAGCGCTCAAGCTCGCGGATCTCGACCTGTCGGGAGCAAAATCGCTTATAGCTGCCGACGTTGATGGTGATGGAGCACCGGACCTGGTTGTAGCTCGCGGTAGCATAACTCCGTTGGTACTACATAACATTGGTGCCAACCAGAACCACTCATTGCGGATTGCACTAACCGGCCTGGCTGATAACAAGTCGGCACTTGGAACTAAGGTAGAGGTTCTCTTCAACGGCTCGAAACAGAAATTTGAAGTTGCGGGAAGCTCGGGATACTTGAGTCAAGGTCCAACGGATATTCTCGTCGGCCTGGGGAAAAATGATCATGTAGATGTCGTGCGCATGGTATGGCCGACCGGGGTGCCACAGGACGAAATTGATGTTTCTGCCAACAAGCCTCTTGTACTCCAGGAATTGGATCGCCGAGGAAGTTCATGTCCTGTGCTCTTTGCGTGGGACGGAAAGAAATATCAGTTTGTCTCAGACGTCATAGGGGCGGCAGTCGTTGGACACTGGATATCTCCATCCGCTCGAAATGCAAATGATCCAGACGAGTGGATCAAAGTAGACGGATCCATGTTGAAGCCATCCAATGGCAGACTGAGTCTCCGATTCGGTGAGCCTATGGAAGAGGCCAACTATGTGGACGAGTTGCGCCTGGTTGCAATCGATCATCCGGAAGGCACGGAGGTATATCCGGATGAGCGCTTTCTGAGTGAAAAGCCCTTCGCGAGCGGGCTGCCAGTGATTGCTTCTCCTGGCACGCATCTTCCAGCGCGCGCCTGGGGCGACAAAGGCGAGGACGTACTTGGGCCTCTTACAAAAACGGATCACGAGTATGTTCGCGATTTCACCAATCTGGCCTATGGGGGTTTTGCGAACAGGCATACCCTGACACTGGACCTGGGCCCGTGGTCTGCTCAGCATCCATTGCGTCTCTTCCTCCGTGGCTTCATCGAATACTTCAGCGCCACTTCCATGTACTCGGCCTGGCAGGCCGGTTTGCAACCGGAAGCTCCCTCGATCGAGGCACAGCTTGCGGACGGCTCCTGGAAGACGATCATTGAAGATATGGGATTTCCGGCAGGTCTTCCGCGGACGATTGTTGTCGATCTGACCGGAAAGTTGCCGCCAGGCGTACAGCGGATTCGCATTCGAACCAACCTGCAGATCTATTGGGACCAGATCCTCGTCGACAATGGTGCAGACGCGTCATCGTCGCTGCATGAGTCTGAGCTTCCGCTCGCGTCCGCCAGTCTCGCTTTTCGTGGATATCCGAAACAGATCGACGGCAAAACTCCGGGCGATCTCACATATGACTATCAGCAGATCAGCCTGACCGGTCCTTTCCAATGGCCGCGGGGCAGCTACACGCACTACGGTTCTGTGACGCCTCTGCTGAGCAAGCTCGATGACGCGTACGTCATCTTCGGAAGCGGGGATGAGATCGATGCGGAATTCAGCGACGCGGCCCTCCCTGCATTGCCGCCGCACTGGAAGCGGGATTACTTCTTCTACGCAAATGGTTATGTGAAGGACATGGATTTTTACGAAGCGTCGCCGTTTACTGTTGCACAGCTCCCGTTCCGATCCATGAGCAGTTATCCCTACCCGGAAAACGAGCATTTCCCGGAAGATACAAAGCGGCTCGATGATGGTCTTGATTGGAATGACCGCTTTGAGTCCGGCAACCCTACACAGTTGTTCCAGTTCCACTACAAGCCGGTGACATCAAACCCGACGATAGTTCAGCCGTAAGGGCCGGGAGCGATTCCACTATTATTCGACCGACTGTGGGCAGCGCTGGCTCCTCGCCAATCTCTCAGCAGAGAGCCTAGTACCGTTACCTACCCCCTCCCCCTCCCGTGCCGGTAGAGGGGCAGGTAAGTCATTTTCTTACAAGCATATAGATGCCCTTCCGATGCGCAAAGCCGTCATTCCGTTGGACTTACGCGTAAAGTCGTCCAGACAAATGACTTAGCGCTTCAGCTAGGAGGCTCATCTGCGCGCCTGAACGCCGCATGATTCGGCTTTACTTTATTTGTCCCCTATTTAAAGGCTAGCAAATCAGAGAGATAAATTTGGCAGATTTCTGTGGGTTTCAGGGGATCAAGTTCATTTCGGGAGTAGTGGCGGGCGCAGAGATATAGGGGCAGCCGAAACACAAGCGCGTTTGTGAGGACCAATCTATTTTTCGCGTGAAATCACCAGGCCCAGTGCGTGACGGCGAAGATCCAGTTCCGATACTGGGGTGGCGGCTGTGAGAGGACAGCTACCTCCGGGTCTTACCGTCCGAAACTTTAGCTGACTGGCCCGCACATAACGCTGTTCGTCCTGATAGGGCAAACAGGCCCTAGGGCACCCTGTCCAAATAACACGGATTGCTGAGGTTTTGCGCTGGAGGCGAGGGCGGAGACATCCAGGGCGGATTGTTGAAATTGAAGAACTCGGTCATATCCATCTGGGCCGCATCCCGCTTGGTGAGGGGAGGTAGATTGAACCGCGTTTCGATGAGCTTCAGGATCGCCGTCGAATCCGCGACTGTGTGGGAAACATAGTTCTTCTTCGCAAATGGGGAGATGACAATCAAGGGTATGCGATAGCCGGTAAATGCGAAATTGCATGTCGGACCCTTCACCTTAAAACAGACGGAGTCCGCAGGGAGGTCGACCGGTGCGACGAATTGATCGGGGGCGACGGCTGGCTGCGGCGAGACGTGATCGTACATACCGCCGGCCTCGTCGAAGGTAAAGATAAACACCGAACTGCTCCAGGAAGAACTCCCCATCAATGCGTTGATGAGTGTGGAGGTATACCTCGCTCCCTTCTGGACATTTATTCCCCGGCCTGGCGCGTCAGAAACGGATCCGTGTTCGTCGAGCCCAGCGTCAGAAGCAGGTGCGATCTCCGCGACCTGGGGCAGGGTCCCGTTTTGTAGATCCGAGAAGTACTGGGAGATGGGGGCGATGTGCTGTGGAAACTGCGCCACGATAGTTTGGGCATAGCCGAAGCCCGAAAGGTAAGAGTGCTTGATCAGGCAGGACGCCTGGTAGGTCGGCCCGCTACCACAACCGATGCCTTGTGGGTTAACGTAGACCTTCCAGCTTATGCCCGCAGCCTGAAGCGCCGCGAAGATCGGCTTTGCCTTCAGCTGAGCCGTATCCCTAGCGTTTGAGCCGTTCGGAAGCGCATATCCCCCGGATGTCGCTCCAACCAGATACAAGCGATTGGGTTCGGTGCGAGCCATTACGGGGTGGAAGAAGCGGTCGGACGTGGCGAATCTGGTAGCCATGAAGTAGTAGTAGTTGAGATCGGTGCCGTCCCAGTAGCCCATGGCGCGCTTGCCGTTCACGTCGAAGAACGGATGTCCGGGGTTGGTGCGGGCGTCGTGCCCGGCAGTCTTCACGAACCCATTATTCTTTGCGGGAAATCTGCCGACCTGATCGTTAAAGTTCCAATCCACATGGGACTCGTTCCACGAGGGGCTGGTGTTTTCGTTGCACACCGATTTCATGTGGAATGAGGCTACGGTGTGAGTTGGATCCCAAACGCAGTCGCTGGGCGGAGGATTGTTGGGGTTGCAT